>Ga0209536_100011010_pt1 | contig 13283 bp, 12 predicted proteins | sample DeeMarSeWOR28_12_FD_187461 | JGI IMG/M metagenome (GOLD analysis project Ga0209536, IMG submission 187461) | Marine sediment microbial communities from White Oak River estuary, North Carolina - WOR-2-8_12 (SPAdes) (version 2) | ecosystem: Environmental > Aquatic > Marine > Intertidal zone >...
TCATCAATCTCGAACGTTTTGCCCATGTGCTCAACTGTTGCCATGAAATTCACCTCCTGATTTTATTAGCGGACCCCGTCGCCAACCCCAGTGTTGGTACTCCGGTGGTCCATTTTTCTCCTCTTGTCCTTACTATTACTTTTCAACTCCCGTTGGTATACCAGGGCCCGGCGGATCAAGCCCTCGGCCCATTCCGGTGTGCCTGTGGCGTGCACATGCGAATAAGTGGCCAGTGTATTCTTATAACACACTCCATCCTTTCGATCCATGATGCCAGAGCCTCTTCTCATGGCGAAGGCCAATGATTCTGGGCTATGGCCGAAGCGGGTCACCCGGGAATAATGAAATTCGTGCCCTTTCAAGGTGGTTCCCACTGGATAAAAAGGATTCGTATTCACCACTTCCAGCTCGGTGTAGCCGTGTCCTTGTGGCTTTTTCTCCAGCTGGAAGTCCATCGGCAGAGCTTGTACCATAGGATAGGTGTTGCCTTTAATCTTCAAGCTTCGCCCCAGGTACATGAGGCCACCGCATTCAGCGTAAACCGGCAGCCCAGCTTCAATTGCCGATTTGATCCCATCTCTCAGCTGATCATTGGCAGCTAATTGTTGCGCATGTGTCTCCGGGAAACCGCCGCCGATATAGAGCCCGTCCAGTTCGGGGAGAAAGGTATCCTGCAAGGCGTTAATAGTTACCAAGCTAGCCCCCCTTCTTTCAAGGGCCTCGAGATTCTCAGGATAGTAGAATTGAAAAGCAGAATCCTTGATAATCCCGATAGCTGGCTGGCGATAAGCCTTAGTCACCCTCCCACCGGGGCGAACTGGTTGCCACTTCAGCGGGGGAGCCTGGTTTGCTATTGCTAGGACCTTTTCCAGATCCAAGTAACGTTCTATGACCTGAATCCGGGCGAGAATGGCCTCCCTTGCTTCAGGATGCTCAAGGGCGGTGACCAAACCCATATGCCGCTCAGGGAAATCATCTCCCTTGAGCTTGGGAATGGTACCTACCACCGGAACCCCACAGTAACGCTCGATCGTGGTTTGCAGCATTTCCTGGTGGCGAGGTCCTGCCACTCGGTTCAACACTACACCCTGGATAGGGACCTCAGGGTCGAGATGCTGGCAGCCCAGGACAACCGCAGCGGCAGTGCGAGTCACCATGGAACCATCCACCACCAGAATCACCGGTGCCTGTAACAATTTGGCCAGTTCCGCGGTGCTGCAGGAGCCGTCAGCGTCCATTCCGTCAAAAAGGCCGCGATTACCCTCGATAACAGCGCCCTGTGCCTTTTGGGTGTGTTGGTGGAATGAGTCGAGGACCTGTTCCCTGCTCATCATGTATTGATCCAGATTATAACAGGGGTGGCCGGCAGCCAGGGCAAGCCAACCCGCATCAATATAGTCTGGACCCTTCTTGAAGGGAATCACCTGCCCTACCCTCTGTTGCCAGGCGGCTATCAGTCCCAGAGAAAGGGTGGTTTTTCCTGAACCCCCGCGCAGTCCTGCGATGACTACACGCGGTCGCTTGTTCTCCATATGTTCCTAAACTGTGGATTTCTGGTGGTTCGTTCCGTACTTGCCGTTTCCATTGCAGATTAATTGCAAACTCGGCCTACTCCGGTCAAGTCACATTCGATCTCTTTGGTAAGTCTCACCTCCTCTCTCGATGCAGCGGATCGGTTGGAAAAACGCCCATAATTCAACGTGCTCTAACCTTTTTGGCAGCTAACAAGTGCACAGATAGAGGGGGGATTAGCCTCACTAAAAGCTATTCGTGAATCAATTCACTCAGTAATTTACCTGTTTGTATAAACTGTCCTTTGAGTTTTGTCAATCAAAATAAAATCAGGAAAATAGGCGCGGCGGGATCAAGACGAAGAGGAAGCCTCATGAAATACAAGCCTCTTGGCAGAGCTCAATGCAGTCATTCACCCCTGCCCGAAGATCGAACAGATCTGAAGTGCTCGAAAAAAGTCGGCCAACTGCTTTATCTGTGAAACTCGCCTTGACTCCTGAGATCTTTTACACACTGAGAGCAGTAATGCCAGATGCAGCGCTCCCAAGAAGTTCTCGTTTGCGCAACGACCGTGTTGGTGCATCAAAAAGAAGGCTGTTTTCGCATCCGGCGGTATCAGTCTCGTTGTTGCAACGCAGAGAGCAATATGCCAAAGATAAAATGAATGACCGATGGTCATCCACCGCGCCTACTGTCTCTCCCATTGCCACCGAAGTGCAGGTTAGCGCGGCAAAGGAAAACCTTTGGCAAAGACCTAATCGCCTCTCCCCTTCTCTTCCTTATCCAGATCAGCTTGTGTTCCTGGTAACATGTAGAGAGTAGTGCTCCCGCTGGACCAGAATGTGAGGCTGCCCTCTTCTACCAGCTGGTTAATGATCTTTTTTACTTGGCGCATCTTCATATCGGGAAGGGCTTTGCAAAGTTCATTGAAGTAATGCTTGGTCTTCCCCTTTTTGCTGGCCATGTAATCAAGAATCGCTTTTTTTTCTGCGTCACTCATTCTTTCCTCCTGTAAAGGGCCCTCTGGTCAGATGAAAGTGAAAGTATTCACTCACTATTATCTAATTTCTATAGACCCCTCTGCTTTGTTTGTCAATGAAAAAGTAGAATTAGGACGTTTTTCGTACTTAACCCCATAATTTTACGCTTCCATCCTTCCACCATTTCAACTGTATTAAGCCACACCACTGTTAAGACGGGCCACGGCCGGGTTCTCTCTGGGCCTAGATAGGGTTCTTCTCATGTAAGTTTCTCATGCAATTAATCTTGAGACAAGCAAACATTACCTGTCATCGAGAGTATGGAGACACGTGATCACAGGATAATTTAATTCAAATAGCTGCTGCTGTTTTCATTGTTGTAGCTGGAACTGGGAGCTGATTTTGTGTATAGTACAGAGCATGTGAACAAAAAGACAAAGGGACACCACGGTAACTTGGTATTCGCCATTTTTATCTCGTGAACCTTGTTGTGGTTTGGCTTCTATCGAAAGGTTTGATTTTGCATCTGCTCCAGGAGGTTGAACATGAGTAAATATGTGATCTATCCGTTGGCAGTGGGTATTAATGAGACGGATCAGGGAATCATGACCTACCAAAAAGGATACGGCAAACGGATCTTTTTACCCATTTATGTTTTTTACTTGGAGGGCGGTGATCAGAAGATCCTGGTTGATACTGGTATGGAGGAATTCATGGTGCCTCAGGGGGCTGAGGAGCAAACAGGTCTCAGGATCATGGAATTTGAAGAGGCCCTGGACACAGTAGGTCTCAAACCCGAGGATGTGGATATTGTAGTCCAGACTCATCTGCACAACGACCACTGCGAGAACACGTATAAGTGTAAAAATGCCAAGGTCTATGTACAGCAGGCCGAGCTAGACTTCTTCAGAGCGCCCCACCCTATTGATCACCGCTACTATTCCGATCTTCTAGATGAGTCAGAGGTGGTGACTGTTGAGGGAGACAGGGAAATCGTTCCAGGCGTTGGGGTGCTTTTTACCCCTGGACACACACCCGGAGGCCAATCTGTTGCGGTGGAGACTAAAGATGGAACTGCAATTATTACAGGTTTCTGTTGTAATCAAGAGAACTTCCCACCTGTAGGACCAGCGATTGCCCCCGGTGTGCACACTGATGCGATTCAGGCTTACGAGAGTGCTCAGCGGGTGAAGGAGATTGCCGACCTTATTATTCCTATTCACGATATAGCCGTGGGGCGTAAAGGTCGAGTTCCTTCCTGAGTTTTGTTGGCGAATCCATTGGTCGATTACCATAAGAAAAGCTGCCTCTCAGTTTATACTAGCAGGAGGGGCGAGGTAACCAAGACCGAACATGGATACAGAGAGAAATTGGATTAGGTTGCAGAGAAATACATCTGTGCTCGATGCTATCCGGAGAGCACACCGCACGTTGGAGCGGAAAGAACGAGTGTACCGCTGGCGCGGTCCTAAGACCTCCTTTGCTGATCCTGGGGATCTGATTTTCCCTGCCGCAACAGCTGAAGAGCATTTTGAGAAATGGTTCCAAGAGCTTGCAGACGACTATCTTATGCCTCTGAGTATCGGTCGAGTTGCCCTCCTCTGGGACAAATCGTTCCTCTGGGGCTACCTTGCGGTGTACACCCTGAGAGACCTGGGTTTCTCCTTCGACCTCTTGACTGCAGCAGATGTCAGGAAAGGTGCTCTCAGAGGCTATCAGGCATTGATGGTTCCAGGTGGTTGGGCTAGTCTCAAATGCGAAGCATTGGGTCCGGAGGGCATGGAGCAAGTGCAACGTTTCGTGGAGATGGGTGGCAGCTATCTGGGCATCTGTGGCGGTGCGGGCCTCGCCCTCCAAGTGGATGAAGGACTGGGACTGTTGCCGGCAACCAGAAAGCCAATAAATGAAAGACTTCCCAACTTCAGCGGCTCCATCCGCATACAGACAGATGGCAGCCATCCTTTTTGGTGGGGTCTTCAAGAGGGAATCTGTTTTCAAGTATGGTGGCCGTCGCAATTCGAGCTTACTGAGCCTGAGAGAATCCAGGTTCTCGGAAAATATGGGGAGCCTGGGAGTGATTTCTGCGTGTCCGACCTCAATGTACAGGCTGCTAAGGCTGCAGGTTATGACTGGAAGGATTTGGAAAAGAGCTATGAGATTAATCTGGATCCCAGGCGGCTTTTGAATGAACCTGCTCTTTTGCAGGGTACATGTGGCAAGGGCCGGGTGGTGCTTTCTTATCCACACTTAGAAACCCCAGGTGATACTGCAGGTAATATGGCCCTCTTCAACATCTGGTACTATCTGTTGAACGCTATGAATCTCTGCGACGGTCCTAGGGTAGACGAAATAAGGCATGCAAGAACAATTCCAGTGGACGGCGAGAGTCGGGAGCGGGCCCGAGAGATGGCTCTGGAGGCCGAGAAACTCGTGGCTTTGGGTGAGAGCTATGATCTCTGGTCCTGGCGCAACCCCTGGTTTCTGCAATGGAAGCGAGGTATCCGTGGGGCTGAATATGGCACTGTTTCTGTCCTGCTGCAGGTACTGGCAAGAGAATTGGAACAGACTCGTGCTATAGCACCTGCTTCCGGTATAACGGTATCAGAGAAAATGGGCGTGGAGCTCGAAAAATTGGAGAAACTTTGGAAGGCATTCCGCTATAAAAGCCAGGAGTTGCTCGAAGAAGAGGCTCGATTTCTGGGCGGGAGCACGGGCAGAGGTGTCGTAGAGCCGAGCCCCCAGGGACAAGCCCTACGGAAGGAGATATTCAACTGTGTTCAGTGCTATGGGAGTAAAACCTATGGAGGTCTCTACCGAAACCTTTTGGATCAGATTGACACCCTCCTTTTTGGAGCTTTGTTGGCAGACTTGCAAAAGTAGTAATCAGGTATTTTACTAGCTTCAGGGGTCAACTTGAATCTCCAAATCATTGGTAGTTATAGACTCAGACCTTTAGATGTCGACTGTGAGAATGAAAAAGGACATTGGCAATGGGCGAGAGAAAAGATTCAGCGCAGTCCACAGGTGAACTCAGCGAGGAAGACAAGGCTCACATCACCGAAATTTTCGTTGAGGAAGTCATACCGAAGTTGCAGTTTATGAATGCACGGACGGGAGTACTCAGTTGTGAATTTGCGGGAGAACAATACAAAAATTGGAGTATTGTCTTCAAAGAAGTGGGTTCGGATTTTGAGATTCTGGAGTTCGAATACGAGGAAGAAGGTCGAGGTATTACCTTTTACGGCTAATAATTTAGGAAAGCAGATATGAAAGAAAGCAAATTTTTGGGGAGGGAGATTATCAAAAGACCTCTTTGTCCCTTTTGTGGAATGCATCTCGAAAGGCCGCAGGAATTGGACACCAGAATGCCAGGAGAGATGCCGGTCGGCTCTTGTTCCTGCGGTGCTGTCTATGCCTGCGATGAGACCGGGCACAAACTTGGCGCCGCCATGATTGAAGCTCTTGTATTTGCTTGCAACATGGACTGGGATCTGGCCATGGGCCTCCTGCCCGAAGAGGATTACCTGGAGGAGATAGTTGACCATTACGATTACGTAACCAACAGGATTATCTATACACAGTTCTATGAGGGCAGGCGGGTATCAGGGGCTCTCTATTTCATAAGACTGCACGATGATGTTCGCGAGGTTACCGAAGAAGGAGTCAGAAAGAGGACAAAGCAACCCTCTTCCATCTCACCTGAGGTACCAAGTCGTCGAGATGAGCAGAGAGGTTTATCCAAAAAAGAGGTTGAGGAGTTGGTAAACCATTATCGAGTTGATGAAATCCTAAGGGTAGCCTGCGACGATGCCAAGATGATCAGAAATCTGCAACGCCTTCTCTACTCCGGTGATGATTTGGCCCGCCAAAGGGCGGCTGATATCCTGGGTCAGGTATCTGCCTTGATCGCCGAGCGGGATCCGGGAGCGGTTTCCAAACTTCTGCAACGGCTGTTTACCGCCATTGATGACACGGCTGCCTTCACCTGGGGCGCCTTTGAGGCTGTGGGGGAAATAATACGTTATAAGCCTGAGTTATTTGCTGGTTATATTCCGCAGCTGTACAAATACCTCGCCGAAGAGGCGAGGAGAATGCAGGCCCTCGAGGCTCTTTGTAGAATTAGCAGATCGAGGCCCGATCTCATTCGTAAGATCGGTTCACGCTTCATTACTCTTCTAGCGGACCGTGAAGCCCGGATTCGGGGGCTCGCAGCCCTCCTGCTTGGCCTCTTGGGAATCTCGGAAGCGCGAAGGGATCTCGAGAACCTTTTGGAGGACGACAACGAGATAGCTCTTTATAATCAAGGGGCATTGGAACGAAGGACTGTGGGGGAGCTGGCATCGGAGGCTCTTGGGAACGTGTGAATGTCCAAGGGGGTTCGGATGACCTCCGATATGGAGAGTAAAAGGGAGGCAGAATCAAGATCACTTCTCCCCGCCTCCTGGAAGAGTTTTCTGGAGAGCAGATACAGTTCTCTGTTTATCTCATCGAGCTTGAAGGTAGGATAGGGCCTACCGGCTTGAAACCCCGATTGACCACAGACGCGAGCCCTGCCCTGTATGCTTGAAGGAATACCATAAACACGGCAGGTGATTGGTCGGTAGGGATAGAGAATGCATTCCATCTCGTCGTTCAGGAGTGGACACCGTATTCTCTCGCTGCCCAATAAAGAATCTGCCCCTTCGGGACTATGATTAGCTTTCTCTATTTTTTCTTGTAGTGCTTGCAGCTGCTGGTCAAACTGCTCTGCCCTCAGCAGAGCCGCCTTTCTCTCTTCATCGGCTAACCGGTGGAAATGCTTCTGCAGGTGCAAGGCTTCGATGAGAAATAGACCAAATACCGCATGGCAGCAATCGGTGCAGTGGATCTCGCACTTGACACACTCCCCGTATTCTTCTTCGATCTTCTGAAAAGCACGGTCTGCTGCCTCTACAAGGTAGTCATAACATTTGTACAGGTGATTTACCTTCATACTTTACGGTGCGCTTCCAATACTGCCAAAAAATCTGGATGGGCTTGAAACCCAAGAGACATAGCAATGTCCAAGTGCTCGAGGGCCTTTTCATAGTTCTCATCATTATAGTAGGCAACTGCAAGATTATTGTGGCCAAGACCAAAATCGGGCGCCTTGTCCACCAGTTTTCGCCCAGTCTCGATGGCTTTTTGGATATCCCCCTTCTGCAAGAAGGCGTTTATCAGGTTGCTCCAGGCCTGAACAATATCCGGATTCTGCTCGATGGCTTTCTCCAGTGAATCTATTGCCTCATCGGTTCTGCACAGCTGAAGGTAGGCAAAGCCGAGGTTTGCAAAGCCGCGGGCATAGCGTGGCTCCAACTCTACTGCCCTCTGATTGGCCTCGATAACCTTGTCAATATCTCCCTTTTTGAAGTAGATGTAGCCCAGGTTGACATACCCTTCGAACATTCGGGGACTGTCGGCAATGGCCACCTTGAAGGCCTCGATGGCCTCGTCCAATTTTCCTTGTTGCATCAAGGAGACGCCCAGGTTGTAATTCGTGGTAGCGCACTCCGAGTGCTCCTTGAGTTGTTGTCTCTTCTCAGCAATCCATTCTTCGGAGCCTGGTGGTTCTCTCAGATCATTCTCTTTCACAATATGCCTCGCACACACCAACTGTAAGCGTTCAGCGATGGATAGTCACCGTTTTGATGAATTCCATGAAGACATTGCTCAGGTAAAAACCTCCATTCATCCATTTGAGGTGACGGTCGTCTGCAGCTCACAGCTACTAGGTCAGGATGAAAAGAGGTCGCTATCAAATTTGATAGCGACCTCTATATCTTTGCAACTAGATTCGAACGAATAGTAACCGGTTGCGATTATCTAGTCAATACCACCTGCTGCTTTTGAGACCTCCCAGGCTGCATCGGTGAACTTGAACTGGGTGGAGGTCCTGTAGGTGTCATAGGCCAACCGGTAGTCATCAATAAGGTGCTCGGTAAAGGGAATGTCGCAGAGCTCGAAAAACCTTTCCCAACCGACGCGCTCGGCCCAGTCTCCAACTCGCTCGTACTTTCTGGCCCCGTTGTTGTATGCATTGAGGATTTTTTTGGTTGCATCAACCACTTCGGGATACCTGGGGAAGGTATTGGGTACGCAGGCAACCACCACCTTGGAGAACTTGGGTGGTGAGATGCGGTTGGATACCTTGCCGCCGGCCAGGATGCACACCCCGTCTCCCTCTTTGTCAGAAAGGGGCACGGCCAAGCACATGGTGTAGCAGTTGCCGCAGAACATGCAGCGCTCATCCTTGATCTTCACCGACTTCTTGCCACTCTCGGTCTTGGTGGGAGAAATGGCAGCGGTGGGGCAGGCAGCGATGACCAGAGGAATTTCGCAGAGGCTATCCAGGACCTCATGGTCGACTAGGGGCGGTTTCCTGTGGTAGCCCACATAGGCAATGTCGGAACAGTGCACTGCGCCACACATGTTGAGACAGCAGGCCATGGAAATCCTCACCTGGGCAGGAAACCTCATGTCCTGGAAGTCAGCAAACAACTCGTCCATGACTGCCTTCACCATTGATGAAGCATCAGTGGCCGGGGTATGACAGTGGAGGTATCCCTGGGTGTGGACGATATTGGTCAAACCGGCTCCGGTTCCGCCTACGGGGAACTTGTAACTGCCGGTGACGTGCTTGCGGCTTTCCAGGTCCGCTATTAGGGCATCGGCTTTCTCGAGGCTCTCCACATGAAATTCGATGTTGTTCCGGGTGGTGAAGCGCAGGTAACCACCACAGTGTTTGTCAGCAATGTCGCACATTTCCCTGACATGCTCAACGCTCATGAAACGGACGCCACCTACTCTTACCGTAAATACTTTCTCTCCGGTTTCCGACACATGAACCAGAACCCCGGGCTTGATAATCTCATGGTAGTCCCACTTCCCGTAGTTTCTCTGGATAATCGGTGGAAACATCTCCCAGAAGTGCCTGGGGCCAATGTCGGTAACCCTGCCTTCCATTGGTTTGTCCGGATTATATGTTGCCAATCTTTCCTTGGATAAGGCCATGTTATTACCTCCTGCTATCTCTTGTGTCTCTGTCGGTATTCTTCGATGGTTCGCTTCCAGCCGCCGGGTACATCCTCCTCTTTCCAGAAGATATAAGGATTGGACCTTGGCTCTTTCACCATCTGTGGCATGGGAGGAATCTCCAAGACTTCCAGGAACTTGGGCACGCCCTGCCGCTGAATCAACTCACCCAAGCGCTCTCGGTTTTTGCCCTCTTCCATCCACCAATCCCAGGCCTTATCAATGACCTCTTTTACGTTGTCATAGGGTTTCTCGACCTGCATGAAGGGGATGATCAGCTGTGACATCTGAGCGCCTTCCAGAATGGGAGCCTTGGCGCCAAATAGCATGGCAAGGCCTGTATCTTTGCCTGGTTTCAAGGCTCTGGGCATGACGTTGATACAGTGCATGCAGCGGTTGCATTCCTTGTCTTCAATCATAAGCTTGCCATTTTCCATCCACATGCATTCGGTGGGACAAAGACCGATGACTTCCTTTTGGATGTCGAATTTACCCCAGTCTTTGCCTTTGTGAGCACCGGCGTTAGGTTCGATCTCACCATTGATATAAGCCTGAACGGCTTCCTGATCGATGCGAATGTCATCTTTCCAGAGACCGATAAAGGAGATGTCTGCCCGGGCCACAGATGCGACGCAGCAGTTTGGGCAGCCGTCAAACTTGAATTTGAATTTGTAGGGAAAGGCCGGGCGGTGCAATTCGTCCTGATAATGAAGAGTCAGGTCGTAGCACATATCCTGAGTGTCGTAGCAGGACCATTCACAGCGGGCCTTGCCTATACAACAGGCGGGCGTGCGCAGATTGGACCCGGAGCCACCAAGATCCTGATCCAGCTTCTGGGTCATTTCAAAGAAGATGGGCTCAAGCTGCTCAGTGAAGGTGCCCAGCAGGATGATGTCACCGGTGGAGCCGTGCATGTTCATCAAACCACTGCCGCGGTATTCCCAGAGGTCACAGAGGGTGCGGAGATAGTCGGTTTTGTAAAACTTGCTATTGGGCTGATTCACGCGCATGGTATGGAAATGGGCAATGCCGGGAAACCTTTCCGGAACATCGGAATACCGGCCGATCACGCCACCGCCATAGCCGAAGACACCCACGATACCACCATGCTTCCAGTGGGTCTCACCGTTAATGAATGATAGTTCGGCCTGTCCCAGGAGGTCGTCCACAACATCCATATTGATCAGCAGTTTATCCTGTCCCAATTTGTGCCGGTGCAGGGCTTCACGCTTGGCATCGGCCACGTAGCTGGGCCAAGGGCCTTTCTCCAATTCCTCGCACATGGGGATATCGTATTTAACCTTGTAATTCTTGAGCTCTTCCTCGGTGTAATTGTTCAAATCCTCATCGGAGAAAATTCGCATTTCCTCATATTTAATTGGTCTTTGTTCAAGTTCCGGTTTGAATTTTGGTTCTTCTGCCATTATCAATGCCTCCTTCTGCTAAACGGGATAACACATTTCAAGGAGTAAAGTAAAAAGTATCGGACTATCGCATTCACCTCCTCTCTCGAAGAATGGTAACTCGTGGTAAGCGTGAAAAATTGTTCTCTTCTACCCCTGGCCCTCTTGTTGACAGCCCAGGGGCGAGTAGTGAGTAAACCGAAGCGTTGACTCACTGGCCATATACTTTAGGTTAACACTCAATATGAGCGCATCCCGGTGCGGATTTACCTCCAACCAATGGCCTAGAGGCTTTTTACTAGTGGGGCTTGGTGTATCTTCAAAGAACTCGTAGTGAGTTGGCTTCACTGTATTTTTGAGGTAATGAGGGGGAAGATGCTGAACCCCATCACCTTCATGCGAGTGGTTTGGAAGGCATACTTCCCAACCGTCCACGCCCATATCCTTTTTTCAGCATGGGCAGTGGTGAGGATTTGATTTACGTTTTGTCTGCGATCTCGCCCGCATGTATACTTGAGGCGGATCATTTTTGGACTTATAGCAATATGTGAAAAATTTGTCAAGGTCTATTTATTGTCGGAAAAGTCACTTTTCCGAGAGCACTGTTAAGCTATCCCTAGGTAGTTATTCATTTGAGAATCATCAGTGATTTGCTAGTAAGGCTCTCAAGAGGACAGGGCCCAGTAGGACAAAAAGCATTTCAACTAGACCTCACTTGACGACCCTGGGGAGAGAGAGGATGACGCTTTGCAAAGAAACTTTGCATTATGTTGCTAAATTCTTCTCCACGCCACGCAGCAGAAGGGCTCGTTTCTTTAGACACAAGAGCATCTTGTCTCAAGAACGGCAGGAAATCAGAAACCCGTGGCATAATCACTCTTACTACTGGAAAACCCAATACGGGATGGGTGTGATCTAATACTACGCAATCGGTATCCAACAGTCTGCATATCTTTTTGATTTCCTCAATTTCACTGAGCAAATCTTTGACCTTGACACTCTTGTACGTTTTCGCCTCTCCTTGGTGGAGAAATGAGATCTCTTTTGGAGAAATACCGCATCTCATTAACAGGTAAAAATCGTCAACGCGAGATTTATGGACCACCTGTCTATCCAACTGTGGGCGAGAGGTCAGAAGACTCTTCCGGCCCTGCATGCCTTCTGTAAAGCAACGTGTCAGCCCTTCGTCTAGATTGAAGGATGCCCCGGGTATTAAAACTCTATATTCCAGGCGGTCAGGGCGCAGGTTGTTGTTGGTGTATAAAACGCCCACGGTAGGGAACAATCCGTCAAGTGAAAGGTCTTTGATTATTACATGGACGTTTCTCCGCTGATAGAATTCAATCATATCTTTTATGAGCGTATTGTCCACAGAGCCTATATCTATTGTGGGGACAATTTTTTCTGGTTTGACGATCCGTATTTGCACGTAACGTTCAAATATTTCACATGAAGCCTGAATTATTGCCTCTTCCATGGTGTTTCCTGCTGCCATCCCATTAGACCCATGAATATAGGCAGCAAAGTTGATGGGAACCTTTACTCTCTGTCCACGAACTATGGAAAAACCGTCAACCCAGTGTCTAGCCATTCTGCTGTCTTTAATGCCTTGAAGATCTTTTTCTGTCAGATTACTTTCGTTTGCGAGCAGGTCTTCTATTCTCAAAGGGTTTTCCAATTCGTCTTGATGGGCATGCGCGTATCCCCCCATCCATTCATAATTGAGAAACCTCTTGGTTTCCTCGTTGTAAAGGGCGGGGAAGTGAAACCGCACCTGCTCTTCAAAAACCGGATAGAACAACCCGGCGCTGAACCGTTCTATCAGTTCTGCGTAGGCACTTGCCTCAGCAAGCTCAGGGTTGATGCCTTTTCCCTCACAGACTATCCTTAATGAATCAATCCATATACGCCCCCAGTGAATATTGTCCGAGACGCGAAATGGGGAGTATTCGGCCTCGAGACCCAGCCTACGCAGTCCATCCCTTATTCTCTTAACCGTATTGGACGGGAGGTCACACTTGCCGTGCTCATTTCTGACGTAGTTCTGTAACTCCATTTAGCTTCTTTTCCCCTGCTTCTTTGTTGAGTAGTTTTCCTTCGCTAAGGTGCCCCTCGTTTGTACAAATTCCGCCAGAACCCAAAATCCAACCTCGTTTTGCCTTAGTATGGCACAGTAGGATGCCATAGTTGCCACCGGAATTGCAACCGGTCACTTTCCAGGACTTTCCCCAAAACTGAATAGATGATTCTTCTAATCTCTGTTCAGGAGCCGGTTTTCCTCATTGCGCAAATGAAAATGGCCTTTGTGCTGTCTCTTCTGTCGTTCCAGGGCTCACGG
>Ga0209536_100011011_pt1 | contig 13283 bp, 11 predicted proteins | sample DeeMarSeWOR28_12_FD_187461 | JGI IMG/M metagenome (GOLD analysis project Ga0209536, IMG submission 187461) | Marine sediment microbial communities from White Oak River estuary, North Carolina - WOR-2-8_12 (SPAdes) (version 2) | ecosystem: Environmental > Aquatic > Marine > Intertidal zone >...
TGATCCGGGCCGGTCAGCGCATCGGGCTCATGATCTTCTCGAGCGATTCGGAGTTCACCCTGTGGCCCGAGCCGGGGACGGAGCTGAGCGTGGATCTGGCCGGGACCTCGGTGACCCTCCCCGTGGTGGGAGGCGTGCGCGCGCTCGGGCGCCCCATGAGCTGAGCGCGCTCGGGCGGTTGCCTCGGGCGCGCCGCTCCCCGACGATTCTCTGCACGACCCACGCACGCGGAGGTGGACGATGAGTGACGAAGGCACGGGAACGAAGTTCCGGCGCATCCTCCTCTGGATCGTCACGATCGCGTTCGGTCTCGCCATGCTGCTCGCCGGTGCGAACAAGTTCGTGCAGCCCGCGGCATGGATCGAGCGCTTCCAGGAGTGGGGATATCCGGGTGCCCTCTCGTACGTGATCGGCGGGCTCGAGGTGGTTGGGGCGGTGCTGTTCTTCGTTCCTCGGCTCGCGACGTACGCCGGAGCCGTGATCGCCGTGATCATGTGCGGGGCCGCGTTCACGCTCGTCATGAACCCGGGTACGCTGGGGCCGCCGACGATCCCGCTCGTCAACGTGATCGTCTTCGCGGGCATCGCGTACGCACGCCGCGGAGTCCGGTGGACGCCGTGACCCGCGTCCGGAGGCTGCTCCTCGCGGTCGTCGCAGCGTTCACGGGCCTCGTGCCCGTCCCCCTCGCCGCACAATTCGAGGGGCCGGCCGCGGAGGACGTGCGGGCTCGGGAGCTCGCCTTCGCGAAGACGATGGCCGATCGGGACTTCGAGGCGTTCCTCTCCTTCATCGAGCCCGACGCGGTCTTCTTCGAGGGCAACCGACCCCTGCGCGGGGTCGACGCCATCGCGGAGGCATGGCGGCCCTTCTACGACGCGGGCGAGGCTCCGTTCTCCTGGGAGCCCGACCTGGTCCAGGTGCTGGCTTCCGGGGACCTGGCGCTCAGCTCGGGTCCCGTGACCGCCGCGTCCGGGGCACCCGCCGGACGCTTCAATTCGATCTGGCGGAGGGGTGCCGACGGGCAGTGGCGCGTCGTGTTCGACAAGGGCTCACCCGAATAGATCCGGCCAGGAGGGAGGCTGCATGGCCACGCTGAATGTCAACGGACAGGTCCGGACGGTGGACGTCCCGGATACGCATCCCCTGCTGTGGGTGCTCCGCGAGCGGCTCGAGCTGCTGGGCACGAAGTTCGGGTGCGGCATCGGGCAGTGCGGCTCCTGCACCGTCCTGGTGGACGGGCAGGCGATGCGCTCGTGCCAGCTCACCGTCGCTCAGGTCGGGAGCTCGGAGATCACGACGATCGAGGGGATCTCGGAGCACGGGTCCCACCCCGTCCAGCAGGCCTGGATCGAGGAGCAGGTCCCGCAGTGCGGATACTGCCAGTCGGGTCAGATCGTCTCCGCCGTGGCGTTGCTGGAGAGGATCCCGGAGCCGACGGACGAGGACATCGATCGGGTGATGTCGGGAAATGTCTGCCGGTGCGGCGTATACGATGCGATCCGGCGGGCGATCCACAGGGCCGCCGAGATGCGCTTCGAGGCGACGGTCTCCGATGCGGGTCAGGGAGGTGCTCCGTGACCGCCGGGGCGAGAGGACCGGTCGACCCGGCCGCGGGTGGTGGCGTCTCGCGGCGCACCTTCGTGAAGATCGGGGTGATCACGGGGGCCGGTCTGACCCTCGGAGTCGCGTGGAGGCTCACGCGCGGCCCGGGCCTGCCGCCCACCGATGCCGTGTTCGCCCCCGATGCGTACCTGCGCATCGATCCCGACGGGTCGATCACGGTCGTGGTGGACCGCTCCGAGATGGGGCAGGGCGTTTCGACTGCGCTCCCGCAGCTCGTCGCGGAAGAGCTCGACGTGGCGTGGGCGCAGGTCGACTTCGTGTTCGCTCCGGCGCACGGCGCCTACGGCTCTCGGGGCATGCAGGTGACGGGCGGCAGCACGAGCGTCGCCGAGTCGTGGGAGCCGCTTCGGCGTGCGGGCGCGACCGCGCGCTGGATGCTGCGCGAGGCGGCGGCCAGGCAGTGGGGACTTCCCGCCGACCAGCTGGAGACGCGCGAGGGTGCGGTGGTCGCTCCCGACGGGCAGATGCTCACGTACGGCGAGCTCGCACAGGCGGCCGCGGGGCTCGACGTGCCGGAGGACGTCCCGCTCAAGGATCCCGAGACCTTCCGTCTCATCGGCCGCTCGGTGCCGCGGCTGGACGTGCCCGCCAAGGTCACGGGCCAGGCGGTGTTCGGCATCGACGCCGGTCCGGCGGATGCGCGGATCGCCGTGGTGGCTCGATGCCCCGTGTTCGGAGGGACGGTCCGCTCCTACGACCCGTCCGCCGCGCTCGCGGTCGACGGCGTCGAGGAGGTGGTTCCGATCTCGTCGGGAATCGCGGTGGTGGCTCGCGGCTTCGTGGAGGCGAAGGCCGGGCGGGACGCGCTCGTCGTCGAGTGGGACGAAGGCGCGGATCCACTGCTGGACGACGCGGCCATCTCCGATCGGCTGCGGGGCGTCCTCGGCGAGGGACGCACCGTCCGGGACGACGGGGACGTGGAGGCCGCGCTGTCCGTCGCTTCCGCGGACCTCGAGGCGTCGTACTCGCTCCCCTACCTGGCGCACGCCACCATGGAGCCGATGAACTGCACCGCCTGGGTCCGGGACGGGCGATGCACCGTGTGGGCGCCCACGCAGTTCCAGAATGCTCCGTCCCTGGTGGGCGGAGGCGCGCGCCAGGTGGCCGCCGACGCGGCGGGGGTCGACGACGCGGACGTGCACACCACGTTCCTCGGGGGTGGCTTCGGCCGCCGGGCGGAGCGTGACTTCGTCCGGGAGGCCGCCGAGATCGCGGGCAAGGTGGAGGGTCCGATCAAGGTCATCTGGACCCGCGAAGACGACATGCAGCACGACTTCTACCGTCCCGCGTCGGTGCACGAGCTCTCCGCCCGGCTCGGTCCCGACGGTGCCCCCGAGGTCTGGGATCACCGGATGGCGTCCCAGTCGATCCTCGAGCGTTTCGTCCCGGGGTGGCTGCCGGACGTGGCGGCGGACTTCGCCGGACGACGGGACCCGACGTCGACCGAGGGAGCCTCGAACCATCCGTATCACGTCCCGAACGCCCGCATGACCTACGCCAAGGTGGATCTGCCGGTGCCGGTCGGCTTCTGGCGGTCCGTCGGGCATACGCATACCGGCTTCGTGGTGGAGTCCTTCGTGGACGAGCTCGCGCACCTCGCCGGTGCCGACCCGTACGCGTATCGCCGGCAGCTCCTGGAGGAGCATCCTCGCCACCGCGCGGTCCTCGACGCTGTGGCCGAGGCGGCCGGATGGGGCGACGAGCCCCCGGAAGGCCGGGCTCGGGGCATCGCGGTCGTTGAGTCGTTCGGCTCGTTCGTCGCGGAGGTCGCCGAGGTCTCCGCCTCGAACGGACGGCCGCGCGTGCACCGGGTCTGGTGCGCCGTCGACTGCGGGACCGTCGTGAACCCACGCATCGTCGAGGCGCAGATGCGCAGCGGCATCGTGTACGGCCTGACGGCGGCCCTGTACGGCGAGATCAACATCCGCGAGGGCCGCGCCGTTCAGAGCAACTTCCACGACTACCTCATGCTGCGGATCAACGAGGCGCCGAGGATCGAGGTGGTGCTCGTGCCCAGCGGAGATCCCCCCGGCGGTGTCGGGGAACCGGGAACGCCGCCGATCGCGCCCGCCGTGGCGAACGCGCTCTTCGCGCTCACGGGGCAGAGGATCCGCGACCTCCCGCTCCGGCTCGGCTAGCGCGGCCTCGGAGCGGGGTTCTGCCCGGGAGCGGGGCCCCTAGCGGGCCTCGCGCCCCCGCGTGCCGGGAAAGCGCTCGTCCAGGGCGTCCCAGAGCGGGGCGGTTTCCTGAGCGGCGAGATCTTCCAGACCGAGTGTGGCATCCGCGGCCTCGTAGGCGCTCTCCAGAAACGACAGGAGCGCCTCGCGGGGATCTTCGGCGCCCTGGACGTCGTCGTAGCGGAGCATGGCCAGGTGCGAGGACGGAAGCTCCTGCCACCATGCGCCGGCGGGCCGGAGCGCATGCGAGGCGAGACCCTCCGGCTCGGGGGCCGTGTAGCTGTAGAAGGCGGGGAAGCGGACCTCGGGATCGCCGGGCCACCAGCCGAAGCTCACGACCTCGTGCGAGTACGCCTCGACGTCGGAGCGACGCCCCCCCTCTCCGAAGGAGGGCGAGCGCCGTCCCGTGAAGCGCGTGACGGCGAGGTCGAACGAGTGCCAGAAGAGCTGGACCGGCGAGGTCCGCAGGTACGACCGGCCGGAGAAGGTCTGGAACGCCTCCTCCGTGAAGAGCAGCGCGCGCCACCAGCGCAGGATCGCGTCCTGGTCCCAGGAGCCGTGCGACTCGTCCGCCGCGAACGGGACGTCCGAGTGCGGGTTGTCGTAGGGCTGCGCGACGATCTCGGTCTCGTGCCCCATGTCGCGCAGCAGGGACATGCACTGTCGATAGACCTGGGCGATCGAGGCGCCCTGCAGGTCGAAGCCGTCACGAGCCCCCTCGCTGTCGCGCACGTTCAGTCTCAGATCGTGCACGTCGAGCTCGATCTCGAAGCCCCCTCCCCGCACCGGGATCGTCTGCGTGCTCACGCCTCGAGGGGTCACGCGCAGCGTGGCGTGCCACCAGTGCGGCAGCTTCGGATGGCGAGCGAGCTTCACCTTGCCGATGATCTGCGTCGCGAGGTGGACGGTCGCCTTCGTGTCCTCCCAGGCGTCGTAGGGCAGAGCTGGCGGCGGCGGCGTGGGCATGCGTCGGGGCTCCGGTTCGGTCGATGCGTCGTCGCATGATGGGTACCCCGCGGGTTCCGACCGGCGCAGCCCCTCCAGTCACCGGCTCCAGAGGAGCACCGCTCCGCCTGCTCCTCGCTGCCCGTAGAGCAGGGTCGCCTCCTGCGGGTCGAGAATCGCCATCGCCCCCAGCTCGTTCAGATTGAGCGACAGAGCGACGTCGAGGGGCAGCGGCGCGCCGTCCAGCACGACCAGCGCGCATCCGGTGCCGCGCCGGAACTCGAGGCAGAGCGCGTGGGGGTTGTCGGGAAGGGAGACGCCCGGCAGGCCGCGCAGCCTCAGCGCCTCACGCAGGGGCGGGATCCCGGGGATCGCCTCGATCTCGTCGCGATCGAGCCAGCGCCGCCCCAGCTGCGCAGGGCTCAGCCCTACCGTGCCCAGCTCACGCTCGGCCTCCCGCTCGACCTCGACCTCGAGCCCCTCGATCCCGACCGCTTCGGGCGAGAGCTCCAGATCGAGCACGGCCGCGCCCTCCTCGGTGAGCGCGAGCAGCGGCGAGCGCATCGTGGCGTACCCGAGCTGGGTGACCTCGATGACGTATTCCCCGTCTCGCGGTGGACGAATCCGGTAGCGCCCGACGGAATCGGCGAGAACCCCCGCCTGCTGCTCTCCCTCCCGGTCCAGAAGCGCGACGAGGGCGCCCGGCACCGCGATGTCGCGGCCCGCCTGCACGACGCGCCCGGACAGGGTCTGGCCGGCGAGCCCGCCGACCGGGTGCAGGAGCGCGAGGAGGGCGGCGGCTGCGGCCAGCCCCCGACTCATCGGGTGCAGGTTCGAAGCTCGGCGTGGTACCAGCTGATCGCGATCGCGCAGTCGTGGGCCAGGGCGGCGCCGACGAAGACGAAGCCCGTCCCCTCGGGATCCCAGCCTCGGAAGACCCGGTTGTCGACGATCACGGCGGGCGCGTCGGACCAGCTCCCGTACCCCACCCGGAAGGTGCCGACCGCGCCGTCCTGCACGGCGGGGGAGAGCGCATCGCCCACCTGGTGCTCCGGCCGTGCGAGGTCGATCAGCCCCCCGACCAGCGTACCGCCGAACTCCACGTCCGCCCGGAGGAGGACGTCGTGGAAGACCTGGAGCCGGACCGGACCCGAGAGGGCGACGCCGTCCCAGCGCACCGCGCGTGCGGCGGGCTTGAGCAGGAGACGGCCGTTCGGCGCGTCGATGAGGACGTCGAAGCGGTTCAGCGTCGCGCCACCGAGGACCCCGACGGCGGCGGAGCCGGAGAGGTAGGCGTCGGGCACGGTCTGGGCGCCGTCCACGGCCACGGGAATCCCGCCGAGGGTGAGGGACTCGCCCGCATCCTCGAGCCGGGCCGCGCCGGACTCCGTGAGCAGGGGCATTCCCACGCCCAGCACGAAATCGAAGGTGCGGCCATCGGTGCTCTCGGCCGTGACCAGGAGCCGCCCGTCCTCGACGCGCAGCGGGATCTCGATCGGCCCCGTGGCCGACCTCTGCGCCGCCACCGGGACCGTCATGGTCAGGGTTACCGCGGCGACGGCGCAGGCAACGCTCGAGATCTTCCTCATCATCCCATCCTCCCAGAAGTGGATCCTCGCAGCAATTGAGCGTTTCGAAGAAGTGTTATATAGTGTACACTGTTAGATACGGTGGCAAGACCGAATGAAGGACAGGGGGCAAGGGTGAGCCGATCGCTGGGTGTGACCACGGTGATGATTCTCGCCGCGCTGGAGCGGGGCGTGCGCTACGGTCTGGATATCGTGAACCGCACGGAGCTCCTGCCCGGGACGGTGTACACGACGCTCCGCCGGCTCGAACGACGGGGCCTGATCCGCGGTCAGTGGGAAGACGCCGAGATCGCCGAGCGCGAGCGACGCCCGCGGAGGCGCTACTACGAGCTGACCCCGGCCGGAGCCGAGGCGCTGGAGACCGCCGTCGCGCGCTTCGAGGCGATGGGGATCGACGTGGCCGGCGGCATCTCGACCGCAGGCTGATCGACCGATGTCTCCGAGGTGGCCCACCGACCGGGTGACGGGGTGGAGCCGGCGCGCCCTGGCGTCGGCGGCCCTGATCGTTCCGGGGCATCTGCGCTCCGAGCGGCGGAGGGAGTGGGAGGCGGAGCTGTGGCAGCTGCGGGCCGGGGACGGCTCCGCTCGTGATCTGGTGTTCTTCCTGTGTGGGGTCTGGCTCGACGCGATCTGGGAACGGAAGGAGGGGTGGAGGATGGAGCTGTTGATGCACGACGTGCGATTCGCGGTACGGACGCTCATGCGGAGCCCGGGCTTCACGCTCGCTGCGGTGCTCACCCTCGCGCTCTCCATCGGGGCCAGCACGGCGCTGTTCAGCGTCGTCGACGAGACCGTCTTCTCCGACCCGCCCTATCCCGAGCCCGAGCGCCTGGTGGTTGTGGACATGCTCTTCGGCATGCCCGATACCGAGATGAACGCCAGCGTCTGGTCGTACCCGCGCTACGTGGCGCTTCGCGAAGAAGTCCGCTCCGTCGAGCAGCTCGCCGGATACGAGGCCCGGACGATGACGCTCACCGAGCTCGGCGATCCGGCCGTTGTCTCGGTCGAGGTGGCCACACCCTCGCTCTTCCCGCTTCTGGGCGTCACCGCGCAGCGGGGTCGCCTCTTCGGCGCCGAAGAGGAGTACGACGGCGGCCCGGACCTGGTGGCCGTGGTCAGCGAGTCGTTCTGGGAGACGCGCATGGGACGCGCCGCGGACGCGGTCGGCTCGATCATCACGCTCGACCGCCTGCGCTTCCAGGTGATCGGCGTGGTCGAGGACGGGTACCGCGGCGTCTCCGGAGAGGCCGAGGTCTGGATCCCCATGTCGGCGCTGTGGGAAGTCGTCGAGCCGAGCATGCTCGAAGACGCCTGGAACCAGCACTTCTTCGTGCTCGGGCGCCTCGCCGAAGGGGCCACCATGGACCGGGCGCAGAGCGAGGTCGCGGCCTACGGCTCGACGGTCATGGAGCGCTTTCCCCCGCCGGTCGGAGCGCAGCGGCTGAGCTCGGGAGCCCGCCTCGTGCCCTTCAAGGAGGCCAGCACCAATCCCGCCGCTTCGCGGTCCATGTGGGCGCTGCTCGCCGCGGTGATTCTCGTCCTGCTCATCGCCACCGCGAACCTCGCGGGGCTCCTCCTCGCGCGCGGTGTGAACCGGCAGCGGGAGGCCGCCGTGCGCGCTTCCCTCGGGGCGGGGCGCGTGCGTCTCGTGCGTCAGCTCCTCACCGAGAGTCTCACGCTGGCGGCGATCGGCGGGCTCGTCGGGCTCGGCTTCGCCACCGTCGGCATCGACCTGCTGGGCGCCTGGCTCGCCGAGTCGCTCGGCACCGGCTCGGCCCGCGGGCTCCGGGTGATCGACACGACGGCGCTGTCGCTCGACTGGCGCGTCTTCCTCTTCGCGCTCGTCCTCACGGGGGGCGTGGGGCTCGCCTTCGGTCTGCTCCCGGCGTGGCAGGCTGCCCGGACCGACCCGAACGAGTGGCTGCGCGGCGGCAAGGCCGCCATCGGAAGCCGCCGGCGCACGCTCGGGATCAACAGTCGCAACGTCCTGATGGTGGGGCAGGTGGCGCTGGCGGTCGTGCTGCTGTCCGCCGCCTCCCTGATGATGCGCACGACCCTGAACCTGCAGGCCGTCGATCTCGGATACGACCCGGACAATCTGCTCACCGGGATGTACGCGCTCACTCCGGCCGACGAGCAGGCGGGGATCGATCCGGGCACGTTCCACGTCGACGTCGTCGAGCGGATGGCCGCGATCCCGGGGGTCGTGGCCGCGTCCGTGGGGGAGGTCCCGATGGGCGGCCCCACGTGGCGAACCATCGTCCTCGGCTCGGAGGGAAGGCCGGAGCTGACGCCCGCCGAGCACGTCTGGATCCGCATCCAGCCGGTAGCCGACGGGCACCTCGCGATGCTGGGCGCGGAGCTGCTCTCCGGGCGCGAGATCGAGCCGACCGACGACTGGAACACCGAGAAGGTCGTGGTGCTCGGGCGTACCGCGGCCGAAGAGCTCTTTCCCGATTCCGACCCGATCGGGCAGAGGATCCAGCTCTCGTGGTCGGGCTTCGGCGATCCGGGCGCGACGGTCGTGGGCGTGGTCGAAGACGTGCAGCTCGGACAGCCCAGCGATCCGATCGAGCGGCAGGCGTTCGTGGCGGTGCGTCAGGCTCCGCAGCTGGAGACCGGCATCCTGATCCGCACCGCCGAGGACCCGGAGAGCCTCATCCCGGCGATGCGCTCCGCCATGGCCGAGCTGGCGCCCGACCTGGCGCTCACGTCGGTCATGTCGATGGAGACGAGGGCCGCTGCCTCGAGCGTTCGATCCCGGGTGCTCACCATGCTGCTGGGCTTCTTCGGCCTCGCGGCGCTCTTCCTGGTGGCCGTCGGGCTCTACGGCACGATCGCGTACGCCGTGACGCGCAGGACCCGCGAGCTCGGGCTGCGGGCCTCGCTCGGCGCGGGGCGGGCCTCCCTGGCGGGGCTCGTCCTTCGGCAGGGGCTCGGCGTGACGCTCGTGGGGATCGGCGTCGGGGTCGCGGGATCGACATGGGCGACGCGCTTCCTCGAGGGGCTCTTGTTCGGCACCCGCACGGTCGATCCGATCGGGCTGGGAGGCGTCAGCGTCGCCCTGTTCTCGGTCGCCTTCCTCGCCGCGTATCTGCCGGCCCGACGCGGTACGCGGATCGACCCGATGGAAGCGCTGCGGACCGACTGAGGCTCAGCCGATAGCGAGGCTCGGCCGATACCGAGGCTCAGCTGACGCCGAGACTCAGCCGATGACCTCGTCGTAGAGGCGGTAGAGGTTGTGCCCCATGATCTTCTCGATGTCGCCGGCAGCGTATCCGCGCCGGACGAGGCCGTCCCACACGACCTCCATCCGGCGCGGACCGTTCAGCTCGTCGATGTAGTAGGGCAGCTCGCTGCTCTGAACCTGGCTGCCCTCCTCGGCCCGGAGCTCCGCCTCGTACTCGGGCGTCATCACGATCACCCGATGGTCGCGGTCGCTGCCGATGCACACGTGCTCGACGCCCGCGACCTGGACCGCGTGATCGATATGATCGAAGTACGTGTGGAGGTTGTCGGACTTCTTCTCCGTCAGGAACGGCCGGAGCTGGCAGACGCCGACGACGCCTCCCCGGTCCGCGAGGGCACGCAGATTCTCGTCCGTGGTGTTGCGCACGTGCGGGTGCACCGCGTCGCACGCGGTGTGCGAGATGACGACCGGCATCCGCGAGTGCTCGATGGCGTCGGCCATGGTCCTCATGTTCGCGTGCGACAGGTCGACGAGCATGCCGACCGCGTTCATCCGGTCGATCATCTCCCGACCGAATTCGGTGAGGCCCCCGTCGTCGCCCTCCGCGCGGCATCCGACGCCCGCGAGATTGCGCTCGTTGTAGGTGAGCTGGCAGCTCGTCAGCCCGAGTCGCCGGAAGAGGTCGACCCGATCGAGGTCGTCGTCGAACTGCGTCGCATTCTGATAGAGGTAGAAGACGGCCATCCGTCCCGACCTGCGGGCCTCGTCGACGTGGGCCACGGACGTCGCCTTGACGAAGAGCTCCGGATGCCGGGCCAGGTAGCGGTCGTACGTCGTGAGTCCGTCCACGGCGAGCTCCAGCGCTTCCGCACCGACCGCCTTCGGGTCGCAGAGGGTGACCGTGATCGAGTCGATCCCGCTGTCGAGCATCTCCCGAACGAGCGGGGGCTCGTAGATGGGCCGCAGCTCGCCCATCGCGTCCATGATGAGCGCGCGCGGATCGGATCGCCGCTCAGGCGGAGACTCGAGGCGCTCCACCGCCGGGGGCGCGCCGGTCGTCGCGCTCGCGCTCCTGGGGGCTGCGGCGCAGGCGGCCGAGGCGGCCGCGGTCCTGAAGAACGTCCGTCGGTCCATCATCGTCTTCCGTGCCTCCGTCGGGGTCGAGCGCCGAAGATGAGCCGGGGGGCGATGCCGAGCCAGGGGCGGTGTGTGGTCCGGTCACGACCGGTATCTTCCGGGAGTTCACGCAGCGCGGGCCGATGGGCCGGAAGGGGATGTCGATGCAGCGGAAGGCGCCGGGGCGGTTGCTCCTCGCCGTAGCGACCGGGGGGCTGGCGGCACCGGTCGGTGCGCAGGAGGACGTCACCTCGGCCTTCCGGATCCCGGCCGACGGGGGCCTGTCCATCGAGCTCGACGGGCGGATCACCGAGGAGGTCTGGGAGCGGGCGTCGCCCTTCGGCGGATTCAGGCAGCGCGATCCCGACGAGGGGGCGGCCGCGACGGAGCGCACGGAGGTCCGGCTCGCGTACGACGACCAGGCGCTCTACGTGGCCGTGGCGGCGTACGACACGTCGCCCGACGGGGTCGTCGCCCGGCTGATGCAGCGGGACAAGCTGCTCGAGCCGGATGCCTTCGGGAACGGCGGACTGCAGGCGGCGGGCGACGACGTGGTCGCCATCCTCCTCGACCCCTTCCACGACCACCGCAACGGCTTCGTCTTCGCCACCAACGCCAACGGGGCCGAGTTCGAGGCGCTGATCACCGACGAGGGCGGCGGCATCAACGTCGACTGGCGGGCCGTGTGGTCCGTCGCGGGTACCCGGACCCCCGACGGCTGGAGCGCCGAGTTCGCGATCCCGTGGCGGACGCTGCGGTATCCCGAGGGGGCCGACGAGCCCTGGGGCATCAACGTCATGCGGGTGATCCGCCGCAAGAACGAGGTCGCGCTCTGGCAGTCGTGGGAGCGCGAGGGTGGCGGTCTGCAGCGTGTCAGCCGGGCCGGCCATCTGCCCGACCTGGTCGATCTCCCGCGACAGGGGCTCAATGTCGAAGCGAAGCCCTACGTGCTCGGCGCGCGCCGACAGGAGGTGGACGATCTGGGGGTGATGGCCACGTCGACCGAGCCGTCGATCGGGCTCGACCTCAAGTCCGAGGTGCGGCCGGGCCTCCTCCTCGACCTCACGGTCAACACGGACTTCGCCCAGGTCGAGGTCGACGACGCACAGGTCAATCTGACCCGCTTCAACCTCTTCTTTCCCGAGAAGCGCGACTTCTTCCTCGAGAACTCGGGCGTGTTCGATTTCGGGACCGCGGGCAATCCACTCGAGCCTCCGGCCTACCAGATGTTCTTCAGCCGGCAGATCGGCATCTCCGAGGACGGGGAGGTCCCGATCCTGGCCGGTGCCCGACTCACGGGGCGAGTCGGCGGGCAGTCCGTAGGCTTCATGAGCGTCGCGACCGACGCCGTCCCGGCCACGGCCGACGTGGAGGCCCTCGAGCGAGAGCTCTTCTCAGTCGCCCGCGTCAAGCGGGACGTCGGCGAGAGCAACTACGTCGGCGCCATGGTCGTGGACCGACGGGGCAACGAACCGGCCAACACCGTGGCCGGCGTCGACGGGCAGTTCGTGATCGGTCAGGCCTGGGTCTGGGAGTTCTTCGGCTCGCGGAGCTTCACCGAGGGGCCCGGCGGCGACGACTTCTCCTACCAGGTCGGCTACAGCTACTTCGGCGATCGCTTCGGCTCGTTCCTGAACCACTACGGCATCGGGCCCGAAGCGCTCGCGGAAGCCGGCTTCATCACGCGCACGGATTACCGCCGGACCGAGATGTACAGCGGGCCGACGTGGCGCCCGTCCGCCCTCGGCCTGCGCGAGATCCAGCTCTTCGGGGGCGGCCAGTACGCGACCACGGTCTCCGACAACCGACTTCAGGACTGGAGCGCCGGCTTCTTCCTGTCGACGACCTGGGAGACGTCCGACAACCTGAGCATCTTCGCGAACGCCTCGGAGACCGTGGTCGACGAGGCGTTCGATCTGTCGGACGACGTGTCGGTGCCCGCGGGGCGCTACCGGAACGACCAGCTGGGGTGGTTCGCCGGCACGAGCACGGCGCGCGCCCTGCGGGTCGGGACCAACGGCATCGTATCCGCCTTCTACGGAGGGTCGCTGATCACCGTCTCCACGACCGTGACCGGAGCGTTCTCACCCCAGCTCTCCGTGACGCCCGGGTTCACGCGGAATCTCGTCGACGTTCCCGACGGCTCCTTCACCGCGGACATCTCCTCGCTCCGCGTGTCCTACTCCTTCTCCACGAAGGTGTCGACGAACGTGCTCGTGCAGTACAACAGCCTCGACAGCGAGTTTACGGCGAACGTCCGGTTCAACTACATCCATCGCCCGGGAAGCGACCTCTTCATCGTCTTCACCGAGAACCGGGGCGGTGAGGACTATGTGTGGAATCGGCTGTCCGACCGGGGACTGGTGGCGAAGCTGACGTACCTCGTGCGGTTCTGACGCGAACCCGTCGCGTGCGTAGGACTCGCGCGCCTGCCCCGCAGGTCTCGCACCGATGCCGTCGCGGCCGGTAGATTGGCCGTTCGCCCGAAGCGCTCCGCTCCCCGGAGGACCCGTGTCCGATCGTCGCCCGTCCGCCCTCGCCCTCACGCTCGTCCTCGCGTTCGCCCTCGTGCTCGGGGACGCGCGCGACGCGTACGCCCAGAACGTACCCACGCCGGAGGAGCACTTCGGCTTCGCGATGGGG
>Ga0209536_100011012_pt1 | contig 13283 bp, 10 predicted proteins | sample DeeMarSeWOR28_12_FD_187461 | JGI IMG/M metagenome (GOLD analysis project Ga0209536, IMG submission 187461) | Marine sediment microbial communities from White Oak River estuary, North Carolina - WOR-2-8_12 (SPAdes) (version 2) | ecosystem: Environmental > Aquatic > Marine > Intertidal zone >...
CGGCACCAGTTCCGGTTTGCTGGTCCCCGGCGGCGGTTTCACGCCGGCGTCGAAGATGTAGGCGAACCCCTCCTCGAGCCGTGCCATGGTCTCGGCCGGACCGTAGATGGGCAGCCTGCCCCGCTGCACCGAGATGGCGCGCAGATCGTCGATCCCGTGCACGTGGTCGGCGTGCTCGTGCGTATAGAGCACCGCATCCACGTGAGGCACCCCGGCCGCCAGCAGCTGGAGCCGCACCTCGGGCGGGGTGTCGATCAGCAGCCGCCTCCCCTCCACCTCGAGCAGAGCGGCAGTGCGGGTGCGGCGGTCCCGCGGGTCGTCGGAGGTGCACACCGCACACCCGCACCCGAGCACCGGCACCCCGAACGACGTCCCGGACCCCAGAATGACCAGGCGTCCGGTCAAATCGTCTCGACCTTGAGGAGGTTGGTCGTGCCGGGCTCGTCGAACGGGACACCGGCTGTGACCACGATCCGGTCGCCGGGTTCCACGATGCCCCGCGACAGCAGGCGCTCGCGGGCCTGGCCCAGCATGGCTTCGTAGTTCGGGAAGTGCTCGGTAAGCACCGGCTGCACGCCCCACACGAGCGCCAGCCAGCGACAGGTCGCAGCTTCGGTGGAGATCCCCGCGATCGGCGTCACCGGGCGGTGCGCCGCGATCTTGCGGGAGGTGAAGCCGCTCGACGTGAGGCACACGATGAGCGGCGCGTCGATCATCTCGGCCGCGATGCCCGTGGTGAAGGCGATGGCGTCGGCGGTGGAGTGCGGACGAATCAGGGAGGTGGGCGCGTCGCTGCGCCGCCGCCGCGGGGCTCCCTGCCCCAGCGTCGAGCTCTCGATCTCCTCGATGATGCTGGCCATTGCACGCACCGCCTCGACCGGGTACTCCCCGACCGCCGTCTCGGCCGACAGCATCACCGCATCGGTGCCGTCCAGGATGGCGTTGGCGACGTCCGATGCCTCCGCCCGGGTCGGCCGTGGGCTGCGCACCATGGACTCGAGCATCTGGGTGGCGGTGATTACCGGGCGCGCGCGCCGATTGGCGCGGGCGATCAGCCGCTTCTGGACCAGGGGCACCTCCTCGTACGGCAGCTCCACTCCCAGGTCCCCCCGCGCCACCATGATCGCGTCGCACACCTCCAGGATCCGCGTCAGGTCCTCAATCGCCTCGGCCTTCTCCATCTTGGCTACGAGGCGGACTCCCTCCGGCACCAACCCGCGCACCTCCTCCAAGTCCGCTGCCTCGCGTACGAACGAGACCCCGATCATGTCGGCACCCTGCTCCACCGCCAGCGCCAGCATGCGGCGGTCCCGCTCCGTGACGGTTGCCTCGCTCACCGCCACTCCGGGCAGGTTGATGCCCTTGTTGCTGCGCAGCGCTCCGCCGTGGTCCACTACTCCCCAGACGCGTTCACCCTCGACACGGGTGACGTCCACGGCCAGCAGACCGTCGTCGAGGAGCACCCGGGCACCCACGGGAACGTCATGGGCCAGGGCCTCGTAGGTAGTGGGTATCTCGTCCGCCGAGGCGGAGCCCTCGGGGGCAAACACCACTTCGTCTCCCGACTCGAGAGTCCGCGGCTCCGCCAGGCGGCCCACTCGGATGCGGGGGCCCTGGAGGTCCACCAGCACGCCTACGAAGCGCCCAGCCGCCTCCGAGAGCCTCCGAACACGCCCTATCCACTGGCTCCACACAGCAGGGTCCCCGTGGGAGCTGTTGATGCGCACCACGTCGACGCCTGCGTCAATTAACTGAGTGATTACTCGCTCTTTGCAGGAGGCGGGCCCTATCGTGGCTACTATCTTGGTGCGGCGAAAGTGCTTAGCGTCATTCATACTGGTCCAGGACCTGTTTCAACGCGGGCAGGGCCTGCCCAGCCGGGGCGCCCCACCAATGGGTTGCCTGAGGGGTGAGCGGCGTCTGATCCGGGTTGATCTCGATCACTTTCGCGCCCGCTTCCAGGGCCACGCCCGGCAGTGCGGCCGCCGGGTAGACTACCGAAGAGGTGCCCACGACCAGGAGCGCGTCTGCGTGGGCCACCTCCTCCCACGCCCGTCCGATGGTCATCTCCGAGAGCTGCTCTCCGAACCAGACCACGCCGGGCCGGATCGGGCTGCCGCAGGCGTCGCAGGCGGGGGGCTCGACGTCCCCCTCGTCCGGCAGGTCGAGCTCCAGGAGACGATCTGCGTAGTAGGGGTGCCCGTCGCCGGTGCACCGGAAATCCTCGAGGGAGCCGTGCAGCTCCAACACGTCTTTGCTCCCCGCCCTCTGGTGCAGCCCGTCCACGTTCTGCGTCACCACGGCCAAGCGGTCGAACCTCGCGGCCATTGCTGCCAGCGCCCGGTACCCTGCGTGCGGCTCCACCGCCCGCGCCAGGCGCCAGCGGTAGACGTACCAGCCGAACACTCGCGCCGGGTCTCGCTGGTAGGCCTGCGGGGTGGCGAGCTCCATGGGGTCGTAGCGTGCCCACCAACCGGTCAGGGCGTCACGAAACGTCGGCACACCCGACTCGGCCGACATGCCTGCACCGGTGAGCACGGCCACGCGGCTCGCGCCTTTGAGCAGCTCCGCCGCCCTGCCGCAGTCAGCATCCAGAGTGAGATCAGTCATCTAATCCACGTCCCCACAACGTGTCCACATGGAATCTCAACATGCGCGTGGAAGGCTGGTGGCGCTACGGCAGATCGAGGAGCCACAGGTTGGCGCGGCCGCCGAACTGATCCAGCGGCATTTCAACCTCCGCCACCAGGCGTCCGGTGCCTGGCACGGGCGCCAGGCGCAGGATCCACGGTTCCAACCCGAACGGCCGCTCCCTTCGCAGCGCCCCGGTGGCGGGGTCGAGCGTTTCCACCGTCCCGCTGTCGAGGTGCACGGCGACCGCGAGACCATCCAGGACGGCGAGGTCCAGGACTCCGGCCGAGAAGCTCCCCACCGAGTCCCACAGGGAGGCCCCCGGGGCCCGGTGCAGCAGTACCGCGGGATGGGACATGGTGACGATCCAGGTCCCGCCGTCCGGCGCGCGCGCGTAGGCCACGGCCGAGTCGGCGCCGGGCACCACCACAGCGGCGCCGGTAGCCAGGTCGACGTCGACCAACGCCTGCGCGATCACCGTCGTGTCGGTGAAGCGCGCCGCTCCGCCACCCTTCACCTTAGGGATGTGGTCCACACCCACCAGCAGCCGGATGGTGTTCGCGTCGCGCCACGACGGCTTCATCACGGCGTCCACGAGGCGCCCGTCGGGCAACGTCATGAAGGCGTTCCAGCGAAACTCGACCGCCTCCGGATCATCGGCCGGCGCAACCCGGAGCTCACGCAGTGAAGTGCGCACGTTGAGCTCGGGACTCTTCTGGTGCACGTAGGCAATCCGCTGGCCGTCGGGCGAGAGCACCGGCTCCACCCATGTCGCGACCGAGTCGGCCGTACCTCCCGAGGGTGGCGGACAGGAGGTGGCCATGATGGTGCCGCCCGCCCACGGCAGCAGCGCGATGCAGCGATCGCGCTCCGCCGTCTCCGCCGGGAAGCGGCTGTAGCTGATCACGCCGTTCGCGACGCTGGGGTTGCGGTCGTCGCCCAGCGAGAACGTGAGGCGGGCCGGCAGCACATCGGTCGGCGGGGGCGGCACCTCCGGCGCCTGATAGTCGGGCGGGGCCGGGTGCTCGCAGGCGGCTCCCGCCAGCGTGATCCCCAGCGCCACCGCCCCTCCCAGGCCCGTGCGCAGCTTCCTCGCCGGCGCCTTCAAAACGAAACCTCCACGCCGAGGCGGAAGATGCGGGGTCCGCCGAACGCGAACAGGGGCTGCAGGAAGTCGCGGGCCGCACGCTGATACAGGGGAAGCAGCTCGGAGCTGCCGGATATCAGACCGTCACCGTCCAGGTCGCCATAGGTCCGGTAGCGCTCCGACTCGTAGCCTATCGCGTCGGGGTTCTCCTGATACGCCTGCAGCGCCGCGTCCTCGATCTGCGGCTCACCCGCCTCGGGCGTGCCCGACTCGCGCCGCACCGCAACCACGTTGCGCCGGTTCGTGATGTTGCGGATGTCGACGTAGACACCGAGCCGCGCTCCCCCGATGCGGAACGGCCGCCGTATGAGGATGTCGGCGGCGTACTGAGCCGGCAGGCGCTCCCCGTTGGGGAGACCGATGATCGAGTCGCCGCCCTCGGTGGTACGGGTATAGGGCAGGCCCGAGCCCCAGCGGAACACCACCGCCCCCTCGAACGTGCCCAGGATGGGCCCCGCGCGCTCCGGTATGCGGCCCCGCGCGGTGACTATCAGCGCGTGGCGCCGGTCGTAGTCGAGCGGGAAGGCCACGGTGGGCGGGATCACCGTGTCACCCAGCGGCGTTATGCGGAACCGCCGGAAGAAGTCCTCCGCGTTGGTCGCGGTGGCCTCCGCCTTCTGCAGCACGTAGGAGATGCGCGCACCCCAGCCGTGCACGAAGTCGCGCTCCAGGGTGAACTCCATGCCCCGCACGTCGCCGAAGTCGGCGTTCCCGAATATCGCGCTGTCGACGTCCACCCCCAGCGGTACCGACGCCACCAGCCCGTCGAGGCGCCGCACGTAGGCCCCTATCCGCACCCCCGTGTTGGCGGACGGCCGAAAGCGCACCTGGAGCTCGTACTGCGTGGCGGTCTCGAAGCCCAATCCCGGGTTGCCGCGGCGGAACCGTCCCGTGCGCAGCGTGTCGTCGAACGCGGCGTCGGTGAGGTACTGGTAGTCGGGCGGCTGCGCGAAGTGGCCCCAGCTCCCCACGATGAGCGCGTCCTTGATCATGGCGGTGGCCGCCACCCGGGGGCCGACCGCCACTCGCGTCTCCAGCTCCAGGGAGTCGATGGCGGACCGCGGATTGAACGCGTCCACCCGCAGCCCGGCGGTGAACGACACGTCGCGCATGCGCTGCACCCACTCCGCGTAGCCGGATGCCTGAAACGGCGAGAACTCCGAGGTGACCGGCGCCGGAGCCCCGCGCGCCACGGTCTCGTAGGCCTCGAGCCGGGTGAACGACTCCACCTTCTGTGTCACGTACTCGCCGCCCACGCGCAGATCGGTGTCGGCTCCGGGGCCCCAGTACACGTCGAGCCGGGCCCTCCCCTCGCGGAATCGGTTCCACGCCAGCTCGCCGCGCGGCGAATCGGTCATGAAGAAGCCCGGCACGCCCCACGGCGTCTCGCTGGCATAGGCGGGAACGCGGAATCCGGGAAGGCGCTCCATGGCGGCCGCGGTATCGCGCGAGCTCGCGACGTCCTCTCCCGCGAAGCACCAGCGCGAGAACGTGAACGCACCGAACTGGAAATCGGGGGGCGAGCAGAGCGGTGCCCGGATCGCCTCCTTGTCGAAGTACCCGAACCGCAGGTCGAACACCGCCGTCTTGGACCGGGCGGGACTCGTCACGTGCTGGAAGTGCGCCATGGCCAGGCCGCCGCTCACCCGCTGGCCCGGACCGCCGTTGGGGGAGTACTTCACCACGGGGTCGAACAGCTGGCGCTGGTCGTCGGACAGCGCTCCCTGCACCCGCAGCGTGTTCCTGCCTCCCACCGGAATCGTCAGCTTGCCGAACAGGTCGTACCGCTCGCCCGCGTTGTTGGGCAGCACCCAGGGCTGCTCCGAGCGGGGGTCCAGCGTGTCGGTCGGCACCGGGGCGTTCACGGGATCGTGGTCCAGCCTCCCGCGCGCATCGAGCGCCGCGAAGAAGCGCACCCCGCCGAACACGGGACCTCCCAGCGCCGCTACCAGGCGGTCGAAGCCGTAGTCAGAGCCGCCTCCCATGAGCCGGTCGGTCTCCAGCGCCAGCGTGCCCTCGAGCCGGTCGCCGCCGTCACGCGTCACCGCCATCACCATCCCGGACAGCGCCTGGCCGTACTGCGCCGAGAAGCCGTTAGTCACCAGCGTGACCTCGCTGACCGCGACGGGTGGTATCGCGACGCCAGTGGGGCCGGTGGCCGCGTCCAGCTGGTTCTTCACGGCCATCCCGTCCAGCACCAGCACCTCCTGCCCCACTCGACCACCGCGGAACGAGGCTTCGATAACCCCGGCCTGGAGCTGGATGGCCTGCTCGATGCTCGTGACTGGAAGCTGCCGCAGGTCGGCGGCAGTGACCTGCTGCACGGTGGCGGCGATGCGGGGATCGAGCAGCCGGTCGGGCTGCGCCTCGACCGCGAGGCCGGGCAGCTCCACCGCCTCGGGCGCGAGCTGGACGTTGAGCACCACGGCTACCCCGCCCGACACCACCACGGAATCGCGCGTCACCGGCTTGAAGCCCACGGCCCGCACGACGACCCGGTAGACTCCCGGCCGGATCTCGGCCACGCGGTAGCGCCCCTCGGCACCGGTGACCGCGCCGTGCTGGCCCCGGCCCACCTCGACCTCGGCACCGACCACGGGCTCGCCGTTCACCGCATTGGTGACCTGCCCGGCAATGACACCGCCCGTCTGTGCGGCGAGCGTAGCGGGCAGCAGAGCGCACAACGCCGCGGAGGCGAGCGCACCTCCTAGCGCGCGCGCACACTCTCGCGGCGTCGACAAACCGGGCAGCACCGAACTCCTCACCGCGAACCCCCTGCCACCGTGGGTGCCCTCCTCAGCTGCGCTTGTTGTCCCGGGAGGCCTGTCGCCGTCTCTACCCCGCGCGCGGGCCGAGGTTGCCCGTGCTCACCCTCCGTTCGATCCGGGGTACGTGCGGTCGACGTATCCGTTGAGGATCTCGAGAAACTCCGCCACGATCCGCTCCCCCTTGAGCGTCACGTGCAGCTTGCCGTCCACGTACACCGGCGCCTTGGGCTCCTCGGCGGTGCCGGGCAGTGAGATCCCGATGTTGGCGTGCTTCGACTCCCCCGGACCGTTCACCACGCACCCCATCACGGCGACGCGCATCTCCTCGACGCCGGGATGGGATTCGCTCCACACGGGCATCTGGTCGCGCAGGTAGCCCTGGATCTGCTCGGCCATCTCTTGGAAGAACGTGCTCGTGGTGCGGCCGCATCCCGGGCAGGCCGTCACCTGCGGCATGAAGCTGCGCAGCTCCATCGCCTGCAGGATCTGCTGCGCCACCCGCACCTCCTCGGTGCGGTCGCCGCCCGGCGCCGGCGTGAGCGAGATCCGAATCGTATCGCCGATCCCCTCCTGCAGTAGGATGGCGAGGCCCGCGGTGCTTCCCACGATGCCCTTGGCGCCCATACCCGCCTCGGTGAGCCCCAGGTGCAGCGGGTAGTCCGAGAGCGGCGCCAGCCTGCGATACACCTCGACCAGGTCACGCACCTGCGACATCTTCACCGAGAGGATGATGCGGTCGTGCGCGAGGCCGACCTCCTCGGCGAACGCCGCGGAGCGCATCGCGCTCTCGACCATCGCGTTGAGGGTGACGTCGCGCGCGTCCAGCGGGTCGTCGAGCGCCGCGTTGGCGTCCATCAGCTCGGTGAGGAGGTTCTGGTCGAGCGAGCCCCAGTTCACCCCGATCCGCACCGGCTTGTCGTGCTCGAGCGCCACCTCCAGGATGGTCTTGAAGTGCTCGTCGCGCCGCCTGGCGCCCACGTTGCCCGGGTTGATGCGGTACTTGGCGAGCGCCGTCGCCATGTCGCGGTACTTGGGCAGCAGGATGTGCCCGTTGTAGTGGAAGTCGCCGATGATGGGCGCGGTCACGCCCATGTCGGAGAGCCGGGCGGCGATCTCGGGCACCGCTCGCGCAGCGGGCTCGTTGTTCACCGTCACGCGCACCAGCTCGGAGCCTGCCTTGGCGAGCGCCGCCACCTGGTCGACCGTCGCCGCCACGTCGGCCGTGTCGGTGTTGGTCATGGACTGCACCACTATGGGGTGGCACGACCCTACGGGCACGTCCCCCACCCACGTGGTTACGGTCTCGCGGCGAGCTGATTCAGGCATGGGGTGCGGCGATCATGCGATCAGCTGGCACAGATAGGCAGTCGCCACTCCCAGGTAGTTACCCAGCGCGTAGCCGATCAGCGCCAGCATGATCGACACGGGCACCAGCTCTTCGCGGTGGAAGCCCGCCGCTACCGGTGCCGAAGCCGCGCCGCCCACCGACGACACGCTCGCCACCGCCGCCATGGAAACGTCGATGCGGAACAGCCTCGCTCCGGCGACTATGAACACCAGGTGGATCGTGATGCAGATGAAGCCCGCGATGATGAACCACTGCGCACCGCCCAGTTCCCTCAGGTCGGCCTGGGCACCCATCATCGTCATGTAGATGTACACGAACGTCATCGAGAGCGGCTCGGTGCCGGGCACGTCCTTCAGCTTGGTGGCCGACATCGCGATGCCGAATGTGGTGACGAGCAGAATCGCCCACGTGCGCTCGGTGAAGACCGGCTGGATCTCCGGGAACACCCGCGCCAGCTGGGTGGCCCCCAGTATGGCCACGAAGCCGAAGCCCAGCAGCGTCAGAGCGTCACGGAAGTGCACCTCGTGGCTCTTCTTCTCGACCTGCTGCGCCGCTTCGGTGAAGTGCGCCTCCGCCTCGGGGGGCACTTGCGTGAACCGGTTGAACTGCTTGGCCCAGCGCTTGCAGCCGATGATGAGCGGGAAGTAGACGACGTACACGATGTTGTCCACCAGCACCACCATCCCGACCATCTCGCCGGGCGTATCGAGGGCGTCGGCCACCGCGGCCAGGTTGCCGGTGCCGCCGATCCAGCTCCCGGCGAGAGCGCCGAACCCCATCCAGGTGCCCTCCGGCACGCCGCTGCGGAACAGGGCGAACGCGATCACGGCACCCACCACGATCCCGAACGCGCCCAGCACCATGACGGCCGCCCCGCGCCACGCCACCCGCATCGCCTGCCGGATGTCGATGTCCAGCAGCATGAGCACGATGAACATCGGCACCGCGAACGACCGGAACGTCGTGTATATCGGCGACGACCGCGGTATAACGTTGAGGTTGGACAGGATGATGGGGGTGATGAAGATCCAGATGATCGCCGGCAGGAACTCAAAGACCTTCCATCGGGTGGTCCGCTCCAGCCACAAGAAAAAGACCGGGATCATGATGATCACGGTCATCACGCCGACCAGGTCGTTGAAGATAGGCTGTCCGTCCAATGGTCCTCTCGGCGTTCAGGTCAACAGGGATTCTGCCAGTCCACCCCGAACTCCCCCCCGCACTGCGGACACTTCATCTGGGCCACCCCGGGCGGCGTGAACTGCTCCCGCGCGCGGCAGCGCGGGCATACCCCGTACATCTTGCCGTGCTCCTCGCTCGCCCGCTTGGAGCCACGCTCCTCTTCCTTCCAGATCACCACGCTCCACAGCATCGGCGCCCGATCGGCCAGCTCCACCAGCTCGCGCGGCACGGGCACATTGCGCTTGTTGACGTCCACGAACACGAACTCGGGCTTCTTGTCGTTGACCACGGCGTACCAGGCCCCTCGCCTGAGCCCGTGGGCACCCGATCGCTTCACCCTCGCCCAGCGCTTCGTCATGCCGTCCCTCCCGCCGTCAGCGCGACAGGCCGAACACGATCGCCAGCGGAATGGCCACGTAGAGCACCAGATCGCGTACCAGGTAGAACGCCACCACCAGCAGAACCAGGGACCAGCCGCGCTTGCGCAGCAGCCCCTTCCAGCCGAGCTGGCGACGCTCCTCCTTCAGGGTCCTGAGATATCTCTTGGCGCGCTGTACCATGGTGGCGATTCAGCCGGGTTGCGACCGGATCAAGATATCCGCCCGGACACCCCAGCGAAAAGGGGGCGCTCCGTCGCGCCCCCCTTTCCCTGCCCGGAATTCGCTCGCGGCCGTCAGCCGCACTCGCTGTAGCCACACACGTGGCACTTCACGCAGCCCTCGGCAAACTCGAGCTGCGAGCCGCAGTCCGGACACGCCCCCGGCAACTGCGCGGCGTCCATGTGCTGTAGGTCGAACGCCGTACCCTCGGGCCCGGGCGTGGACCTCTGGCTGCTCGGCGCCGCCACGTCGCTGGAAGTCCCCCTCGCTTCGAGCAGGTCCTGCTGCAGCCCCTGCTTCTCCTGCATCCAGCGCTCGATTGCGATACCGATGGCGTCCGGCACGGAGAGCACCTTGTTGGGGCCCAGCCCCACCGCGCGGTCCGACGAGATGCCGCGCAGCTGCCGGTGGATCCCCGAGATCGGAATGCCGGACCGCAGGGCCAGCGAGATGAGCCTGCCGATCGCCTCGACGTCCGACATCAGGGCTCCGCCTGCCTTGCCCAGGCTCATGAAGATCTCGAAGGGCTGACCCAGGTCGTCCTCGGTGATCGTCACGTACAGAGTCCCGAGCGGGGTCTCGAGCCGCCGCGTCGTGCCCCTGAGCAGCTCGGGCCGGGACCGCTTGGCGCGGCGCTGCAGGTTCTCCGCCTCGACCTCGTGCAGCTGACGGCGGGTGCGCTCCAGCTCCGCTTCCAACTCGGCTATGGTCGACTTGAGCTCCGCCACCTCGGTCCGCAGGGCTGCGTCGTCGGCCGGGGCGACACCGGAGGTCTCGGCCGCCTGCTCCTGCACCTTCTTGGCGGTCTTGCCGGTGGAGAGCACCTGCATCTCCCGGCTGCCGTCCCGGTACACGGTCACTCCCTTGCACTTGAGGCTGTAGGCCAGATCGTAGATCTGGCGCACGTCCTCCTCCGTGGCCGAGTGCGGGAAGTTGCAAGTCTTGGAGATCGCGCTGTCGGTGTACTCCTGGAACGCCGCCTGCATCCTGATGTGCCACTCGGGGGTGACGTCGTGCGCCGTCACGAACACGCGGCGCCACTGCTCTGGCACCTCGGGGAAGTCGATGTGGCCTTCCTCCGCGATGCGCTGCACCAGCTCCTCGGAGTACCAGCCCTCGCGCTTGGCCACGCCCACGAAGTCCTCGTTGACGTCGGGCATCAGCACGCCGGCCTGGTTGCGCATGAACGCGACCGCGAACAGGGGCTCGATGCCCGACGAGCAGCCGGCGATGATCGAGATGGTCCCGGTGGGCGCCACCGTCGTGAGGTTGCAGTTCCTGAGCCGGCGCACCGGGCGGATGCGCTCGCCGTCAGGCCCGCGGGCGCAGCTCTCGTCGGGACCCCAGATGCTCCGCTCCCACTCCGGGAACACGCCGCGCTCCTCGGCGAGACGCCCGCTCTCGACCTTCGACTCCTCGTCCACGAAGTGCATCAGGCGCCGGGCCCAGTCGATCGCTTCCTCGGAGTTGTACGGCACGCCCAGCCGGATCAGGAAGTCCGCCCACCCCATCGCGCCGAGCCCGATGCGGCGGATGCGCTGCGCCAGGTCGGTTATCTCGGGCAGCGGGTACTTATTGACGTCGATCACGTTGTCCAGGAAGTGCGTGCACAGGTGCACGGCACGCCGCAGCCCCTCCCAGTCCACCTCTCCGCCCTTGACGAACAGCCCGACGTTGATGGAGCCGAGGTTGCACACGTCATAGGCGAGCAGCGGCTGCTCGCCGCACGGGTTGGTGGCCTCGTAGCTACCCAGGTGCGGCACCGGGTTGTAGCGGTTCGCCTCGTCCACGAAGAACACGCCGGGCTCGCCCGTCTTCCAGGCGCCGTGCACGACCTTGGCGAACACCTCACGCGCGTCGAGCGTCGCCACCACCTCGCCGCTGCGCGGGTGGAACAGCTCGTACGAGCCGCCCGCCTCCACGGCCTGCATGAACGTCTCGGTGACGGCGACCGAGATGTTGAAGTTCGTGATCTTGGACGTGTCGTCCTTGCAGGTGATGAACTCGAGGATGTCGGGGTGGTCGACGCGCAGGATTCCCATGTTGGCGCCGCGCCGCGTCCCGCCCTGCTTCACGACGTCGGTCGACGAGTCGTACAGCGACATGAACGACACCGGGCCGGAGGCCACGCCCATGGTGGAGCGGACGATGTCGTTCTTGGGGCGCAGCCGCGAGAACCCGAAGCCGGTGCCGCCGCCCGACTGGTGCACCAGCGCCATGTTGCGCAGGGTGTCGTAGATCCCGGCCTTGCCGTTGGAGAGCGCGTCCTCCACGGGGAGCACGAAGCACGCCGAGAGCTGGCCCAGCGGACGGCCCGCGTTCATGAGGGTCGGGCTGTTCGGCATCCAGACCCGGGTGGCCATCAGCTCGTAGAACGTCTCGGCGACCGCCTCCACCGCCCCGGGGCTGGCGCCGTACGACGCGTCGGCGGCCGCGATGGTGCGCGCCACGCGCCAGAACAGGTCCTCGGGGCGCTCCACCGGCGCGCCCTGCTCGTCCTTGACCAGATAGCGACGCTCCAGGACCGTCACCGCGTTCTCGCTGAGCTGCGGCGTCACGTGCCGCTCCGAATCACCGGCAAAACCCATGCATGCCCCACTTGAGGTTCGTGTCCACCCAACAATTGAAAGCTAAAGAAAAAACTGCGGAGTTGTACGGCCGGATCTCACGGCGCGGAGAGGCAAAGTAGTCGGAACCCGGTGCCACGCAAGTGCATCCCACGAGCCACCGCACGCCGCGCGACTGGGTTATTCACATCACATAATTGTCATGCGGTGCCGGTGTGGCGCCGCACGCTCCCGGCACGGTGGCTGCGCGCCTGCTCCACGTAGTGCTCCCACGTGGTGCGGATGCGCTCGCGCAACACGGGGTCCACCGGCCGCACGACCCGCGCCGGCACACCCACCACCAGAGAGCCGGGCGGCACCTCGGTGCCCTCGCGCAGCACCGCGCCGGCTCCGATCACCGATCCGGTACCCACCCGCACGTGGTTGAGCAGGATGGCGCCCATCCCGACCAGGCACTCGTCCTCGACCGTGCAGCCGTGCAGGATGGCCCGGTGGCCCACGCCCACCCTGCTCCCCACGATGCACGGCACCTCCTCGTCCACGTGCACCATCGAGAGGTCCTGGATGTTGGTCTCGTCGCCGATGCTGATCGGCGCGAGGTCACCACGCACGACGGTGTTGTACCACACGCTGGCGTCGCGCCCCAAAGAAACGTCCCCGAGGACCATGGCCCCCGGGGCGATGAATGCACTGGGATGGATCACGGAGCTACGGCTGCTGGCGGCGGGCGCGCAGCCCCAGGCGGAGCCAGCCCTCCACCGCATTGCCGTCCTTGGTGGCGGGCGTGTACGTGATCTGCTGCTGCGCGTAGCGGGCCGCCTGGATCGTGAACTGCCGCACGCTCGACTGGCGCACCCACTTGATCTCCTGGACCGCACCCTCGGCGTCGATCTTCACCCACAGCACGACGGGAGTGGGGTTCTGATCGGCAATGCTCGCGTCGACCGGGACCAGCGGCGCGGCGTTGGCCGCCGGCCGCACGTCGAAGCACCGGTTGTCCCTGTTGTAGTCCGCGCCGATCTCGACCGGATCGGAGCAGAA
>Ga0209536_100011014_pt1 | contig 13282 bp, 10 predicted proteins | sample DeeMarSeWOR28_12_FD_187461 | JGI IMG/M metagenome (GOLD analysis project Ga0209536, IMG submission 187461) | Marine sediment microbial communities from White Oak River estuary, North Carolina - WOR-2-8_12 (SPAdes) (version 2) | ecosystem: Environmental > Aquatic > Marine > Intertidal zone >...
AGTCTTATCAGGCCGGCGAGGCAGGCCAGCAGCGACAGCCCGAAGCCGAACGGGATGATCATCTCGATCCACCAGTTGGGAATATTCAGCATGGTGCCAGTGGAGCGGCCGCGCTCGAAGCTGTCCCAGGCGATCTCCCAGCCGTACCAGAGCACGACGGCGCAGAAGAAGACGATGAACGCCAGCGCGAAGAAATCGCAGGCTTTGCGCGCCCAGGCCGGCAGCAGTTCGTGAACCACCTCGATGCTGATGTTTTCGCGGCGCATGATGGTGCGCGGCAGCGCCAGGTACATGCCCCAGATCAGGAACATCTGCGAAATCTCGGCGGCCCAGATGGTCGGCGCGGCGAATACGTAGCGCGCGATCACCTCGTAGGTCAGCATCGCGCCGGTGGCGAAGAACAGCCAGGCGGAGAGCGCGCCCAGCCAGTCGGTCAGTCGGCCGAATGATTTCAAGCTATGGCCCCCTGGGCGGCAGGTGAAGATTCGGGGCCGCCCGTGGCGGACGACCCCGAGTTTAGCCTTCGAACGGAGCGGCTACAGGCCTTGCGCGGCCTTCAGCACGCGCTCGCCGAGGTCCCCGGCCGCGGCCTTGTAGCCGTCGATGACCGGCTGCGCGGTCTTCTTCCAGGCGGCCAGTTCATCCGCGTTCGGCGTGTAGACGGTCATGCCGTTCTGTTTGGCCGCCGCGTAGGCGTCGGACTCGATCTTGGCCATCTCGTCGCGCACGGCGATTTCGGCATTGCGCGCCGCGGTCGAGATCACTTTGCGGTCCGCTTCAGAAAGCCCCTGCCAGAACTTCTCGTTGACCAGCACGATGAACTCGATATCGGCGTGGTTGGTGACCGTGATGTGGTCCATCACTTCCCACAGCTTGCGCGACTTGACGCCGGAAACGCCGGTCATGCCGTAATCCACGGTGCCGCGCTGGTAGGCGAGGTATTGCTCCGAGCCCGAGATCAGGGTCGGCGAGCCGCCGGCGGCCTCGGTGAAGGCGCCCAGCGTCTTGCCGAACACGCGCACTTTCTTGCCGACCATGTCGGCCGGGGATTTCACCGGCGCGCCCTTCGACAGCATGATCGCGCCGCCGTAGGCCTGCCACCAGAGCACGCGCGAGCCGGTGTCGAGAATGGCTTCGTCGAGCAGGCTGCGCACCGGGCTGTCCGGCGCTACCGCCTTGCGCACCAGCTCTTCGGTGTTGAACATGAACGGCAGGTAGAAGACGTCCACCGCCGGCACGTCGCCGACGAAGCGCGTCAGCGAGGCCACGCCCATTTCGATCGCGCCGGAGCCGACCGCCTGCGGCACTTCCTTGTCCTTGTAGAGCTGTGCCGAGTCGTAAATCTGCACCTCGATGCCGCCGTTCGATTTCTTTTCCACCTCGTTCTTGAACATGAGGAGGTTCTGGCCGAGGTGGCTCTTCAGCGGTAACTGCAGCGAAATTCTGAGCGTGGTATCGGCCGCCATCGTGGTCGTGGCGAAAACGGAAAATACCAGGAACGCGGCCAATGCCGTAATCGATTTTCTCATGATGTCTGATTCCCTTTGCTGTTGTTGTAATCTGGTTATTTTCGCGGCCCGGATGCAGGCACCGCAGCCGGCCAATTCTTGCACAACGATTATCGCGATTCAATTCGCCCGGCAGGCGGCGCCGTGGCGAATCAGGGTTCAATTAGCTGACGCCTGCCTCGATTTTATTCGCGGGCTGTCCCGCTAATTCACGCTGGCTGCCGTGGCGCGTGATTCCTGCCAGTACACCTTCAGCACCTTGCGTATGTATTCCCGCGTTTCCTCGTAGGGCGGGATCTGGTTGTCGTATTTTTCGACCGCTTTTTCGCCCGCGTTGTACCCGGCGAGCGCCAGCTCGACATTGTCGTCGAAAAGGATTAACAGGTCCTTGAGGTAGCGGGTGCCGGCGTTCAGGTTAGCTGTCGGGTCGCGGCGGTTGTACACCCCGTAACGCCGTGCGGTGGTGGGCATCAACTGCATCAGGCCGACCGCGCCGGCGCGCGAGACTGCATTGGGGTCGTAGACCGATTCGATGGTAATCAGTGCATGCAGCAGCGCTTCGGGAACCTCGTGGCGTTGCGCGACTTCCGCAATCTCGCCGGAGAACCGTTTGCGGTTCGCTTCCCGGTCGCGGAAATTGATCCGCGACATCCGTGCCCGCTTGTTGCTGAGCTGAATCAGCTTATAACCGCTGTGCGTGGGCCTGTCGGTCAGGTGTGTCGTGCCGTTGCTATCCACCCACCGGTAGATCTCGGGCGCAGCGCCCGGCGTGCACACCAGGCTGCCCATTAGCAGGAGCAAGCCAGGCAACAGCGTTGGTCGAATCAATGACGGCATGGTTAGAGATTAGACCAATCGGGTTGACTTTGATGAAAACTCGGCCAGTATGCAGGCAATTCGATTAGCGACAGAGACTGGCGGATGGCCCATCCAAAGCTGACTTTGCTGGTGACGATTTTGATTCTGGCCGGGTGTGCGACGATCGGTAAGCTCGAATACGACCGGCTCTATGGTGAGGCGCAGCCCAGAGAACGGGTGGTCGCGAGCCTGCCGTCCGGCAAGGTCGACTACTGGAGCGAGGTCCAGCCGATCCTCGAGCAGCGATGCGTCGTTTGTCACGGTTGTTATGACGCGCAATGCCAGCTCAAGTTGAGCTCGATCGAGGGCATCGAGCGCGGCGCCTCCAGGGCGAAGGTCTACGATGCGTCACGGCTGACGAGTGCGCCAACCTCGCGCCTGCACGAGGACGCGTTTTCGGTGGCCGAATGGCGTGAACAGGGATTTTTTCCGGTACTCAACGAGCGCTCGGAAACCCTGGAGGCCCACCGCGCGATGGGTGTGATGCATCGGCTGTTGACCCTGAAACAGGAACATCCGCTGCCCGTCGGACGGCAGCTGCCCGATAGTTTCGATTTGTCGCTGGACCGCGCCCAGGTCTGCCCGACAGCGGAGACCGTGAACCAGTATGCCGAGCGTCTTCCCCTGTGGGGTATGCCGTATGCCTTGCCGGGACTGCCCGAGCACGAGCAGAAAACGCTGCTGACCTGGCTGGAGCAGGGCGCCACCTACACCGCCCGCGAGTCGGTGCCTGCCGAGTTTCAGGCGCTCGCCGAGCGGTGGGAGGCGTTTTTCAACGGCGATTCGCTTAAAGAACAGTTGGTGAGCCGTTACCTGTACGAGCACCTGTACATCGCTAACCTGTATTTTCCTGAACTGGGGCAGGCGCGATTTTTCAAGCTGGTGCGCTCGGCGACGCCGCCCGGCGAACCGGTCCGCCTGATCGCGACCCGCAGGCCGTATAACGACCCCGGGGTCGAGCGGGTGTTCTATCGCATTCAACCGGTGCTGGACAGCATTACCTCGAAGTCGAACCTGCCTTATGCGCTCGACGATGCGCGCATGCAACGCTGGCAGGAAATATTCCTGGCGCCCGATTACGAAGTGACGGAGTTACCTTCATACGCAGACGATCATGCATCGAATCCGTTTCGTACCTTTCGCGAGTTGCCGGTTGACGGGCGTTACCGGTTTCTACTCGAAGAGGCACGTTATACGATCGCCACTTACATCAAGGGGCCGGTGTGCCGCGGCTCGGTGGCACTCAACGTCATCAACGACAATTTCTGGGTAGTCTTCATCGACCCGAATCATCCGATTGTTTCCGCGGTCGACGATTTTTATGCCAGCCAGGCAGCGGCTCTCGATCTGCCGGCGGGCTCGGGGGATATCTATACGCCGATAATGCACTGGCGCCGATTCGCCAAACAGGAGCGCCAGTTGCTGGCGGAAAAGGATGCGCGGCTGTCCGAGCTTGCCATCATGATCGAAGCCTCGGGGCTAGACCTGATCTGGGATGGCGAGGGCACGAATGACAATGCGTCGCTGACGATTTTTAGGCACGAAGACAGCGCGAGCGTCGAGAAAGGCTTCCTCGGTGCTCCGCCGAAAACGGCCTGGGTGATTGGCTACGGGTTGCTCGAGCGTATTTACTACCTGCTGGTGGCGGGCTACGACCCCTATGGCAACGTCGGCCATCAGCTGCTGACCCGGTTGTACATGGACTTTCTGCGCATGGAAGGCGAGAGTAATTTTCTGCGCATGCTGCCCGCGGAGACGCGCGATCGCGAGCGCAAGTACTGGTACCGGGGAGCCAGTGATGAAGTCATGGAATATCTGACCTTGCCGAGTTTCGAAAACGAGCTCGACCTGTCGTCTTACTACCAGACCGACGATCCGAAACAGGAACTGTTCGACAAGCTGGCGAAAAGACTGGCGCCGGTAACGCCGCTGCAACACAAAATGGAGTCTATTCGCAACGAAGCCTTGCGTGCGGAACTCGACCGGCTGAATCGTGTTACCGGTACCGCCGCGACACTCATGCCGCAGGTGACCTTTGTGCGCATTCGCGACATCGAGGGTGAGCAGTTTTTCACGCTGATCCACAATAACGCGCACCTGAACCAGACATCGCTCTTCAAGGAGCAGAAGAATCGCATCCCGGCGGAAGATACGCTGACGCTGGTCCCCGGGTTCATCGGCGCGTATCCCAACGCTTTTCTCGAGGTGGATTCCGCCGATGTTGCCGCCATGGTAGCGGCGATCGAGGGGCTGCGAACCGAGGAGGATTATTCGCTCTTGAGAGATAACTGGGGAATACGGCGTACCGACCGGCAGTTCTGGAAGCGCAGCGATGAATTCCAGGCCGCCTACCGGCAAAGCAGCCTGTACGACAGCGGTATTCTCGATTTCAACCGCCTGGAAAACCGCTGAACTGCTCCGGGGACACGATACCCGTTAAGAGGATCGCGCAGGGCTTTTAGCCGTCGCCGCGGCGCCGGCGTTCGGCGTCGTCCCAGGCGGTGAGTGCCTGGTAGTCGGGCACGAAGCCCAGGCCCTTGCGCGAATTATGGGGACAGTTTACTTATTTCCGAATTAAGTAAACTGTCACCACAATTCCGGAGGACAAGCCGGCTGCCACGATGATTCCGCATGCAATACCGGCGCCAAACCTGTACACTGCGCCACCCCTTTTCCCGGCTGCCTGATTTATGCCCACCGATACCCCGATCCCGAGCTTTGCGAGCCTGTCGCTGAAGCCGCCGCTGAGCAAAACCCTGGATGCGCTCGGCTACGAATTGCCGACCCAGATCCAGGCGCGGGCGATCCCGCTGATCCTCGCGGGCCGTGACGTGATCGGCCAGGCGCAGACCGGCACCGGCAAGACCGCCGCCTTCGCGCTGCCGATCCTGTCGAATCTCGATCTGAAACAGAAGGACCCGCAGGTGCTGGTGCTCACGCCGACGCGCGAGCTCGCCATCCAGGTGGCCGAGGCGTTCAAATCCTATGCCGGGCAGATGAAGTCGTTTCACGTGCTACCGATATACGGCGGGCAGGAATACGGCGCGCAGACGCGCGCGCTGCAGCGCGGCGTGCACGTCGTCGTCGGCACGCCCGGGCGGGTCATGGATCACATGCGCCGCGGCAACCTGAAACTCGACGGCCTGACCACGCTGGTGCTCGACGAGGCCGACGAAATGCTGCGCATGGGCTTCATCGAAGATGTCGAGTGGGTGCTGGAGCAGGCGCCGCCGAAGCGCCAGGTCGCGCTGTTTTCCGCGACCATGCCGGCGCCGATCCGCAAGATCACGCAGCGCTACCTGAAGGACCCCGCGGAGATTACCGTAGAGGGCAAATCCACCACCGTGGATACGATTCGCCAGCGCTACTGGCCGGTGACCGGCACGCACAAGCTCGATGCGCTGACGCGCATCCTCGAAGCCGAGAGCTTCGACGCGATGCTGGTGTTCGTGCGCACCAAGACCGCGACCCTCGAAGTGGCCGAGAAACTCGAGGCGCGGGGTTACCGCGCGAGCGCGCTGAACGGCGATATCGCGCAGAAAAACCGCGAGCGCATCATCGATCAGCTCAGGGCCGGCAAGCTCGATATCGTGGTCGCCACCGACGTCGCCGCGCGCGGGCTCGACGTCGAGCGCGTCTCGCACGTGATCAACTACGATATTCCGCACGATACCGAGGCTTACGTGCACCGCATCGGCCGTACCGGGCGCGCCGGGCGCCAGGGCGATGCGATCCTGTTCGTCGCGCCGCGCGAACGGCGCATGCTGCAGGCGATCGAAAAAGCCACGCGCCGGGAAATCGAGCTGATGGAATTGCCGTCGACGGACATGGTCAACAACCGGCGCATCGAGAAGTTCAAGCAGCGCATCAGCGACACGCTGGCCGGGGAAGACCTGGCGCTGTTCCGCGGCCTGATCGAGCAGTATCGCGACGAGCACGACGCCGACCCGCTGGATATCGCCGCGGCGCTCGCCAAACAGCTGCAGGGCAGCGCGCCGTTCCTGTTATCGGGGAAATCGGTCGCCGCGCCGGCCTTCGACAAGCACCGGGACGAGGGCGGCACGGAACGCAAGCCGCGGCGCAAGGAGCGGGCCGACGGCGCGGACGACGAGCGCAAGCCGCGCCGCGAAGGCTCGGCAGCGCGCGAGCGCGCGCCCGAAGCCGGCATGGATCGCTATCGCATCGAGGTCGGCCACCAGCATCAGGTGAAGCCGGGCAACATCGTCGGCGCGATCGCGAACGAAGCCGACATCGACAGCAAGTTCATCGGCCGCATCGAGATCTTCGACGACCACAGCCTGGTCGACCTGCCCGAGGGCATGCCGAAGGAGTTGCTGCGCCTGCTCAGGAAAGTTCGCGTCGCGGGGCAGCAGTTGAACATGTCGCTGGCCGGCGGCAAACGCGAAGTTGCCGGGAAAAAGCCGACCGCGCGCGCGCCGAGTGCCTCGCGGCCAAAGCCCAAGGTCCGGCAGCGCGACACCCGCAACAAGGGCAAGCCCAAACGCGCGCGCCAGCCGAAAACAGGCCGTTGACCGCCCGCGCGGGAATGACGCTCGAGTGCGGGAATGACGCCAGCGCACGATAGGAAGGTCAGACCTTACAGCTCGCTACGGCCGGCCGGGTTTGCGCCTGGCAGGGAGTGGAACAGGGCGAAGCAAGGTGACAGTTTTCTTGAGGAAGCTCTGCCTCTTGCAGAGATCCCTTAATTCGGGAATGGGCAAGCCGCGCAGGAAATTCCCGCCGATCGGCTGTTCGGTAATCCGGGGACAGTATACCTATTTCATATTTGCTGGAATTTCAGAGGCGGTTTCTCAATTCTGATTAAAGTTGACTGACTACTCCGTTAACGGACTACTCGCCCCCGAAGCGCACTGGCCGCAAGCCAGCTAAGTCCAAATAGGTATACTGTCCCCGGATATCGCCAGCCGGTTTCGGCGCCGGTTCTACGGCCGGTCAGCAGCAAACCGCTGATCGAGGTATCGAATAATATTTTTTGACTCGTACAGCCATTCGATATTGTCGTCGCCCTTGTCGATGCGCAGGCAGGGCACCTGGTAGCGGCCGCCCTGTTCGATGAGCTCGGCGTGCCAGTGCGGGTCGTTGCGGGCGTCGCGGGTTTCGATGTTGAGGCCGAGGCCGCGGATGCGCCGCCGGGTGCGGACGCAGAACGGGCATTGTTGAAATTGATACAGCTTCAGGCTCGCGGTTTGCGCATCGAGCGCCTGCTGCGCCTCGGCGCTGCGCTCTGGCGGCTTCGGCCCGCTGATCCAGTCGAGGAAGATAATGAGCTGGCCGAGCGGCCAGCGTATCAGGCGGAAGAAGTACTTCATGAGCTACCCTGAGATCGCGACGTCGGCAAAGCGAATGCTCGGCATCAGCGCGGAACGGCTTTCGTTCCAGTGCTGCTGGTTACCGATCATCGCGATCTTGTTCAGCATTTCGTAGAAGTTACCGGCGACGGTAATGCCGCGCACGGCCTGGATGCGCTCGCCGTCGCGGCACAGGTAGCCGGAAGCGCCGAAGCTGAAATTGCCGGAGATGGCGTTGGCGCCGGAGTGCAGGCCGGTCAGGTCGGTGAGCTCCAGGTATTCGCCGCTGTGCAGGCTCGATGGGTCGTCGGCGCCGGCGGCGATTTCGACCTGGTGCAGGTTGACGCCGAGCGTCGAGCGCGGGCCACGGCTCGCGTGGCCGGTGGTTTCGGTGTCGAAGTACGCGGCGGTGGCGCTGTTGTGGATCAGGGTTTGCAGGCTGCCGTTTGCGATCAGTTCGGTTTTCCTGGTGGCGGTGCCTTCGGCGTCGAACAGTTCGTAGCCGAAGCCGTCGGTGTTGAGCGGGTGGTCGTAAATGGTCAGCCGCGCATCGGCGATGGTTTGCCCGATCTTGTCGCGCATCGGGTTGATGCCGTCCTTCGCGGCCTTGCCGGAAAACATCATCGCGAACACGCCGAACGCCGAAACCTGGCACTCGGGGTCGAAGATCACGTCGTAGTGCTTGCTCGGCACGGGCTTGCCGTCGAGCAGGCCGATGCACTTGTCGTACGTTTTATCGATGACGCCGGCGGCGTCCAGGCCGGAAAACAATCGCGATACCTGGCTCGTGCCCTGCATCGCGTTGCGCTCGCCGTCTTCGGCGAGGGCGTAGGCATAGGCGGCGCAGGTGCGGCTGCGCGTCGAGGCGTGCAGCCCGGCGCTGGAGAAGATCTGCCGCTGGCTGGTGATGTCCTGCACGCCGTTATAGGGCACGTTCTTGATCTTGTCTCTGGCGGTGAGCTTGCTCTCGATCTCGAGCGCCAGCTCGATCTTCTGCTCGATCGACACCTGTTCCTCGGGGCACAGCAGGGCGTCGTCCGTTTGCAGGCGATCGGCATTGGGCAGGATGCGCTCGTGCGCTTCCAGCCGGGAGAAGCCGGCGTTGGTCAAAGCCTGTTCCACCATCGAGCCGAGCGCGTCCGCGTCGGCGGCTTCGCTGTAGGCGGTGCCGACGTGGCCGTCCTTGATCACGCGCAGGCCGAAGATGCGGCTCGAGCTCACCTTGTGTTCTTCGAGTGCGCCGTCGCGGGCCTTGAGCGAGAGGGTGTCGCCTTCGTCGACGATCAGGTCGCCGCTGGCGCCGGCGCGGGTGACCCGCTCCAGCACCTGCTCGGCCATTTGTGCGGTCGTCAGCTTGCTTATGTTTTGGGGTGCATTCATCAGGCGTTACCTCCCACCAGGATGTCGTCGACCTTCAGCGTCGCCTGGCCAACGGTGGTCGGCACCGCGCCGGAGATCGAGCCGCACATGCCGCAGGCGAGCGAAAAGTCCTGGCCGATCATGGAGATTTCCTTGAGCACTTTCGGCCCGGTGCTGATCAGCGTGGCCGCTTTCACCGGGTGCCGGATCTTGCCGTTTTCGATGTAGTAGCCCTCGGTGACGGCGAAGTTGAACTCGCCGGTGCCCGGCTGCACCGAGCCGCCGCCCATGTGCGAGGCGTAGATGCCTCTATCGATCGACGCGATCATGTCGTCCAGGCTGTCGTTGCCGGCTTCGATGAAGGTGTTACGCATGCGCGACGCCGGCGCGAACTTGTACGATTCGCGCCGCCCCGAGCCGGAGCGCGGAAAGCCGGTTTGCTGCGCGCCGATGCGGTCGGTGAGGAAATTGGTGAGCTTGCCGTTCTCGATCAGCTGGGTGCGCTGCGTGGGCATGCCCTCGTCGTCGATGTTGATCGAACCCCATTCGTTGGCGATGGTGCCGTCGTCCACGGCGTTGACGATCGGGCTCGCGATCATTTCGCCCATCTGGTCGTGGAACACCGAGGCCTTCTTCGCCACCGAGGTGGTTTCCAGCAGGTGCCCGCAGGCTTCGTGGAAGATCACGCCGCCGAAGCCGTTGCCGATGATCACCGGCATGCGCCCGGAGGGGCAGGGTTTGGCGGTGAGGTTGACCAGCGCCTGGCGCGCGGCTTCCTCGCCGGTCTTGCGCGGGTCGAGGCCGGCCTCGATTTCCCAGCCGAGCAGGCCGCCGTCGTTCCAGCTGCCGGTGGCCTGTTCGCCGCCGTCGGCGGCGATGGCGGTCAGGCTGGCGCGAATGTAATTGCGCACGTCCGCGGTATGCAGGCCGTCGCTGTTGAAGATCTCGACGCGCTGCTCGCGCTGCAGGCAGGAGCCGCGCGTTTGCGTGATCTGTTCGCCCGCCGCGTGCGCCGCGCGGTCGGCCGCCAGCAGGTAGGCCACCTTGCTGTCGATCTCGGCGTTCGCGGAGAGCGTCTTGCGCGCCGGGTGGATGTCGTGGGGCGGGCGGTAGTCGAAGGCGGCCTTCGTGCTGACCGGGTCGCGCAGGTCTTTCGCGGCGAGCAGGGAGGCGATGCGCAGCAGCTCGTCGCGGTCGGTCCTGTTGGTGTAGCCGTACAGCACCTTCGTGCCGTACACCAGCCTGAGGCCGATGCCGAAGTTGATGCCCGATTCCACCGATTGCACTTCGGCGCTCAGGGTGCTGACGACGTTGGCGGCATTCTTTTCGACGAAAAGCTCGGCGAAGTCGGCACCCAGTGACAGGGCGTGATCAATCACCGATTCTGCGGTTTCAGGATTTAGCATCGAAATCGATTCCTTTGGGCGGTTAGAACAATGTCGGCCGGTTTGGACAACATTGCGGTCGTAGGGTTCTAACATGGGGCTGCCGCCTGCGAATGCAATGAACCCTCGGCACACCCGGCGGAATAGGGCGCCAGTCAACCTGTTCATGAATTAGGTAAACTGTCACCGTTATTCTCGCGTCGTCAACATGCCACCGTCTGCCGGGCACGATGTGCGCCCGCAAGCCGTTTACCGTGATCCCGCGCCGATCGCCGCGGGCACCGGGAAATCGAGCGGGCCGCGGAAAATTCGACTGGTATTCGATCCTTTTCGCCCCTCGCTGCGTAAATACAACTCAAAGCAGAGCAGAGGCGCAAACGATGGATATCAGGATCATGCCGAAGGACGTTGTCCTGTCGGCAGCGGACGAGACCTACATCAGGCACAGAATCTGTTTCGCTCTGGCTGCCAACCACCGGGACATAGACGCGGTGCAAGTCTCGCTCTGCGCTGTCCCGGGTTTCGAATCCGCAAGGATGCACCGCTGCCGGGTCGATATCGGCCTGCTCGACGGTACCACCGCTGCCGGCGAAAGTATGGAAGACAACCTGTACGTCACGATAGACCGGGCCGTGGACCGCGCCTGCGCGGGAATAACGTTCGATGTCGATCCGCTCTGGCACGCTTTCAGCCGATCCGAACCGTCTCCGAAAGAAGACCGCCGCCCGTTCAGCGCCGACTACGAGCGCGAGGCGGCCTGAAGCGTGCAAACATTCGGGGTCAGGCCCTTGATTCTGGAGCCTTGAGCAAAAAATCAAAGACCTGCCCCCGGCCTGCTGTACGCCCTGGAGACGAGTATCCTGTCGCCGTGAAACTGCCGCGGTCGTGTTAGTATCATCTGCTCTGGAAATGGTCGGGGTAATTCGCGACTATTTCCCTGGCGACGATCCAACCGAGTGACTTCTTCACTGCCGGAGCAACGTATGCAGGATATATTTTCAGTCGAAGGCAAGCATATTCTCATCACCGGCGCCTCGAGTGGCCTGGGCGCGCACATGGCATCCATGCTGGCCGGGCGAGGCGCGCGCGTCAGTGTCACCGCCCGCCGTATCGACCGTTTGCAGTCATTGGTCGAGACCATTGAGGATCAGGGCGGTGAGGCCGCGGCAATCGCCATGGATGTCGTCGACCAGGATTCCGTTACCGCGGGCTTCGACGAGGCCAGGCGGCGTTTCGGTCCGGTCGATGTGGTGATCAACAATGCAGGTACCGCCGCGCGTGCGCCCGCGGAAGAGACGCCCGCCGAGGAGTGGCACCGTGTGATCGACGCCAACCTGAACGGCGCCTGGTATGTCGCGCAGTGCGCCGGGCGGCAAATGATCGACTCCGGCAACGGCGGCAGCATTATCAACCTGGCATCGATCATGGCTTACCGGCAGGGCGAGGGCCTGGCGGCCTATTGCAGCAGCAAGGCCGCGGTCAATCACCTGACGCATGTGCTGGCGCTCGAGTGGGCGCGGCATGGAATCCGCGTCAATGCCATTGCGCCGGGTTATATCCATTCGGAAATGACCGAGGCGCTGCTCGCCAGCGAGCGTGGCAAGGCCATGATCGCCAACACGCCGCTGAAACGCGCGGGTAATCCGGAGGAACTCGACGGCACGGTGTTGCTGCTCGCTTCGGCGGCTTCCAGTTTCATCAACGGCGCCACCATCGTGGTCGACGGCGGGCATTTGCAGACTTCACTGTAGAGCCATCGCAGTGCGAATTGGCGCGGCAGGTAAGCGCCAGCATCATCCGGATTGACGTTCTCGAGACGCCCATGGAGGAAAAAGGAGACGGAGGGATTGAAGCAGGAATATCGGGGTCAGGTCTCTGGTTTTTGCAGACTCCCGCACGCCCCCTGATTCTCGGGAATTCACAATCGAGGACCTGCGCCCTGACTCCCCGGCTGTGTGGCGCGTCGCCATGACGAATTATGGCGACTTTAGCTAAAGTATTTCGGCGGCGGCGCTTATAATAGGCAAAAAAATTCAGTGTTCCGAAAATCCGGATATGGAGCGGTTTCCTTGAAGTACACCCATTCATTGTCAATTCTCTTGCTGCTGCCGATCGTCGCGGCTTCTGCACTTGCGCAATCGACGGCGCAAAGCGTCATGGTCGTCAAAGGCGTCGTCAGCAAGGTCGAAAACGTAGAGCTGGTATCCGACGACAAGACCGGGGAGGGTGCCGTGGTCGGCGGCGTTATCGGCTACAACTCGGGCAGCGGCCGGACTCAGTCCGAGAAGCGCCTGGCGGCGGTCGTCGGCGCGGGGCTCGGCGCCTCCGCGGGATCTTCGAAAGAAACGCCCGCCGTACGCTACACCATCGCCACTGCCGATGGCAGCTCCGTGGCCGTGGTCAGCGATGTGCTCACCATCGAAGTCGGCAGTTGTGTCAGTGCCGAACAATCCGCTGACCGCGGCACGATTCGCAAGGTGGACCAGGCAGTCTGTGATCTCGAGGCGCAAACCACGGTCGCAGGGTCACGGCAGCAACCTTCGGCTGAAGCCGATAACTGCCGAGTTGCAGAGCAGCAGCTGCTGGATGCGACAACGGCCGAAGAGGTCGAAATGGCGAGCTCGAAGATAAAGATATTGTGTGAATAAGCTCGATTGCCCCGGGAATGTCGCCACCCCCTTTTGCTTGCTGCGACTTCGACTCACGGGGTCAGAATTACCGGGTCGGGTCTCAGTGGCATTTACTTGACGATAGATATCGGGTCACCCCGGCCCCGAGCCGGGGTCCATTCCGGCGCGCCGTGAGATCGACCCGGGCTGCGCCCGGCCGGGTCTCTGTGCCGAATTCGCAATGGATCCCGGCG
>Ga0209536_100011015_pt1 | contig 13281 bp, 17 predicted proteins | sample DeeMarSeWOR28_12_FD_187461 | JGI IMG/M metagenome (GOLD analysis project Ga0209536, IMG submission 187461) | Marine sediment microbial communities from White Oak River estuary, North Carolina - WOR-2-8_12 (SPAdes) (version 2) | ecosystem: Environmental > Aquatic > Marine > Intertidal zone >...
AAATCGTTGACACCGATAGGGCGGCCGTTGCGTGTTGTATGCGAACCCAGCTCCCATCCATCCGGAGAAACACCATGAAGAGGCTTCTCGGATCCGTGATCGTCCTCACCGCCCTGACGGCAGTGGTCGGCGCGCATCGCCCCCTCGCGGCGCAGCTGTCGTTCGCCGTGAACGGTGGCTACGTCTCCTCCACGTTCTACGGCGCGGACGCGGAAGACGTCGAGTCCAAGTCGGGCTTCGACGTCGGCGCCTCGCTCGGCATCCCGCTCGGTGGTGGACGCGTGGCCCTTTCCCCGGGGCTCTACTGGGTCCAGAAAGGCTCGGGACTGGTCCTGGACGGGATCGAGGGTGCCTTCTCCACGGCCTACCTCGAGATTCCCGTCCTGCTCTCGGTCGGGTTGACGCCGCCCGAGAGCTCGACCGCATTTCGCATCTTCGCGGGACCTCAGGTGTCGTTCGAGACGGCGTGCGACGTGTCGGCCACCGAGGGCACCACCACGGTCGAGTTCTCCTGCGACGACGCCGGAATCGACGAGCGCAACACGACCGACTTCGGGGTCGTCGTGGGAGCGCTCGTCGGCTTTCCGATCGCCGAGAGCATCCAGCTGCAATTCAGCGGGGGAGCCGATTTCGGCCTCCAGACGCTCGATGCGGAAGACGACCCGTGGGACATCCGGAACCGCTCGTTCTTCGTGAACGCCGGACTGGCCTTCCCGCTCGGCGGCTGAACCGTCGACGCCCGTACGAACCCCCCGTGACGCTGCGGGCGCGCGGGGGACTGCGGACAGAATCCCGTGCGTGAGAAAAGGTGGACCATCTAAAGGGGGGTTCGATATGAACAGACTGCACAGGGCGGTACCCGCCATTCTTCTGGCTGTGGCACTCGCGGTGCCCGGCTCGGCGGACGCCCAGATGACGATGGGTGTCGGCGGAGGCATCGTGTCCGCGACGTTCGTGGGCGACGGCGTGTCCGACACCGACATCCAGTCCCGAACCGGGCTCTCGCTGGGCGCCTGGCTCGCCGTTCCGATCGCCGATCGGATCTCGATCGTTCCCGGTGCGCACTACGTGCAGAAGGGTGCCCAGTCGGACGAGCTCGGCTTCGCGACGGCGACGCTCGAGCTGGCCTACCTGGAGATACCGGTGCTGCTGTCCTTCCGGCTGACGCCGGCCGAGAGCTCGACCGCCTTCAGCCTCTTCGCGGGCCCCTCCTTCGCGTTCGAAGTGGGGTGCTCGATCCGACTGACCGAGGGGAGCACCGAAGTCTCCGAGGATTGCGACGACGCCGACGCCGACGAGCGCCAGACGTTCGACATCGGGGGCATGCTCGGCGCGGGCGTAGGCTTTCCGATCAACGACCGGCTGGGCCTGATGCTGTCGGGCGGCGTGGACCTGGGCCTGCGGACGCTCGACACCGCCTCCGACCCGGAGGACATCAAGAACCGCGCCTTCTTCGGCTCGGTGGCGCTCACCTTCCCCGTCGGGGGCTGAGCGAGCCCGAAGGTCGGGCTACTCCTGCGCGAGGTCGCCCTCCGCGACCTCGCGCAGGTATTCCCACGTATAGATGCCCGTGGAGTGGCCGTCGCTCCACACGAACTGGAGCGCATAGCGCCCCACGTAATGGATCGCGGTAGGATAGACGTCCGGCCGAACCTGCCCGGGTTCCAGGGTGCGCACGCCGGTCATCTCGTCGACGCAGCCCGCGCACGGGCACACGAGGCGCAGGTCGCGGGGCCAGTACTCCGAGACGACCCCGTCGGCCCAGCGGATCCGAAGCTTGCGACCGTCCTCGGTGGGACCCACCTCTTCGGCGACGATCCGGGGATCCCGCCTCACCGTCCCGCCTCCCGCGCCGCATCCGCCCTGGCCCGAAGCACCTCGGCGAGGGCACGGAACGCGGCGCCGCGGTGGCTGCGCGCATCCTTCTCCTCGGGGCTCAGCTCCGCATACGTGCGATCGGTTCCGGGTACCAGCACGTGCGGATCGTAGCCGAAGCCGCCACTTCCACGCGGCTCGTCGATGATCCGCCCGGGGGCCTCGCCCCGTAGCACGACGGGCTCGCGCCCCTCTTCGACCAGCACGGCCACGCAGACGTAGCGCGCCGTGCGCTCCGCGTCCGGAACCCCGGCCAGACGCGTCACCAGATGCCGGTTGTTCGCGTCGTCGAGCTCCTGACCCGAAAGGCCCCGGGATTCGGTCCCGGCGTCGGGAGCGAAGCGCTTGGAGCGCACGCCGGGCGCTCCTCCGAGGGCGTCGACCGCGATCCCCGAGTCGTCCGCGACCGTCGCGAGGCCCGAGCGCCGGTGGAAGTAGCGAGCCTTGGAAAGCGCGTTCTCCTCGAACGTGTCGTACGGCTCGAGATCGGCTTCCGCCGGATCCGGAACGATGCCCGCCTCGTCGAGGTCGAGGAGGGTCAGGCCCGGAACCGGCCCGAGGATCCGGCGGATCTCCCGCATTTTCCCCGAGCTGCGCGTCGCGACGAGGAGTCTCACGCCACCCCTTCGAGGGCACGCGCCTGAGCCGCGACCAGCGATTCGATTCCGGCCATGCCGAGATCGACCAGAATATCCAGCTCACGCCGGTGGAACGGATCCCCCTCGGCCGTGCCCTGGACTTCCACGAGACCTCCGCCCTCCGTGCCGACCAGATTCATGTCCACCTGGGCGCGCGAGTCCTCCCGGTAGTCCAGGTCCAGGCAGGGCGTTCCCTCGATGATCCCGACGCTGACCGCGGCGACCCGCTCCCGCATCGCGCTGCGCTCGGACAGTCCCTCGTGGAGCATCCAGCGGAGGGCCAGCTCCAGAGCGACGCACGCGCCGGTGATGGCCGCCGTCCGGGTGCCCCCGTCGGCCTGCAGCACGTCACAGTCCACGGTGACGGTGTGCGGACCCATGGCGCGCATGTCCGTGACCGACCGCAGGGAGCGACCGATGAGACGCTGGATCTCCTGGGTCCGGCCCTTCGGCCCCGTCCGCTCGCGGTTGGTGCGTGTGTGTGTCGCCCGGGGCAGCATCGCGTACTCGGCCGTGACCCATCCGGCCCCGCTTCGCTCCCTCCACGGTGGCACGCCCTCCACCACGCTCGCGGTGCAGAGGACGCGCGTGTCGCCCGTGCTGATGAGGCACGAGCCTTCGGCATAGGGAGCGACCCCCGTCTCGATCGAAACGGGTCTGCCCTGATCGGGCCGTCGGCCGTCGTGTCGCATGGTCATACGTGATTCGTCCGGTTCCGGAGAGCGGTCGGGTCCTACCGCGCGGCCGCGGTGACCAGCCCGTACCCGCGCGACCGCATCTCGCGCGCCACGTCGGCGCCGAGCGCCTCGGGCTCGTCGAGCGGCCCCGTCCGGTCCGATCGGACCAGGCGACGGCCGTCGCGGCTCGGCGCGGCCGCCCAGAGCCGGATCCAGCGACCCGAGGGCTGCGCCACGCAACCCAGCGTCGTATCTCCGCCCACCTCGAGCGCGTCGAGCAGGGCGAGCTCCGTCCGAAGCGCGGTGCGCGTGGGAAGGTGGTCGAGGGCGGTCGCCTCGGCGATGGGGTGGCGCGCGACCAGGGCGAGGATTCCCTGGCCCGGCTCGGGGAGCCAGGCCTTGACGTCGAGCGCCTCCACGGTGGCATCCACCAGGCCGGCGCGCCGCGCCTCGAGCGCGCTCACGACGATCGCGTGAAGGTCCGAGTCGTCCATGTCGCCTCCGACAGGAGCCTCGTGTAGCGGGACCGGCTCGAGGTCCGGCCGGTGCGCCAGGAGGAAGGCGGCCCGGCGCGCGCCGACCAGACCCACGCGGGCCCCGGCCGGGAGATCGTGCAGCGGCTCGGACTCCCCGCCCAGGGCGACGAGCACGTCCCTGACCTCCTCGCGGGGCAGAACGGCGACGGTCGTGAGATCCTCCACTGCGCGCCCCCGAAGCGCCCCGATCCCGACGAGTGCCAGATCGACCGTGCCGGCTCTGAGGGCCCGGAGCGGATCGTCGCCGACCGCCGCAGTCACGGAGGAGGTCCCCTCCCCGGCGCTTCCCGCGAACTCGACGTCGACCCCGGCCGCGCGCAGGCGCTCGAGCACCTCCGCCGTTCGCGCGGCCACGTCGGGATGAGTCGCCAGCCTCGCGGTCACCGTGCGGTCTCCGTGGCCTCCGACCCCCGTGGGGTCGTCGAGCGCGCGCTCACCGGATCAGAGGTAGAAGATCAGGTACGCGGCCAGAAGCAGCGCGACCCAGAGGATCATGCTCCCGGCCGGCCAGGACCGCGCGAGCGGGCCCATCTCCCCGTGCGACCGATCCACGGCCCCCAGGGAGGTCCGAACGAACTCGAGGACCGACGCCCGCACGTACGCATCGATGCGGAGCGCGAGGGCCCCCACCGTGCGCACGAGCCAGGGACCGAGCTTCCGGTACAGGACCTCGGCGTCGATGTGCACGGCGCGCTTCTCGTCGGGGTACACGCCAGTCTTGACCAGCGTCACGAAGCCGAGCGCGCCGAAGGCGAGCAGCTGCAGCTGGGTCAGCACGTGCCGCAGGTCGTACGGGTGATAGTCCATCTCCAGCGGAAGCAGCGTGTAGAACTGCGACGGGAACACCCCGATCGCCACGCACAGCACCGCACCGATCGACATCGCCACGAGCATGTTCCGCGGCGGCTCCCGCGTGCGGATCCCGGAGTCGTGGGCGAAGAACGAGAAGAACGGGATCTTGATGCCCGCGTGCTCCAGCACGCCCGCCGACGCGAACAGCATGAAGAGCCAGACCACGTAGTGGTGCTCCTCGATCGCCGCGACCATGATCATCGACTTGGTCACGAACGCGCTGAAGAGGGGGAACGCCGAGATGGCGGCCGCCCCCACGATGCAGAGCGTCGCCGTGAACGGCATCGTCTTGTAGAGGCCGCCCAGGTCCGTGCCCTTCGTCCGGCCGGTCATCGTCATGACCGCGCCCATCGCCATGAAGAGCAGGCCCTTGAAGATCACGTCCGCGAAGGCGTGCGCGACGGCCCCGTTGACGGCCATGTTCGTGCCGATCCCGATCCCGGCGACCATGAAGCCGATCTGGTTGATCATGGAGTAGCCGAGGACCCGCCGCAGGTCGTTCTCGAGCACGGCGAAGAAGATCGGGAAGAACGTCATCGCCGTCCCGATGTAGATCAGCGGATCCGCCCCGGCGAAGCCGCGCGCGAGCGCGTACACCGCCACCTTCGTCGTGAACGCGCTCAGGAACACCGTCCCCGTCGGCGTGCTCTCCGGGTAGGCCTCCGTGATCCAGTTGTGCGCCAGCGGGAAGCCGGCCTTGATCCCGAACGCGATCAGGAGGATCCAGCCCGCCGCGCCCGTGCCGTCCAGCCCCACGTGGTCGAAGGTGATCGACCCGGTTCCGTGCGCCAGCACGAGCGCGCCGGACAGGAGGAGCACGCCCGACACGACGTGGATGATCAGGTACCGGAACCCCGTCGCGTACGAGCGCTCGGAGTCCCGCGCCCAGATCAGGAAGACCGACGTGATCGCCAGCAGCTCCCAGAACACGAACAGCGTGATGAAATCGCCTGCGAACACGGCGCCGAGGGCACTTCCGGCGTACAGCATCGCGGCGACGTGCTGCAGGCCCGCCCTCGCGTTCCCCACGACGTCGTCCTCGCCCACGTCGCCCGCGACCGATCCGTCGGGCGCGCCGTCGCCCAGGTGCAGCGCGTACACGAAGCCGAGGAAGGCCGCGATGTGGAAGAGATACCCGAAGAGCAGGCTCAGCTTGTCCGCCCGGAAGGGGCTCAGCGTGTAGCCGATCAGCTCCCAGGTCAGATACTGCTGCGCCCCGTTCGCGGCCACGTCCTGACCCGCGCCCGCCCACAGCACGGCCAGGCCCGCCAGCGGGACGGCGAGGACCACGGCCTTGCGGACCGCCCCGCGCGTGACGGCGACGACGAGCGCACCCGCGAAGAACAGCACGAACGGAGGAAGGCTAGTCATGACCGCCCTCCCCGGCTCCCGGCTCCCGATAGCGGCCACCACCCTCGTAGTAGTCCTCCGAGCGGATCAGCAGCGTGCGCATGGGCCGCGCGAGCAGCACCAGGAACCAGAACGAGAGGAAGCCGTAGACCGGATACACGAAGAAGCGCATCCGCTCTTCGAGCGGGTGCGGGTGCGCGTTCTCGGCCCCCAGGAGCAGGAACTCCGCGGCGAAGAGCGCCGCGCAGATCACGTAGAAGAACCGGAAGAAGAGCCGCACCTTCTCCGGCCGGTCCATCCAGCCGATCGGCTCCTTCACCTCGTGATGCCCGTGATGACCGTGGCTCATGGGGCTCCTCCTCCGACCACCATCGTCATGAGCTCCTGCCACAGGTCGGGCCAGAAGAAGAGCACCACCGTGGCCGTGGCCGTGACACAGATCGCGATGAGCGAGGGCAGCGGCGCCTCGCGCAGCCCTCCGATCACGAACGCCGACTCGTCGCCGTGATGCGCGTGGTCGTCGGCCGCGTGGGTGCTGCCGCCGTAGTCCTCCTCACCGTGCCCGTGGTCGTCGTGCCGGTGGCCGTCGTCCGCCGGCGGCGGGAAGAAAAAGGCCTTCACCGGCACCTCGAGCAGATAGTAGAGCCCGAGCAGAGAGCTCAGCATGAGCACGGCGAGCAGGCCGAATTGACCGGCCTCCAGCGTGCCCATCCCGAGGAACCACTTGCTCCACGCACCCCCCGCCGGCGGAAGCCCGATGATGCTGAGCGACCCGACGAAAAACGCGCCGAAGGTAATCGGCATGGTGCGGCCCAGGCCGTGCATCCGGCTGATCTCCTTCTCGTGCGCCGCGACCATGATCGCGCCGGCCGCGAAGAACAGCGTGATCTTGCCGAAGGCGTGCATCGCGATGTGCATCCCGCCGCCGATGATCCCGAGCTCGTTGGCCAGCATCGCGCCCAGCACGATGTACGAGAGCTGGCTGATCGTGGAGTAGGCCAGCCGCGCCTTGAGGTTGTCCTTCGAGAAGGCGACCAGCGAGCCCAGAATGATCGTGGCGGCCGCGGCCCAGGCCAGCCACGAGGTCGTGGCGAGCGTCTGCAGCAGATCGATCCCGAAGACGTAGACGGCCACCTTGAGCACGGTGAAGACGCCGGCCTTCACGACGGCCACGGCGTGCAGGAGCGCCGAAACCGGCGTGGGCGCCACCATGGCGGCGGGCAGCCACCGGTGGAACGGCATCACCGCGGCCTTCCCCACCCCGTACACGTACAGCACCAGGATCGCGCCAAGGACCGCCGTCGAGGTCGTGCCGGCCAGGATGCCGCCGGTCCGGAAATCGAGCGTTCCGGCGAGCACCCAGGTCCAGATGATGGCGACGAGCTGCAGTCCGACCGAGGTGGTGAGCAGGATGCCGAGGTAGATCCGGCCCGAGCGCTTCGCCTCCTCCGTCTGGTGATGCGTCACCAGCGGGAACGTGCAGAACGTGAGGAATTCGTAGAAGACGAAGAGCGTGAAGAGATTCCCCGCGAAGGCGACACCGAGCGCGCCCGCGATCGCGATCGCGAAGAAGAAGAAAAAGCGGGTCTGGTTCTCCTCGTGGTGCCCCCTCATGTAGCCGATCGCGTACAGCGACGTCACCGGCCAGAGGAAGGACGCCACGAGCGCGAAGACCATGCCGAGCGGCTCGACTTCGAAGGCCAGATCGACGCCCGGCACCACCTCGAGGAGCGTCAGGCTCGGCCGCTCCCCCTCGCGCACGAGGTGCAGAAGTCCGAGCACGTGGTAGAAGGTCACACCGCCCGTGATCAGCGTCGCCGCCTCCCGCACGTTCTCGTTGAAGCGCAGCGCCAGGACGAGGAAGGCGCCGACCACCGGGAGCAGCACGGTGAAGAGGATCAGGAGGCCCGAATCCATCACGGCAGCCCCCGGAGCAGAGATTCGGCCGCGGCCGTCGCGACCTCGGCCGTGCCCGTCGCGTCGATACCGAACCAGAAGCTCGCGATCACCAGGACCCACGTGGGCACGAGGAGGCTCAGCGGGGCCTCCTGGATCTCGTGATCGGGGTCGAGCTCACCGAAGTAGGCGACCTCGACGACCTTCCAGATGTACACGAGCGCCATGAGCGAGCCGACCATCACCACGCCCGCCACGGCCCACTGGTCGCGCTCGAGCGCCGCCTGCACGAGGTACCACTTGCTGACGAAGCCCACGGTCAGCGGTACCCCGATCAGGCTGAGGCCCGCCAGCACGAACGCGGCCATCGTCCACGGCATCGCCTTGCCCAGCCCCGCCATCTTCTCGATGCGCACCGAGCCGATGCGATACATGACGCACCCCATCGCCATGAAGAGCGCCCCCTTCATGAGCGCGTGGTTGAAGAGGTGCAGGATCCCGGCCGTCACGCCCAGCACGGACCCGAACGAGATCCCGAGCACCATGTACCCGATCTGCGCGACCGACGAGAAGGCGAGGAGCCGCTTCACGTTGGCCTGGTAGATCGCGACCAGCGACATCGCGAGGATCGCCACCAGCGCCAACGGCATGAGCACCATGTCGAGCTGCATGCGCTCGAACGAGAACTGGAAGCCGAAGATCGTGAAGAAGAACCGCAGCAGGAGGTAGACCGAGACCTTCGTGGCGGTCGAGGCCATGAAGGCGGTCACCGCCGAGGGCGCGAAGGTGTACGCGTTCGGCAGCCACAGGTGGAGCGGGAACAGTGCCAGCTTGAGCGTGATGCCCACCGTGAGGAAGGTGAACGCGACCGGAATGGTCCGGTTGTCCGCCACCTGCGGAAGCCGCTCGGCCAGGTCGACCATGTTGAGCGTTCCCGTCATCACGTACATCAGCCCGATGCCGATGACGATGAAGGTGGCGCCCGTGCTCCCCATGATCAGGTACTGGTACGCGGCCGTGAGCGCCCGTCGGTCCTGCCCGAGCGCGATCATCGAGTAGGCCGACAGCGAGGAGATCTCGAGGAAGACGAAGACGTTGAACACGTCGCCCGTGATCGAGATGCCCAGGAGACCGGTCAGCGACAGGATGAAGGCCGTGTAGAACAGCGGCGCACGGTCTTCGGCCACCTCCCGGGCGATGCTCGTCCGGGCGTAGGGGATGGCGATGGCCCCGATGACGGCGACGATGAGCGCCACGAACGCGCTCGCGAGGTCGATCCGGTACTCGATCCCGTACGGCGCGGGCCAGCCACCGAGCGCGTAGCGGATCACCCCCTCGTCCCAGACCCGGAGGAGGAGCGCCAGAGACGCGTACAGCGCCCACCAGCACGCCGCCGTCGCGACGGCCCACGAGGCCCCCGCGCGACCCACGAGGGCCGCGACGGGCGCCAGCATGAGCGGGACGACGATCAGGAGCGCCGGAAGGTTCTCGCTCACTGGGCGTTGTCCTTCGCGGTGATCTCGTCCTCGTCGATCGTTCCGTACGCTTCCTTGATGCGCACCACCAGGCTCAGCCCGAGCGCGAGCGTGGCCACGCCGACGACGATGGCCGTCAGCATGAGCACGTGCGGGATGGGGTTGGAGTACACGACGTGCTCCACGGCCTCGCCGTGATCACCCTCCACGAGGATCGGCGCGGTGCCCCCCGTGATCTTGCCGAACGAGACGTACATCATGATCACGGACGTCTGGAAGATGTTCAGCCCGATCAGCTTCTTCACCAGGTTGCCGCGCGCGATGAGGGTGTAGAAGCCCACCATCATCAGGACGACGACCGCCCAGTAGTTGAAGTGGCCGAGGGCGTCGCTCACGGGTCGATCCTCCGCCGCCCGGCGAAGGCGTAGAAGAGCGCCACCATGGCACCGAAGACGGTGATGAGGACACCCAGCTCGACGCCGATGATGCCGTAGTGCTGTCCGTGCGCCGGATCGTGCGCCAGGACGTTGTAGTCGAGGAAGTTGCCGCCCAGCGCCATCGACACGTACCCGACCCCGACGTACAGGGCCACGCCCAGAGCGCCGCACACGTAGGCGACCTTCGGGGGAAGGACCTTGAAGGCGTTGCCCAGCCCGTAGACGAGGGCATAGAGCACGAACGCAGCCGCGAAGATCACACCCGCCTGGAAGCCGCCCCCGGGACCGTAGTCTCCGTGGAACTGGACGTAGAGCGCGAAGAGCAGGATGAACGGAATCAGGATCTTCGCGCCCACGCGCAGGATCACGCGGTCATCCATCCCTCACCTCCTCGTCACCGGGCGCCTCCGAGGTGCCCTCGTCTTCGTCGGCGCCTCCGTAGACCGGCTCGTCACCCTCGAGCTCCGATGACAATCGGCCGTCGGCCGTGGCCGTCGGGGGTCGCCGCTCGACGTCTTCTTCGGAGATGATCGCCACGAGGTCCTCCCGGGTCGTGCCCGGACGCACGGTCATCCAGCGGCCCTCGTGGAAGATCCGGTGCGGGAGCGGGCCGCGCGCGAGGAGAAGGAGCACGCCGACCATGGCCGTGAAGATCACGGCCGTCTCGCCCATGGTGTCGTAGCCCCGGTACGAAGCCAGGACCGACGTGACCACGTTCGGGATGTGGATCTCGTGCTCGGATTCCTCGAGATAGTGCGGCGCGACGTGTCGGTGCGCCGGGTTGTCGGCCGCCCCGAACGGCGGAATCTCGGAGGTCCCGTACAGGAGGATCCCGCCGGTCAGGAGCACGACGAAAAGCGGCAGGATGGGACGGTGCGCCGGCGCCTTCTCGCGATACCCGACCAGCGCGAGCGTGCCGAGCATCAGCACCGTGGAGATCCCGGCTCCCACGGCCGCCTCCGTGAACGCCACGTCCACGGCGTCCATCACGGTGAAGAGGCCCGCCGAGACGAGGCTGTAGATGCCGGACAGCATCACGGCGCCGAACAGGTTCCTCGAGTAGATCACCGCGATCCCGGTCACGGCGAGCAGCACGAGCAGCGCGACGTCGACGAAGACGGTCATCCCTCACCCTCCTCTTCGTTCGTCCACGGCTCCACGCCGCCGGCGAGACCGGCCCGGGCCAGCGCGTGCGTCGCGATCGGGCTGGTGAACAGGAGGAACGCGTAGACGAAGACGAGTCGGACCAGGACGAACCCGTAGCTCACCTCCCCGAGCGAAACCCCCTCGACGGCCTGGAGCGCCATCCCGAGCAGGAGGAAGCCCGCGCCCATCGTGTCGGTCATGCCGGCGGCGTGCAGCCGCGTGTAGACGTCGGGCAGCCTCAGGATGCCTACCGTCCCCACGACCATGAAAAAGAGGCCGGCGGCGATCGAGAGCCAGCTGAGCACGTCGAGCACCTGCACCATCATTCGGCCTCCCGCTCCACGCGTCGGGTGAGGCCGAGATCTCCGTACTCGAAGAACTTCAGCACCGCGATCGTGCCGATGAAGTTGATCAGCGCGTAGACGAGCGCGAGATCGAGGAACTCCGGGCGCTCCGTGAGGAAGCCCAGCGCCGCGATGAGCAGCACCGTCTTCGTGCCGAAGGTGTTCACCGCGAGGACGCGGTCGTACACGGTCGGGCCGAGCAGGGCGCGGATCAGCGCGAGCGACATCGTGACCAGGATTCCGATCGTGGCGACGAGGAACACTACTCGGCCCGCTCCTTTCGTCCCCGCTCGACGCGGGAGCAGCGCACGTCCATCTGCTGCTCCTCGTCGGTCTCCAGGTCAGCGGCGCGCAGCGCGTGGATCTGGAACTCCTGCCCCGTGACGCCGGTCGTGATGGTACCGGGCGTGAGGGTGATCGAGTTGGCGTAGATCGCCCGCCCGAGATCCGTCGTCTGCGACCCGTGGAAGACCACGATCCTCGGGCTGATCGGCATCCGGGGATCGAGGATGACCTTCGCCACGACCACGTTGGCGACGAGGATCTCCTTCATCAGCCAGGGCAGGTACCCGAGGAACCTCCACGTCACGTGGAACGGGACCCCTTCCTGGTCCACCGTCTCCATGCGATGCGCCAGATAGACGACCAGCACGCACGAGCCGACGCCGAAGCTGAGCAGCAGGGGCGTGTAGTGGCCCGAGAGCGCCAGCCAGAAACCGAAGAGTACCAAGCCGAGTCCGATCGCTCGGAGCAAGCTGACTCCTAACCCGATTTGTGTTCAAGGAGCGGGAGTGGCGGAACCCCCGGAGAAAATCGACGCCGAATCTACCAGTTGGACTGGGCCCCGTCCACAATCTCCTGGACGAGCAGCTCGATGGCCCTCAGACGTCCCTGCTCCTCGGGTGCTCCTTCCGGATATTCGCCGAGGGCGTTCACGCTCGACGACTCCCAGAGGATCACGTTCTCGACGAGATCCACGATCTCCACGCTCACGGCAATGTTGACCTGGCGCTGCGTGACTCGGGCGGCCTGGCCGGGATCCCCCGCGCGGTAGTTCGGCGCGGCGACGTCGTAGCGGTTGATTCGTCCGCGCACGATCGCGTCGGCGACGTCCGCCCCGGCCGTCCGGATGCCGAGCGCGCTCGGCAGTCGACGCAGAAGCTGGTCGTAGAGCTCCCCCGTCAGCTCGAAACGGGCCGTCTCGTTGTCGAAGGGCTCGATCGCGATCGTCTCGATGTGCGGAGGCGGAAAGGACCCCGCCCGGAACGAGTAGTTGCACCCCGATGCGATCAGGGCGAGCGCGAGCGTGGCGATCCGGCGCACGGTTCCAGAGCGATAGCGTGTCATCGTCGGTGTCTACACCGGAGGTTCCTCGACCGCTCCCTCAGGAGCGCGGATCCCATATCGTCGGCTCGAAGGGCGCCGACGGGCGCACGGCATTCCGGACGATCTGCAGCTCGCGGAACTCGGCGAGATTCCGGTAGGTGACGGATTCCGGGAAGCCCCCCTCGCCCCCGCCTTCCAGGCGCACCCACTCGACCACGGAGGTGCCCTCGAGCAGATCCACCGCCCGCAGGTACCCCTCGGAGACCTCGTAGTGAAGCTCCCGGCCGTCCTCGGTGTGGTAGCGCAACCGCTCCGCGCCGTCCTCCAGCCGATCGCCGCCCGTCATCAGCGCGCCCGGCAGTGGGCGAAACACCCCGACCGTGGCCCACATGAGCTCCACGGGCGGAAGCACGTCGTCCGGCGCGCCAGGCGGGAGGCGCAGCTCCTCGCCGACGACGGCCGCAGCCACGACGGTCTCGCCGTTGTCGAGGAAAAGGTCGAGTCGGGCTCGATACGGTGGCTCGATCCTCGCCACGCCGACGCCGCCCACCCGCGATCCCGCCTCGTTGAGCTGCCACCGAAAGTCGATTCGCGTGGGCTCCCTGAGTCGGGTCGCCTGCTCCAGCCCGGTGGCGGCTTCGGCGGGCTCGGGGAGCGGGTGGAGTTGGCCCACAAGGTGTCGAGCCGGGAGACCTTCGCACGGGGCGCCCTGCGCGCCCAGGAGCAGGC
>Ga0209536_100011016_pt1 | contig 13279 bp, 10 predicted proteins | sample DeeMarSeWOR28_12_FD_187461 | JGI IMG/M metagenome (GOLD analysis project Ga0209536, IMG submission 187461) | Marine sediment microbial communities from White Oak River estuary, North Carolina - WOR-2-8_12 (SPAdes) (version 2) | ecosystem: Environmental > Aquatic > Marine > Intertidal zone >...
GGCGAGACCGGGATCGGCATCAGCGTCAACGAAAAGACGGACCGCGAGCACATCGCCGCGCTGCTGCGGGCGTTCGCCGGCTCTGCGGACGTGCCGGCCATCGACGCCCTCGACGCCCAGCTCGGTCACGACTGGACTGCGATACCGGCGGGCCTGCGGCGGGAAAGCGACTTCCTGCAGCACCCGGTGTTCTACCAGCACCACTCCGAAACCGACATGCTGCGTTACCTGAAGCGGCTGGAGAACAAGGACCTGTCGCTGGCCCACGCGATGATCTCGTTGGGGTCCTGCACCATGAAGCTCAACGCCACGACCGAGATGATCCCGGTCACCTGGCCGGAGTTCAGCGACATCCACCCGTTCGCGCCGGCCGAGCAGACCGCCGGCTACCGGCAGCTGTTCGAGGAACTGGAGCAGATGCTGATTGCCTGCACCGGCTACGACGCCGTGTCGCTGCAACCCAACGCCGGCTCGCAGGGTGAGTATGCCGGCCTGTTGGCAATCAAGGCCTACCACGAGTCGCGCGGCGACACGGGGCGCGACGTGTGCCTGATCCCGTCCTCGGCTCACGGCACCAACCCCGCCAGCGCCGCCATGGCCGGCATGAAAATCATCGTCGTGAAGTGCGACGACCAGGGTAACGTGGACCTCGACGACCTGAAAGCGAAGGCGGCCGAGCACGCCGAGCGCCTGAGCGCGCTGATGATCACCTACCCATCAACGCACGGCGTGTTCGAAGAAGACATCCGCGAAATCTGCCAGGTCGTGCACGACCACGGCGGACAGGTCTACATGGATGGCGCCAACCTGAACGCCCTGGTGGGCATCGCCGCGCCGGGCAAGTTTGGCGCCGATGTCTCGCATCTGAATCTGCACAAGACGTTCTGCATTCCGCACGGCGGCGGCGGCCCTGGCGTCGGGCCGATCTGCGTCGGCCGGCACCTGGCGCCGTTCCTGCCCGGCCACTCCCTGGTCGCGATGGACGGGCCCCACGCCGGCAATCGCGCCGTGTCGGCCGCGCCGTGGGGCAGCGCCAGCATCCTGCCGATTTCCTGGGCCTACGTCTCCATGATGGGGCGGACAGGCATGAAGAAAGCCACGGAGATCGCGATACTCAGCGCCAACTACATCGCCGGCCGCCTGGCGCCGGCCTTCCCGGTTCTCTATTCCGGGCGCAACGGTCGCGTGGCGCACGAGTGCATCATCGACATCCGGCCATTCAAGGAGTCCTGCGGCGTGACCGAGGAAGACGTGGCCAAGCGCCTGATCGATTACGGCTTCCACTCGCCGACCATGTCGTTCCCGGTGCCCGGCACCTTGATGATCGAGCCGACGGAGAGTGAACCGTTGTCCGAAATCGACCGATTCTGCGAAGCCATGCTGACGATCCGCGAGGAAATCCGCGCGATTGAACAGGGCAAGGCGGATCCGTTGGACAACGCCCTCAAGAACGCGCCGCACACGGCGGCCGACCTGGCTGCGGATTGGCCGCACGGCTACAGCCGCGAGCAGGCGGCGTTCCCTGTCAGTGGCTTGTATGAGAACAAATTCTGGTCATCGGTCGGCCGCGTGGATAACGTGTTCGGCGACCGCAACCTGGTCTGCGCCTGCCCCCCGCCGGAAGCATGGGTGACCGAACCGGGCGAGCACGAATAGACGCGCACAGAGGTCGGGCTAGCGATCCAGCAGGCTGTCCTCGGCCTTGGGCTTGTACTGCCGGGCTTCTTCCGGGGTGAGTTGGAGCACCTTGATGCGCCAATTCATCATCGAAGCGCCCACCCGGAAATAAAACCGCCCGCCCTGTTCGAACAGGCGCACGCCGTTCCCGGCTGTCTTTGACTTGACCGCGACGCCTTCGAAGCTGCCGGTTTTGGCGTTGACGAGCGCGATATCGACGACGTCGTATTGACCCGGTTCGCCGGAAACCGTCCAGTCCATGATCCAGGGAGCGCGAACCTCGAACTCAGCCGTGTTGCCGCTTGAGCTGCCGGAAAATTCCGCGATCTGCAGTTCCGCGTTGACCTCTTGCGCAGCGATGCAGAAACCGATCCATATCGTGGCCATGGCCACCAGTTTGCTCTTCATCTTTCGAACCTCCTGCCAGGGCCTGTCAACACTGCGTGGATCCACGTAGTGTTGACAGGCCCTAATTAGACCTCTCCTGTCGGCCGAAATTACAGTACCACCTCTTCGGCCGGCGCTCGCCGGTTGTAATGCGACGACATCACGCGCCCATAGGCCCCGGCGTTGGCGATCAGGAGGACGTCGCCCTCCTCGCTGGCCGGCAGGAAACGCCCTTCGCCCAGCACGTCGCCCGACTCGCAGATCGGACCCACCACCCGGTAGTGGCGATCGGCCCGGGCCTGCAGTCGGCTCAGGTTGACGATGTCGTGATAGGCGCCGTAAAGCGCCGGGCGGATCAGTGAGTTCATGCCGGTGCTGAGGCCGAGATAATGATACTGGCCCTTCGTCTTCAGCTGGGTCACGCGCGCCAGCAGCACGCCGCACTCCGCCGCCAGGTAGCGCCCGGGTTCGAGCCAGATTTCAACCTTGTGCTCGGCCGCGGTCTCGGCCAGCAGTTCATCGAGGCGCCGCAGGTCGAATCCGGGTTTGCCGCGGCGGTCCGGCACGCCGAGACCACCACCGAGATCGATGATGCGAACATCGGGAAATTGCGGCAGGACTTCGAGGAACCGATCCAGTTGCTCGCGCCAGACATCCGCGTTGGTGACGCCGCTGCCCGTGTGTGCGTGCAAGCCGACCACCCGGCTGTTCCTCTCCGCCAGCATCCGCCTCACATCCGCGAGGTGGCCGAGCGATATGCCGAACTTCGAGTCGGCTCCCGAGGTGATGACCTTCTTGTGGTGGCCGTAGCCGGTCTCCAGATCCAGCCGCAGAAAAATGTCCCGGTCCGCAAACAGGTCCGCCCATTCGTTGACGACCCAGGAATTGTCCACGGTCAGTTGCACGCCCAGATCCAGGGCGGCGGCGTATTCCGCCCGCGGGGCAAAATTGGGGGTGAACAGGATGTCCTCCGGCCGCGCGCCCGGCACGCTGGCCAGCACGTGGCGCACCTCCTCCAGGGAGACACACTCGAACGCCATGCCTTCCGCGGCCAGCGCCCTGAGCAGATCGACGTGGTCATTGGCCTTGAGCGCATACAGCAGCCGGTTCACCGACTTCAGGCCCTTGAGCCGCCGGGCGGCCGCACGGGCAGTTTCGAGGTCATACACATACGCGCAGTCCCGCCCGGCCATCAGCTCACAGAGTGTCTCGGCCCGTTCGAGCCACCAGGGCCGCGGTTGTTCGACCGCCTCAATCCGCGCCGCGAGTTCGGTCCAGCTCGGTCCGAATTCGGGCCGATTGTCGGCCTGCGAAGCGATCAGCAACTGGTGCAGCTTGCGCACCAGGCTCACCGCGTGATCGGGGTCGACCACCAGCGTGAGGTTGAGGTCGTTGGCCGACTGCGTGACCATGTGGACCTGGCGATCCTGAAAGACGTCCAGGGCGGCGGACAGGCGGCCGAGGATGGTGCGGATCGCGTTCCCCACCAGGCTGATGGAGACACATCCGTTGTGAACGTTGACCCGGCACAGGCTCCCCAGGTCGGCGAGAAAAGCGGCCATGCGTTCATCGTCGTAGTGAGCCGGGACCTGGGGATCCAGGCTCACGGTGACCGTCGCCTCTGAAGTGGACACGAGATCGACCGAGTAGCCGTGTTTCTTGAAGACTGCGAATGCGTCGGCCAGGAAGCCGGCCTGGTGCCACATCGCGGCACTTTCCATGGTAATGACGGAGATGTTTTCGCGGCTGACGACGCCCTTTACCTGGGCCTCCTCGTAAGGCGGGCGAGCGGCGATGCGGGTGCCGGCGGCGGCCGGCCGGTTGGTGTCCTTGATGAATACCGGGATGCCATGGCGCCGGGCCGGCTGGATGCTCGGGGGATGCAGAACCCTGGCGCCCATCGAGGCCAGCTCCTGTGCCTCGCTGTAGCTCAACCGCTGCAGCAGCCGCGCTTCGGGCACCACCCGCGGATCTGCGCTGAACATTCCCGGCACGTCGGTCCATATTTCCAACGCGGCCGCCGACAGCCGTGCCGCCAGGTAGGCTGCCGAAGTATCCGAACCACCCCTGCCGAGCAGGCAGGTTTCACCGTTCGGCCCGGCGGCGATAAAGCCCTGGGTAATGTGCAGCGGACCCTCCCCCGCCAGTCTCCGGCTCATGGCCGGATCCTCGTCGTCGCCGCAGCGAGCCGACAGGACATGGGCGCTCGTCGGGATGGCCTGCAGGAGACTGCGGGCATCCTGCCAGATCGCTTCGAGTCCATCGGCGGCCAGCACGTCCCGACCCATGCTGCTGGACAGCAGTTCGCCGTGCGCCATCAGGTTGGCCCGCTGCCCATCGCTCATTTTCGGGCCCGCTTCGCCGACCAGATTCAGCAGGGATTCCCAATGGCCCTCGAACTCGACCGACGGCTGCAGATTCAGCGCATCGGCCAGGCCCCCGTGCTTTCGGGTCAGGTCATCGCGGATGGCCGCCTTGCCGGCCTCGTCCACGCCATCGGCGAGCCGGCCGAGCAGGTTGGTGACACCGGCCAGGGCGGAGACGACGATCAGCACCTGTCTGCCGGCATCGAGGTGGCCGCGCGCCTGCCGGCAGATGGTGCTCCAGCAATCGACCGAACTCACGCTGGTCCCGCCGAATTTCATGACCACCCACTCGCCGGGGATTTCGTTCTGCATCACTCTCCCTCCAAACGAAAACGGCCTCCGCTGGGGAGGCCGTTTCAATCATATCGTGTTTTGGCGTGCTGCGGACTCAGGCGGTGATTGACGCCCTCATCTTTCGCAACGCGTTCGCTTCGAGCTGCCGGATACGCTCGGCCGAGACTTCGTAGCGGTCGGCGAGTTCCTGCAGGGTCATCTTGTCGTCCTGCAGCCAGCGGCTGCGAATGATGTCCTGGCTGCGGTCGTCGAGTTCATCCAGGCCGGCGTACAGCAGATTGTTGTTGTGCTCCGTCAGATTCTCCGCCTCATAGTCGGACTCGGGATCGCCGGAATTGCTCTCGAGGTAGGCGACCGGCGCAACATAGGGCACCTCGTCGTCCGCATTGGGCGGAAGGTCGAAACCGACGTCCTGCCCCGACAGGCGGGACTCCATTTCCAGCACGACTTCGGGCTTGACGCCGAGGTCCTTGGCGACTGCGTGCACCTCGTCGTAGCTCAACCAGCCCAGCCTCTTTTTCGACTTGCGGAGGTTGAAGAACAGTTTACGCTGGGCCTTGGTGGTCGCGACCTTGACGATGCGCCAATTGCGCAGGATGAACTCGTGCATCTCGGCGCGGATCCAGTGGACCGCGAAGGAAACCAGCCGCACGCCATGATCCGGGTCGAAACGCTTGACCGCTTTCATCAGGCCGATGTTGCCTTCCTGGATCAGGTCTCCCAGCGCCAGCCCGTAACCGGTATATCCCTTGGCCACGTGCACGACAAAGCGCAGATGCGCCAAAACCATGCGCCGGGCGGCTTCGAGTTCGCCGTCTTCGCGGTAGCGTCGTGCCAGGTCCTGCTCTTCTTCCAGCGTCAGCACGGGAATCTTGTTCACTTCCTGGATATAGGAATCCAGGCTCCCCGTACCGGCAGGAACCAGCAAATGGCTTGGTACCAGATCTTTACTCATGCAATCCTCCTGGGACAGCGCGCTAGTTTAGCATATTTCGACGCGGTTAGAAGTACTGCGGCCCTGCGTGGACCCACCTCTCCGCTGGCTGCCAAGAGCGCTCTCCAATGTCTCAACTCCGGTGTTAGACACGACTTGAGACAATATGTTCCGAGAAAATAAGCAAATAAAATCAGATGGTTACAAAATGCGCGAATGCAGCAGGCCATCAGCCCGAAGGGGCGCCTCAATCCAGCCGGAAGTGCCGGACATAGCGCTGCACCGCGAGCCAGGCGCCCAGCAGGCCGAGCGCGGCCCCCGACAGCAGGGTCAGCAGCACCTCGCGGCCGTCCAGTCCGCTGATGGTGAACGTATTGCCGTAGGCGTCGAGCAACCGCGCCAGGGGCAGCGACAGGTAAAACAGGCAGGCTCCGAGGACCAGGAGCGCCAACAGGGCGCCGAGTAGCCCATACCAGAAGCCCGAGTACAGGAAGGGCTGACGGATGAAACCATTGCCGGCGCCCACGAACTGCAGGACCTGGATTTCTTCCGCGCGACTCGCCACGTCCAGCCGGATGGTGTTGGCCACCACGACCACCACGGCCAGGGAGAACAGCACGCCGAGCACGGTGACGACCGCGTCGCCGAGGGCCAGCAGGCCGGCGAGGCGCTGCAACCACTTGAAGTCGGCCTGCACGAGATCGACGCCCTCCTGCTGCCCGAGCCACTCGCTCAACCGGCTCACCTCGCTTTCGAGATCATCCCCGGGCGGCCGCGCGGGAGTCACTTCGAGTACCCAGGGCAATGGACTCTCTTCGAACAGGCTCAGGGCTTCACCAAATCCCGATGCCTGCCGGAACTGCTCCATCCCCTGTTCCGGGGACACCGCCGTGGAGGAGGCGCCCCGCTCCCTCTCGATACGGTCCGCGAGGCTCCGGACCTGCTCCGCGCCCACCTCGGGCTGCATGTAAACGGAGATCGTGCCCCAATCCTGCTGCTGCAGGTCGAGGGCGCGAAGGTTCTTGACGGTCACGTAGAGTCCGAGCGGCAGGACCATGGCGACACCCAGCACCAGAACGGTCAGCAGTGTACCGAGGCGATGGCTCAGCAGGGTGCCCAGGCTGGAGAAAAAGCTGTACAACTGGCGGCGCCCCCAGGCCCGCGCCTTTCTGCGCAACCCGCCGGTGCTCATGAGCCGCCACCGCGAATCTCGGCCGCCGCGATATCGTCCGCCAGGCGACCGTTGGCGAGCACCAGCACGCGCTGGCCCATGGAGCGAATAAGGGACAGATCATGGCTGGCGACAAGCACGGTCACGCCCTGCCCGTTCAGCTGCCGGAACAGGTTGAACAACTCCCGGGAAAGCTCGGGATCCAGATTTCCCGTGGGTTCGTCCGCCAGCAGTATCGGCGGCATCCCGACGATCGCGCGAGCGATGCCGACGCGTTGCTGCTCTCCGCCGGAGAGGGTGAGCGGCCAGGACTTTTCCTTGCTGAGTAATCCGACCTTATCGAGGGCGGCCCGCACCCGCCTGCGAATGTCCGGATACCGAACGCCCGCGATCATCAGCGGGAGGGACACGTTGTCGAACACGGTCTTGTCGCTCAGCAGCTTGTGGTCCTGGAAGATCATGCCGATGCCGCGGCGCACCGACGGAGCCTGACGGGACGGCAATTTTCCCAAGTTCCGGCCGTTGACGATGACCTGGCCGCGGGTGGCCCTCTCCAGCATGAGTATCAGTCGTAACAGGGTACTCTTGCCGGCGCCCGAATGGCCGGTAAGAAACGCCATCTCCCCGGCTGCCAACTCGAAGCTGACATCCTGCAGCGCTGCGACTCCGCCCGTGTACCGCTTGCTTACATGCTCGAAGTTGATCACGCGGGGAGACGCCGATCAGGACGTTAGTTTCCCGTGCGACTGCCCCGGCGGGACCGGCGTCGCGGCTTGTTGCCCGCTGAGCCCGCGCCGCCCGCGGGCGCCCGCTGCCGGGAACCTCCCTGGGGGCGCCGCCCGCCCCCCTCGCGCCGTGGCGCCGGCGGCGGCCTGACCAATTCAGGAAGCGTTTCTTCCTCGACCTGCGTCATGGGAATCGAGTAACCGATGTAGGTTTCGATCTCCGGAAGGTGAAAAGCGTAGTTTTCGCATGCGAAACTGATCGCCTCCCCGGCCGCCCCCAGCCGCGCGGTGCGCCCGATGCGGTGAACGTAGTCTTCCGCGTCCTGGGGCAAATCGAAGTTGATGACGTGGGTGACGTCGGGAATGTGCAGCCCGCGAGCGGCCACGTCGGTTGCGACCAGGACGGGAATCTCGCCATCGTGGAAGCGCTTCAGAAGTGTCTGGCGTTTCTTCTGAGGCACCTGCCCGGACATGGCGGCGGCATGGATGCCGTTGGCGTTGAGCGTCCGCTCTATCCGGTCCGTCGCGGCCCTGGTATTGGCGAAGACCATGACGCGCCCGTCCTGGATGCCGCGCAGAATCTTCACCAGCAACGGCATCTTGTCCCGGTTGGCCGGATAGTAGACGGACTGCCGGACGTTGTCGGCGGTTACCCGGTCCGTCTCGACCTTGAGCAGTTCCGGCTCGTTCATGTGCTCGTAGGCAAGTTCCAGCACCCGCTGGCCCAGCGTCGCGGAAAACATCAGACTTTGCCGCTGCTCCCTTGGGGGGAGGCGCCGCAGGACGAAGCGGATATCTTTGATGAAGCCGAGATCGAACATGCGGTCGGCTTCGTCCAGCACCATCACTTCGATATGTTTGAGGTTGAATACGTGCTGCTTGAAATAGTCGATAATCCGGCCGGGAGTGCCGATCAGAATGTCCACACCCTCTTCGAGTGCTTTGCGCTGCTTCTCATAATCGACGCCGCCATAGGCCAGCCCCAGGCGCAAGCCCGTATGCCCGCCGAGCAGCAGGGCGTCCTTGTGGATCTGCAGGGCGAGTTCGCGAGTGGGCGCCAGCACGAGCGAGCGCGGATGGCGGTGAGGCTCGCCTCCCTGGTCCTGCAGCAAACGCTGGAAAATAACCAGCAGGAAGGCCGCCGTTTTGCCGGTTCCGGTCTGGGCCTGGCCGGCGACGTCCTTGCCGCCGAGGGCTGGCAGGAGCGTCAGCGCCTGGATCGGGGTGCAGTGCGTGAAGCCCGCCGTGACGAGCCCGGCCTGCACGGCGGGCAGCAAATCGAGCGAAGAAAAGTCTATGTCAGTCAGGTGCTTGCTTGTCTGGTTTTCGGGCATTTGCGGGTCGCTTGTCATGGTCCGGTTCTATCCGCCGGGTCCTGGTCATTGATTCGCTTAAGTGTTTAGCAGCCGGACACTTGAAATTTGCTGCCTGTGCCTTGAAATCGTTGAGCAGTTCAGTTGAAATGATGGCCCTGATCCCATTCCGCGCCGAGTCCGGCGTGTTGTTCCGTTTGAGGGCCCTTGGAGACACCATATTAACCGCGCCGCTGTGCATGTTCCAGTCAGATCTCGGCGCGCCATTTGGAGAAAGTAAGTGAGTGACAACATTACGCACGTAACCGACAGCAGTTTCGACCAGGAAGTTTTGAGCGTCGACGGCCCGGTCCTCGTCGACTACTGGGCAGAATGGTGCGGCCCCTGCAAGATGATCGCACCCATCATCGACGAAATTGCCGAAGAGTACGGCGACCGCCTCAAGGTGACCAAGATGGACATCGACAGCAACATGATGACCCCGCAGCAGTACAGTATACGGGGCATACCCACGCTGATGATCTTCCGTGACGGCAAAGTCCAGGCCACCAAGGTCGGCGCCATGACCAAAGGTCAGTTGAAGGCATTTGTGGAAGAGGTGGTCTGAACGGCGGTTCGTCACGGTTCCGCCCGCATCGACCCGTTTCTGCGATCTGTCCTGAACAACTGGACGCTGCCTGACAATCATGTTAATTTGACCGTATCTGAAGCCGGGCGCCCCGCCCGGCTGAACGACTTCCCAGTTTACGCCGGCAATTAATCAGACCAGAGAACCGGCCAGGTTTTACATTGATTGATGATCGCGGCCGACGTGTCGCGCACCACGGACCGAAAACACGGCCCCGGTCAAGACCGGGATGAATTCCTCTTTTCGATAATCCACACACACGCTGTTTCAGCCCCAGCCACGAGTCCCAGACCAGAGCTTTTTGATGAATCTAACCGACCTCAAGCAGAAACCGATTTCCGAGTTGCTGGAAATTGCCAATGAAATGGGCCTGGAGGGGGTCGCGCGCTCCCGCAAGCAGGACGTCATTTTCGCCATCCTGAAAGCGCATGCGAAGAACGGCGAGAGTATCTTCGGCGACGGCGTGCTCGAAATACTGCAGGACGGATTTGGGTTCTTGCGCGCGGCGGGCAGTTCCTACCTGGCCGGACCGGACGATATTTACGTGTCACCGAGCCAGATTCGCCGCTTCGCGCTGCGCACCGGCGACATGCTGACCGGCAAGATCAGGCCGCCAAAGGACAGCGAACGCTACTTCGCGCTGTTGAAGGTCCAGGAAATCAATTACGAGTCGCCCGACGCGGCCAAGCGCAAAATACTGTTCGAAAACCTGACGCCCGAGTTTCCCACCGAGCAGTACACGCTGGAACGGGGCAATGGCAGCACCGAAGACATTACGGCGCGCATCATCGACCTGGTCTCGCCGATCGGCAAAGGGCAGCGGGGCCTGGTGGTTTCGCCGCCGAAAGCCGGCAAGACCATCATGCTGCAGAATATCGCGACGAGCATCCGGGCCAATTATCCCGAAAGCAGAATGATCATCCTGCTGATCGACGAGCGCCCGGAAGAAGTCACGGAAATGCAGCGTTCAGTCGACGCCGAAGTCATTTCCAGCACCTTCGACGAACCCGCATCGCGGCACGTGCAGGTGGCGGAGATGGTTATCGAGCGCGCCAAGCGCCTGGTCGAGCACAAACACCATGTCGTCATCCTGCTGGATTCCATCACGCGGCTCGCGCGCGCCTACAACACCGTGGCTCCCTCTTCGGGCAAGGTATTGACCGGTGGCGTTGACGCCAACGCCCTCCAGCGTCCGAAGCGTTTCTTCGGCGCCGCGCGCAACATGACGGAAGGCGGCTCGCTGACGATTATCGCCACCGCCCTGGTCGAGACCGGCTCCAAGATGGACGAGGTCATCTACGAGGAGTTCAAGGGCACGGGCAACATGGAGATTCACCTCAATCGCCGCATTGCCGAGCGGCGCACCTACCCGGCCATCGATATCAACCGCTCCGGCACGCGCCGCGAGGAACTGATGATCGGCCAGGACCAACTGCAGAAGATGTGGATTCTCCGCAAGCTGCTGCACCCGATGGACGAAGCGCAGGCAATCGAATTCATGCTGGACAAGATGAAGGCAACCAAGACGAACGCCGAATTCTTCAACTTCATGAAGCGCTGAGCCGAATCGCTTCAGTCGGTCAGCAACAACCCATCGCGGCTAAAGCCGCTCCCACCGAGGCACGCCCAACAAGGTGGGAGCGGCTTTAGCCGCGATTGTTTTTTCAACCCTGGCGAACCAACGCTTCTACAAACTCGCCGACGGGCATCCTCTCCAGTACAGCCTGATCGCAGAGCGAGTCTTCGATAACCTTCGCCTGCGGCGCGTCGAAGTGCTCGCCGATGGCCTTCCGGAACTTCCGCACCAACATCGGCAGGCCTTCGTCGCGACGGCGCCGGTGGCCGATGGGATAACCGATCTCGACCCGCCCTGTGCTGGAGCCGTCCCGGAAAAAAACTTCCAGCGCGTTGGCGATCCCGCGCTTGTCGGGGTCGAAATAGTCCCTCGTGAACCGCTCGTTGCTGCGCACCTCCATCAGGTCCCGCAAGGTATCGATGCGAGGGTCGGCCGCGACGTCATCGTTGTAGCTGTCCGCATTCAGCTCGCCGTGGATAAGCGGCACCGCGACCATGTACTGGATGCAATGATCACGATCGGCATAGTTGTCCAGCGGGCCGGTCTTGTTGATGATCCGCGATCCGGCCTCCTGGGTTTCGATGACGATGCGCTCGATTTCGCCGAGGCGATACGCCACGGCCGGATGCAGTCGCAGGGCGCATTCGACCGCGGTCTGGGCATGAAACTCGGCCGGGAAGGAAATCTTGAACAGGACGTTCTCCATCACGTAACTGCCGTACGCTCGCTGGAGCCGGAACGGCTGCCCGTTGAACAGCGCGTCATAGAAACCCCAGGTTTTCGCCGTCAGCGCGGATGGGTAACCCATCTCGCCCCGCAGGGCCATCAGCGCAAGCGTGACTGCCCGGCGGCAGGCATCCCCGGCCGCCCAACTCTTGCGCGAACCGGTGTTGGGGGCGTGGCGGTAGACCCGCAGCGCACCGCCGTCGATCCAGGCATTGGAAACCGCATTCAGGACCTGGTCGCGGCTGCCCCCCAGCATCCGGGTCACGACAGCCGCGGAAGCGACCCGCACCAACAACACGTGATCCAGGCCGGCTTCGTTGAAGCTGTTTTCCAGCGCCAGCACACCCTGTATCTCGTAGGCCTTGATCAGCGCACCGAGGACATCCTTCATTGTCGGGGCAGCCTCGCCGGCCGCCAGGTTGCGCCGGGACCGGTAGTCGGCGACCGACAGGATGGCGCCGAGGTTGTCCGACGGATGGCCCCATTCCGCCGCCAGCCAGGTGTCGTTGTAATCGAGGTAGCGGATCATCACGCCGAGGTTGAAGGCCGCCTGGGCGGGTTCGAGCTGAAATCCTGTCCCCGGAACGCGGGCGCCTCCCGGCATCCCGGCGCCGGGAACCATCGGTCCCAGCAGGCGGACGCAGCCGGAAAATCTCAGCGCCAGCATGGCGCAGGCCAGGCTGTCCATCAGGCAGTACCTGGCCGTCGAGTACGCGTCCGCGCTGTCGATCTCGTAGTCGCACACGTAGTCGGCAATGTCGACCATGGCCTGGTCGAACTCCGGACGACGGGCTGCGCCAGTGACAGTTTGAGACACGGAATCCCTGCCCTGCTGGAATGCGTTAGAATCTGCCGGTGCATTTTATTCGAGGTCAGCTCGGACCGCCATGAAGACCACCGGACGACTTGTATGAAATCAAACCGGTCGTGGAATGCGACCGCGCGCGGCCTGCATTGGCTGATGGCCGTGCTGATCCTGCTGCAGGCCACGGTGGGCTGGATCGCCCAGGAAATGGAACGAACCCCGGCGAGGGTCGATGCAATGACCTTGCACAAGTCGCTCGGCGTCACCCTGCTGATGCTGCTGCTGCTGCGCCTGGCCTGGCGCTGGACGCATCCCGCGCCGCTGCCGCCGGACGGCAGCAGTGCCTGGGAAATCCGGCTGGCCCGCCTGGCACACGGCGCGCTCTACCTGCTCATGGCCGCCATTCCGCTGTCCGGATGGCTGGCTGCCTCCGCCTACGTGGTGCCCTGGAAATTCTGGTGGGTGGTCGGGTTACCTCGCATTGTCTCCCCGGACAAGGCCACTTACGAACTCTCCTCCGAGATCCATGAAACCCTGGTTGGCGTATTCCTGGCGATCCTGGCGGTGCACGTCCTGGCCGCCTTGTGGCACCACCTGGTCAAACGCGACCAGGTGCTCCTGGACATGTGGCGGGGCGGAAGCTGATGCGCGCGCACCTGAGGGGAGTCCTGGTCCTG
>Ga0209536_100011017_pt1 | contig 13278 bp, 12 predicted proteins | sample DeeMarSeWOR28_12_FD_187461 | JGI IMG/M metagenome (GOLD analysis project Ga0209536, IMG submission 187461) | Marine sediment microbial communities from White Oak River estuary, North Carolina - WOR-2-8_12 (SPAdes) (version 2) | ecosystem: Environmental > Aquatic > Marine > Intertidal zone >...
GTCTTGCGATGGCTGCTACCGGGAAAATGTAAAAGATTCGCACAAAAGTCTTGAACATGTACTGCATGAACTTGACGTGTTTGAACAGCTCCGGAAATCAGATTGTATTTCCATAGCTGGTGGAGATCCGCTTTTATATCCGCAAATTGCGGATGTCGTGGCAGATATCAAAAGAAGAGGAATGAAACCGATCATCAACACAAACGGACATGCCTTGACAAAGGAATTGCTTGATGAACTGCATAAAGCAGGTGTTTTTGGTTTTACATTCCACGTCGACAGCAATCAGGGGCGTCCGGGAAAATGGTCCGGTAAAAATGAGCTGGAACTCAATGATTTGCGGCTTGAATATGCTGAAATGCTGGCGGAAAAGGGAAATATCGCGTGTTCGTTCAATTCGACAGTCTATGCGGAAAATCTGAAATACGTACCGGGGATGATCGAATGGGCGCACAAACACATCGATATCGTACATACCATGGTATTTATCTGCTTTCGCCATGTGATTCCGGAGATGCCTTACGATTGGTATGCGGGTGGCACCGCTGTGCCCTGGGACGATATCATGTACCACTCAGATACCCAGCGCAAGGTTGATATTAAATCCGATGATCTGGTTGCTGCGGCACGTGAAAACGATCCGGAATTCACTCCCGCTGCATACCTGAACGGTACGGAAGATCCCTCTGCCTTTAAATGGCTGCTCACAGAACGAATCGGAACACGCAACCGGATCTATGGTTATGTGGGACCTAAATTTCTTGAATTGATGATGGGTGTATACCATTTTTTCAATGATAAATACCTTTCATATGCTTCACCTAAAACACTTAGTGCGGGACGGTCGGCGGCACTTTTACTGTGGCCTTTTGATAAAAATCTGCGCAGGATTACCGGTCGCTATCTGGGATCTTTGCTGAGAAATCCGTTCATACTGTTCAAAAAACTTCATATGCAGAGTATCATGTTTATCCAGCCGGTCGATTTTATGCAGGATGGGAGACAGAGTATGTGCGATGGATGTCCGGACATCACTGTACATGAGGATAAACTGGTCTGGTCATGCCGTCTGGAATAACTAAAGTATTTTGGTACTTTTCTGCGAACAGTCCCGAAAGCACACAGTTGATTTGGACCTGTGCGGGCGATTTTTCCGGATTCAGGTAAAGGTGAACCGGTCTGCGGTTCATCCATGTGAATAGTGGAATAAGGCTGTACGGCTATTCATGACCCAAAATTTCCTTTGGATGGTAAAGCTCCTCAAGAAATTTTTGGTCATCAGGTGTAAGGGAAATATCAAAAGCGGTAATCAGTTCGTCCAGCTGTTTTTTCTCCCTCACGCCGATAATCGGACTGGTCACCCCTTTTTTATGGAGTAACCAGGCCATAGCAATCTGGATCGGATGAACATCTTTTTGTCCGGACATCTCGACTACCCGGTCCAGAATGGCAAAATCCTGATCCAGGTAGTATAGTTTTTGCGCATAATCATCGGTTTTTGCCCTGAGCGTTCCACCGATCCGGTCCCTGGACCGGTTCCCTGCCAGAAAACCCCTTGCCAGCGGACTCCAGGGTATAATTCCTATGCCTTCCTTATGACACAGCGGAAGCATTTCACGCTCCTCTTCACGATAAATCAGGTTATAATGATTCTGCATGCTGACGAAGCGATGCCATCCATTCATATCACTGATATACAGCATCCGGGCAAATTGCCAGGCATACATACTCGAAGCACCGATATACCGTACTTTGCCAATCCGGATCAGATCGTTCAAGGCGGCAAGGGTCTCTTCCACCGGTGTGTCATAATCGTACCTGTGGATCTGATACAAATCGATGTAATCGGTCTTCAGTCTTTGCAATGAAGCGTCAATGGCCTCGAAGATATGTTTTCGGGATAGTCCGCCCTGATTTGGTCTGTCACCGGTGGGAAAATAAACTTTGGACGCCAGCACATAACTATCACGTTTTACCAGTTTGCTCAGAATATTACCAACGAGGCTCTCACTGACACCGTTCGAATACATGTCGGCAGTATCAAAAAAGTTTATTCCTCTATCAAGAGAATGCTTTATGACAGGCTCTGCCTCGTGTTCATCGAGGACCCATTTGCGCCATTTCTTAGATCCGAATGTCATGCAACCCAGGCACAGTCTTGATACTTTTAATCCCGTATTGCCAAGATTTATATATTCCATAAATCGATCCTGTTCATTGTTCCGTCCTGGTCTAAAAAATAAGAAGCATTACTTTAAAATGCCATTCAGAAGATATTTATCAAAAATAATACTTTGAATCCTTTTAAGTTATTGCTATATATTAGAAATATTTGAATCATGTTGTTAGGTTGCCATAGACCACCGGTTTGATCCACATCCGGGCAGCATGAATTTTGTATCTTTTAAATGGAATTTGTTTAAATCTGAAGGTACGGGATTTATCCTTACCAGTCATATAATTTTATCTGTGTCTTTCCGTGGCGGGTAAAAACCGGGTTAAAAAATGGATAAAAAGCAAATCGATGTTGAGGCGGTCACATCTGAGCGTTCCGGGATCGGTGGATTGTTCGAAACCCTTCTGCGCCGTTTCCGGGTCGCGAGTTATGTAATTGCACTCATTCCTCTGTATCTGATCGGCATACTCGGAATGGGCATTTCTGCCACACCGGGGGTTTATCTTTTTAATATTATTACCGGGAGCACAGCACATTTGCCGGTCCCGTTGTATTATCTGATCATTGCCTGTACCCTGGTGGCCTCCTATTTTCTGTATGGATTTATTTTGATCTTTATCATGCCATTACTCAATCTGCTGATGCCTTTCCGTTTGAAGCCTTTCCGCGGGGGATACTATTCGCTGGAGACGGTTCCCTGGTATTTCCACAACGCCTTCACGTATATCGTACGGTATACGTTTCTGGAATTTGTTACCCCCACCCCGATAAATATGCTGTTTTATCGAATGATGGGAATGAAGATAGGGAAGGGCTCCCATATTAATACGACCAATATTTCTGATCCATGTATTATTGAATTAGGTGACAAAGTTACCATCGGTGGATCAGTGCATATCATTGGCCATTATGCATCCAAGGGTTTTCTGATCGTGGAAAAGGTAAAAATAGAAGATGGTGTGACCATCGGTCTTAAAGCCACCATTATGGGAGACGTAGTGATCGGCAAGGGTGCAATGATCGGGCCGCATGAGGTTATCCTGCCCAAGACACGCGTGCCTGCCGGCCGCCGACCCTATGAGCCGATCGAAGAAAAAAAGGATGTCAAAGATACACCTTCCCAGGATTTTCTCTGATACATTCCCCAAAATAGCATAATTTTGCAGTTCCCACGAAAGTGGGTGCCTGGATTCCCGCTGGTGTCCCGCATATTAATCGGGGGCGGTAACAGCAATTACCCATCGAGACTAGACATAAAATATTTTTTGGGAACTTTATAATTTTTTCATAATTTAAAAGGCTAAAATCAAACGGATCGCGGAATGTCCCGATATTTTATTTCATCATTATTGGTATCTGCTCTAATTATTCTGATGAACGGCTGCTCGTCCTACCAGGTAAAGGTCGATGCCGACCCGGATTCGGAATTTTCACGCTATGAAACATTTGGATGGTTGAATACGTCCAAAAAAATCGAAGCATTCAACCGCATTGAAAATGACCGGCTCACGCAACTGGTGCAAAACGCTGTTGATCGGATCATGGTTGAGAAGGGATATCAGAAAATGAAGGAAGGTGATCCGGATATGGTGCTTACTTTCTATGCCGGGGTCAAGGGACCGATCGAAGTGGATGATGAGGGTTATACTTACGGAAAATGGTTTGACCGGGGAAAGGCGATAGATCAGGAAGGTGTATTAATGGTCGATATTATCGATAACGAGCGTCGTGTGTTGATCCAGCGCGCCAGGGGCGGGACAATTGTTGATGATCCGGATACGGCGGGAGAGATTGTCGAGAAGATGATCCGAAAGATGTTCGATGATTTTCCCGACCGAAGTCAATCTTTTTAATACATAACCAAGGAAGACACAGAGATCAAAGATATCTTAAAATCACATAGACCATTTCAATTTCCAAACAGATTTTTCCATTACGAATTTATTGTTGAATTAATGGAATATTAAGTTATTTTTCGTGCTTTTCCGTGGTTAATAATTAAAGAATCTGAAATTATTTTTAAATTAATAAAGTTCTATCAATCTTACTATTTATATCAGGAGGACAATTAAATGTTCAAATTTCAACATTATAGGCGTAACCAGTTGATCGCTCTGGGATTACTGATACTGATTCCGGCCATCTTCGGCGCCTGCTATTATGACTACGGTATGTCCGTCAGCGACTACGACTTAGTGACCACGTTCTACGACAAAAATTACAGTTTTGCCACACAGAAAACGTTCAGCATCGTACCAAAGGTCGGACACATTGTCGAGGATGGAGAGATTGAAGGAATAATTGATACGACAAAGGGGATCTATGATGATTATGTTCTTGAACAGATCCGGTCGAATATGAAAATACGAGGCTACCAGGAGATCATTGATCCAACCGTAACCGAACCCGATTTTATTATTGCCTGTCTCGCTGTGCAAGTTGACAACTATGTTGCCTACCAGAGCTATCCCTGGTGGGGCTGGGGTGGCTATTATGGTGGTTACTATGGGTATTACCCCTGGTATCCGTCTACAACTGTTTACAGTTATTCCACCGGCTCGTTGCTAATAAATCTTCTGGATCCCAAACTGGCAGATGACGCAGAAAAAAGATTACCCGCTGTGTGGGTCGCTGGCATAAATGGACTGCTGGATGATACTTCGGTAAATATCCGCAAGCGTCTTTCATCGGAAATAGCACAGGCTTTTGAACAGTCACCATATCTCCTGGCACCGGTCGAATAGCCAGAAAATGCGGTTATTCAAACGATAACACTTAGAAAAAGATAGGAACAAAAAAATGAAATATATCGCAACACTTATTCTGGTTCTGGGTTTGAGTGCCAATCTTTTTGCACAACGCGGATATGGCGGGATCACCTGGAATATCGCCTCACCGGCGGAGGAGACAAAAGACTACATCGATGAGACCAGTTACCGTGGTTTTGGGATTGAGTTTCGTACCTTTCTGAGTAACCATTTATCAATTGGCGGCCAGACAGGTTGGAACATCATGGATCAGCGGATTGACGGTACCATCGAACTTGAAAATGGCGCGATAACCGGTACACAGATCCGGCACCTTAACTCCTTTCCGATTTTACTCAATGCTTTTTTTCATCTCGGCTCACCGCGAGGAGCCATCAGGCCATATTTTGGGATTAATGCCGGCACCTATTTCATCATTCAACGATTTGAAATTGGGATCCGTGCTTTAGAACAAAACAACTGGCATTTTGGTGTGGCACCCGAAGTCGGTATCCTGTTTCCCACAGATTATCTGTCTGTTATGGCAAGTCTGAAGTACAATAAGGCATTTGAAGCGGGCACGTCCATAACCGGAGAAGCAAAAGGATATGATTACTGGGGTTTGAATATCGGCTTTCTCTTCCCGACTTACTGATCAATGAATAAATCTTATTTTCCGGGGCTGATCTAAATACCGGAATTTAGGTCAGGGATTAATCGATAGAAATTTAACGCTCTTCTCTTTAAACTGAAGAGCGTTTTTTATTGCCGTTCTCCCGTAAGTGGGAACCTGAATATTCGGTCATTTAAAAGTGCAAAATTATCCATTGGTTATTCAAAAAAAAATTTATTAAATTCTGCAAGCTTTTTGTTATTCACATCGCACAATATATTTTGGATGTCATATGTCAGAAAACAAAGTATACCTGGATCGGAATGAGAACAATTACGGACCCGCACCTGCCTGTATGCAGGTTTTGAAGAATGCAACGGCCATGGATATGTTCGGCTACTCAAAAGCCTATCGCCGGGGGGTGAAAAGTGATCTTTCTGAAAAACTTGCCAACGATTTCAGGATTCCCGAAGAACGCGTTCTATTAGGCTATGGTGCCGAGGATATCCTGAAACAGCTGGTGCAATGTTATCTTGGTCCGGGGCATAAATTACTGATCCCTACATATTCCTGGTGGTATTACAAAGAGATCGCTGACGAGGTCAAGGGCATCACGCTGGAGTATGCTTTGATCAAAGGCGAGGATAGTTTCCATTATGATATTGATGGTATGGTAAACATCGTAAAGAAGGAAGATCCGCGGCTCATATTTATCAGTTCACCCAATAATCCAACCGGAAATTCAATATCCCACTCAAACCTTGAATATCTACTGGATGCATTCGATGACCGGATCGTGGCCCTGGATGAGGCGTACTGGTATCACAGCCAGAACGAGCATGTCATCAAACTGATCAATCGCTATAAAAACCTGGTCGTGATCAGGACCTTCTCAAAATATTTTGCATTGGCGGGGATGCGGATCGGATACGCGCTGACAGGTGAGAACCTGACCGAGTTGAAGAAACTCTCTAACCGCTATCTTGGGTACAACAGCCTTTCCGAGAAAGTTGCTCTGGCAGCCCTGGATTCCCCGGAATATTACCATGAGATCGCAGGTAAAATGAATACAGATAAGGATCTGTATTATAAAGAATTAAACCAGATCCCGGGATTTAAAGTATTTAAATCTGATGCCAATTTTATTCTTGTTGAGATTCCCAAACAAATGATGGAACCGCTGAAAAAAGATCTCACAGCCCAAAATCTGATTATCAAATTTATGAATGAACCGCTTTTAAATTCCCATTTGCGTATCACGCTAGGTACCCAGGATGAAAACCGCAGAGTAATTTCTGCAATCAAGTCATTCGCCGGGGTTTAATACGAATGGGTTGGTTTGCAGAGTATAAAAAATCGGTAAAAATGATTGAGGTTGAAGAAGTCTTCGACCTTATTTTTTATCGTCCGCTGGCTTTCCTGTTTGTTAAACTGATTTATCCAACCAACCTTACGCCTAATCAGATATCTTTTATCGCCCTTGGATTTGGCGTAGCCGGCGGTATCATGTATGGATTCGTTTCAAGTCAGGCATTGATCATCGCCGGTATCTTATTGATCATCTATGATATACTGGATTGCAGTGATGGTCAGCTGGCACGCCTGAAAAAGACCGGTACGATTACAGGAAGAATAATTGACGGCTTTTCTGATTGGGTGGTTGCGGTCGCCATCTATCTGGCGATTGGTTTTGGTTTTGCAAATGCTGCAGAGGAACCATTCCTCATGTGGCTGCTCGTCGTACTGGCTGGTGCCAGTAATGCCTTACATTCCATTTTGCTGGATTTCTATCGTAACCGTTTCATGGATAATGTTCTTAACCGGGCCAATACACTGGGAGACAGTTTGAAGGAATTTGAAAATTCTTACGCTGAATTGAACACCAGACCCGGAAAATATTTTGATAAATTTATTCTCTGGCTTTATCTGAAATATTCATCCCTCCAGAAAAATTTTTCAACTGGAACGGATATACGATTTGAACCGGATGATTATTATCAGAAAAACCGGCGCATTTTGCATTTATGGACCTACCTGGGTCCGACGACGGAATTGACTTTTCTGATCATTTGCTCCTTTCTGAACCGCATGGACATATTTTTATGGGGGATAGTTATTGTCGGAAACGGTTATGCAGCAGTGCTGTATATTTATCAATCGAAAATCAACCGAACGCTCAAACAGGTTGCAGCGGTATGAGGGCACTGATCCTGGCCGCGGGTTTTGCCTCACGTCTCAGGCCGCTCACAGATAAAACACCAAAATGTCTGCTGGAAATCGGTGGGAAGACCATCCTCAAACGTACGCTTGAACATCTGAGCGATCATGGGATCATAGAACTTGGTGTCGTAACCGGTTATCGTGCCGAACAGATCACAGACTACATCGGGAAAGAATTTCCCCGGTTCGAAGTATCTTATTATCACAATGAATTGTATCAATCCACCAATAATATTTATTCGCTTTATCTCGCCCGGGAATTTGCCATCGGTCACGATATTTATCTGATGGACAGTGATATTATCTTTGAGCAGGGCATCTTGGAAATTTTGCGAAAATATCCAAAATCCGATTGCCTTGCGCTGCGATCCTATGGATCGATCGGAGAGGAAGAAATGAAAGTGAAATGCCACCCGGACGGACGGATCCTGGCAATCAGCAAACTGATATCACCTGGTGAGGCAAGCGGTGAATCTATTGGGATTGAGAAATTCAGTCCGGCCTTTGTAAAAGAATTATATACCGTACTGACTGATATGATCGAAAATGAGGATCAATCGGATCAGTTTTATGAAAAGGCTTTTCAGCGTGTGATTGACGCAGGTACACCTCTCCATGCGGTTGATGTTGGACCGCTGCGCTGTGTTGAAGTTGATACGGTGAATGATCTGGCCCATGCGGAGTCTGAGGTCCTGCAATTCATTGATCGGTAATCCTTATCCCTGTTCCATACCATGTTTTACATTCATCGCACGATATCTCGATTTGAGAAACCGAATCCGGAATAACCGCGACTTAAACAGGCTGTCGGCGCTTATATCAGTCCAGGCCGGTCATACCCCGGGCTAAAGCCCGGTGGATGGGAGAAGTTTACCCATAATCTGCCTCAATACGATACTGCTGAATGCTCTGCAGATCCCGGATCCCCTGTCTGGAAGAGATCGGTCCGGTTTTAGTGCGGGGAACTGCATAAGTCCTTCGGTGATCAATTATACGATAAAGTAGAACATTTTGCCGAAGCGACCTGCACTATCCGGTCATAAATTTGTATTTCTGATTGTGAAAGGATTATATTTATGACACTATTTTTCTTACGAATATTATGAAATCCATCATTATCTATACTGTCGTTCTGATTCAATTTTTATCCGCTGCACCGGAGTGGGGCTTTGAGGAAGCATATGATGATGAAATGCTCTATCTTCATGCGCTGATAAACTATCGGTTTGATCAGCGCTGGTATAACCGGTGGGAAGCAAATCTTTTCTCCGGAAACGGATTTTTGTTCAGCGTGGGCAGTGTCACCGTGGATGATCTGTTAATTGATGGTCATCTTGTACTGAATAACGACCTGGGTTCCGGATGGCGTTTCCAGGGTGACGGCCGCTGGCTGGATACGAGGCATCTCAATGCACACACGAAAGACACTTTTATGGGACTGGAAAAACTGATTTCCGATGATTTCGGTCTGTTCCTGCAGGTGACACCATTTTACAATAAAGAGTTTACCGATATCCGGACGGGTATTGCCATTTATGATAAAAGCAAACAAAATTACCTTCGTCTCGCTCTGAAGGTTGACGATTTTGTTTATGACGACAAGAATGAATTCGGCGCGGTAACCGAACAGTCCCCATTGGGAATGGAATGGCACAGCAGGTATCAGTCTGAATACTGGACCTTGTTTACCACCGGAAATCTCAGTACCGGTTTTGAGCGCTACTTTCCGGATCGCAACAAGTCCCCTGACATGACCTACCATTACCGGCAGATTAACCGGGCTGAATTTAAACTATATGTACATCCGGATAAGAGATGGTTTATTGGATCGGGAATTGGTTATTACGGATTCAGGGATCAAAAATCGTATATTTATGACCCGGATAGCTATGCCTATGAGAACCGGATCAGTACCTGGTATCTGGAAGTTAATTATGAACTTAATTTACGTCATGGATTCAGGAGTTTGACGCATATCGTGCGGCAAACGGCTTTCTCGAGGGGATACCATGCGCATGATTATGAACGGAATGACTTTATGACCGGTTTGTTTTATTTAATTCAACTTGGTCGCCACAGTATCGAGACGGGTTATATGTTCACGTTTGTTGACTGGAATTACGCGAATTATCACGGCGGTAATGACCGTACCGCAAACAGATATCTTGATAAACTCAAACTGGGATGGTCTTATCGATTCCCTAATCATGCAGAACTGAATATTTCGATAAGTCACCAGGTCAGTATTGGCGGTTTCGGTGGTGCAAATCTTCAGTATATAATGTTGTTTTAGCGAAAAATCAGGACGGTCGGTTTCTTCCCTTCCAAATTCGTAAAGGCCCTGGGCTCTGAGGTTGAAAAATGCCATGAAAAAGGGCTCACGCCTTCTGGTGTGCGCGGGTAAAAGGCGAAACCGATCTCAAAAGTATTGATCACAAGATTGATGTTGCGCAATCTTAAAGTAAAACCGACTGAAGAATACATATTTTTTATATCGGGTACTTTATAATTTGATCCGATAAATCCTGTATCAAGGAATCCAGCAAGTGCGAATCTGAATCCCAGTAAGTTCCAGGGTGAAAATACTACGCTCTCAAATTTTAATGAGAACCGCTGTTGACCTTTAAAAGTCTCACTGGCCAACCATCGGATACCGGAGTTGTCCTTCATTTCGATAAGCGTTTCATCAATGCGGTTAAATCCGATCGTATAGTCGGCATATACAAATTGCCTGAAACGGAATTCATCTAAAGGGATCAGCTGGGTAAAGTAGTAAAGACTGGCATTAAGGACACCGTTCTCCAAACGATACCCATCATAATAGGCACCGAATTGAACCAATCCGCTGAGATAACCAAGATGATCAAGTAGCATACCGCCGGTCATCCCAATACTGCCGTACTGGCGGTTCTCAAATTCACCGTTACTGTATCCGACAGTAAAGTCAAACCGATAACCAAGTGGAATATCCTCAGTTCGGCCGAAACTACGGATCAGATTACTGGTCGTATAATAGATCTTACTGTAAAACATTGATGCCAGAACAAGTTCCTGGTTATGATAAACAAAGTTTGAATCCGGTTTGATATCAGGACGGTGATTGTAATTATCCGTATTAAAGCGCAGGGCGAAGGTAACATTGCGGCGGCTTTCAGTGCCACCTATTTGAAATCCCCGTCCGAACCAGAGGTCCGTACGGTTCAGCCGATAAAATTTCTCCCGTGTTGAATCAATCAGATTGTTGTAAAAAGTCGTGTGGTTATAAGCCAGACCACCGGCATATTTTGTCTGTGGCGTCAGAAAGGCTTTGTCGAAACTGATCAAAAAAGTCTCTCTTTCCTGCACATTCGTATAATTAAGGGTGCTCGAGATAAAACTACCCTGTATGTTATTGATATAAAACCTGCCATCGTATCCCAGTTCAGGTGATTGTCCGGATCTGAATCGCAAACCATTATTGAGTTCCCACCCCATACCGAACAGGTTACGGTCATAGATGTCAAGATTGAAGCTGTTTATATTATTCGCCGATCCACCGATGCCAATAGGGAAAATATCCTGAGTGACAACCGTTAATGCAACCTCAGCCGAATCAATGGTCAACGGTTTTACGTAGATACGGGCATCGCGGATAAAGGGAAGGTTACGTATGATCCGCTCATTATCGGAAAGCAGAAACGGCGCGACCGTATCATTTGGTGCAAACATCAGATTATTGGAAATAATCGAAGCGCGGGTGCGTATATGCGCATTGTTGGCAAATAATGCGATATTGGAAGTTGGCGTCAGGGTGGTGTCATAAACCGATCCCCCAAAAGTCGGCACCGACAACAGACGGATAGAGGATATCCGGCTTCCACGATAAGGCATAAAGTATTCTTCACCGATAAAAAAATCTCTCCGTTCAAGGTTCTGTCTTTTTGAGGTATCGATAAAAACGGAATGATAGAGTAAACTGTAAAGGTCATCGGTCAGGGCCCGATCTGTCGTATCTGTTCCAGCCTCATCAGGAGTTGTGGATGATAGGTTGTTTTCACCAAGAACCTTTCCGGGGATATAAGTCACGGCAGCCAGGATCATCCAGGTCAGACTGATCTTAATAAAGAATTTCATCATCGCAAACGGAAGCGGAAACTTTTTGTATCCGCGAAATGCCCCCTTTTAATGAATAAATCAGCTTCTGCGTCAACAGAATACGGTAGATGTTGATTAAAATTACGACCAAATAGCCCCATTTCAAAGCTATCGGATAAATTGACCGGGATGTAATGAATCATATTCAATTTTTTATGAAATGGATTCCTGTGAATAAGGGTTATCAGCTATATAAAATGTGGCATCAGGTCAGGATTATTGGGTATATTTGGAAAAGCACATTAAATTTTTGCCTGGTAAATCAGATATTCTAATTTTTGGGAGCAACAACATGGATTCTATGATCGATAATGTCCCGTTTGTCAATTCAATATTTCACCCCTCAGATTTCTCGCCGGCGAGTGAGAGTGCCTTTGCACACGCCCTTGCGATTGCACTTCGGCGGAAATGCCGGTTTACAATACTACATGCCGGCAAATCAAGGGAGGCATGGACCAATTTCCCGGCAATCCGGTCAACCCTGGAGCGCTGGGGATTACTCCAGCCCGGAAGCTCCAAATCTGCAGTATCGGAGGAACTGAACGTGCAGATCCAGAAGGTGGCGATTGATACGGATGAACCGGTTGAATCTATCCTGGAATATCTGGAACGCCATCCCACAGATCTGATCGTACTGGCTACGGAGGGTCGCGAGGGTCTCCCACGATGGATTAAACCTTCCGTTGCCGAAAAGGTGGCCGAAGGATCGCATACCATGACCCTTTTTGTCCCGTCATCAGCACCGGGATTGGTCAAATATGAAAATGGGCAGATCTCCCTGAAACGAATCCTCGTTCCTGTCGATGTCGATCCGTCACCCGTGCCATCGGTGGTCTACGCTGCCAGAGCTTCCGCCCTGTCTGATGAGCCGGTGGAAATCATTCTGCTCAACGTTGGAGACGGCCGGGTATTTGAAACTCTGGAAGTGGAAGAAAATCCCGGCATCAAATGGGATAAGATACAGCGGGATGGAAATGTGGTCGACGAGATAAGTTCTGTCGCGAAGGACCGCAAAGTCGATCTGATCGTTATGGCAACGGAAGGGCGGAAGGGATTCCTGGATGTCCTGCGGGGGAGCATTACACAACAGGTTGTCAGAATGGTCCCCTGTCCATTACTGGCTGTACCGGTAAAGAAACTATAGGTGTCTGAATACGATCAATGCAAAACCCAATAAAAATATCAATTTTTATCCTTTTGACCGCATACCTTTTTTTGACAGGTTGCATGCGTAACCGTATATTCGTTCCGGCTGTTTCCGGGGATGCGACAGGAAAATATACCTTCGGTAGGTTTATCTGGCACGATCTTTTAACTGATGATGTAGCATCGGCCAGGGAATTTTATCGGGCCCTGTTCGGGTGGGAATTTAAGGGACGGGGCGGTGA
>Ga0209536_100011018_pt1 | contig 13277 bp, 19 predicted proteins | sample DeeMarSeWOR28_12_FD_187461 | JGI IMG/M metagenome (GOLD analysis project Ga0209536, IMG submission 187461) | Marine sediment microbial communities from White Oak River estuary, North Carolina - WOR-2-8_12 (SPAdes) (version 2) | ecosystem: Environmental > Aquatic > Marine > Intertidal zone >...
TGGAAAATAAAAAAACAATCTTTTTTTTGTTTTTAAAAAAACTGGATAGATCTGTAAAGATAGTGGATATCATTTGTACAACAACTCCTTTTAAACTAAACATACAAAAATAACATTTGAGGAGCGATAAAATATGAAAATTGTAGGAACAATATCAAACGCAGAGGAAGCAAAAGAAGTAGAGTTTGTTGTTAAATTACTAGTTGTTGGAAACAGAGCAAGGGTTTTAGCAGAAAGAGGTAAAAAGGTTGAAATAAAAAATGTGTTATAAAAAAATAGAAAATAAATCAAAAGGTAAAAAAATAATTCCAAAAGAAATAATTATAGAATGGGTTAATATCTAGATAAAAAAATCCTATCTAATTTTAAATATAGCATATTTAACTTACAATTATTCAAACATAAAAACCATCTTTTATCACAGGTATTAAATTTATATAATAGAAAGTATTATAAAATATTGATAACTCGTGAAAATAAAATTAAGAAATGAAATTTTAAATGATGTAATAAAAGATGGTAAGAAACATCCTAAAGAATGGAAGGCTGTTTTTGGTAAGGATAAAACAAGTTTATCCAAAGATTGTTATATTTTTAATCCTAATGTTGGTATTTATCTACTAAAAGAATATGAAAAAAATCCTTTTGAGATAAAAGGTTTAGGCGGGTTAGTGGCAAGGCATCTTGATGAAGATGTTCAAGCAGAAATATCAAAATATGCCGGTGATTTTGGTATCATACAAGGAGATTTTAAAAAAATATTAAAAAACCTAAAAAAAGGTATTGAGCCAAAAGAAATATTTGATGCTGCAATTTCAGGAAAAAAAGATTTAGGTATAAGTTTACCGGTAAGAGGACAAGCATCTACATCAAAATATATTTTTAATAATATACATAATAATCTTCTAATAAAACAAAAGAAACTAGATGAAAAATTTAAAAAAATTGCTTCAGATGAAGGTCTTTATAAATCATATGAATAAATCAAGATAAATATTGTTTAATTTTTTCTGATGCGTGTTTTCTTTTTTCTTGTATATTGTTTAGTGACAATTCCATTAATTGTGCAGCATATTTTTTACATTGGCCACACATTTTTTCTCCTTTTTTACAACTAGTAAATATTTCCTGCAATTCTTTATCATCCTCTATTAAATGATATAAGAATAACTCATATACTATGCATTCATCAGGTTTTCCACCATATTTTTTTTGTTCTTCTAAAGATACAGCTCCTCCTGTTTTTGCATTCATGATTTTCTTTGTGGCATCTTTTGGTGAATCTGTTAAAAAAATTGCACTTTCAGGTTTTGATGAAGACATCTTTTCTCCAGTAAGACCTGTTATGAATCTATGAAATGTAGCAGAGGGCTGTAAAAAACCATAACCTCCGAATTTAATTTCGGCTCTAGCTAAAGCTTCATCTATTTTTGGTAAATCAAAATTTGTTGCGTCCTGAATATAGATTGCTTTATAATCTGTTATTCTTTTTAATTTATCAAAATTAAGTTCCTTTAGGATTTTTTCAGCATTATCTAGTAATTTATTAATATCTTCATCAACTTTTACAAATACTCCAATTTTGTCGTCTTTTGTTATTGTAACATTGTATAATCTATGGGCTTGTGCAATATCCCTACTTAGTCGTATATGAGGATCCTGATCAACGCCAACAGGTACCAATGTCGATCTTGTACCACTATATTTTTCAAGTTGTACATGAAGTATATCTCCAGTTTGTATAAGTGGGGAAAAAACATGTGCCATATTTGTTTGGCCATTAAATCCATAAGTTGCTTGCATAGCTGACCAGTTTGTTTTTTTACCTAGAATATAACCTAAATCTTTTACATCTTGATTTTGTGATTGAAAGTATATACGACATTTATCTGGTTTTAAACCCAATGCAATATAATTTGGTATATATTCATTTAGAGCAAGTTCTTTTGTTTCTTTTAGGGTATAACCCCTTGTTGCAAAAGCCTCTATATCAGCAACAGCTATGTTTATATCTGCACCTATTGTTTGATAATATATTACTTCATCAATAACCATTTTGTGACCTAGATGCATTTTTCCTGAGGGCATTAAACCTGTAAGTATCGCCCAAGGTTTCTTTTTAATAATTGAGTCTCTAATTTGTTGAAAACCTCTATGTCCAAAAATAACACCGCGTCTAATTAATTTATCAGGATGGGGTAAATCCTTCCATAAATCTTCTGTAAATTCTTCAATTCCAAATTCATCTCTAAGTCTTGTATAATCTTGATATGTTGTTGAACTCCATGGATCTATTTTCATTATTATCAACTATCGTGAAACAAAAGACATTTGAAAAAACTTACCGTTTTAGAAAAATTAGTTATCTAATAATTTTTATTTCTTTATAACTACCTGCAAATGAAAAAAAAGCAGGTGATATTTTCCAAGTTCTTAATCTTTGAAAACAAAAATAACCTGTAAATCCTTCAACATAGATTGTATGGCTTCTACCCCAAATAGTTTCATTATTAAAAGGAAAATCTAAACCCTCAAATAATGATGTAAAATAAGATATATGTCTAACAAAAGGGATAAAAAAAGGAATATTTTTATGATAAGATACTGAAAAATCAAGGTCTTTGCATTCAATATAGGTTAAAGGTAGAAAAAAATGTAAAATTCTTTTATTGAGAATTCTTTCAATTTTCTCAATTTCTAATGAAGATCCATTTAACAAAGTAATTTCAGTTATATTAAATATTGGTGAAATAGGTCCTAATGTTATTACATTTGTTTCATTTCCAAAATTCTGGATATTAGAGAAAAACTTTTCAGTCATATCCTTGTTATAATAAACATTTTTAGCAGAAGCAAAACTACTAAATGTTGTTAAAAGTATTAGAATTATTGTTAGTGATAAAGTAATTGCCTTTTTTCTCATTTTTTTCCTTATAATCTACTTATAATAATTTTAATATTTAAATCTTTTTTATTATATTAGGAATTTTTTCATATTTTTTATAGATTAAGATATTATTTTTATATAACTTTAATTATAAAATAGCGCTGAGGAGGAGATTTGAACTCCCGATCCCCTTACGGAGAACCGGCTCTCAAGGCCGGCGCGTTAGACCGAACTTTGCTACCTCAGCATAATTTAAACTAATTGCATATTAAAAATGAACTAAAAAGAGTTTTTGATTTTAGGATCTTAAAACTATTTCGATATTTACACCATCTGGAACTTGTATTCTCATAAGTTGACGTAATGCTCTGTCACTTGCATCAAGATCAATTAATCTTTTATGGATTCTCATCTCCCAATGATCCCAAGTTTCGGTACCTTCGCCATCTGGTGATTTTCTACATGGAATCTTAAGATGTTTAGTAGGAAGAGGTATAGGACCACTCATCTCAACACCAGTTCGTTCTGCTATCATCTTAATCTGATTACAAACTTCTTCAAGTTTTTTAGCATTAGTACTTACTAGCGATATCCGAGCTTTTTGTGCCATTGCATAGTGCTCCAGAAATTTTTAAGAATTAAAGGAGGAGATTAATAAATTTGTTGATGTCTACTTTGCAGCTTCAACATCTATACAAATTCCTGCAGCAACTGTTTGACCCATATCACGTATGGCAAATCTCCCAAGTTGTGGGAATTTTTTCGAGGATTCTATTACCATCGGTCTGGTTGGAATAATCTTAACAATAGCTGCATCACCTGTTTTTATGAAATCAGGTTTTTCTTCTTTTACCGCACCAGTCTTTGGATCAAGTTTTTTCTCAATTTCCTCAAATCTACATGCAACTTGTGCAGTATAACAGTGGAAAACTGGTGTATATCCCTTAGTTATAACCGAGGGATGATTAAGTACCATTATCTGAGCGGTAAAAGATTTTGCAACTGTTGGTGGACTATCTGTAGGACCTGCAACATCTCCTCTTCGTATATCTGTTTTTGCTATTCCTCTTATATTTACACCAACATTATCACCAGGAAGTGCTTCATTTAGAGTTTCATGGTGCATTTCAATTGTTTTTGCTTCTCCAATAACACCACCTGGTTTCATACTAGGTTTAAATATCAATTGCATACCAGGTTTCATTACACCACATTCGACTTTTCCAACAGGAACAGTACCTACACCTTTAATTGTATAAACATCTTGTACTGGCCATCTAAGTGGTAATTGAGTTGGTTTCTCAGCCAAGATGAATTTGTCAATACCCTGAAGTATTGAATCTCCATCCCACCAAGAAATGTTTCCTTTATTTTTGATATTATCACCAACAAATGCTGAAACTGGCATATATTGTATTTGTTCATCCTTATAACCAACGCTTTTTGCTAACTTATCAACATCAGCCTTAACTTCTTCATATCTATTTTTATCATATGGAGGTTTTGTTGCATCTATTTGATTTATTGCAACGATCATTTGTTTAACACCAAGTGTACGAGCTAAAAACATATGTTCTCTAGTTTGAGCCATAACACCATGTTGTGCTGCAACAACTAAAATTGCTGCATCAGCTTGAGATGTACCAGTAATCATATTTTTAACAAAGTCTCTATGACCCGGTGCATCAATAATTGTTATGTAATATTTTTCAGTGTCAAATCTTTTGTGAGCAACATCGATTGTTAAACCTCTTTCTCTTTCTTCTTTTAATTGATCGAAAATCCATGCAAGAGCAAAACTTTCTTTTCCTTTTGTTTTTGCTTCTTCTTTAAATTTTTCGACCATATGAGGTGGAAATTGTCCTGTATCTAATAATATTCTTCCTACAAGTGTGGATTTTCCATGGTCTACATGTCCAATAATTACTAAATTCATGTGTGGTTTAGTTGCCATAAATTTTTCCTCCTTTTTAAATACATTTTATTTTACTTTATAGTTTTTTTCATATATTTAACATATCAAAGTTTGATAGCGTATATGCTTTATATTTATAAGATTTGTCCTGTAAATATTCAAAAAAAATTTAGAATTTTATCAGGAAATATCCTAGTTAAAAGTATGTTAATAAAAAAATATATATCGATAAAATATAGTTTTATAAATGATATGAAAATAATTGCTGCTAATTTTACGAAAAATCCGTATGGGCATATAAATGATTTAAAGCTTTTGTTGTTTAAATAAAGCTAGATGAGGATTTGGTATTCAAGTCGTTCTTATTTTGCATTTGTTGAGGGTTTTAAACTTGTTAAATACGTTAGGCAGAAAAAGTTAGACGTTATGATAAATGGAAAAACATGTATGACGACGGAACATAATTAATGTGACAAATGTTGTTTATTTTATTGTTTTTTTTCATTTTGTTACAAATATTTTAATAAAGTTTATATTATATAAATCCATATCCTGCTCATAGGGAGGTATAGAACTTTGAAAAAAAGAAAAAATATTTTGAAGGAGGCTAGTGTATTGTTTATTGGAGTGATAATAATATGTTCATCATTAGCTGCAATAGCAACAACAAATATACAATCATATCAAGCAGAAATAAATAATTATAATATAGAAAAAACAATTAAAATTGTTAAACCAAGTTTTTTCCAGGGCAAATGTGTCGTTTGGGATAATAAAGCTACAAATTTCACCACCGCATACCACGCACAAGATGATCCAGCAACAGTTCCAACTGAATGGGACTCATTCCCAGCTGATGATTTTCAGTTTGCTGAGGATACGGATGTCCATTGGGTATATTGGGCTATGTGTTATTGGAATTGTAATCCAGTTGGAGGACCCAGAGATTTTCACTATGACTGGAATATCACATTTTTTGAGGATGATGGGACGGGAAATAGTCCAGGCGCGATTTTTGCAGGTCCATTTACAATAGCTGATGTTGATCTTATTAAAGGCCAAGAAATATATAATTCTACAACTGATGCAAATGGTATGTGGATATCTGGAATTGGTGCATTGTTACCTAATCCTGTGACATTTACAACTGGAACAAAATACTGGATATCAATTTATAGTACTGGACCACACCTTCCACAATCAGGTTGGTATGCACATAATGAATCTGCTGATGGAATACTTCTGCATGAAGGTGTCTTTAAATCTGATCATTGGGGATATCCTGATTGGACAGATTTTACCATAGTACATGGCGAACCATTGGACATGATATTTTTACTTGGAGGCGAACTTCTACCATTTGAAGTAACACTTAGTAAAGGCTTTGGAATTAAAGCTACTATTAAAAACCTATTGCCAGAACCATATTACCAAGAGAATATAACAGTCACTTTTACAGTCACAGGGGGTTTTGTCCTTGAACCAACAAAAACATTTTTAATTGAAAAACTTGATGTTGGAGCAACAGTTACAAAAAAATTTTTACCAATTGGTTTTGGAAAAATCACCATTGAAGTCACTGCAATTTCAGCAACATCTGCAGCAGGTTGGTCAAATACGAGTGGATTTTTATTTTTAATCTTCGTAATATAATAACCTGAACTCTCATCTATCTTTTTTTTCTTTCGTTATTCAATTTAATAATTCTATTGTAATTGAAAATTTCAATTTTTATTGAATTAATAATAAATTCTTATAAGTTATTTTTTCTAATATTACTTTAAATAGGTTTAATTTTAAAAAAAATAATTAGCTGAGTTATGCTCTATTTATAGGGTATTACATATTTAATATGTAAAAAAATTATTAAATATCTTATAAAAAATCTTATATTTGGTTTTCCAAACAGACGGGAAAATAAGGCTCTATTAGGAAATGTTTCTCCTGTAAAAGTTGATGGGCTCGTTGAGATTCGAACTCAAGACCTCCGCCGTGTCAAGGCGACGTCATAACCAACTAGACCACGAGCCCAAATGGTGACCCTGAAATAGCATTGTTCTTTTTGTAATTTACTACAAAATGTACAGAAAACAGATATGAATATACGTCAGTATATTCACCTACTAAAAATATAAATAAACTCTTTTAATGTTACTATTTTTAACAAAATAAAAAGGAAGGGATGTATTTGAAAAGAAACCATTTACTTAATAATGATTTACAAACACGTTTTATAAAAAATGCAAATAAACAAGAAATGGATGAATCGACTTTTACTCTTTGGAAATCAGAATTAGAAAAAGAATTACCTATGTTCTTGCAAGCAATGAATGAACCAATAAGTCCAAGAAATAGATTTTCACATTCATCATAAGCTATAAAAAAATTTATTTGTTAAAAACATTTTATATACCTGATACTATTCTTTTTATTCATGGAATACAAATCTCCAAAATTAACAACCGATGGAGTAATAATAAAAGATACTAAAATTCTTCTTATTAAAAGAAAAAATGAACCTTTTAAGGGAAAATGGGCATTGCCTGGTGGTTTTGTAGACTATGATGAAAAGGTTGAAGATGCTGTTTTAAGAGAGATAAAAGAAGAAACAGGGCTTATAACAAGAATTAAAGAAATTATTGGTGTTTATTCTGATCCAGACAGAGACCCTAGGGGTCATACTGTTACAATTGTTTTTTTATTGGATATTATTAATGGAGAAATAAACGCTAAAGATGATGCTAGTATTGCAAAATTTTTTGATTTTAATAAATTACCTGAATTATCATTTGATCATGATATTATAATAAAGGATGCAATTAGGAGGTTGAAAAATAATGTTTTGTCCAAAATGTAAAGCTTTGATGTATCCTAAGGGAGAAATAATAATTTGTAGAAAATGTGGTTTTGAAGATAAAAAGAAAGGATCTAATATTGTTGTTACTAAACAAAAGAAAAAAGAAATTACTCTTATTGAGAATAAGGAGTTAACTAATGTTCTTCCGAAGACTAGAATTAGATGTTTAAAGTGTAATAATAATGAAGCGTATTGGATATTACGCCAGATGAGAGGTAGCGATGAGCCTGAAACCAGATTTTATACTTGTACAAAATGTGGCTATAAGTGGAGAGAGGGACAGTAAGATTTATATATTCACAAATTAATAATAATTCACCATAATAAAAAAATTGTTTGGTGATTATTAATGAAAATTATAATAAGAAGTTCAATAGTATTATTCATATTTTTAGTATTTTTACTTCCAAGTATTACTATTTCTTCTGCTGATAATTTAAAAGTAACTAGATTATCAGATAATACAAATTCTAACGAAATATCTTGCGTAGAAAAGTCATATACTATCTATAGATTTGCACCAGATGGATCTATTACACCGTTGAAAGTTGATATAGATACAAATGAAAATCAAGATATTGGTGAATTAATTGCCGATAAATGTGAAGAACTTTTTGAAAAGGATATCGAGATGCAAAAACTTATTGAGATTGAATTAGAAAATTTAACATTTGGATTTGTTTGTAAGGTAAAATCTCATGGTAGAGGATTTCATTATAAATCTATGGTTTTAGAAAAAATATTATCTAGATTTGTTCTTTTTAGATTAGGTCTACCTCGTCTTACAACAATTTTACATACTCCTTTGGTCTTATGTAGATATGCAAAAGATACTAGTGCAAGTACAAAAATAACACAACTATATGCTGGTAATGATACTGCAAATAAAACCATGATTATTGATGGAAATCACACGGTAATTGCTCAAAATTTTATTGGTTATACTACTTGGATAGGAAGATTTTCAAAATCATTTTTAGATATAGTTCCAAGAGCTTTTTCAGGTATTACACGATTTGTAGTTTGTATCAAACTAAACTAATTAAAAACCGTCATCGTTATAAACACAAAACATATTTAATGCAGTGAACAGTTTATCTTTATTTATAAAATAGGGGAGGAAAAACATGTTCAATGCAAAGGTAAAATCAGATGTCCTAAAAGGAATAATAGATGTAACATCTCCACTTGTAAACGAAGTAAAATTCAATATCTCGCAAAAAGGAATTTCTTTAAGAGCTGTTGATCCAGCTCATGTTGCAATGGTAGATTTGCAAATAAATGATAAAGCTTTTGAAGAATACAAAGCAAATGATATGGAACTAGGTATTGATATGGATAAACTTAGTAGTATTATGCGACTTGCAAGTTCAGGTGATACTGTATCTCTTGAATATGATGAAGAGTCAAACAAATTAATTGTTAAAATAGGAAATCTAGTACGTAAAATGGGACTTATTGATACAGCAGGTATGCCTGATCCAAAAATGCCAAATCTAAATCTACCTGCAAAGGTTATTTTAAAAGCATCAGAGCTTACCCAAGGTGTACGAGCATCAGAAGCAGTTTCAGACCATCTAGCCTTAACTGTTAATAAAGATAATTTTGAATTATTTGCAGAAGGAGATACAGATACGGTTAATCTAAAACTTCCAAAAGATTTACTAATAGAATTAAATACAAATTCTAAATGTAAAAGTCTATTTTCGATTGATTATTTCAGCAATATGATAAAACCTGTTAGAAATGAAGATCCAATTACAATTATGATTGGAAATGATAATCCAATAAAAGTTGAATTTGATATAGCAGAAAACAAAGGTCACGTAATTTATTTACTCGCACCTCGTATAGAATCTGAATAAAAAAATTGAGGTGTAAATTATAATAAATGAAAGTAGACGTCATAGATATATCTTTTTTATTGTTAAATCATCAAATAAAAAATTGTATATTGAAAGGTTTAATCTTTTAAATGAAATAAAGTTACAGTGTAAAAAAATTTTTAATAAAGACTATGAAAGTATGGGTATACGTTTAATAAATTTTAATGGGGAAAAAGGAATAGTAAAATGTATTCATACAGAAAAAGAAAATACAATAAAACTTTTAAATTCAATAAAAAAAATTTCATCAAATGAAATTGAGATAAAAACAATACGTACATCAGGAACAATAAAAACATTAATTAAGAAAAATGTAAATGAAAATACTTATTAAAAATATGCAGGAAAAAATTATGTAAGTAAATATGCACATACATATGTATTTGTATTTGCATAATAACGATAACTTATTAAAACAGATTATTATATCAAACAATGAGAAGTGGATGGGATGTTAAGTGAACAAGATGAAGTTTCTTCTCTAGATGCTCTTAGACCTCTAGTGATTAGGTCTCTAAGGAGAAGCAACGTTAGAAAAAAAATAGCAGATTTTCTTTTTGAAATTAGCCCAAGTGGTAGTTATACTTCTGATATAGCATACAATGTTAAAACAACACCAACAAATGTAATAGGTGCAATTCGTGGAATGAGTTCAAGATATAAAAATGATGAATCTCTTTTAAGTTTGAATATTGTTGAACAAATTGAAAGCAGTAAAAGCGTTAAAATTTATAAAATAACAGAATTTGGAAAAGAAATAATACAATTAATGAAAGATAGAAGTTAAAAATTTATTAAACTAATTTTTATATTTAAAAAAATAAACATTTTTGCTTGGAAAAATTGATACAATAATATAGTTTATAAACTGTATATTTATTCCAAGTTTTAGGTGAAATTTTTATGACTACATATTGTGAAAATTGTGGTGAAGAATTAACTCCTGAAGAAGAAGATGATGGAATTTGTGAAAACTGTAAAATGTCGAAAAAAAGTCAATATAAAGAAGAAGATGACGAAGATTATATAGACCCTGGTATTACCTAATTATTTAAAATTTTAAATCTTTTTTAAAAATCTTATGATATGATTTATTTTTTTCAATAGTTGCTATTTCTAGATTATCCTCTTTAAATTTTTTATCCACTGATTTTTTAATTGCTTTAATTGTTAATTCTATAGCTTCATTACGATTTATCTTCGGATTGTAATATTTATCAAAAAAAGATGATATTTTATCACTTTTTTTACCTTCACATATAGCTTTATATTCTGTATAAGCACCTGAGGGGTCAGTTGAATAAAGATTAATGCCCTTTGAATCTAAACCTGCTATAAAAAGTACTACACCAAAAGGTCTAACTCCTGTAAAGGTTGTAAATAGTTGTTTATATTTACATATATTTCTTACAAGGTTTTTGACAGTAATATGCTCATCATACCAAATTTTATGTATTTGAGCTTCTTCCCTTGCAAAATCTACAAGATGTCTAGCATCTGCAGATAAACCAATAAAAGCACAACCAATATTATTATCAATTTTAACAATTTTTTCCATAGAATCTACTTCAATAAGATTTGAAAACATTGATTTGTACGCTGTTAATAAAACCCCGTCTTTAAATTTTAAACCAACTGTTGTATCTCCCTTTTTAACAGTTTCTCTTGCATATTCAACCTGAAATAAACGTCCATCTGGTGAAAAAATTGTACTATCCTCATCGTACATAGATTTTGAAGATTCCATGATTCCTCCAGCTTATTCTTATCTATAGAACCAAACCTTAATTTAATTCTGCCAGAATACAATATTAATCATATATACTTTGTCTATACAAAAAAAATATTTTATAATTTTAAATTAGTTCAGGAAAAAATTTGAAAAAAAAATATAATATTTTAATAGTGTTTTATTTTAGTTTGAATTTAAATTGATTTGTTTTTGGTTTGGTACCTTCAACTTTATCTTCTCTAGCTAGCCAGCCTAATGCTGAATATGCGTCTTTTAAATTAATTTGAGTATTCTTTGAAATAGATGATATATCAATTTCTTTTTCTGAACAAAGTGTATTCCAAATCTTTCCCGCATTTAATCCAATTTTATTGGTTAAATTAGTTTGTCCTAATTTATATAAATTCCCTTCTTTGTATATTTTGTTTTCTCTAGCAAGCCAACCAATTGCTGCATATAATGCGTTTTCAGAAAGTTTTGTGTTTTTTATTAATGAAGTTTCATTAAGGGGCCCTTTTGTATTAAGTGCAACCCAAACTTTTCCTGCATTTCGACCAAATTTTTCATTTAAACTAGGCATATATTCCACCCTCAAAAGGAGGTATATATTTTGGGTTATTATAGCTTACTATTTATTATGAATTATTTTTAAAAATAATTTTTTTGACTTTCCGATATTTTTATATAATACATTTTCGCTAAAGAAATTTTAGTTTGTGTCTTTAATATGTGCACAGAACAAAAGATAGTAGATAATTCTTCGGATGATGAGAATTCTTCTTCAAAAGAAAAAAATAAAGAAAATGAAAATTCAATTTCTAAAGATAAAAAAATTAACAATGGTGAAAATGTTTTATCCTTATTAGATGGAGCTAGTTCTCAATTTCCATTAATCGCTCCTGAACTTGAATTACAAAGATTAGTTGCCGCTGATAAAAATCGAATTTTAGGAGAACGTTTAGAAGCATTTGAGGATATTATCGATTCGGAGATAGGTGATACAAATTTAACCCGAGCACGAAATATTGAACGAGAATTTGGTTTAAGACAAATTTATTTAAAATTTGAGGGTAGCACACCAACTGGTACTCAAAAAGATCGTATAGCATTTGCACAAGTTATGGATGCTTTAAGAAGAGGTTATGATACTGTAACAGTTGCTACTTGTGGTAACTACGGTGCAGCTATTTCTCTTGCAGCATCTATTGCAGGACTTGATTGCGAGATATATATCCCAGAAAAATATCACACAAGTAGAATTAAAGAAATTGAAAATACTGGTGCAAGGATAATAAGAGTACCTGGTGATTATGAAGAAGCAGTAAAAACTTCACAAAAAATAGCAAATGAAAAAGAATTCTATGACGCAAATGCTGGTGGTGATAATACCATGCTTCAACTTAGAGCTTATGGAGAAATAGCATATGAGATTTATGATGAACTTAGAGATGCACCTGCTGTTTTAGCTCTCCCCGTATCCAATGGTACAACTCTTGCTGGTGTATACAAGGGTTTTGTTAGTTTATATAGAAGAGGTAAAACATCAAAGATACCAAAAATCGTAGCTGGTTCTGCATTTGGTAAAAATCCTATTGTACAAGCATTTTTGAAAAACAGTCCAAATTGTGAGGATTTAGTTCCTGAAAAAATACATGAAACAGCGATAAATGAACCTTTGATAAATTGGAGATCCATTGATGGTGATTATGCTCTTCAAGCTATTAGAACAACTGGTGGATGGGCTTTTAATGTAACTGACAAAAATATGATGACTCATGCAAAAATACTCAGGGAAAAAGAAGGTTTAAGTGTACTACCTGCATCAACCGCAGGACTTATCGCATTAATTGAGAAACATAAAAAAGAACCGTTGCCAAATGATCGTTATGTCGTGGTTCTTACAGGTAGAAAAAGTTAAAATTTTGTTTTTAAATATAACTTATAAATATTTTTAATTAAAGGAGAATATAAGTAATGGTAAAAAAACATGCTATTGTTTA
>Ga0209536_100011019_pt1 | contig 13277 bp, 11 predicted proteins | sample DeeMarSeWOR28_12_FD_187461 | JGI IMG/M metagenome (GOLD analysis project Ga0209536, IMG submission 187461) | Marine sediment microbial communities from White Oak River estuary, North Carolina - WOR-2-8_12 (SPAdes) (version 2) | ecosystem: Environmental > Aquatic > Marine > Intertidal zone >...
CCTGATAAACTTGTTGCAAAAAGAATAGAGCTTGAATTAACTGATCCTAATCAGAAATACCGTTTATTTACAAGACCTCCAATTCAGAAGGGTTATCATTAGATTTGCATGAAAGCTAAACTCGGTCAGAATTTTTTAATCAATAAAAAAATAGCTAAAAAAGAAGTAGAATATGCTTCTATTAACATACATGATACTGTTTTAGAAATTGGCCCGGGCCAAGGGATATTAACATATTTTTTGGCAAGTAAGGCAAAAAAAGTTATAGCTGTTGAAATCGATAAAAAGCTTGTAGAAAAACTTACAAAAACTTTACCTGAAAATGTTGAACTAATCAATGATGACATTTTAAATATTGATCTAAAAAATCTTCCGAAATTTAACAAAGTTGTATCAAATTTGCCTTTTCAGATTTCATCTCCTTTTACATTTAAGCTTCTTAAATATGATTTTGAGCTAGCGATCTTGATTTATCAGAAAGAATTTGCAGATAGAATGGTAGCAAGACCTAAAACAAGTAGTTATTCACGTTTATCAGTGAATGTTTATTATTATGCTAATTGTGAAATACTTGAGTGTGTTTCAAAGTCTTATTTTAGGCCACAACCAAAGGTAGATTCACGTATAATTAAACTTATTCCAAGAAGGAATCCTGCTTTTAATGTTGATGATGAAAAATTTTTTTTTGACTTAACAAAAAATCTATTTAATTTTAGACGTAAAAAAATTGGAACCATATTAAATTATTTGTATGATTTTGAATATAAGGACATCCCTCTTATTGGAAAACGAGTTGAGGAATTAACACCTGAGCAAATTGGTGACCTAAGCAATTATTTATATAGAATGCTATGTTAAAAAATCTGCTGATTGATTTATTTTTGGTATTTTAATTCGAAAATTTTTTATAAAGAAAATTGAAAAAGTTAAAAATATTGGAGGAGGACAAAGAAATATTATAAGCTGAAGAAAAAATAATAATCGTAGTTTTTACACCCATATATAATTAATAACATAAAGAAAAATTTTGAAGGATGAGATTAATAAGAATTTTCATTTGAAAATGGAACAGATTGCATTAAATAACTTTAAGAGAGGCTTTTAAGTGTAATTGATATAATAATGCCATTTACGAACGTTTGTTATAGTATTGAAGAAATAACAAAAAAAGGTTTTTCAAAAAAACATAATAGTATCTATTCTTAATAATAATATTATTTGGTAATGAAAAGTTGAAAAATCTGAATTCTTGAATTTGTAAATATATTACAAATCATTTGATGTTCGGAATTTAATTTATGATTTAGGAAATATGAGGGAAAAATAATTTTTATATTAAATTTATGTGTCTTATATCTCCTCTGTCTTTTTTCTTTTATCCTAATGTTTATAAATCATTTTTATATTAATTTATTTGATGCACTTATGAATGTTATTGAAACTAAAAATTTGACAAAATATTATGGTAAGATTAAAGGAGTTGAAAATTTAAGTTTTTCAGTTAAGAAGGGTGAAATTTTTGGTTTTTTAGGACCTAATGGTGCCGGAAAAACTACAACTATAAGAACTCTTCTTGGCTACTTAAATAAAACTAGTGGAGAGGCCTATATTTTTGGAAAAAACATAGATGAAGATATTGTAGAAATCAAAAGTGAAGTTGGGTACATACCAGGTGAATTAAATATATACGGCCATTTAACAGGGAAACAATTCCTTGATTATTTTAGTTCCCTCAGACATCGTGAAATGATACTTATAGACGATCTTTTAAAAATATTTAATTTACCATTAGATCGAAAAGTAAAAGGATACTCTAAGGGAATGAAACAAATGCTTGGAATTATTCAAGCATTTATGGATGATCCGGATATTGTTATTATGGATGAGCCTACATCAGGACTGGATCCTTTACTACAACAGAAGTTTTATGAGTTTTTACGTAAACAAAAAGGTAAAGGAAAAACAATGTTTTTTTCATCTCATGTGCTAAGTGAAATTGATAAAATCTGTGATCGTATAGGAATCATTAGAAATGGTGAATTAGTAGCTCTTGAAGATATAGAAACCCTCAAAGATAAAATGGGTAAGAAAATAAGAGTTAAAATCAAAGAAAAGCCTGAAAAGTTTAAAGGCCCAAAAAATATGAAAATTAAGGATGGCTGGATTGAATTTGTAACCGATACTGATATTGATTGTTGGATAAAACTTCTTTCAAAATATACAATACTTGACCTTGATATTAATGAGTTTAGCTTAGAAGATATTTTTATTCATTATTATGAGGGGCAGACATGAATAACATATTTAGATTTAGAATAGCAATTCAAACAGTAAAAGAACACTACAGAATAACTGTTATTATCGCACTTTTATTTGTTCTTATGACTTCGATGTATTCAGGTATGTTTCCTCAATTTGAAGAAGCACTAATTGAAATGATGAGTTCGGGTTTTGGTGATAGTTTTAATTTTCTTCCTCACGCTGATCAAATGGCTACCTATGTTGGGTTTTTAACACTTGAACTATATCAAATTTTTTGGTTGCTAATACTTGCAATAATGATAGGTTTTATTGCAGCGTCAAGTATCACAAAAGAAATTGAAGCGAAAACAATAGACCTATTAATGTCAAATCCTGTATCTCGAAAACAGATTGTTTTTGAAAAATTCATTGGTCTAATCCCAATGGTTTTATTAATAAATTTTTGTACAATGTTAACAGTAATTGGAATCACAATGGTAATAAATCAAAATTTAGATTTTGGAAATTTATTTATGTTGCATATGGTATCGATTTCTTATTTTTTAGCGATAATATGCATTGGGATTTTGATATCAGTATTAATTGATGAAAAAATGAAAGCAAGTATTATTATGATAGCAATAATTTTCGCAATGTTTTTCATTAACTCAGTCAGTCTTATGAATCCACATCTTGAATATCTCGGTTCATTTTCAATATTTCACTATTTTGATACATTTAATGTTTTGAAGCTGGGTGATGTCAACGTTGCTGGAGTTTTTGTATTTATTGCATTAATAACAGTATGTCTTACACTTTCTTTGATTTACTTTGAACATAAAGATATTATTTCGTAATAGTTTTAGGAAAACATTATATTTTACAAAAAATCTCTATACGGATAAGCCTATTTGTATACAATTTATTTTTATATATTTCAAACTCCATTTTATTGTAAATTTTTGAATGAATAATATAATTTCTTTATTTATTATCTTTAATTACCTCCGTGTTTTTATATACCTGAAATAAAATACAATCATCTTCTCCAGGGCACACAATATCTTTTGGTGTTAAATCGCACCCTGGACGCTCTCCATGTCTAATTTTTGATTTAAAATTACATTGTTCTATCATTTTTACCATCCAAAAACTGTTATTTCAAAATAATCAAAGGTTTATAAAAACTGTCTAAAAAAAGCGAAACAAATTATTAAAATTTTTTATCGCTCTTTAAAAGGGATTAATTTAAATATTGTTTTTTTATATGAAAAGATAGAGGAATAGTTATGGGAATATATAAGATAATAGATATTGTCGGAGTGTCTGAAAAAAGTTTTTCAGATGCTGCAAAAAATGGTGTAATAGGTGCTGCAAAAACTGTTAGAAATATTAAACGAGCCGAAGTAACTAAGTTTGATGTAAAGGTTGAAAATGATAAACCTGTGATGTTTAGAGCTGAGATGAAAATATCATTTGAAATTGAAAGATAAATTCAACGAGCCATAAGCGGTACTTTTAAAAAAAAGAAAAAGCATATTCAAAATTATTTTAAACCTAATAATAAACGTTGAGATTAAATTTTAATTGTTAAGCATTAGTAGTTTGAATTAGTGGTTTAGATTCAAGTAAAATAAAATGATTAACAAAATTTTCACATGATGGTCTATATATGATTTTTCTCTTCTTACTTTTTTTCTTATAACATGAACAAGCAACATGGAAATCTTATCAAAATTGAGCTTGAATAAAATTATTTAATAATTTAAAGAGATTTAACTTAATTTATTATCATTTTAAAAATAAGCTTAATATTTACCCTAAACGCAAGTTTTTTTGGTATATTTGCTTATTTGCTTTAAAACTATTTTTGCTGTATTTTTTTCTTTTTGATTCATTGGTTTAACATCAAGTGCTGTTTCTATACAATGAGAAAGCATTTCTATTTCAAGTTGAGATAACTCAAGTGTAATTTTAACCATTATCTTCCTCCCTTAAACAATATTTCAAAACAACTAATTGTATATAAATTGTCTCTAAACAGTATCAATTATTAAAAAATCGAAAATTGTTTATTAAAAATTTAAATATATAATAAATACGCACTGATAAGTTTAAAATCTCTTTTGTAAATTTGTAGAGAAGTATATAGAATATATTAATGATATATGATTAATATGACCATTTTTTTTTATTATTTGTCCGATTATAATTCCAATACTTAAAATTGATTTTGATTATTAAAAATTTATTCAGCAAAGCTTAATTATATCTTTTTTTATCACTACACGTTGTTAAAGACATTTGGGGGCATTGTTTTTTTTGTTGTTTCCAGCCCAGTAAAACCAGGAAATAGCACAAATTCTTATTTGGAGGGCAATAAGTTTGAAAAAACTTCCATTATGGTTCCCAAAAAAAGAAAATATAATAGTATATATAGTATTCATAGTTTTATTTCTTTTTTCACTTGATTTCTGGGGTTGGGGGCAATATATGCCCCTTATTTTAGGAATGCCACTTTGGGTTTACTATTTGATAATTTTAACTATGCTTACATCAGTTGCTTTTTACTTGTTTTCAAAATCCTATTGGAGTGATGATGAATGATATTTCTAGCGTTAGTAATAATATATTTCGTTATACTAATATCACTAGGAATATACGCTCATAAAAAAACAAAAAAAACCCCTCAGGATTATTTTCTTGCCAATAGATCATTTGGGCCTGTAATTCTTTTTTTAACACTTGTTGCTACTAATTTTTCAGCATTTACTTTTTTAGGTTTTGCTGGAAATGCATACAAAACAGGTTTCGGACAATATGGTATTATGGCTTTTGGAACAGCCATTATGGCTATAATGTTTTATATTATTGGAAGAAAAGTTTGGATTCTTGGAAAAGAAAAAGGGTATATCACACCTCCAGAATTAATTGGTAAAAAGTTAAACAGCACTTCTTTAAGACTTTTATTTATGGCTGTAATGGTTATTTTTACAATCCCCTATCTTGCAACCCAAGCAATAGGAGCAGGAATATTAATTCAGAGTATGGTAGGTTTTGAATGGCAATTAAGTGCAATTATTGTAATGATTATAATTATGTTTTATGTTTTATTTGGTGGTATGCGTGGTTCAGGTTGGACCGATGTAATACAAGGTATAATTATGATCACTGCAATGACTCTGGCAGTTGTTTTTGTTGCAATAAGCCTTGGAGGATTTGAAGCAGCAAATATCCAGGCTTTTAATGAAACACTTTTTTCAAGACCTGGAGGGGGAGAATTTTTTTTACCCTCCATTTGGTTTTCGTACATGCTTTTATGGATTTTTGCAGACCCCATGTTTCCACAGATTTTTTCAAGGTTTTACACTGCAAAAAATCAGAAATCATTGAAAAGAGCAATGATTCTTTATCCAATAGTTGTATCCTTTCTATTCTTATTTCCAGTTTTAATTGGTGTGTGGGCAACAGGTACGCAGGGTGTGAAACCTGCACAAATTGATATGGTCCTTCCAATGATGGTTGAAAAACATGCAACAATAGTTTATCCATTTGTTATGATTGGTGCCCTTGCAGCATTAATGTCTACTGCTGATTCGCAGCTACTCTCGCTTTCATCGATGCTTTCAAGAGATATCCCTTTTAAGAAAAAAAAGTTTTCAGAAATATTTATTGGAAAAATTATGATAGTTATTCTTTCGATTTTTGCGATATTTTTTGTTGTGAGCAGTTATAATCCAAATGTTGGCATAATGGGCACTCTTGTTAAAACAACTTTCTCAGGTCTTGCTGTTTTATGCCCTACAACCATTGCTGTTTTATATTGGGACAAAGTGACAAAGTGGGGTTGTATCGTAAGTATACTTGGTGGGGAAACATCCATTTTCTTATTTCAGTTCAAATTTTTACCAAATTATGGTTATCTATCAGCGATATGGGGTATTGTAATTTCTATTATATTGCTTGTAATAGTTAGTTTTTTGACAAAACAAGGGAAATCTAGCGTATTAAAATAAGATTAAAAATTTTTATGAACCAGTTTTTTTATATCTACTATAAAAACGCATTTTTTAATAGTCATTTAGAAACGGTTACAATTGCAAAATAATTATCAGCATACCTCTTAGAATGCATTTTTACATCTTTTATTTCAACTATTTTAAACCCTGCTTCAACTAAATCTCTTTGAAATTCTTTTTTATCATAAAGATGATAAAAACGAGGAATATTCAAACCATTTTGTCTCCAATAAATATCAATATCTCCAAATTCAGACGAGCCTTTCCGTATGAACCATTTTTTAAAAAAATGTTTTCTGTACCTGTCTTGCCACCGTGACCATACACTTATTTGAGCAACGCCATTTTTTTTTAAAATTCTTTTCAGTTCTTTTAATGATTTAATACGATTATTTTTTCCTTTTATATTGTGCAACGCTGCGATGTAAATCGCTGCATCAACTGATTCATCATCAAGTGGGATGTTTGCAACATCTGCATGAATTAATGTAACATTTTTAATTTTTTCAAAATCTAATTTTTCTTTAACAATATCTAATAATTCTTTAGATAAATCTACGCCAATCACTTTTTTTAGTTTTTTTGCAAATGGTATTAGATGCCGACCATTACCACAGCCAATATCTGCAACAATAGTTTCTTTTGGTAATTTTTCAATGAAATCAAGACATTCTTTCCATGGTTTACGTCTTGTTTGATTAAAACTTTTGGCAATTATATCCCAAGTTTTTTCAGAGACCATATTTAATTAGTAGATAGAAATATTTATTTTAATGTTATTCTAAAAAACATATATAGCGAAGTTTTGTCATTTTATAAATAATTTGATAATATATCTACCAAATAATTTTTATAGTTAGATATATAATCTACTATGATAACAAAATGAAGAAAGCAGCCATCATTCTTATATTTATAATTCTCCTTGCAATTCTTTTTAGTTATTCTGCATCATATCTGAATGATTCTAATGAAAAAATCGTAAAAACTGATTCTGACAATGATGGATTTTATGACGATGAAGACGATTTTCCAGATGATCCTGCAGCTAGTGTCGATACCGATGGTGATGGATACCCTGATGACTGGAACTCTGGAAAAAATCAAGATGACAGTACTACAAACCTAACTCTTGATGATATCGATGATGATCCTGCTGCTAGTGTTGATACTGATGGAGATCATTATCCAGATAAATGGAACGATGGTAAGAATCAAAGCGATAGTACTAGTATTCCTCCATTAGAAATTGATGAATTTCCAAACGACCCTAAAGCACATAAAGATACAGATAAAGACGGTGTTGCAGACTACTATGATATTAACGATGAGGTTAACTTATCAATTGATATAAAAATTTTAAATTTTAAAATAACAAGCAGAGTTGATATTCTTAGATGGGCTCAAATATATTTTGATATAATTATCGACGATAATGTTACCCATAGAATCTCAAACAATGAAAAGACTTGGTGGGTTTTACTAAATCAAAAGAAAACTGTTGATACCGCTTCTTTTCATTACGATATCCCAGATAAAACCAATAAAAAAACAACTAAAATTGAAATTATCATGTATGATTATGATTTTTTTATTGAAGACCATATTATTGATATCAGTGACATTGCAGATAAAAACACACTTATCCTTATCTTTGACAATGAAGCAAATAAGATTACTTTTAGTGGTAAATCTCAAGGGAGTGAAGGGGTTTTATGGTATAATATTGAGCATTCAGAAACGACCATACCTGACAGTGATAACTATGAAAAAACTTATAGCTGGAGTTTTAACAGTGAAAATTGGAAGATTTTTACCAAAATACCTGTTAAAAAATATGAGAATTATTTAAATACTGATGTTAATAGAATGCCTCAAAGCAGTCCGATTTCGCCTGATAAAAAAATGGCAGCATTTGTAACAACAAATGAAGAAGTAATACAAGATATAGCAGATGAACTTTACAATCTAGCAAAAGAAAATAACTATGATCAAGCGACAACTGCTAATTTTATTTTAAGATTTGTACAAGAAAATGTTGATTATTCACTTGATAACGAAACAAAGAATTGTGCAGAGTATTGGAGATTTCCAGTTGAAACACTCGTAGAACAAAAAGGTGACTGTGAGGATACATCAGTTCTTTATGCTGCATTTATGGATTACCTTAGTTATGATGTAGTGCTGCTCTTTTACAAATGGGAAGAGAAATCTGAACGAGTAGGGCACCTAGCAGTAGGCATTCATCTTTCAGGCGATTATGGGGATTTTGTTGAAGATGTAAATGGTAAGAAATATTATTATTGTGAGACAACTTCTGAATCTGCACGTTTCAAACTAGGTGTAATCCCAGATTATCCAACTCAGATAAAAGATGGCCCTGAAAAAATAATTCCTATCTAGAAAAGTTATTCAATATATATTGCTGGACGCAACAATATAGCAAAACGTTTTTTATTTTGAGGATCAAAAATTTCTTTATCATCAGATGAATAAACATTTATTTTGGATGAAAACATATTTTCAAGATACTCTTTTGCTTGATTAAGATATTCTTTTTCATCAAAATCTATAAGATATCTTTGTTTATCTGTTTCACTTAATTTTTTTACTTCGTGTTTTAATTTGCCAACATATTGTGATACCTCTTTTCCAATAGTTTTCATCTTTGGGTCAGACATAGCTTCTTTTATTGTAGCTCCAACGTTGAATTTATTTTCTTCAAACTGCTTTATTGCTTTTCTAAATATATCTATTTTCCATCTAGGTGATGTATAAACATGTATTTTTTTAGGGCTCATTTTTGTTACTTTTAAAATTTCTGTTATATCATCTGATACGCCTGAAAGTAAGTATTCGCCGATCTCGTCTTTTTCAGAAATTTCTTTAGGATTGCACATAGGGTATTCTTCGTTTGAAATAAATGTTTTATTTCCTATTTCCTCCCACAGCTCTTCAGCAACATGAGGAGTTATTGGCGTCATAAGCTCAATCCAGGTTTTACAATAATTGTTTAAAGTTTTTTTGTTACTTCCCCCCCGCTTTATATACCATTGCAGATTTTTCTGGCATTCGAAAAATATTTCATTTGCAGCAATTCTTAGATCAAATTTTTCAAATGCATCTGTTGTTTTCTTTATTGTTCTTTGTAATATACTTTGTAACCATTTATCCAGATTTTTGTTTTTTTTATCTTTTACTTTTAGTATTTGTATTATTTGTTTGAAAATGTTTGCGATTCGATTTTTGTATTTTGTTACCGCTTCTGAATCCCATTCAACATCAACAAATGGTGAGCCTACATGAGAATAATAAATTCTCATTGCATCAACACCATACTTTGTTGTTGCCTCATTAATGTGTTCTGCACCTCCTTTGGCTTTGCTTATTTTTTCTTTACCTTTTTGTGTAACCCACCAGTGTACAAATAATCCCTTTGGTCTTTTTAATTCAGGCATTATCGCAACATGATTCATTAAAAAAACAGGGAAGTGTACCGTTTTATGTTCTTTTCCACCGAGATTTATATCAACTGGGTACCAATAGTTAAAATCATTTTTTATTTCAGTCCAAATTTTTTCTCTAGCTTTTCCTTTTCCAAGGAAAACATAATCAAAAAAGTCTTCTTTCATATCTATTGGATTAATTTTGTTTTCATTTACATATTTTGAAATGATATAATAAGCAGGATATAGCGTTGAATCTGATATTGGCTCAATTATCCAGCCTTTTTTAAATGGAAATTCTGTTCCCAGCCACGAGCCTTTACGTATGCATGCCCTATCATCAAACCAGTCAAGTACTCCGGGCATTTCATTTTTGTATTCCTCTGGAAAAATATTCATGTCATCAATATGAGATTTTGAATTTTCTGTTAAATCTGTGTTGCTGTATTCTATGAACCATTGATCTGGTATTTGTTTAATTACAACATTTCTTCCACATCTACATAATACTTCTTCGGAGAATTCTCTTATTATAACAGCGTTGTTTTTATCAATTAAGGCATTTTTCACTTCGTCTTTGATATCGGAAACCTTTATTCCTGCATATTGACCACAGTTTTCATTTAGGTATCCTGTGTGAAACTCCTTTTTATATACTTCTTCAGTTGCAAGATCAAGTTTTTCTGTTTCTGTTTGCGATTTGATTTTTAGTTTATCGCATTCTTCTTTTGCAGGATTTGTTCCGTATCCTTTAACATCAATTATTTGTATCGCATCAATATCGTTTCCTGATTCAACTAATGCTATCCAATCATATGGTGCATGCGCTGGAACAGACATTACTATTCCTGTTGCAACACATGGGTCTGCAAAAGGACCTGAAAGAATAGGTATTTCCCGGTTAACCAAAGGAATGTTGCATGTTTTTCCGATTAAGGTTTTTCCTTTAATTTTTTCATTAAGTGGTTTTACATCATCAACTTGATGAGTTATTTTATGAAGTGCTTCCTCTGATATAATCCATGTTTGGCCCTGAATTTTTGCTTTTACATATTCTACATATGGGTTAACCCACATGTTTGTAACACCAAAAATTGTTTCAGGTCTTAGTGTTGCAGCTGGAAGAATTGTTCCATCTCGCATTTTGAATTTTATTGTAGTAAAATCAAGTATTTCTGCAGCTCCTCCTTTTGAAATGTCTGTTTCTGATTTATCTACCGCTACTGGGCCACAATTAGGGCAAAACGGTGCAAAATGTGGTTTTTGAATAAGCAAATTTTTTTCTTTAAGTTTCAAAAACTGCCATGTTATAAATTTTTTATATCCTTCAGATATAGTACTCATTGTTCTTGTGTAATCAATTAAAAATCCAAATTTTTTCCAGTAATCTTCAACATAAACTTTTGAAAAGTAATCTACAACTTTTATTGGATCTTTTAGCGTTTTGATAAAATCTTCTTTAAGTCCATATTCTTTCAATGCATTAATCGTAATCGGATCTTTTCTTTCTACTTTTTTAGCAAAACCAATTGAGGGTATTCCAGATGCGTGAAATCCTGCAGGAAATAAAACTTGGTGTTTTTTCATTCTTTTGTATCTTGCAATTATATCACAATATGTGAAGCCTCTCATATGGCCTACGTGTAAATAGCCCGAAACACCTGGGTATGCAAAATGTATAAAAAATTTTTTGTCTCCTTTTGGTTTTGACTCGTAAATTCTTTCATCAAACCATTTCTTTTGCCATTTCTGTTCGATTAATACATAGTTGTATAATTTATCTTTCATTATTATACCTATTAATTTTTTTTACTGTAAATCTAATCATATTATTTAATGTTTATACATTAACAAAATTAAAATATTTATTAAATATAATACTGGATAAGATAATTTGAATTTTGCATATTATTCATTTTGAAATATTTTCAAATAATATATATATTATAATTATAATGTATAAATTCATAATTGGTTAGAAAAATGAAAGAAGCAACCGAAATAAGAACAAGCCAAGAACTCGACGAACTAAAAGTTGTCATGGAAATATTCATAGTAAACAACAGGATACGAGAATTAGCAAGATTAGTTTAATCTGAACTATTAATGTTTCTTAACTTTTGTAATTTTTATTTTAATTTAATTGTTTGTCAATATGGCTCTAATTGGTATATATGCAAGTAAAATTGCAATATATATCCAGATAATTAAACCTGGAATCCATGGCGCATTTTCAAAAATCGCAAAATTTACCCCAGCAACGACCAAAATTGCAATAACTACGCCCATTAAGGCTTCTCCTGCAACAAGCCCAGCTGTAAACAATAAACCAGTCCTAATGGCCTTTTCTTTAGGTTTAACACCTGTTTGTTTTATTGCAAGTTCCCAATCACTTACTTCTTCCTCCTCAGCTGACCCATATCTTTTTTCAAACACTTTATCTGTAAAAAATCTTACTCCTCCACCTATAAAAATTGGGATGGCCAAAGTAAAAGGTAAATAAATTCCAATTGCTACAGGGAGAATCGGTAGATCTATTAAAATTAGTACAAGAGCAAGTACCATCCCTGCTATTATAAATGGCCAAAGCATCTCTCCGCCAAGAACTCCCTTTACAACACTTGCCATAAGACCTGCTTGTGGAGCTACTAATTTTGTACTACCAATTCTGAACGCTTTGTGGAGTACCCCTATTATTATTCCAACAACTCCAGATATAGCTAGAACTCCAAAAGTCATAGATATCTGTAGTTTTTTAGGGGTTGCACCTAGCATTTGACCACATGCCATTGACTGAAGCAGATCTCCAGAAATTGAACCGCCAACAGCTATTACTGCTGAAATAAAAATTACTATAGCCATACCAGCAACACCAGTTACACCAAATCCTAACATAATTAGACTAACAATAAGAAGAACAGCGACAGTTACCCCAGAAATAGGCATATTTGATGAACCAACAAGGCCTGTTAGATATCCTGCAAGAGCGCTAGCGATAAATGCAAAAAATATGGTAATAATTGCCATTATAAGAGAGATGCCGAACATATTGGAGAGCCATAGGTATAAGAAAAATATTGGGATAATCATCAATACTATAAATATGAACACAAGTTTGAAGCTAGCATCTTGATCTGTTCTTTTTTTTGAACTAATCTGTCCTCCTTTTAGTCCTATAACAGCTTCTTTGATGCTTCCAGCAAGGTTATTTCTAATTGCCCATATAGCCCATAAGCCTCCAACGAGCATTGCACCGACACCAACTAACCTTACCTGTTCTGCCCATATAGTATAAAATCCCCCGAGGTTAAGACCTAATACAGCAAAGTCTGCTGAAGGATTAGGAAGACCATTTGAAAGTGCAAGAATTGGAGCGATAATTACCCATCCAATTAATCCTCCTACTAAAACATAAGAAGCTATTCTTGAACCTATTATCCATCCAACTCCAAGAAGAGCAGGTGAAGTTGTTAAACCACCGTATATCCATGCATTATTAGCTTGTTCTCCAATTTTAAATTTACCGATATTGCTTATACCTTCAATTGTTCCTCTAAAAACATTTAGTGAA
>Ga0209536_100011021_pt1 | contig 13275 bp, 11 predicted proteins | sample DeeMarSeWOR28_12_FD_187461 | JGI IMG/M metagenome (GOLD analysis project Ga0209536, IMG submission 187461) | Marine sediment microbial communities from White Oak River estuary, North Carolina - WOR-2-8_12 (SPAdes) (version 2) | ecosystem: Environmental > Aquatic > Marine > Intertidal zone >...
CCGGTATCTGGCCGAGAACGACGGCCCATCGGTGGCGAGAGAACAGGCAGCGCAAGACGTGCTGAGCGGGTTCACATGGGTGCCCGACTTGGCGGAGTTGTTGGGAACCTATGACTCAAACCGGGAAACTTATCCAACATTGGCGGGATTCATGCCAGAAGTAGTGCGGTTCTTCGAGGAATATGCGGAGAATCTGGCGGAATCGAAGTGATGGATCTGAATGACGTGCCGAGAGATTGAATAGGCGTATGCGCAGAAGCGTCTAGACAAGGGTAGTGGCGCGGGCGCAGGTTGCATTGGGTGCTGAGGCGGCCTATGGTGAATGGGATGAGACCTTTTGGTTTGTTAGCGATAGGGATTACGATGGCAACAAGTGCATTCGCGAAGGAATTCAGGACGGAACGCGGCATCGTATTCGCGGAGCCGGATGGGCGTCGGTTAAAGGCGACGCTGTACTGTCCAGCGGACCATCAGTTTGGGGATAGCGAGGCGGTGAAGGCGGGCCGGAAACCCTTGCCGGGCATGGTGCTGATCCACGGCGGAGGCTGGATTATAGGTTCGCGGCACCAACAGGCCTGGTATTGTCGGGCGTTCGCAAAGGCCGGTTACGTGGTGATGACAATCGAGTACCGCATGATGCCGAAGTACTGTTTTCCGGAATGTGTGTACGACTGCAAAGCGGCGGTCCGTTGGATGCGACTGAGGGCGGACTGGCTCGGCGTAGACCCCAGCCGGATCGTAGCATTCGGTGCATCGGCCGGTGGACACCTGGCAGCCTTTCTGGCGACCACAGGGCCGGAGGATGGGTTTGAGGGAACAGAGAATCCGGGCCCGTCCACGGAGGTAAGCGCCGTGATATCCCTGTAATGGAGCACTTCATTCGTCCAGTCATGAAAGAAATCGGACTGCTGGGGAACAAAGATGGGACAACCCGTTCCAAGCGCCTGATAAACGGTGGACGATATAACGGCATGAAAACGGCTCTGGAACTTGTGCATGATGACCGCGTCGGAAGCGAAAAGATAATCATGAATTTGGAAACGCACCCCAACGAATCGAAACCCGCCATCCATGTGGCCCCGTCGCCCCATGTTTTCAGCATGGAGATGACGACCCGCGGTATGATGCGCGATGTGCTGATCGCCCTGGGACCGGTGGTCTTTGCGGCTGTCTATTATTTTCGCTGGCCGGCGGTCAAACAACTGCTGATCAGTGTGATCGCCTGTCTGGTGGCCGAGACGATTTTCAGCCGCATGCGGTCGCGGCCGCTAAGCCTCAAAGACCTGTCGGCAGGGGTTACGGGCCTTATCCTGGGCCTGTCGCTGCCGGCAACGGCACCGTGGTTCGTGGGCTGTATCGGCGCGGTCGTCGCCGTGGGCATCGGCAAGATGGTTTTCGGCGGCCTGGGTATGAACATATTCAATCCGGCCATGGTGGGCCGCGCCTTTGTCATGATCGCCTTTGCCGGCAACCTGGCAGCCACGGGCTACGTGGATCCGGCCGGCGGGGTGGATATCATCTCCCAGGCAACCCCCCTGACCGCCTATCGACAGACCGGCGCCGCAGCGCCGCTGGCTTTTTTATTCTGGGGGCTTACCAACGGATCACTCGGTGAGACAAGCGCGCTGGCATGCCTGCTGGGCGGGGTGTACCTTTGCCTGCGGCGCACGGCATCCTGGCAAATCCCGGCCGGCGTTCTGATCAGCACGGCGGTCATCGGCGGGATCGCCAATCTGGCAGATCCGGGCAGTTCGTGGACCGTGCTGCATCACCTGCTGGGCGGCGCGTTGCTATTCGGCGCCTTTTTCATAGCCACCGACCCGGTGACGAGCCCGCTCACCAGCAAGGGCAAGTGGATATTCGGCATCGGCATGGGTGCGATCGTGATGCTGCTGCGTATTTACAGCGGCTATCCGGAAGGGTTCATGTTCGCGGTGCTGCTGATGAATGCCCTAACACCGCTGATCAACCGCTGGACGATTCCCCGCCCCTTCGGAGGTGTATAATTGGAACAAACGCTTAAAGGCCGCCCCCCGGGATTGGCCGGCGGATTTAAAAACAGCAATTTAGCCCAGGCCTGGCTGATTCTGGTGCTGGCGCTCATTTTCGGCGCGGCCCTGGCGGCGGTTCAAGTCAACCTCAGCCAGACCATCAGGAACAATAAATTAAAAGAGAGCCTTGATCGGATTCCCGAACTGGTATGGGGGGCCGATGAAGCCGCCAAGATCCAAAGCCCGAATCCAGCGCTGGATATCGCCCCCGGTACCGTCGCGGTCCAAAAGGACGGCAACACTTCCTACTACCCGGTGTACCGCGTATCCCTGGCAGGCCGGCCGGCCGGCTGGGTGGTCAAGGCCGGTGGGCAGGGTTACGCCGATAAGATCGAGCTGCTGATCGGTCTGGATCCGGCTGCCGCAACGATCACCGGCATTTATATTTTAGAACAAAAAGAAACACCGGGGCTGGGCAATAAAATTGCCCTTCCCCGCTGGCGCAATCAATTTAACCAAAAAAGCACCGCGCTGCCGCTGACGGTCGTAAAAGGCAAAAGTTCGACAGCCAGCTCGATCGACGCCTTGACCGGTGCCACCATTTCATCACGCAGCGTCACCGGGATCGTCAACCGTGCGATCGACGACTTAAAAGGACGTCTGAATCCGGCAAGCATCCGATTTTCTGAAAGGCAACCATAAATGACGAACCTTCCGACGCCATCTGAACGGTTTATCCAGGGCATTTTGCCCGAAAACCCCGTTTACCGCCAGCTGCTCGGGCTCTGCCCGACCCTGGCGGTTACCAGTGGCCTGAAACCCGCCCTGACCATGGCGGTCGCTGTGGCTGCGGTTCTTATGAGTGCCAACATTATCATCAGCCTCATTCGCAACCTGCTCAAACCCCATTTGCGGATTGTGGTTTTCACGCTGACCATTGCTACATTTGTCACCGTGGTTGATCGCCTGCTGGCGGCCTACCTATATCAGATGAGCAAAACCCTGGGGCCCTATATCCCGCTGATTATTGTCAACTGCATCATTATCTGCCGTTGTGAGGTTTGTGCCTCCCGGCAGCCGGTGGCGGCCGCGGCGGCAGATGCCGCGGGCCAGGCCTTCGGATTCGGTCTGGCCCTGGTAAGCATCGCTGCGATCCGCGAGGTACTGGGGACCGGGATGCTGGCCGGCTTTCAGGTGATGCCGTCAGCCTGGCCCCAGTGGGTGATCATGGTCCTGCCGCCCGGGGCCTTTTTGACCTTCGGCCTCCTGCTGGCCCTGGTCAACTGGATCGATTCCGCCCGCTCGAAGAAAGGCGAATTGGAGGGATAGCGCATGAATTATCTGTTCGACATTTTTCTGATTTCCATCAGTGCGGCCTTGATCAACAATTTTGTGCTCTATTATTTTGTCGGCATTTGTCCGTTCATCGGCGTTTCGCGGCGGGTGGACATGGCCCTTGGCATGGGCAGTGCGGTCACATTTGTGATGACCATCGCCGTTTTTTTAAGCTGGACCGTTACCACCTTCGTATTGATGCCGGGTGCAGCCGTATCCAGTTGGGTGGCGCAATTTTTCATGTCCCCCGAAAAAGCGGCCGGCATCGATTTGACGATTTTAACCTATATTGTTTACATCTTCGCCATCGCATCTTCAGTCCAGTTCGTGGAGATGTACGTGCGCAAATTTTATCCGCCGCTGTACAAGTCGTTCGGCGTGTTTCTGCCGCTGATTACGACCAATTGCGCCATCCTGTTCGCCTGCCTGACGGTTATGAGCAAGCTGATCGGTGTCGACAACCCCCTGGAAGCCTGGGACTTGGGACGCGCCCTGGCCCTGGGAGTATTCGGCGGGGCCGGCTTTACCATCGCCATTGTTATCATGGCCGGCATCCGGGAAGAGCTTGATTTGTGCGATATTCCCGCACCTTTCCAGGGGGCCGCCATTACCCTGATTGTCGGAGGAATTCTGGCCATGGCATTTATGGGATTTACCGGAGTGGACAGCGGTCTGAGAAGCGCGCTGGTGGGGCTGCTGTGAGGGAAATGATTTGGGATTTGGGATTGACGGTATCGCTGCGCTCTATCTATTTTTAAATCAGATAAAATTCCTTAATTCGACATTCGTCAATCGACATTCGACATTTGTCAAACTGGAGGACCAATGACCTGGGTAACCATCGGCCTGTCGGCGGCAACCATGCTGACCATGGCGGTCGTGTTGACGGCCATCCTCGGATGGGCCAATAAAAAATTTCAGGTGGATGTGGACGATCGGGTCCTGACCATCATCGGCGTTTTGCCCGGCGCCAATTGCGGTGGCTGCGGGTATGTCGGCTGCGGCGAATATGCCGAAGCCGTGGCCCTGGAGCATGAGGCGGTCAACAAATGCACCGTGGGCGGGCAGCGCTGTGCCACGGCCGTTGCCGGGATCATGGGGGTGGAAGTCGGCGAAACCCTGCCTTTCCGGCCAATCGTGCATTGTGGTGCCGGATACAATGACCGGCTGGGCCGCAATGAATACCGGGGAGAAACGGTCTGCGCGGCCGCCAACCTGGTGACCGACGTCCAGGGCTGTACCTACGGATGCCTGGGATTCGGCGACTGTTCCCGGGCCTGTATGTTTGACGCCCTGCATGTGGTGGACGGACTGGCTAGGGTAGACTATGAGAAATGTGTCGGGTGCGGGGCTTGCGCCAAAGTCTGCCCCCGCAACATTATCACCATTACCCCCTTTAAATCGGACCGGATGCTGGCAGTCACCTGCTCCAACAAGGACAAAGGCAAAGACGTCATTGCGGTCTGCAACGTGGGCTGCATCGGCTGCGGCGCCTGCGCCAGGACTTCCAGCCTGTTTACCCTTGAAGACAACCTGTCCACCATCAATTATGAGGCTTACTCACCGACCTGCTCCCTGGAGGTACTGGAGGCCTGTGAGAAGTGCAAACGGCAGCGCCTCGTTTTTGTGGGCAAACCGACCGCTGGTGACCTGGAGAAAACCGCCGATCTGGTAGCCCCCGCTGTTGTCGAACCGGATTTTAAAACCACGGTGGATGATACGGAATGGAGAGGGTAGCCAAGTTTTCTGCATTTTGCATAAAGCCATAAAACAGTGTAGCTCATTACAAACCGGTTATAATTGAAGATTGAAGATTTGTGGTATTCGCTTCGCTCAGTCATTTATTTGTTTAGTCAATAATAATTGATCCGCCGAAGGCGAACCTAAATTATTCAATATGCAATCTTCAATATTCAATCTAATAGAGGAGGTCCTTTGGATACCATCATTCGCAGAAAAATACTCCTGGCGGTCGACGGCTCCGACCAGGCCCTGGAAGCGGTCCGCTATATCAGCACAGTAGTAGCGCCTGACCGCACAGATATCGTGCTTTTTAGTGTCGGTATCGGATTTCCGGATGTGTTCTACGATATGGACAACAATCCGCTCTATCGCTCCAAAAAGACCGGGGTCATGGGATGGCTGGCGGATCATCAGCTGCTGATCGGGGAATTTAAGGAAAAAGCGTTAAAAATCCTGGCCGCGGCCGGCTTTCCGGAAGCTGCAATCGCGGTAAAAACCCGGACCCAAAAGGCCGGCATCTTAAAAGACATCATCCAGGAATCCTACCAGAATTACAGTGCGATTGTCGTCGGCCGGACCGGTGTCAGCCGGTTAAAAGATTTGATCCTGGGCAGCATGGCCCACAAACTGGCCGAAAAAATCAAGCACATCCCCACGGTCGTCGTGGCCGGCAAGCCAACATCCCGCAGAATTCTGGTTGCCCTGGACGAATCCATCGAAGCCATGCGCGGCGTCAGCTGCATTGGTGCCCTGGCCGGTGCGCGCAACCTGGAAATTTCCCTTTGCCATTGCCTTAAACCGCCGGCGGTGTCGCGTTTTACTTCCAAAAGCCCCGGTAAAGTTGAAGCTGAAAAAGACTGGCGCGTATACCATGCCAACCGCTTTAAGCCATATATGGACGAAGCGGCTCAGCGCCTGGTGGATGCCGGTCTCAACGCCAGACAAATATCGCGGGATTTTATTTTCGTGCGGGTCAATCCAATCCAGGAAATTATTGAAACGGCTGTCAACAGAAAATTCGGCACCATTGTGGTGGGCCGCCGCGAAGCCGTCAGCTTTACCCAGGAGCACCTGCGCGGCCGCTTCAGCGAAACCATCATTAAATCCCTCAAAAACATGGCCGTGTGGGTCGTGAATTAACAACCAGCCGGCTTCAGGATCAATTTAAGGCCGCCACAAACAATTTCGTTATTTGCGGCATATGTCCCATCGCCATTTTTTGGATTACGAAATATCTATAATAACTATAATTATTAGAGTTCGCTTCTGAGCAGAGATATCAATTGTTTTATATAAAATTCAGTTATTTAAGATTAAATTAATATTTTTTTAGGAAACCTAAAAAAATTACTTGACAAACTATTTTATTTAAAATAACTAAAAAATCTATAATAACTGTAAAACAGAAGGAGCGAATCATGGAGGACGTACTCACCGTTTATAAAGCCAGCCAGTTCTGCAATGTGTCTCCCAAAAGCATAATTAATTGGGTCGAATCCGGCCACATCAAAGCTTACAAGACCGTGGGCGGCCATCGCCGCATCAACCGGTCGGATTTGCTGGCGTTTATGCACAAGCAGGGCATCCCGGTTCCCGCTGAAGAGCCGGCCGAGGTCCGGCAAAAAATTCTGGTGGTGGATGATGATCCCATTATCGTTGAGACGATCGTTCAGGCCCTGGAGGAAGACGAATTTGATTATGAGGTGATTTCAGCTTCGGACGGCTTTGAAGCCGGTCTGCAGGTCAATCATTTTGCACCGCATCTGCTGATCCTCGATATAATGATGCCCGATATCAAGGGCTATGAGGTGTGCAAAAAAATCAAAGAAAATCCGGCAACCAGCAACACCAAAATCATTGTCTTATCGGCTTATCTGGACGAGGAAAAATTCAAGAAAATGAAAGAGCATGGGGCCGACGCCTGCTTCTCCAAGCCGTTTCCACTGCCGCAACTCAAGGAAGAAGTGGCAAGGCTGTTGGGACTGCGCTGATAAAATGACAAATGTCGAATGACTAATGACAAATTGAGGATCTCGCTCTGCTCGGTCATTTGATTCAGAAAAATAAAATCGATAGAATTCCTCCATTATTCATTAGTCAATATTCATTATTCATTCCAAACGGGGTCAATTATGAAGCTTAAAGAAGCCTTGAAAAAAAAGAAATTTGTGGTCACATCGGAAGTCCAGGCTCCGGTTGATCAGGAGCCGGAAGACCTGGTCCGCAGTTTGAGCCAGGTGCGCGGACGCGTGGATGGCGTGTCCTTATCCGAAGTGGAATTTGAAGGCATTGTGGGCGACACCATCAAAACCTGTGAACTGTTAAACACCAATCAGCTCGAACCGATTTACCAGACGACCACCCGCGACAAAAACCGTCTGCAGCTGCAAAAAGACCTGGTTGACGCCCATCGTGCCGGCATTGACAACCTGTTGGTCTTTACCGAAGATTATCGCATCACCGGCGACAGCCTGCAGGAGATGATGTTTTTTCATGTCGATGCCGGAAAACTGCAGTCCGTCCTGGAGCATATCCGGCAGGGCCATACGGTCGAAGGCGACAGCCTCGACTCCAAGGCCGATTTTCTGGTCGGATCGGGTGTGGAATCCTCCTGGGGCAAAAATGTGCCGGATCTGGAAATGAAAGAGATGGAGGAGATGACCAAACTGGGCACCGGGTATTTCCTGACCACACCGATTTTCGATGTGGATCAATTTGCCAAGTTTTTGAAAAAGGCCGAAACCTTTGAGGTCCCGGTGATTGCCGAAGTCATGATTTTGCGAACCGCCGGCATGGCGCGTTTTCTCAACCGCCACATCAAATCCGGCATGGTCCCGGATTGGATCATCCAGAAGCTGACCCGGGCGCCCAACCGGCAAAAAGCCAGCATCGAAATTTTTACCGATATCGTGACGGGGCTCAAAGATCTGTGCCAGGGGGTTCACATTATCACCATCGGCGCGGAAGACAATCTCAAACGCTATCTGGACGCAGCCAAGCTCAAGTAAATCCAACAATGCTTGCAAACAAGGTATTCTCTTGCCATTTGGAAAAGGCAGTCAAGGCTAGATAGGTCGGAGTAATGGAGTGCTGGAGTAAGGGAGCAATGGTTTTAAAATGATTTCAATCCAATTATATTTCTTTTCCAAAACTCCATCACTCCAATACTCCATTGCTCCATTGCATATACAATACGATATGATTTATTGATTCTCTAAAACCATATAACTGCAACTGCGTATAAAGGAGATGCCCCCTTGGATACCATCCCTTTGACCATTGACGGCAAAAAAATTACCTGTCCTGCCGGAACGAGCATTCTGGACGCTGCTGATCACCATGGCATCAAAATTCCCAGGCTCTGTCATCATCCGGACCTCAAGCCGTTTGGCGCCTGCCGCATGTGCCTGGTGGAAGACAAAAAGACCGGCCGCCTGATGGCGTCCTGCGTCACCCCCGCCGCCCGGGACATGGATTTGCAAACCGCCTCGCCGCGCATCGTCAAACATCGCCGCAACATTGTGCGGCTGATGATTGCCGAACACCCGGAATCCTGCATTGTCTGCAGCAAGGGCAACCGCTGCCAGTTGCGCCAGGTCGCCGCCAACCTGGGAATCGGTGAGACGGACCTCTATCACATGCCCAATTTCAAGCCCCTCGAACAGGCCAATCCATTTATTATCAGGGATCTCAGCAAATGTATCCTGTGCGGCAAATGCATCCGGGCCGATCATGAGCTGGTGGTCGTTGGGGCCATTGATTACAACCGGCGCGGTTTTGCGTCGCGCCCGGCCACCACCCATGAATTGGGCCTGGAGCAATCCAGCTGCACGTTCTGCGGCACCTGTGTCAGCCTGTGTCCGACCGGGGCCCTGTCAATCAAAAATACCCGCTTTGTGGGAAGCCCGGCAGCCGAATCGGATTCAATCTGCGGTTTTTGCGGTGTCGGCTGCAACCTGGCCATGGGAGCCGCCGACGGCCATATTATCGAAGTCAACCCGGCCCATTTGCCGCACAGCGTCAATGGGGCAACGCTGTGTGTGCGGGGGCACTTTGCCCACGATTTTTTAAATTCAGCCGATCGTCTGGTCGCGCCCCTGCTGCGCAAAAGCAACGCTGACAATGAAAAAAGCCTGATCCCGGCCTCCTGGGAGGAAGCGCTGGAGCTGGTATCCAGCCGGCTAACGGACATCAAGCACGAAAACGGCCCCCAGAGCATTGCCTTTCTGGGCTCTTCCAAATGCTCCAATGAAGAAAATTATCTCTTTCAAAAAATGGCCCGGCTGTTCATCGGCACGAATAATGTGGACAACGGCGGCTACATTTTCGGCCAAGCCATGCTAAAAGTTTTTGATGACAAAACCGCTGGCGGATATCGGGTCAATCGCCTGGCCGATCTGGCCCGGGCCGAAGTTATTTTAATCCTGGGCGCCGATCCCAACCATTCGGTGCCGGTTGTCAGTTATTATCTCAAAAAAGCGGCCCAGCAGGGTATTCCCCTGATCGTGGTGGATCCGCGCCGCACGGAGTTAACCAATTTCGCCGGCCGCTGGCTGCCCATCAACCCGCGCACCGACCTTGAATTGCTAAACGGCATGGCTGCCCGGCTGCACGAAAAAGAAGCCTATGATTCCGAATTCATCGACCGCTATACGGAAGGGTTCAGTCTTTTCCGCTACGGCCTGTCATCGCTGGACATGGATCAGGTCAGCCGCATCACGGGTCTGGCCAAAGACAGCATCCAGGCAACTGCCGATTTGCTAAAAGGCAAGAAAATCGCCATCGTCATCGGACACGGCATCCTCCAGCAAAAAAACGCCATGCACACCCTGGGGGCCGTTCTCAACCTGTCTTTGATGACCGGCAGCCTGGGCAGCACCGGTGGCGGGATCTACGTCCTGGCCAAAGAGAACAATCAGGCGGGCGCCATGGATATGGGCGCTTCACCGGATCTTCTTCCCGGCCGCCAATCCCTGGGCGATGATATGGCCCGCAAAAAGTGGGAAAAAAACTGGAAAACAAATCTCTCACCGGATGCCGGACTGAACATGGTGCGCATGATTGAAGCGGCTGAAGCAGGCAGCCTGAAGGCCCTGTACATCATGGGGGAAAACCCGCTGCGGGCATTGCCGCAAGGCGACCGGGTCCAAAAGGCGCTTCAGAAATTGGATATTCTGGTGGTGCAGGATATTATCAACAGCGAAACGGCTAAAATCGCAGATGTCGTTTTGCCGGGCGCCGCGATCAGCGAAAAGCAGGGATCCGTTACCAATCTCGAAGGCCGGATTCAATCTTTCGAGCCGGTGGTTGAGCCGCCCGGCAAAGCCAAAGCGGATTGGGAAATTCTTGACCAGCTGATGGCCAGACTGGGCGGCGGCAAGCCCTATGGGTCGATCGCCAAAATAAGAGCAGAAATCCGGCAACTGGTCCCGCGGTATGCCTCGCTCAACGGCAGCAGCCAGGCCTGGCTTGAATTGACCAGCGACAAGGCCCTTTTCAGTTCCAAAGGGGCCGACGAATTAATCTCTTTTTATCCGGTCGTTTCAACCGAAGACCAATCGGCCGACCCGGCATATCCGTTTACGGCCATTGTCGGCACCCAGCGCTACCAGCTGGGAAGCGGCACCCGAACCGGAGCCTCGGAACGCATCCGGGCCTATGCATCCGCCGCCAAAATAGAAATGGGGCCCCGCGACGCGGCTGATCTCGCCGTGGGAAACGGCGACAGCGTGACGGTCAGCTCGCAGCACGGCAGCGTGACGCGTGCAATCCAAATCGAGCCGGGATTGAGTCCAGGTCGAATTTTTGTACCCACGGGGGCCAATAATAACGAGGCCATGAACCTTTTCGGCCTGTCCGATTTGACGGTCCCCGACGCGGCCGGCTGGAAGACATGCGCGGTTAAAATAGAGAAGACTGAAAAATGAGCTAAAATGATCTAAAATTAAAAATTGCCTAAAATTAAGGCCTACTGACGCTCTTTTAATTAGATCGATATAATACCTTAATTTTAGTCATTTTAAACTTTAGTCACTCCGTAACAAAAGAAGCATTTAGAATATATGGCAGAGAATTAACAGTTAAGTATCTAATCTCAAGAACTGAGGAACCAACATGCAACCACCCGAAATCGATCTTGGCAAACTCGATGCGATCATTGACCGGCACCGCAAGGAAAAGTGGGGGCTGATCCCCCTGCTGCAGGATGTGCAGGAAACCTACGGCTACGTCCCCCCGGAGACCATCGAACCGATAGCAGCGGCCCTGAAATTGTTCCCATCCCAGGTCCAGGGCGTCGTCACGTTTTATTCCGGATTTTCCTTAAAACCCAAGGGCAAATACGTGTGCCGGGTCTGCCGCGGCACCGCCTGCCATGTCAAAGGCGGCCGCAGCATTCTGCGCTTGATGCAAAAAGAACTGGATCTCAAAGAGGGTGAAACCAGCCCGGATTACCAGTTTACCCTGGAAACCGTCGCCTGTCTGGGCGCCTGTTTTCTGGCCCCGACCATGATGATCAACCGCGATTATTTCGGTAAACTTTCCCCGACCAAGGTCAACAGCGTGTTGGGGGAGTATCAAAAAAAATGAGCTAAAATGAGCTAAAATTGAGGTATCCTATCAATTTTATAAAAAAGATAGAGCGCAGCGTTTCATTAATTTTAGTCATTTTAGGTCACTTTAGGCATTTGTTTATTCAACTATTTCAGCCTGTCCCAACAAGAGGCTGAAGCAAAGACAAATTTGAAAGAACAGCACTATGCAAAGGGAGAGAGTGGCATAAAATGGAGAAGCTTTCAACCATCGGACAGCTGGAGTGGCTCCGCAACAATATTTTGTCCCGCCGCCAAGAAGGCATTGTCGAAGTGCACGTGTGCATGACCGGCTGCCGCGCCTACGGTGCGGCCGGTGTCCTGGAGGCATTAAACGATGAGGTCAAGAGCCAGGGCCTGGCACGCCGGGTTGAGGTTCGTGCCACCGGCTGCCACGGTTTCTGTGCCAAAGCGCCGGTGATCGCCATCGAACCCATGGGGGTTCAATACCAGGAAGTGGAGCCCAATGACGCCGTGGATATCGTCGGCCGCACGTTGAAACAAAACCAGTTGATCGACCGGCTGGCCTATCGCGTGCCGAAAACCTTCCAGCCGATCTTCCACCGCAACCAGATTCCGTTTTATGCCAAGCAGGAGCGCCGGGTCCTGGCCAACTGCGGTCGTATCGACCCCACCAAAATCGAACATTACATTGCCGCCGGCGGCTATCAGGCGCTGGTCAAAGCCCTGTCCAAAATGAAGCCCGAGCAGGTCATCGAGGAAGTGCTGACGGCCAAGCTCAGGGGCCGCGGCGGCGCCGGGTTTCCCACCGGGCTCAAGTGGAAATTTGCCCGGCAGTCCGCGGGCCGGCCCAAATACGTGGTCTGCAACGCCGATGAAGGTGATCCCGGCGCGTTCATGGACCGGGCCATTCTGGAAGGCGACCCGCACGCCGTTTTGGAAGGCATGCTGCTGGGTGCCTATGCCATGGGCAGTGAATACGGTTACATCTATGTGCGGGAAGAGTATCCCATTGCCGTCGACCACCTGAACCTGGCCATTGGCGAGGCCAATGAGCTGGGTCTGCTGGGCGAAAACATTCTCGGCACCGGCTTTAATTTCGATCTCTCCCTCAGGCTGGGCGCCGGGGCCTTTGTCTGCGGCGAAGAAACCGCCCTGATGGCCTCGATCGAGGGCCAGCGCGGCATGCCCCGGGCCCGGCCGCCGTTTCCGGCCCAGGCCGGCATTGACGCCAAACCCACCAATATCAACAATGTGGAAACCTGGGCCAACGTTCCGCTGATCATCAAAAACGGTTCGGACTGGTATGGCGAGGTCGGCACCGCCGACAGCAAGGGCACCAAAATTTTCTCGCTGGCCGGCAAGGTCAACAACACCGGCCTGGTGGAGGTGCCCATCGGATCCACCGTCAAAGAGGTCATTTTCGATATCGGCGGCGGCATCCCCAAAGGCCGGGCCTTTAAGGCGGTCCAGATGGGCGGACCGGCCGGCGGCTGTGTGCCGGCCCAGTTTTTAAACCTGGAAATTGATTACGACACCGTTCAACGGATCGGCGCGATCATGGGGTCGGGCGGCATGGTGGTGATGGATGAAAACAACTGCATGGTTGAAATCGCCCGCTTTTTCTTGAGTTTCACCCAATCGGAGTCCTGCGC
>Ga0209536_100011023_pt1 | contig 13273 bp, 15 predicted proteins | sample DeeMarSeWOR28_12_FD_187461 | JGI IMG/M metagenome (GOLD analysis project Ga0209536, IMG submission 187461) | Marine sediment microbial communities from White Oak River estuary, North Carolina - WOR-2-8_12 (SPAdes) (version 2) | ecosystem: Environmental > Aquatic > Marine > Intertidal zone >...
AGGCTGATGGAAAATGTGCAGATGCAAGGCTTTCGAAACCGGGGACCCGCCCGCAGGGTGGGGAGTCCAAGCGAAGCGCGGACAAATCCCGAGGAATGAGGCGTACAGAGAAGTACGCCGCAGTGACTAGGGATGAGGGTAACGCGGCAGATGGGCGTTTTCCGACAGCCTCAATCGCTCTCAGCTTTAGTGGCCTGGGCAGAAATCTTATGCTTCTTGATCAAAGCAGAAAAATTGGATCTCTGCATGCCCACCTTCTCAGCAGCGTGGGTGATGTTTCCCTCGCACGTCTTGAGGGCTTTTAGGAGGAAGGCCTTTTCTAATTGCCCGTAGTTATCTTCCAAGAGCTGTTTCTTTATAGCCCTGAGCTCTTCCAGGGTCTCTGGGATTGAATCTCCCTTCAAAAACCCCTTCATTTGTATGGGTTCCAGTAAGTCAAGGCTGTCTAGGACGTCATGATCAGCCATGATCACCAGACGTTCCACCACATTCTTGAGTTGACGCACATTACCGGGCCAATCATGGTTCACCAGCATCTCCAAGGCGTCGTCAGAGAACCCCTCAATTCTTTTCCCCGTCTTCCTGCAGAAGTGCCTGAGGAAGTGATAGGCGAGTTTGGGAATATCGTCTTTTCTTTCTTGCAAGGGGGGGAGAAGAATGGGAAACACGTTCAAACGGTAGAAAAGATCTTCTCTGAATGTCCCCTCCTTCACCATGGCCCTCAGATCCTTGTTGGTAGCTGCAATGATCCGAACATTTGTCTTTTTCACATGACTTGCGCCCACGGGTTTGTACTCGTACACCTCCAAAACCCGTAAAAGCTTCCCTTGGATCTCCAGAGTCAGATTCGCCACGTCATCCAGGAAAAGGGTCCCATCGTGGGCCACCTCAAAGATACCCGCTTTGTTTTGAGTGGCCCCTGTAAAGGCCCCTTTGACGTGTCCGAACAATTCGCTTTCCAGCAGATTGGGCGCCAGGGTACTGCAGTCTACTGCCACAAATTGTCTGCCAGCCCGTTGGCTATGGGCATGAATGGCCCTGGAGAAGAGTTCCTTTCCCGTTCCGCTCTCTCCGTAGATGAGTACCGTGCTGTCTGTGGGCGCAACCTTCATAATCTGATCGAATATCTTGAGGACCTGAGGGTTCTCACCCACAATATTGCTAAAGCCAAACCGATCCAGGAGTTCCTTGCGAAGATAAATATTTTCTTCCACCAGCCGTCTTTTCTCTATTACCCTTGCCACCGCGATCACCAGTTCATCGTCGGAAAAGGGTTTGGCGATGTAATCCATGGCCCCCAACTTCATGGCCTCAACCGCATTCTGGACTGTGGAATAACCGGTCATCACGATAACATACAGACCTGGTATTTCTTCCCGGGCAGTCCTCAGGATCTTCATCCCATCCATATCAGGAAGCTTCATGTCCAGAAGCAGCACATCAAATTGCCCCTTCCGCATTGCCTCGAGACCCGCCTTGCCTTTTGTACGGGACTCCACAGAATGGCCCTGGTCCGAAAGAATCAACCTGCACCCGTTGCAGATAATCTCTTCGTCGTCAATCACTAATATTTTGGCGGATTCTGATTTCATGTCCTGATGACTTATTTACTGACAGGGATCTCCACGGTAAAGCAGGTCCCCTCCCCCAGTCGGCTGGAGACCTGGATATTGCCATGGTGTTTCTGGACAATGCCATAACTCACCGCCAGACCCAGCCCGGTCCCATTACTCTTTGTAGAGAAAAAGGGTTCGAAGATTTTGGCCATATCATCCGGTGGAATACCAGCCCCTGTGTCTGTAACCGTCACGCCCACGATCTTGCGGTTTGGATTCACATAGCTCTTGATGGTTATCACGCCATTTTCCTCAATCGCTTCCACCGCGTTGATCAAAAGATTCACAAAGACCTGTTGCATAAGATTCACATCCAAACGAATAGGCGGTATTTCGCTAGATAGGTCCCTCTCCACAGTGATGTGATGCAGGCGAAACTCGTTTTCCAGGATGCTGTGGGCCTTTTCAAGGATATCATTAATACTTGCCTCGGCCTTTTCAGGCTCCATGTCCCGAGAGAATTCCAGAAGATCCTGTATGATGCCTTTGCATCGTTGGGTCTCCTGAACGATGACGTCCAGGCCCTCTTTGATGGGACCTTCTTCCGTGACCTTTTTGCGCATTCTTGAACTGAACAGCAGAATACCGGCCAGAGGGTTGTTAATCTCATGGGCAATGCCTGCCGCCATCCTTCCCAGGGCAGAGAGCTTTTCTGTTTGGAGGGCCAGTTGATCATATTGGGACTTCTGCTCTTCAATCATTCTGGCCTTATCGATGGCACAGGCACAAGTCTCTGCCACGGCGCCCACAAAATTCAGCTCCTCATCCAGAAATTCCCTGCGCTCACCAAAATAAACTCGGATGATCCCGAACAGTTCTGTTCTGAGGATAAGCGGAACATCTAAGATTATCTGAATCCCATCTTCCTTCAACGCCTTCTTGTTCTTAACACGATCGTCCGTCGCCATGTCCTCTATAATGAGGACCCTGTTACGCCGGCACAATTCCGTGATCATATTGCGATCAGAAACCGGGTCCTTGGAAAGGTATTTCTCACCCAATCCGTATGCGGCGAAAAGATCCGGCTCCTCCGTTTCCAGGTTAAGAATGCGGAGGATTGCGCCTTTTGCGCCGAGCACTTCGGTGGTCTTCCAGACCACCAGTTCCAGTACCTCATCCACGCTTGTGATTGCATGGACCAGCGTGCTGATGCTCCGAAACACATCATAAAACGTCTTAAAATTGATCGAAGGATGCATGACATTCCTCTCCTGTTATTCTTCCTCCCAGGACCCTTCTAAAGAGGGAATGGCAAGTTGCGTAAAAGGTGACTATGTCTTGCTGAGAAAGGATCCTGGAGTCCAGGAAAGGAGTATATTAGAAAGGCGGTGGGCTGTAAAGCGATTAAACCCCCTATTTTCCCACCGGAAGGTTGATTTTAAAAACAGTGCCCTTACCCACCTCACTGTCCACCGTAATGGTTCCTTTGTGCCGGTCAATGATCCCATATACGGTTGAAAGGCCCAGCCCCAGCCCACTTCCTTCGGTCTTGGTGCTGTAAAAGGGATCGAAAATATGGGGGAGATCTTCCTTGGCAATACCGGATCCCGTATCCGCGATCTTAATCTCCACAACCCCCTTGTTCGCATTCAAGGAACTCTTTATCGCGAGCGTACCCCCATCGGGCATGGCATCAATGCCATTGAAGATGAGATTGATGACGCACTGCTGGATCTGGTTGAAGTCTCCTGAAACGTTTGGAAGGCCTGGATTGAAATCGGTCTTGATCTCTATATTTTGAAGGCTGAGTTTGTGTTGGCTCAGCATGACGCATTTTTCCAATAGCTCATTAATATTCACCTCGCTGAACTCCAGCTTGGATTGCCGTGAAAAGGCGAGCAGATTGGAGACGATTCTGGAGCAACGGCCCGTCTCACTCTGAACCAGATCCAGATACCTCTCAAATTTTTGCAAATTTTCGGGCGTCAGGGTGGAACTCCGGCCCACAATTTTGATCATGAGTCGAACATAATTCAGGATCCCTGCCAGGGGATTATTGATTTCATGGACAACACTGGCGGCCAGCCTGCCCAGGGAAATCATTTTATGCTGTTGGAGCAGTCGCGTCTGATCCGCAAATTGCTCTTCAAGCCTTCGGATCTCTCTCAAGTCCCGAATGACGCTCACCATACCACTCTCTTCGGTTTGCTCAAACAGGACCGTTGCCGAAAGCTGGACCGGGATTTTCTCTCCGCTCTTGGCGATGAGATTCGTTTCATAGAGAAAGAGCCGGTTCTTTCCCCCATATTCCTCGGAATAGAGATCCTCTTTGAACCTATTGGCGATTCCCACAGGGAGCAACTGGTTGAAAGAGACTTGACCACGTACCTCCTCCTTGGTGTAGCCCAGCATCTGTTCTAAACGTTTGTTGAAAGTAACGATATTGCCCTCCTTGTCACAACCCACGATGCCGTCTATGGAACTCTCTATGAGATTTTCCTGAAAGTTAAAGACCCTCGCCAGTTCCTCGGCCGTGTCCATCCATCTCTCTTCAATGAGGGCCGTGTAGTCATTGAGCTCTTTTCGGGTCGTGTAGCGTTCCTTGGCCCGCTCTAACGCCACAAAGAGGGCGTCGTCATTAATGGGCTTGGTGATGAAGTCCGAGGCGTCCAGCTGTAGAGCACGGACGGCCAGCTCCATTTCCCCAAAGGCTGTGACCACAATCACCTCTTTATCCGGATCCGCCTCCTTGACCCTTTTCAGGACCTCCGTTCCATCCATCCCGGGCATGCGAATATCCGTGATGACGATTTGGGGAGATTCTTCTTTACACAGCTGGATACCCTTTTCCCCATCCTCGGCGGTGAGCACCTGATAACCTGCGTCTCCCAGGGTTATGGACATAACCCTGCGTATCCCCTCCTCGTCATCTATAATCAAGACCTTCCAGTCTTTTTCAGTCATTTTCCTTTTGGCCCGTGTCCGTAATTCTCAGATATCCCAAAATATTCAGTTTGCTCTCCCCCGTCAAACGCTTTTTTGGGCCCGATCAGGCCCTGCTCGGCCCACGCGCCTAACGAACAACTCTTGAAAATCCCTTGACATTGGGATATTTACATAATAAACGAGGTTAATTTTTTCAGGGTCTCAGCCCGTATGACTCTTGTCTTTTCGCTGAGGATATATCTATGAACGATCGCCCGAGCATCAGAGTCCTTTTGATAGATGACGAAGAAGTTCTCCTTGAGTACATGTCCAAACGGCTCTTGAGAAAAGGGTTCACTGTCAAGTGCGCTTTTTCGGGTGAGGAAGCTGTGGAGGCTGCCCAAAAAGAGCATTTTGACGTGGCTGTGGTTGACCTTAAGATGCCTGGGATGGATGGTGTTGAAACGCAAAAAAGGCTCCATGAAATACAGCCCCTTTTGCAGTGTATTGTATTAACTGGCCATGGCTCCATAGGCTCTGCTCTGGAAAGTGGACAACAGGACGCTTTCAGTTACCTTCTCAAACCCTTAGAGTACGATACACTCGTGACCAGCATCAATGAGGCCTACGAGAAGAAGGTCCAGTTAGTGAACGAGAAGTTCCAAGAGGAGGTGGAGGAAATTCACAGGTCCGGCCTGGGGGCGAAAGGGATTAAGAAAGAGATTGATAAGCTGCGCGAAAAATATGGAATCCAATAATTCCCTTGAACTCAAATTAAAAAAGGTCACCCAGGAACTATCAAGCCACAAGATTGAGCTTCACCAGACCAGAGGATACCTTCAATGTATTCTGCAAAATTCCAACGACATGATCTTTGCCACCGATGTGGATGGCATGATCGTCTCCTTCAGCAAGGGGGGTGAAAAAGTACTGGGCTACACCTGGGAAGAGATTGCTGGCTACTTCATAGAGGATTTGTCTGAAAATCCGGAGTCATTTGAAGAGTTTATGGCTGATTCCCAGGAGAAGGGAAGCGCTGTAAGGTTAGGATTCCCCTTTAAGCACAAAGAAGGTCATACGGTCTATTGCGATGTCTCCATAATCAATTTGACCAACACCAAGGGGCAACGGGTCGGAACCGTAGGCGTTTCCAGAGACATCACCAGGTGGAAAAGGCTCCAGGAGGAGCTGATCCGAATCGACAGGTTGGCTGAAATTGGTCGCGTGGCCGCCGGCATCGCCCATGAGATCAATAACCCGCTCGCAGTGATCAACGAGGTTTCGGGGTGGGTCGAAGAGATCGTGCAAGATGCAAAAGGGTTGAGCCCGGAAGACAGACAGGAACTGGAAAAGGCTGCACGACAAATCGCTGAACAGACCAGGAGATGCCGCACCATTACCCACCAACTCCTGGGATTTGTGAGGCAAGCGGCGCCTGAAAAGACCACATTCGATGTGAACGGCTTGCTGAATGCGGCCATCGACTTTGTAGGCCCTGAGCTAAAATATGCCCCCATAGAAGTGGTCCGTCATTTTTCCGAAGAGCCCGTCACCATGACATCTGATCCCACAATGATGGAGCAGGTCTTTGTGAACCTCCTGACCAATGCCATCCATGCCATTAATGAAAAGGGGAGTGATCAGGGGAGAATCGAGATCAAGACGCTCAAAACGGATTCTGAGGTGGAAATCAGTATCAAGGACAATGGGATAGGGATTGCAGAGGAAAACCAGGACAAAGTGTTAAACCTTTTTTTTACCACCAAACCGCCAGGAAAGGGAACAGGGCTTGGACTTTCCATTTGTCAGAACATTTTGAAGATTCTTAACGGGAGTCTTAGCTTCCATAGTGAACCGGGAGTGGGAACGACTTTTACCGTGTTTGTTCCCATCTCATAACGGTAAAAAATCTGGCACCGAAAGGATTTTGCATGGGGGCTGTCCCTCAGTTCGAATCCACGAAACAGCTCAACTTTCTACGGGATGATTGGACTTTATCCCTGCAAAGGAGATCCGATTTTTGGACGTTCAAAATCAGAGAAATCAGCAGACTGAAACCTACCATGATAAAGACTTGGCACACCCCTCGAGCTCTTCAAGAGCCCGAAGGCGTGCCATGCCCTTCCTCCTTACTTTCTTTATCATGTTCGTCCTCTGGATTCTCCTCTCTGGAAAATTTGACGCCTTCCATTTGACCCTGGGCATTATCTCCTGCTCAATTGTTGCCTTTTTTTCTGCTGATCTTCTGTTTGAAACCCCGAGCATAAAGGTGACTCGACTGACGGGATCCTGGATACGTTTTGCACGGTATGTCCCCTGGCTTCTGTATCAGGTCTTCTTGGCCAACCTTCATGTATTGTACCTCTGCTTTCACCCAAAGATGATGGACCTTATCGACCCCCAGATCATCAAATTCAGAAGCAAATTGCAGGGCGACCTCTCGCGGGTAACATTTGCAAACTCCATTACGCTCACCCCCGGGACTATTACGGTCTATGTCTCCCTGGACGGCAATTTTAGTGTCCATGCCATTGACAAAAAATCGCGAGAAGGTCTGCCCGGAGAGATGGAGGCGAGGATAGCCAGGGTATTTGGAGAAGAATGATGGAACACGCCTTTCTGTATTGCAGTCTGTTTTTGAGCCTTTTGATGTTGATCTCTTTATACCGTGGTGTATTTGGACCTACTGTCTTAGACCGCCTTATCGGGGCCAATGCCATAGGAAGCAAGACTGTGGTCCTGCTGATTCTGATCGGTTTGATTTATGGCCGGGTGGATATGTTCGTAGATATTGCCCTCGCCTATGCGATGCTGAACTTTATTGCTGTGTTGGCGGCCTCGAGGTACTTTCAAAAGCGAAAAGGCCTGTATGACGAAGTAGAATAACTCATGTGTAAGGTGCTTTGAAATGAATATCATTGTAATCTTTTTATTGATCTGTGGGCTGATCTTCTTCACCGGTGGCGCTCTAGGGATCCTCCGTTTTCCCGACTTTTACTCTCGGCTTCATCCGGCCGGTAAGCTGGATACAATGGGTTCGCTTCTGATGCTTATAGGACTGGCCCTCTTTAATCTGCATCACTTCTCCTTGGGGACCCTTCTGACCAGCCTGAAAATCATTCTCATCGTCGTATTTGTCTTCTTAGCCAGCCCCACAGCCATCCACGGCATCGTGGACGCGGGCGTGAGGGCCGGCCTGGCTCCCTGGTCAAAGGGAGAGGAAAGGAGATAGCACTTATGATCTGGCAACTGGATTTGGCCATCCTCACCCTGGTCGTCATCACCGCCATCGGAGCCATCATGGTCAGGGATCTCCTGGGCGCGGCCATCCTATTCGGGGCGTACAGCTTTATGATGTGTCTGCTCTGGTCCATTATGGGGGCCGTAGACGTATCGTTTACCGAGGCCTCGGTGGGAGCAGGCGTGAGCGCCGTGTTTTTTGTAGCCGCCGTTTTCCGCACCACAAGGAGGACCAAAGATTGAAAGTCATTGGATTGTTCATTGTCATCTTGACCGGGGCGCTGCTCGTCTACGCCACGGTTGACTTTCCCCCGTGGGGAGACCCCAACTCTCCTGCCAGCACCCACCTCTCTCCTCATTACATCGAGAAGAGCATGGAGGAAACCTCGGTGCCCAATATTGTAACCGCGGTGCTCGCAGATTACCGTGGCTTCGACACCATGTTCGAAACGGCCGTTATTTTCTGCGCCGGCGTCGCCTGTTTCTTTATATTGCGAGCCCTTAGGAGAGAAGGGCCTGAACAGAGACTCTACCGCCATACCCTCACGGATATGACCATTCGCATCAAGGATGCCTCCAAGATATCCGCTGATCTGGATGAATTTGAAAGGATTGATACCCTTTGGACGCCGCGGGATCTCATCGTCACAACCGTGTGTCGATTATTGATCCCTTTCATTCAGCTTTTTGCCCTTTACGTGATTGCGCATGGCCATCATAGCCCTGGAGGAGGTTTTCAGGGTGGTGTCATATTAGGAGCGAGCTTTATTCTCCTGGCCATCTCTCACGATCTGAGGACGACTCTGAAACGAATGCGTGAAAAAATGAACGGCCTTCTCTGTGCCACCGGCGTTTTTATCTATGCCGGCACGGGTGCCCTGTGTCTCTTGTTTGGCTTCAATTTCCTGGACTACAGTGCCCTTGCATCCATTCTTCATGTGGACCCGGTCACCGCCCGGTCTCATGGTATCCTTATCGTGGAAATTGGCGTGGGCATTGCCGTGATGGCCACCATGATCTGGATCTACAATAATCTCGCTTCATCTGGCAAATATGATGAAGGACTTTAGGAAGTGCCCAAAGTGACTAAAGTGACCTGCCCGCCAATGCCTCGTTGTCTAGGGTTTAAAACCTCCTCAAGCCATGTGAGATGCGAAGAGGCAGGCGCAATATCCGTAAATGGCTATGGCAGGCGGGGCTAAAATGCCTAAAATGTCTACCAAGGGCAAAGGCAGAGATAGGAAGAATAATAAAGAATTCGCGAAACAGCTTGAAAAAAGGACAAAGAAATTCGCAGTTCGAATTATCCAGTTGTCTGCAAAACTTCCGAATACCCCGGAAGCCAAGGTGGTCCGTTATCAAATGACCAAAGCCGGCACTTCAGTGGGCGCCGATTACCATGAATCGAATCGAGCTAGAAGTAAGGCCGACTTCAGAAACAAAATTGATATCTGCGAAACCGAAGCCAGTGAAACCCAGTATTGGTTGGAGATGATTGTAGAGGTGGGTTGGCTTACCCGGGAAGACTTGAAGTGAGAATATGAAGAGTGCAGCGAGTTATTAGCTATTTTCACTTCTATTGGGAAGAGCAAATAATCGCATCTCTTCTCTCTTCTTATAACTTTAGGCACTTTAGCTCACTTAAATAGTAGGTTTGAACATGCCTGATTTCATTTCACTCATTGTGGCCAAATACAATTACTGGATCTATATCACACTCATGATGATCGGGTTGTATGCCATGATCGCCAAGAACAATTTGGTCAAAAAGATCGTGGGTATGAATATCTTTCAGACGGCCATTATTCTGTTTTATGTCTCCATCGGCGCCAAAAAAGGGGCCACAATCCCTATTATCGAACATGGCCATGGTGAGGAACTCCATGGGGCCGCCTCTCACGTGGTACATGCCGTGGACTACATCAACCCCCTGCCCCATGTGCTGATGCTTACAGCTATCGTGGTGGCTGTAGCCACACTTGGGGTGGCCCTAGCCTTGGCGGTCAAAGTCCATGATAAATACAAAACCCTGGAAGAGGATGAGATCCTGGCCCAACTGAGAGAAAAATGAGCGAACAGTACCCCGCACTCCTTGTGATCGTTCCACTCATTTCCGCCTTTCTTATCAGTGCGGCCGGATGGGTGAACAAAAGACTCTGTTTCCCAATTGCCGTTGCGGCCCTCAGCGTGACGGTCTATTCATCGGTTGGTCTGTTGATGAGGGTCTTGGATGAAGGGGTGATCATCTACCGTTTGGGAGGTTGGCCACCGCCCTGGGGTATCGCCTATTACGTGGACCACCTTAATGGACTTGTCCTGGCGGTTGTGGCCCTGGTTGCGCTGCTCAATCTGATCGCGAGCCAGAAGAGCGTTGCAGTGGAGTTTCCGGAGAAAACGGGTCCCTTCTATACGTTGTACGTATTGATGGTCACGGGGCTACTGGGCATCGTGGTCACCGGTGATGCCTTTAACTTGTATGTGCTCCTTGAAATAGCATCCCTAACTGGATATGGACTCATTGCAATGGGTGAGGAGCGAGCACCCTTTGCCACGCTTAACTATGTCTATATGGGGACTATCGGGGCCTGTTTTTATCTTTTGGGCGTTGGCTATCTCTATATTGTGACCGGTTCATTGAATATGGTGGACATCGCCCGAATTCTGCCCGCCCTCTATCAATCCAAGGCCGTGCTGGCAGCCTTTATTATCTGTATGGTAGGCCTCTGGCTCAAGATGGCCCTATTTCCCTTGCATGCCTGGCTGCCCAATGCCTACACATTCGCCCCTTCTGCGGCCAGCAGTCTGATCGCCCCCCTGGTGACCAAGGTCATGGTCTACGTGATGATTCGTCTTATCTTGACTGTTTTTACCCCTAAATTCGCTTTTGCCACCTTTGCAGTGAAAGATCCTATTGTCTGGCTCGCCGTCATTGCCATTGTGATGGGCGCCATTTTTGCCCTTGCAGAGCGAAATCTAAAGAAAATGCTAACCTATGTCATCATCGCAGAAGTGGGTTACATGGTTGGAGGGGCCTGGCTTGGTAACCGGGCAGCCATGACCGGTGCGATTCTTCATATCGTCAATGACGCCCTCATGACCCTCTGTATCTTCTTGGTTGTGGGTAACATCGTTTACAAAATCAAAGGCTATGCATTTGAGGATTTGAAAGGTCTCTTTCGCAAGATGCCTTTCACCATGGGGGCCTTTGTGATTGGCGCCCTTTCCATTATCGGGGTCCCTCCCACCTGCGGATTCTTTAGCAAGTGGTACCTGATAAGTGGAGCGATTCAGGCAGGCCATTATGGTTTTATGGTCGCCTTGCTCTTTAGCAGTCTCGTCAATGTGATCCTCTTCTTCAGGGTCTTTGAGATCAGTTACTATGAGCCTTTTAGCGATCACCACGGCCATGGGCATCATGCCGAATCCATGGCCGAGGCACCACTCACCATGCTGTTGCCCCTTTTGATCGTTGCGGTGGGTCTGGTTTTGGTGGGCATTTACACAGGAGACATTGTCAATCAGATCATTCGGTTCGCTATACCTAAGGGGCTCTCGTAATGGAAACCATCACATCCATAAAACCTCTTTTGGCTGTTCTGGTCTCACTGTTGATCACGCCCGTTCTGGTGACCAGCAGATCACCCAACGTGCGTGAGGCATGGACCTTTGTGGCCGCTGTTGCAAAGTTCTTGATCGTCGTTTCCATGCTCCCTGCCGTATTAAGGGGGGCCGAGATCATTTACACTGTAGCCGAGGTGATCCCAGGGGTTGCGATCAAGTTTAGGGTGGATGCTATGGGCATGCTCTTTGCCCTTGTGGCCTCTTCCCTATGGATTGTCACTTCAGCCTATTCCATAGGCTATATGCGAGGGCTCAATGAACACAGTCAGACCCGGTATTTCTGCTATTTCGCCTTCGCCCTTTCTGCCACGATCGGGGTTGCGTTTTCAGCCAATCTACTGACCCTTTACCTGTTTTATGAAATGCTCTCTTTTGCCACCTATCCACTGGTCACCCACCATCAGGATAAAGAGGCGCGCAGCTCTGGACGCAAGTATCTCCTCTACATCGTGGGGACCTCCATCGGATTTGTTCTTCCCGCCATGTTGATCTGTTACGACCTTACGGGCACCTTGGAATTTGCAAAACAGGGCTTTTTGGCTGGAACCGGATCAAAGACCCTGATGGCATTCCTTATGGTCCTGCTCATTTTTGGATTTGCGAAGGTAGCCATTATGCCCCTTCATTCATGGCTCCCTGCGGCCATGGTGGCGCCCACGCCGGTCAGTGCCCTGCTGCACGCGGTGGCCGTTGTGAAGGTTGGCGCCTTCAGCGTTCTGCGCGTCATTACCGGGGTCTTTGGCTCTGACCTCTTGGCTTCCCTCCATCTGGGCACCGTCATCTGTTACGTTGCTGCCTTCACCATCATAGTGGCCTCACTCATCGCCCTTTCTCAAGATGAACTGAAGAGACGTCTTGCTTTTTCAACAATAGGCCAGCTTTCCTACATCGTGCTTGGCGTTGCACTGCTCTCCCCCATGGGGATGATAGGGGGTATGACCCATATCGCCATGCACGCCTTTGGAAAGATAACCCTCTTCTTTTGCGCCGGGGCCATCGCTGTGGCCACGGGCAGGAAGTATATTAGCCAGATGGTGGGCATAGGCAAAAGGATGCCCATCACGATGACGGCCTTTTTTATCGGCTCTTTAAGTGTGATCGGGCTTCCACCCACAGGAGGATTTTTCAGTAAATGGTATATGGTCCTGGGCACGCTTCAGGCGGAGCAATGGCCCATGTTGATCGTGCTTCTTGTGAGTTCTTTGTTAAATGCCGCCTATTTCCTGCCCATTGTGTACAAGGCCTTTTTTTGCACAGAGGAAGAGTCCATGTTTGATAATAAAATGGAGGAGGCCCCTCCGTGGTGTGTGGTCCCCCTGGTGGTGACAGCGGTTTGCTCTATTGTCCTCTTTTTCTACCCCACGCCGTTTCTGAATCTAGCAACCCTTGCCCTTGGCAAATAATGGGAGAGAGAGAATGAAACAGAAAAAAGAATTCGACTTTTTTGACAAGCCTGAAAACATAAAGAAGCTCTGGATCATGCTCTATGCCATTTGTGCCCTTCTGATCATACCCGACTTAATGACCCATAGACATGCCTATTTTAGGTTTGACAGCTTTTTTGGATTTTACGCCCTGCTCGGTTTTGTGTCATGCGCCGCCCTCATACTCTTTTCCAAATTGCTGGGTCTCGTTTTAAAGGTCAAAGAGGACTACTATGACAAGTAATCTCCCCCCTGCACTGATTCTGATCCTAGGTGCCCTGCTGGTTCCCTTTTTCAGGGGAAAGTCGAAGAACTGGTATGTCATCCTGTTGCCTGCTGCCGCCTTCTATTTGATCACCCAGCTTGAAGCGGGTTCCTCCTGGCAGATTCATTTCTTTGGCTTTGATCTGACTTTTCTGAGGGTGGATAAGCTGAGCAAGGTCTTCGGGTATATCTTTACGATGAACGCTGTGGCCGCCTTTGTCTATGCCTTCTATTTGAAAGACA
>Ga0209536_100011024_pt1 | contig 13272 bp, 11 predicted proteins | sample DeeMarSeWOR28_12_FD_187461 | JGI IMG/M metagenome (GOLD analysis project Ga0209536, IMG submission 187461) | Marine sediment microbial communities from White Oak River estuary, North Carolina - WOR-2-8_12 (SPAdes) (version 2) | ecosystem: Environmental > Aquatic > Marine > Intertidal zone >...
ACCGCTGATATTAATCCTAGGTTTATGGAAAGAAATTCTTATTGGGGCGCTTGCTCTGTAATTGATGAGGTTTGTCGAAATTTAGTTTCCGTTGGAGCAAAACCTGATTCGCTACTTGACTGTCTAAATTTTGGTAATCCCGAAAAACCTGAGCGTATGGGACAATTTTATGAAGCATGCAGAGGACTAGGGGATATGGCAAAAAAAATGGGCCTTCCTTTTGCATCCGGTAACGTAAGTTTCTATAATGAATCAGTAAAATCAGCTGTTCCACCAACACCTGAAATAATGGGAGTAGGTATAGTTGAGGACATAAGAAAATGTGTAACAGTTGATTTTAAAAAAGAGAAAAATCCTATATATTTAATTGGAAAAGAAACTGAAAAAGAAATGGGTGGATCTGAATACTATAGGTTAATTAAAATTCAAGGTGGTAAAGTTCCAAGAACAGATGCAGACATCCTTAAAAAAAGTATTAATTTTATATTATCTAGTATCTCTAAAGAATTTATTGCTTCTTGTCATGATATAAGTGAAGGGGGTCTTGCTGTATGTCTTGCTGAAATGGCAATCGGAGGAGAAATAGGTGCTACTGTTGATATTACAAAAGTTGGTAAAAATTTACGAACTGATTATAAAATATTTTCAGAATCAAATACACGATGGATAGTTGAGGTGAAAAAAGAAAAACAAAAAGATTTTGAAAAACTACTTAAAAACAAAAAAATGTTTTATGTTTGCATTGGTGAAGTAAAAGTAAAAAATCTTATAATTAAAGACAATAAAAAAATAGTAATAAATCGTGATGTAAAAACTCTTTATAACTCCTGGAGTAAACCAATCTGGAATTTAATGGGTTGAAATTTAAATCAAATAAAAAAATGTAGGTAAAAAATAATTTTAAGTATTAATTATCTTTTTCGATTCAAATAAATTAAAATAGCTATAACAAAAATAAATAATATGAATTCAAAACCAGGTGTTTCTTCAATATTATTTCCTATTTCTTTAGTATTTGCTATTTTATATGAAATTAAATTTAATGAAACAAGAGCCGATCCTTTATATTCAACATCTAATTTCACAGGTTCAGAACCGGTTTCTTCCGATAAATAATAAATTGTATCATATATTTCATCATCAAGAAATTCAGTTTTTTTTATAACATAGCACACAAAATTTTTATTTAATTCAATTTCCGTTTTTGTTTTTTCACATTCATAAAACTCACTAGCTTGAGAATCAGTAATATTTCCAGATACAATATCAATTGTTTTTAAACTGTAATTATTATCCCATTTTTCTCCTAAAGAAATGGGATATTGCATCATATCAAGAGGAGGAGAATATATGTAATCGTACTCAGCAATTTGAATTAAATCATCACTTGAATAATTGAAATAATCATTTATTTTTACAATCGCACCGTTTGATGCTAGAATGTAAGCAGTTTCAATCCGATGTAACGAAGCATTATCAGGACCTATACCTCGTACCGTACCAACAGATACAAAAACATCATATGTTTCATTTTCAATAGTTATGTTCTTTCTGTCTGTAATTATAACATTACAAGTTGCAGTTGTTCCCATATAATTTCCATTATAATTCCAATAATCACCAATTGTTGTTTGTGGTTTTGATAATTCTGCATTTGATATAGGAATTAATAACAAAAATATTGTAAATAATAATAAAGTAAAAGATATTTTACTCCTCGTAACCATTTATTCCACCTTTTTCAAATTTACTATCTTTTAACACATATAATTTTTTTTCTACTGATAAATCAATGGAGATTAAATCGTATTTTGTATTTATGTAAATTAATTTAAAAAATTTTTTATTTTGTACAAATTATTAATAATAAGTTTTATGTTTTAAAATAAAATTTTAATAGGGAGGAAAAAGATATGAAAAAAATATTAATAATAGCATTAATTGGGATTTTATTTATTAATAGCCAAGTTGTAATTGCTGTGAATAATATAACGAGTCAAAAAGAAGATTTAAACAGAAGTTTAGATTGGGTGATAATGTGTTATCTAAACGGAGATAATGCTTTATCTGCCGCACAAGGAGTAATACTTGAGGAGATAAGACAAGCAGGATCTTCTTCACAAGTTCAACTAACTGTTTTAATTGATCAAAACCAAATAGGTGACACAAAACTATACTATATTAACGGTACCACTCTTGTCCAGCAAACCTGGCCGACTGAATCAGATATGGATGATGCAGATACAATCAAAGATTTTGTACTAAAAGTTAAGGAAGATTTTCCTGCGAATCACTACGAATTGATTATATCAAGTAACAAAGGATCAGCATGGCAAGGTATATGCTGGGATGATCATGGTGATGGAATAATGATTACAATGCCTGAGTTACTGGATACTTTAAATCAAATTACAAATAACGGTACAGATAAACTAGATATTTTAGGTATTGAAACTTGCATGACAGGAAATACGGAAGTTGCGTATCAAATAAAAAATTGTGTAGATATTTTTATAGCCTATCCTGAATGTGCAATGATAGGTGATTGGCCATATTCTGAAGCATTCAATGATTTAATTGCAACTCCAACAATGACACCTTCTGAATATGCAATAACCACTGTTAATTATTTTGTACCTGCAAATTACCCACAATACGATATGATAACTACAATGGCAGCAACAGACTTAAGTTATTTAAATAACCTAAGTTCAGAAATCAATGATTTAGCAGTTGAGTTTATAAACAATTTAGATGAATATAGAGATGAAATTGCTTCAGCTATTTTAGGTGCCCGTATATATGCATTATTGTGGGAAATTGATTATTACATTGATTTTTATAACTTTTTAGAACTACTTACAATAAATGATTCCACAATTGTTACCTATAAAAATAACATTATGGATATAATGGATACAGCAGTAATTGCAAATAAACATTTACAAAATGACCCTGCCCATGGACTGAGTATTTACTTACCAAGAAGAACTACTGATTATAACAATAGCTTAAGATATGATGTACTACCTTCACCTTATGAAGAAACATTATTTGCAATAGATACCCAATGGGATGAATTTCTTAAAATCTACCTGGGAATAACTGACAATCAGCCGCCAAGTACACCTGAACTTAATGGCCCAGGGCAAGGTAATCCACAAGTTGAGTATAGTTGTACTGTAAAAGCCACAGATCCAGAAGACCAATCTCTATTTTATTATATAGAATGGGGAGACGGCGCAAACACCGGTTGGATTGGTCCATATACTCAAGATGAAGAAATAATTATAAATCATACTTATGCAAACAAAGGAAAATATACAATAAAAGCAAAAGCAAAAGATATAATGAATGCAGAAAGTGACTGGACAAGCTTAGAAGTTAAAATACCCAGAATAAAACCATATTCATCATCAAGAATTATACTTATTGGAAAAATATCATATCTTGATAAAACCACTGAAGGTGCCTTCAGATTCTTACCAACAAAACTACTAGAAATTACAAAAATAGAAGGTCAACAAAAAACTATAAAAATACTAAATGAAACCTATGGAGAATATCCATGCTGTGGATATATACCAAAAGAGTATTATAAGGGAATAGTTAAAGAAAATTTCATCTTAATATTATGGACATTCTAACTCAGTATTTGCTAAATTAATCAAAAAAACTTTGTAAAAATACAATAGTTATAATCTAAAAAAAATAGAAAAAAGATTTGTAAAAAACAATTTTATTACAAATATCTTATTTTCTTCTAAAATCTTTTTCGTCTATGTTTTTGAAAACAATCCCTACAATAGACAGGTCTTGATCCATCTGGTTTAAATGGAACTTCAGTTTCTTTTCCACACTCTGCACAAGTTACCTTATGCATTTCTCTTGGAGGTCCGCCAAATCGGCCGCCTCTATCATCTCTATACATTTTATTTTATATCTCCTTTTTTTGGTTTTAATATGCTATTCAAATCTTATTTATAATGATTTGTTTTTTTAAAAAAAATGATGAATTTTATAATTAATTTTTTTAAGAGTTTAAATAACAATAAATAAAAAGGTTCAATTTTATATATTAATAATGAGATATAGTTATATTTACTGGGGAAATTTATGAAAAAAGCAATTATAGTATTATGTATGTTAATTTTGATTATACCTGTAACTTCAATAAGTTCTGAAAATATTTGCGAAACTTTAAAAACAAGTGATTTACCATCTTTTTTCAGTTGGTGTAGTATTAACGGAACCGATTACACAACATCTATTAAAGACCAAACACCCGCACCTACTTGTGAGGCTTATGCGTTCTGTGCTTCTCTTGAAACATTAATGCAATATCAATTGCAGGAATTATATAATCCAGATCTTTCAGAAACACATCTTTTTTTCTATTCCGGTGGGACATATGCACATGGAGGAGTTAGTATAATAAATGCAGCAAACTATCTCAAAGAGTATGGCGTTCCTGATGAGGGATGTAATCCAGATCCACATAGACCATTTGATTATCAATTTGAAAGCTTATCAGGTTGGGAAAACAGAACAGTAAAAATAACTAGTTGGGGCTGGGTAGATCATGATATTGAATCCATAAAAACAGCATTAGTGGAGCATGGTCCATTAATAATATGCATTTCTCTTTGGAAAGATTTTAATTACTATCTTGGTGGTATTTACAAACATAGATGGGGGGATCGAACCGGAGGACATGTAGTAGCTATGGTTGGATATGATGACAATAAGGAATGTTGGATTGTAAAAAATAGTTGGGGAAAAGTATGGGGTGCAGATGGTTGGTTTAGAATGTCATATGATGCAAATATGTTTGGACAATGGTACGGACCAGGAACAGGTATTATGTATATAGATGGAATATACGGGAATTTAAAACCAGATGTTCCAAAAGTAGATATTAAAAAACCCAGATACCTTCGTACTTATTTATTTGGTTTTGAATTTCCAACAATATACAAAAAATTACCTATTCAATGGGCTGTCGCAAGAATATTTGGAAAAATGACTGTGAATGTTAATGCTGAAAATACAGATATTGTTGAGTTTTTCCTTGATAATGTATCACAACATATTGATAATGAAGCACCATTTACTTGGGAGTTAAAAACCACAAAAGGACTTCATAATTTAGAAGTCAGAGCATACAATGGCTACAATGTTTCAATAGATTTTACAGATGTATATGTATTTTAATTTTTTAAACATAAAATAATAAACCATAAAACATTATTATCACATAAATGGAAGTTCTTATTAAAGTTCGCAATTTATCCAAAACAATTGCAAATAAACTTTTATTTGAAAATGTTTCCTTTGATGTTTATAATAATAATTGTATTGGTTTTCTTGGCCCAAATGGTTGTGGAAAGACAACTTTGTTTAAAATTTTATTAGGCTGGCAAAGACCAAGCAATGGAGATGTATGGCATAAAGATAATTTACAGATTAGATATTTAGATCAAATAGCAATAAGTTCCTATTACAAAACAATTTATGATTTTTTTAATCGTACTACACAACCTGAACTTATCCAACAACAGATAAATAATTATGAAAAACTTTTAGAAAATCCTGAGATTTATAACTCATTAAAATATGAAGAAATACTAGAAAATTTTCAAAAACTTAAAGTTTTAGCAAGTAAATCTACAAGTAAAAAACGATGGGAAGCAGCACTTAATATTTTCAAAGAAATAGGATTAGATGAACCTTCACCAAAGACTTTAACGGAAACTCTTTCAGGTGGTGAACGACAAAAAGTTGCTCTAGCAAGTGTATTTGCACAACCTAAAGATTGTGATTTATTATTACTGGATGAACCAACGAATCATCTTGATATTGAAACAATTGAGTGGTTGGAAAGACAAATTGCTGATTTTCCTAATGCTTTAATTATTGTTTCTCACGATCGGTATTTATTAGATGATCTTGTTGATCGAATATTTGAAATTAAGGATTATAATCTTGAAATATACGATACATCTTTTGAAGATTACGAGGAACAAAAACGCATAAGAGAACATATAAAAATAAAGGAGTATCAAAAATCCAAAGCTGAAATACAACGTCAAAAAAAAGTAATTGAAACGATGTCACGTCGTAATAGATATGACCGGCAGATCGCAAGTAAAATGAAGAAACTTGCAAAATTACAACATGTTGAAAATCCAATACTTAAATCATATCTACTGAAATTCAAGTTTAAAACTGTTTTTAAAACAGGTAAAAACGTTGCAGAGGGTTATGAGTTAGGTAAATGCTTTGGCGACAAAACTATTCTTGATCATGTTAATTTTGAGATTTTTTCTGGACAAAAAATAGGTCTTATAGGACCAAATGGTTGTGGAAAAACTACATTTTTAAAAACCTTAATTGGAGAAGAAAAAATTGATGAAGGAAAAATTCATATTAGTTCAGGAGTAAAACTTGGGTATTTTGATCAAGGACATCTTTCACTTGATCCTGAAAAAAATCTAGTTGATGAGCTTCGTCGAGATCAAATGGAGTTATCTGAAAACGATGCTAAGGCATTGCTAGGACAATTTAATTTTAAAGACAATACTTTATCAAAAATGGTTAAGCAACTATCTGGTGGTGAACGTGCAAGACTTGCTATTCTTCGTTTGATTTTCCAACCCTATAATTTTCTTCTTTTGGATGAACCAACAAATCATATGGATATCGATTCAAAAATTGCAGTTGAAAATGCATTAAATTCCTATAATGGTACTGTGATTGCTGTTTCTCATGATCGTAGATTTCTTGATATAGTAGTTGATACGATTTTTTTTATGAATAACGGTTCTATAAAAGTTTATTCTGGTAATTATACAAATTTCCGATTACAGCGACTGAAAGAATTAACAAATTTATCTGATTCAAAACTTGCCTATTTATCTTCAACAGGGCTTAAAAAATATGTGGTTTGTAAAGCATTTACAATCTGGTCGGAAAAAAGAAAATATAAGGTTGGTGAAGAGGTTTTTATAGGCGATCATAACGAAAAACTATACGAATGGGCAATCAACAATCGGTTTTTACGACAAGTTTAATATGCCTAAAAGAAAACTATTTTTACTATAATAATTATTTATTTATATAAGTTAATAATTTATAATAGATATTATTAAAAAGTAATACAAAGAATTAATAAAATAATAAATCTGTGGTGAATACAACGAGTATAAAAATGAAACAAATTAAACAAAGTGTTTATACGATTATACTCCTTTTTATTTTATTTGGTATTGTATCAAGTAATTATACAACAATCGGTATTTCTGCTATTTATTCATCACAACTTTCTCATTTAAATTCTTATAACAATATTGCTCCTGAACAACCAATTCAACCACAAGGAATAATTGAAGGAAATATTGGTCAATCATATTTTTATCAAAGTAGTACTATTGATCCAAAAGGTAATCAGATTTATTATTTATTTGATTGGGGCGATGGTAATAATAGTAGCTGGTTAGGACCATATGATTCTGGAGTAGAAATCCAAGTTACGAAATGTTGGAATGAACATGGAGTATACTTAATAAAAGTTAAAGCAAAAAACAAATTCGGACTTGAAAGCATTTGGTCAAAAACAACGAAAGTAGAAATGTATGAATCCAACCTTACATTTGGAAATATTACTGGAGGACTTGGATTAAGTATAGAAATAAAAAACATTGGAGAACTTGAATCAAGATCAGTAAAAATCAACATTAGTATTAACCCTAAATTTCGATTAATAGTATTTCCTAAACATATTAAAATACCAGTAATTCCTGCAAAAAACTCAATACAAATAAAGATTTTAACCTTAGGATTTTCTCCAGGTATTTTTATTAAACTTCCTACTATAAACTTAACAGTAGAAACACTTGATTCTAAAACAATTAAAAAACAGGTAATTGTAAAAGTGCTTGGTCCATTTATTAAAAAAGTTGGAGAGTCATGGATTACTAATGAATCATATCCAGGTTATACTTTGTTTAGTCCTATGATATCTTTAGATACATTTCTTATCGATAATAACGGCACAATGGCTCATAAATGGAATCACAAGTATAAACCTGCATTATCAGTTTACTTACTGGAAAATGGAAATATCCTAAGAACTGCCTTTCCAGCATTAAACCCTCGTTTTTTTGGTGGTGGAATAGGAGGTCGAGTGGAGATAATTGATTGGAATGGATCATTAGTCTGGTGGTTTGAGTATACAACAGATCAATATTGTTTACACCATGATGTAAAGATGCTCCCAAATGGAAATATTTTAATGATTGCTTGGGAGTATAAATCCGCTGCTGAGGCGATTAATAAGGGGCGAAATCCTAATACAATTCCTATGAGTCAGATGTGGCCAGATCATATAATTGAGGTACAACCAACAGGTGACTCAGGTGGTACGATAGTCTGGCAATGGCATATCTGGGATCATTTAATTCAAGATTTTGATCCAACAAAAGAAAATTATGGAGTTGTAGAAGATCATCCAGAGCTAGTGGATATCAATTATGGGGGGATAGCATTATCTGATTGGATGCATATGAATTCTGTTGATTATAATGAGCAACTTGATCAAATCTTAATTAGTGTTTGTAACTTTGATGAAATCTGGATTATTGATCATAGTACAACAACTGCTGAGGCAGCTGGCCATTCTGGAGGAAAGTATGGACATGGTGGTGATCTTTTATATAGATGGGGCAATCCACAAACTTATCGGATGGGCACAGATGATGATCAGCAATTTTTTGCTCAGCATGATGCACAATGGATTGAATCAGGATTACCTGGTGGCAGAAATATTCTTGTATTTAATAATGGTCGAAGACGTCCTGGTGGAGATGCATCATCTGCTGATGAGATTGTTCCACCATTAAATACAAATGGTACATATGATCGTACTCCAGATAATCCATATGGACCTACAGATTTACAATGGAGTTATTTCCCAGATTACCCAAATAAATTCTATGCTTTAAATTTGGGCGGGGTTCAACGACTACCTAATGGAAATACCTTGATTTGTGATGGACCTCATGGTCGTTTCTTCGAAGTAACAAACGAAAAAAAGATCGTATGGGAATATAAAAACCAAGTTCCAAATCCTATTGATAGCCATGTATATAAAATCCGACGATATGCAGAAGACTATCCGGGTTTGAAATTTTATTGATTTTGAAAATAAAGATTTTTTAAAAAAATTTTTATACGTTTAATAAATTTAAAAATTATGGCAGAAGAAAAAGATTTAAGTGAAAAATCAACTAAACTTGCAAAAGAAAAAAGAGGCTTTTATATACATTTTATCATCTACTTAGTAGTAAATATACTTCTTTTTATTCAATGGTGGTATATTACCGGAGGAGAAGGTTTTCCTTGGGTATTAACTACAACTGGCGGTTGGGGAATTGGAATTGTTGCACATTTTATAACTGTTTTTGTGATAAGTCCAAAATAGTCTTTCTTAGATATAAAATAAACAAAATAATTTAACATATAAAAAAATCATCAATAAATAGTTATATGAACCTATAGAACCAAAAAAATAGCCAAATTTTTACCTATTGTTTTCAATAACATTCTTTTAAACTTAATTTGATATTTTTTTATATATCTCTTTTTTTGAAAAAATAATAAGCTAAAATCAAAGGTACTAAAAACCATATTATATGAAATATTATCAGATTAACTGTACTTAAAAATTCTGGTATGGCAATTGAGAAACCCATTGCTTCAATTGTTTCTACTCCAAAAGCTCTTTGTACTGCTGTTTGATGTAAATCACCTGGACTAAAAACTACTGATTGAAAAAACCATTCAGGTATATCACCAGTCATAAGATCTTCAATACCACCACCTGTAGCAAATAATATAGCCATAAGAATTGTCCCATAAATCATACCCCAAAAAAATACTAAAATTCCTCCACCAATGGATGTAATGCGTCTTTTACAAAATGATGAAATACAAATTGATAAACTCAAATAAATAAATCCGAGAAATATACTTAAAAATATAAAACCAATATAACCTACCCAAGACTCAGGTCCAACTGTTGATGCTATGACTACTCCACCAAGACCAAATCCGATAAAGATCGAGACAATAATTACAGAACCAAGTCCAAGAAGTTTTCCAAGTAGAACCTCAATACGTCGAACAGGATAAGATAAAACAACATATAATGCACCACTTTCAGCTTCACCAGATATAGTTGAAAAACCAAGAATAATTGCAATTAATGGAATTAAAATAGACGTTATTCCAAGTAATCCAAAAACCGTATTTTGCATATCACCAAATGTTTCTCCACTTCCTGCAGCATATGAAAAAATAACTATGATTAGAACAAAAAGAAAGGTTAATAAAATTACCCATTTATTTCTAATATTATCTAAAAACTCTTTCTTTGCAACAACATACATAGCCCTTGGATTAAACATCTTCATTTAGTATCACCCTCTATTAGTTTAACAAAAGCATCTTCAAGTGATGGCTCAATAGTTTTGATATTAACAATCTTAAAACCGGCATCTTCAAGAGAGGATATAATACGACTTCTAACGTGTGAATCGCAAGTAACAGATAGAGTATTACCCTTTGCATTAACAGAATCTAAACCTTTAATTTTTTCTATGATCTTAGGTACCTTTCCATCAAGTCCTTCTATAGAAATTTCAATACGTGGTTTAATACGAAGATATTTATTCAAATTAGCAACTGTATCCTCAGCAATAAGTTTACCCTTATTTATAATTGCTACTCTGTTACAAAGAGTCTCAACTTCGCTTAGAATATGGGAAGAAAAAATAACAGTAGCTCCATGCTCATTCAACATCTTAATCTTCTCACGAATATATCTAACCCATCTAGCATCTAAACCAACAGTTGGTTCATCAAGAATATAAATTGAAGGATTTCCAATCATAGCTTGTGCAATACCTAATAATTGAACCATACCTTTGGAAAATGTACCAACTTTTCTATTCATTGCATCATCTAAACCAACTTCTTTTATTAAAGAAGGAACAATAGATTTATCAACACCCTTTAACTCACAAAAGAAATTAAGAGTTTGAATTGGATTAAGATTCTCATAAAAAGAAACTTTTTCAGGAAGATAACCTATTTTTTCTTTGGCTTTAATATTATCTTTTTTCATATTAAAACCATTAATTTTAATTGTCCCACTATTTACATGAATTAAACCAAGCATAGCTTTAATTGTTGTAGTTTTACCTGCACCATTTGGACCAAGAAAACCAAATATTTCTTTTTTACGAACATTGAAAGAAATATTATCAACTGCTCTAACATCTTTATATATTTTAATAAGATTGTTAATTTCAATACTAATAGAATTAGATACGGAGTTAGGAATTGGTATAACAAAATAACCTTTCTTTTTACAATTGGTACATGAAAGGATTATTTTTTCTCCAGGATCACCATGTATAGTCATTTGTGTTTTGCAACTTGGGCATATAATTTTTTTAGAAACCATAAATAAACCTCATTGGTATTGGAGTAAAATAGGTATATCTAAGATACCTAAATATCTTTGGTTTTATTGAATTTTTTTATAATTAATAAAACATTTAGTTAATAATCAAAACACTTAAATTAGAGTATATTAATAGCTAAAAATACGTGATGAACGAACCCTTTCTGAGCTGATTTAGCTATGATGAAGATCTTGAGTACTGAAAAAAATAATATTTAGTGGATATGCTCAAAAAGCATATCTGCTAGATTTTCTAAAAAAACTTTATCTTTTTCACTAAAAGCATTTTTTTTATTAGAATCAATATCTATTTCACCTAAAATCTTTTTACCTTTTTTTATTGGAACAACTATCTCCGATTTAGTAGAAATAAAACAAGATAAATATCTTTTATCAATGGTTACATCACCAATTATTTCTGTTTTACCGCTTAAAGCTGCCGAACCACAAATTCCTTTACCGATGGGAATTTTTGTATGTTCAGTTGCTTGTGTACCTTTCCAAGGACCTAAAATCAAAGTATTACCTTTAACAATGTATATACCAACCCAATTGTAATGAACAAAATTTTCATATAGAAAATTAACAACATTAAACAAAACGTCTGAATTTTTTTTAATAATTTTTTTAATCATCTTTTCTGCAATTTTATAATCCAAAAAATCACCTAGTATTCCAATAAGCTCATTTGTTTATCTTTAGGTCCAGAAAAAAAGTTTTGAAACTCTGTATCTTTATTAGGCAATTCAATAGTACCATATTGGCCTCCACCACCTGGTCTAATAATCACTTTTTTTTCACGAAATGCCTTAATTGCTTCAGTAATTGCTGGTGCTGTGGTTTTTGATATTTCATCTATATTTTCATCAATTAAAACATTTATTTCATTTTTAAAAGCGGCTATAAGTTCACTCCATCTTTTATTAACTGTTTGTGTAAAAGGATTTCTTTGTCCAACTGCTTTTGTAATAATTTCAGCAAGTGGTATAAGATGAATATATGGTGGTCTATGCTCTGGATGAATAGGTTCCTTAAAATTTGCTATTTCATTAATTCTATCTTTTACTCCTTTTTTTATACGTTTACCGCAACTGCACTTCCATCGTCTACGTTGAGCCTCTTCAAGATTATAATGAGTAAAACATGAAATACAAGCTGATTCATGATATTTACCCTCTTGGGGAGGTAAACCAACATTTAAAATTGGTTTATTCCCTCCAGTTCTTAAAATAGCTTTTTTAATCTCACTAAAAGTAATATCTTTAACTATAAATCTATTAAATTCTCTTGCAAGTCTAACAGGATGAGGGCTATGACAATCAGAATTAGTTAAAAACGTAAGTCTATGAAGCTCCAATATTTTATCTGCAAAATTAGAATCAGCACTAAGACCCAGTTCAATAAAAGAAACATAATCTGCCAAATCGCCATAGCAATCTTTAAGAGAATCATGGTAAGCATAGATAGCGGTCCAGGGCGTAAATCCATGCGCAGGTCCAATCAAAATATCAAGATCCTTTATTTGGTCACCGATTCGGACTTCGGAGGGACTGAAGCATCCGTATTGAGATTAGCCAAAGGAATGAAACAAAGAGGATTCGACATAAGCTTATGCAGCATCAAAAAACCCGGATTTATGGCGATGAAACTGGCTTGCCGGAAGATCAAAGTGAACAGCCTTCGGCTGCCTTCAGTCGTCGGTTGGCGTTATCCGTTTCTTTTTTTACCTGCCTCAGTATAGGATT
>Ga0209536_100011025_pt1 | contig 13272 bp, 10 predicted proteins | sample DeeMarSeWOR28_12_FD_187461 | JGI IMG/M metagenome (GOLD analysis project Ga0209536, IMG submission 187461) | Marine sediment microbial communities from White Oak River estuary, North Carolina - WOR-2-8_12 (SPAdes) (version 2) | ecosystem: Environmental > Aquatic > Marine > Intertidal zone >...
ATTATCCTTTCCGCCGTTCTGGTTTGCCTTTGTAATCAATTGCTTGGCAGCTTCTTCTAGATTAGCACTAAATTGCTTAATAGTTAAGTATATATCTTCGTCTTCGACTAAATCGGTTAATCCATCTGAACATAGCAAATATATGTCATTTTTCAGGACTATATCTTCCTGGATGTCGGGCATGACGATTGGATCGATACCAAGTGCCCGGGTAACCAGGTTTTTATTCATCGATTTTCGCGCCTCTTCCGGCGTGTAAAAGCCCCTGTCGATCAATTCCTGCAGCAGCGAATGGTCCTTGGTAATCTGCTCGAACTTGTCGGACCGCAGCCGATAACAGCGCGAATCGCCGATGTGCGCCAGCGAAAACGAATTGTTGTAAAACTGCAGTACCACGACAGTGGTGCCCATGCCCTTGTGTTCGGGATTTGCCTCCGCCGCCTGGTAAACCAGCTGATTGGCCTCTACCACGGCATCCTGGATGCAAATCGACTCGCGCGAGAAGCCGCTGGCTTCGTCGACTTCGCCGGCCTTTATTTCGGGCAGGCTGTGCTGCAGCTTGTCGATGACCGTGTCGACGGTCATGCTGCTGGCGATTTCGCCGCCACGGTGACCGCCCATGCCGTCTGCGAGCACGATCAGGCCCAGCGCGCTGTCGAAGCCGATTGAATCCTCGTTCTTGCTGCGCACGATACCGGTATCGGTCAGGCCCATAATGGTGATCTTGTTCTGCAAATTCATGTCACGTTAGGGCTCAGTTCTGCAGGAAGGCTTTCAGGTCATTGGCAAACTCGAAACCGGTCTGGTAACGTTCGTCGGCGTTTTTCACCATAGCCCTGCCGATAATGATGGCGACCCGCTCCGGGATATCGGCGCGTATCGTGCGGGGATCGGCGGCTTCCTCGTTGGTAATCTTGAACATGAGGCTTGCCATCGAATCGGCCTTGAAGGGCAGCGACCCGCTGAGCATCTGATACAGCATGACGCCGAGCGAAAACAGATCGGAGCGGCCGTCCACCTTCTTGCCGGCAAGCTGCTCGGGTGACATGTAGGACGGGGTGCCGAGCACCATGCCGGTCTTGGTTTTGCTTGAATCGGTGATACGGGCGATGCCGAAATCGGTTATCTTGACCGTATCCGATTCCGGTTCGTACATGATATTCGCCGGCTTGATATCGCGATGCACGACATTCTGCTGATGCGCGAAAGCGAGTCCCTCGGCGGCGCGGGCAACGATGCTGATTACCGTCTTCATGTCCAGCAGATTATCCGGCTTGCAGTAGCGCGCCAGGTCATGGCCTTTGAGGAATTCCATCGCGATATAGGCAAGATCGTGCTCTTCGCCGGCATCGTAAATCGTGACGATATTGGGGTGGTTGAGCCGCCCCGCGGTCTCCGCCTCGCGAAAGAAGCGCTCCTTCACTTCCCCGAGTTCGTCCTCCTCGAATTCCTGTGCCAGCGCCATGGTCTTGATCGCGACCACCCGGCTTATTTTCGGGTCTCTGCCGAGGTAGACGATACCCATGGCGCCCTTGCCGAGCTCCTTTTCGACCTCGTAACGCCCGAGCATGGGCTTTTCCACGCCACCGCCATCGAGCAGCAGCGTGCCGCCGGCATGACCGCCGCTGCCGCCGAGCATGACCGTCTCTTCCATCTTCTGCGCCCGAGCCATGCGAGTTTCGATATCGCGGAAGCTCTTGTCGTGCTTGGCCATGTACTGGTACACGGAAGTCGCCTTGTTGAACTGGCGCTTGCGTTCGAAATCGAGCGCGAGATTGTACATCGCCTCCAGCACCTGCTCGTCGACCGGGGAGCACTTGCGAAACTTTTCGAACGCCATGTCCAGCTGGCCCTGAGTCTGGAAGGCGATACCGAGCATACGGTTGCTTTCCGCCGACTCTTCGTCCGATTTCGCTTTGCCGCGTTCGGTAACGAGGAACCTTTTCGTCGTGATCAGCATGTAGCCGATGGCGAGCAGGGCTCCCGGAGTCATCATCGGAATCCACATGGCATTGCCGGTCATCAGCACATAGTGTGTCGCCACCAGCGCCAGCACCAGGGCGACGGTTACGACGAATGCAACGCCGGCCTTGAGCCGCGGCATCAGCAGCATCAGGTACAGGGCGACCAGCAGGAACGCGCCCATACGCGCCCAGAAGCCCCACTCAGGCTCGATGAAGAAGTCTTCGTTGAGAATGCTTGACACCGAGTGTGCCAGCGTCAGTACCGGTGCCATCGCGCTGTCAATCGGCGTTACCTGGGGCGAACCGACGCCGGTTGCGGTGGGGCCGATCAGAACAATCTTGTCCTTGTACTTTTCGATCGGAATCTTGCCGGTGAAGACGTCGTAAAACGAATCCTGCTGGAATGCCGGGGTGCCGTTGTTGTCGGCGTAGAAGAAGGTGTGCATCTGCAGCTGGGTGTCGGTCTTGATCGTCAGCGAGCCGAGCTCGACGCTTTCCGCGAGATTGACCCGGATGTCGTCATTGGTCAGATTCAGGCTCCTGGCGGCGATTTGCAGCGACATCGAGGGGTAAAATCGATTGTAATGCTGCAGCACCAGCGGCTCCGAACGGATACCGCCATCGATGTCGGGCAGGGCGTTCAAATGACCTATCGCCGCGGCGTAACCGCCGATCTCGGCAATCGGCGGCAGGGCGTCGGTGGTCGGAATCGGGAAGAGCCCGTTCGACTGCGCCGAGACCCGGTCTCGTATCTGTGAAATGGAGTTGCGCAGCACATAGTCCGGTAGCTCCTTATCCGGATTGCCGCGCGGCGCGCCGAGGTAGAATACCATCGCCAGTATGACATTCTTCGCTTCCGCAAGGCTCTCTGCCAGCTTGGCGTCGGTATTGAGTGCCTGCTCCGCTTCGAAAAGGTTGGCTTTCAGGGTTTCTATATCGCGCGACAGCCGGGTGTTGACGCTCGATTGCCGGTAAAACTCGAGGATTTCGGCGACCGCACGGTTGTTGCCCTGGATTTCGAGCATCGCCCCGAGCGTGTCGATATCGGCGGCGACGTCGTTGAAGCTCGCGTTGGAGAAAAACTCGATCAGGTCGCGGACGTAGAGCATGCCAGGGTCAACCTGTGGTTCGAGGAAGAACACGGTTTGACCAATAGCCTTGGCGCCGCCCTCGCGCAGCCGCGTGATCAATTCGGCGTGCAGGTCACGCGGCCAGGGCCAGCGCCCGATGTTATTGATGCTGAAATCGTCGATCGCGATGACCGCGATCTTGTCGGAGGGGGCGCGGTCGGTAGAGCGGACACCCCAGTCGTAAAAGCCTCTTTCCAGGCTCTGAAATGGAGCCGAGCCCGACACAGCCACTATGACGATGGTAATAACCAGCCCGGCGAACCAGTCGCTACTCCAAAAACGGGACTTCATACCCACTCCAGTAGTTCATTTTTATATCCTGCCTGTTTTGTTTTTGTTCTGGCAGTGCCCGCGGCGGGAACCTGCAGCGTCTCCCTGTCCTTCATGTTCAATCGCTTAAGTTTCCATCTCGAACCGATAACCTGATTGTAGTCGGTTCGCTGCCAAATTAAACCGCGAAGGCCTTAAACTATAAGGTTGTATGCGCGTTTTTACCAGCTTTAAGATCCAAAAACCGGGCCTGGTATACAAATTTGAAATGCGTCGGGTTTAACCTAGAATAGAAACCTCTAGGAGGAGGCCGCGTGCGTGGATTTTCACCGGGTACAGCGCTGCCGGGTAACGGGTTATGTCGGAACTGCTGGATCGAATCGAAAGCCTGAACGAGATTGGCATAGCGCTGTCGGCGGAAACCAATACCCCCAAGCTGCTCGAGTTGATCATGATGGGGGCGAAGACACTGACCGAGGCGGATGGCGGCTCGCTCTATATTCTCAACGACGGCGAACTCAGCTTCGAAATCATCTCCAACGACAGCCTCGGCATCCGGATGGGAGGAACCTCCGGTAACGAGATTACCTTCCCCGCGATACCGCTGGTCGTCGACGGCGAAGAGAATCACGCCAACGTAGTTACGCATTGCGTGCTGACCGGTCAAACCATTAACATCGCCGACGCCTATCACGAGGATGGTTTCGACTTTACCGGCACGCGTAATTTTGACAGTAACACGGGCTACCGCACCCGCTCGATGCTGACCTTTCCGTTGAAGGACCACGAGCAGGAAATCATCGGCGTGCTGCAGTTGATCAATGCGCGCGATGCCGCCAGCGGGGAAGTGATCGAGTTCAGCGCGATCGATCAGCAACTGGCCGAGTCGCTGGCTTCGCAGGCCGCCGTGGCGCTCACCCAGCGGCGCCTGATATCGGAATTGCAGACGCTGTTTGAATCCTTTATCCGCATGATCGCCTCGGCCATCGACGACAAGTCGCCTTACACCGGCGGACATTGCCGGCGTATTCCGGTCTTGACCATGATGCTCGCCGATGCGGTACACGCGGCGGGCGAGGGGCCGCTGCGCGATTTTCGAATCACCGAGCAGGATCGCTATGAGCTGGAAACCGCGGCCTGGCTGCATGATTGCGGCAAGGTGGTGACTCCCGAATACGTCATGGACAAGGCGACCAAGCTGGAAACCATTCACGACCGGATCCACACGCTGGAAGCGCGTTTCGAAGTCTTGCAGCGTGATGCCAGGATCGAGTATCTGCAGGAATGCCTGCGGCTCGACGAGGAAGAGGCGAGGGCGGAAGCGGAGAACCGCTATCGGCAAACCTGCGAGCAACTCGCCGACGATTTCGAATTCTTGCGCAAGGCCAATGTAGGCGGAGAATTCATGAGCGATGAACATATCGACCGTGTCAGGCGTATCGGGCTGCGGCAATGGACAGACGCTGCAGGTAAGTGCCGCCCCCTGCTGACCGATGACGAAATCATGAATCTGAGTATCCAGCGAGGCACCCTGAACGATGCCGAACGCGAGGTGATCAACAACCACATCGTCGCGACGATCAAGATGCTTGAGTCGCTACCCTTTCCTAAAAACCTGCAAAACGTTCCCGAATACGCGGGCGGTCATCACGAGAAAATGGATGGCAGCGGTTATCCGCGCGGCCTGAGGCGCGAGGAAATGTCGGTGCAGGCGCGAATCATGGCAATCGCCGATATCTTCGAGGCGCTCACCGCCAGTGATCGTCCCTACAAAAAGGGCAAGAAGTTGTCGGAATGCCTGAAGATCATGGGCCTGATGAAGCAGGACCAGCACATTGACCCCGATATTTTCGATATATTCATCAGGGACAGAATTTACCTTGATTACGCAGAGGAGTTTCTTGATCCGGAGCAGATCGACGAAATCGATGCGTCGAGGATACCCGGGTACTCGGCCTGAAGCGGCTGTTAGCTGATTTCGAGGTCTGCCGGTTCCGCAGTATCGACTCCGTCCCTGAGCACGTATGTCTCGATATCGCGTTCGTTCAACAGGAATGAAGCCGCCGAGCTGCGTCGCCCGGTATCGCAGTAGATCACATATTTCTTCTGCGGATCGAGTGAGTTGGCTTTCATGCGCAGGAATATCAGCGGAATGTTGATACTGCCCTTGATGAATTTTGCCTTGTGCTCCGCAGGCAGGCGCACGTCGAACCAGATGGCCCCTTCTTCCTCAACCAGCTTCTTACCCTCGTCGTAGCTTACCCAGTTGAGCAGCGGTTCGTTCAGCAGTGTATTGAAATCTTCCTTGCCCAGGCGCATCAGATGGCCGTCGGTAAGCATCGTGACCGTGGCGTTGCGCTTGCTGTCTGAGATCAGCGCCTCTTCGCCGAAGCTGTCGCCGACCGACAGGGTCGCGAGTTTGACACCATTCGGGTTGGCAGGTGTTGCCCGGGTAACCAGGCAACGGCCCTCCTTGATGATGTAAAAATAGTCGCCCTCCGCATCCTGCTCGATAATCTTCTCGCCGGGTTTGAAGCTGACAGACTCCATGCGCATGAACATTGCCTGGATGTTGGCCGGCGGAATACGATGGAAGGCGCGTGTCTGCAGGATGCGTGTCATCCAGTCGGTACCGTCATCCTCGTCCTCGACGCCCTCAACCGAGTAGTTGCCGGTCTGATCCCAGGTCAGCATGATGTCGAGCATGTCACTGTTGATCTTGGTTACCACCACCTGCGTCTTGGCGCGCGCCGACACCCGTCGCGGAAAGGCGTGTGCCAGCGGCTCGAGACTCTCGGGGCTTCCCGCCTTGATCACCTTGATAACCTTTTTGTCCTCGACCAGCTCGATGATGCCCTTGAGCAGGTAGATATGGGTCTTGTCAGCGTCGCCTTTCTTGAAGATGTAATGCCCGATGGCAATCGGAGTTGCCTTGATCTTGTTAATTAAATCTTGAGCGTTTTCAGGATTTAGGGAATTTATCGGTGAAAAAGATCTAATTTGTTTTGGATCAATCTCAAGGCTCATGTCTTATTTTTGGATTCCCGTGCAAGTGATTGCTTTAAGCATGTTATTTTGGCCCTTGGTCTGTGATAAAGCAACTTTTGCCGTGAAAAAGGCGCGGTGACCGATCGGCCTCGTTCGCACTAGCCTGACTGGCTGGTGATGTCGACGTACAGCTTGAGTTTCTGCCCCGGCTGCAGGTATTTGCCGATCTGGTTCCAGCGCTTTATGTCGGAGACCTTGATGTTGAAACGACTTGCGATCAGGTACAGCGAATCGCCCTTGCGAACGGTGTAACGCAGGGCGTGCAGCGCGTTGGTCGGCCGGGTCTGGCTGATGCTCACCGTCCGCGGCTGGCTGGCGCTTGTCCATACCACCAGTTTCTGGCCGACGCTCAGCGTGTCGATCGGCGCGATGCCATTCCACTTCGCCAGCGCCTTGGTGGTCACGCCGTAGTTTCTGGAGATACTCCACAGGCTTTGCCCCGGTCGCACGATGTGAACCTGCTTTTCGCCTGAGCGACTGGTGTTCTGGATTGCCGCTATGCGCGATTGCTCGGACAGCGAGTAGCTGGTCAGAGATCGGGTCGCGGTCGGCACCATCAGATATTTGCCGGCGCGAATATTGCTGCCGCGAATATCATTGACTTCCTTGATCAACGGAATCGTGGTGCGGTATTTCTTCGAGATATGACTCAGGGTTTCGCCGCTCTTGATCTTGTGTCGGACCCAGTTAACGCGCTCGGTCGGCGGTACCTCGGCGAATGCCTGCCTGAATTGCTCGGCCTTGCCGCGCGGTAACAGCAGGCGATGCGGACCGTCCGGCGCGGTAGCCCAGCGATTGAACGCCGGATTCAGCTGGTACAACTGGTTGACGCTGATACCGGCAAGATCCGCGGCGAGGGCAAGGTCGATCTGACCGTCGAGTTCGACGATCTCGTAGCTGACCTCGTTACCGATCGGCACCAGGTCGAGTTGGTAGCGCTCGGGATGGGCGAACATGTCGCGCAGCGCGAACATTTTGGGGACGTAATCACGCGTTTCCTTTCGAATCTGGGTCAAGTTCCAGAAATCGGTAGGGCGCTTGTGTTTCTTGTTGTAGCGGATTGCGCTGCGGATTTTGCCGGGGCCTGCATTGTATGCCGCCAGTGCGAGCTCCCAGTCGCCGTCGAACTGCCCGGCGAGGATCTCGAGATAATTGATCGCGGCCCTGGTTGACTCGATAATGTCGCGCCGGCCGTCGTACCACCAGTTCTGCTTCAGGCCGAGATAGCGGCCGGTCGAGGGTATGATCTGCCACATCCCCGAGGCGCGGCCATGCGAATAGGCAAAAGCCTGGTAAGCGGATTCGACGATCGGCAGCAATGCCAGTTCGGTCGGCAGGTTGCGGCTTTCCAGTTCATCGAGCACGAACGGCAGGATCGGGCGCGCCCGCTCCATGACCCGCTGCATGTAACCAGGGTGCTCGATAAACCACTTCTTTTGCGCGGCAACGCGGGCGTTGTCCACCGGGGTCAACTGCATGCCTTCTTGCAGGCGATACCAGGCATTGTTGTTGCGTTCCGCCTCGGCCGCCAGTGCCGCAGCAAGCTCGGCCTTGCGCTCGCGCTCCAGCAGGCGTTCGAACTCGGCCTCCGACACCTGGTGCTCGATGTCCAGCAGACTCGCGGAAGTCGCGTACAGCTCGAATTCGACCACCTCGGTGGATGCCTGGTCGGCGAGCGCGTCGGATTGCGCGAGCTCAGGCTGCGCCTCGACCTCGCTTCGGTCGGCGTCCCCGCCAGGGCTGTTGGTAGCGTCGGCGACGGCTGGCCGGGCAAGCTGGGTTCCTTCCTGGTCGGCCGTATCCAGCTGCAGGCTGGAGCAGCCCGCCACGATAGACATGCTGAGGGCCAGAGCCAGTAAGTTCCATTCCCCGTGCAGGGGCTTTCGGTCGAGAAACATTAGAATCGCTTGCACTAAGTGGCTAGAATACCTCTAATTGTAACTGCCGATTTTAAACTTTCAAATGAGATTTTCCGGACAAGCCGCTGAAAGCAAAGGATTTGCCGATATCGAGGCCTGGTATGCGAGCGAGACCGGACAATATCTCTTGAACGAAATCGAAAACAGACTCAGCCCGCTGTTGACGACCACCTTCGGCTACTACTCGCTGCAGGTCGGATGCGCCAGCCTGGCCGGGCGCCTGCAGCAGAATTGCCGCGTCAAGCACCAGTTCACGCTCGATGAGCCCATGCTTTCGGCGCAGGTGCAGGCCAACCCGTCGATGATGCCGGTCGCCTCGGACAGCGTCGACCTGGTGATATTGATGCACCACCTGTCCAACACCGCCGAACCGCACGCGATACTGCGCGAAGCCTTCCGCATCCTGATACCCGAGGGCAAGTTGATCATCATCGATTTCAACCCGATCTCGCTGTGGGGAATGCGAAATTTTTTCCAGTCCTGGCTCGAGCATGTGCCTTTCAAGGGCCATTTTTACACTGCCAAGCGGATCGATGACTGGATGCGCCTGCTCGGCTTCGAGCAGAATCGACTCTACCGGGCCGGATACCTGCCGCCGATACAAAAGCCCTCGGTGAACCGTCATCTCGGCTGGCTGGAGAAGGGCATGCGAAAATGGTTTCCCCGTTTCGGCGCGCTCAACCTGATGGTTTACAGCAAGAGCATCTCGCCGCTGACGCCGGTCAGGCACCGCTGGGTCGCGCGCAAACTGCTCCGTCCGAAAATCGCGCGCCCGAGTGTAGGCCGCGGCATGAAGTATGACCGCTAAGCGCGGATGAAATCGAAGGTCGTCATCTATACCGACGGTGCCTGCCGCGGCAATCCCGGGCCGGGCGGCTGGGGCGTGGTGCTCGGTTTTCGCGACCGGGAAAAAACGCTGAAGGGCTACGAGGCTGAAACCACCAATAATCGCATGGAGCTAACCGCCGTAATCGAGGGATTGCGCGCGCTGAATCGGCCCTGTGCGGTCGAGCTGAATACCGATTCGAAGTACGTCATGCACGGCATCTGCGAATGGCTGGACAACTGGAAGCGCAACGGCTGGAAGACCGCGGCGAAGAAGCCCGTCAAGAATGTAGATCTCTGGCGGCAGCTGGACGATGAGACACAGCGCCACGATATCCACTGGCGCTGGGTAAAAGGGCATTCCGGCAACGCCGGCAACGAGCGTGCCGACGAGCTTGCGAATGCGGCCATAGATGCGGCGGGCAGGGCATGAGACAAATCGTACTGGATACGGAAACGACCGGGCTGGAAGTCAGCCTGGGCCATCGCGTGATCGAGATCGGTTGCGTGGAGCTGGTGAATCGCCGCGTCACCGGCAATCACTGGCACCATTACTTCAACCCGCAGCGCGAAATCGACGCCGGCGCTTTCGAAGTGCATGGCATCAGCAACGAATTCCTGCAGGACAAGCCCCGTTTCTCCGAGCTTGCCGCCGAATTCGTCGACTACATCAGCGGCGCCGAGCTGATCATTCACAATGCCCCGTTCGACGTCGGCTTTCTCAACCACGAGTTAGGCATGCCGGAATGCGGGCTTGCACCGCTCGAGGACAGTTGCGGCATTCTCGATACGCTGATGCTGGCGCGGCAGAAACACCCTGGGCAGAAGAACAACCTGGATGCGCTGTGCAAGCGCTACGACATCGACAACAGCCAGCGAAGCCTGCACGGTGCGCTGCTGGATGCGCGCATCCTGGCCGACGTTTACCTGGCGATGACCGGTGGGCAGGCCAGCCTGGTGCTCGATGCCGAGCAGCAGGTCGAGACCGGCTCCGATCAGCCCGAAACGATCCGTCGCGACCATTCAAAGTCGCTGCCGCTGTGGCAGCTGGACGAAGCATCGCAGCAGGCGAATCGTGACTACGTCGAGTTTCTCGCCAGCCAGCATCCGGATCCTGTCTGGAAATAAGCCTGCCGCGAACGCGCTCGGTCAGGACGGCTTGAGGATGCGAGCCTGGTCGCGTTTCCAGTCGCGCTCCTTGATACTGGCGCGCTTGTCGTGTGACTTCTTGCCCCTGGCGATACCGATCTTGAGCTTGGCGCGACCGCGTTTCCAGTAGGCGGACAACGCCACCAGGGTGTAGCCCTTGCGCTCGACCAGGCCGACCAGGCGGTGTATCTCGCTGCTGTGGGCGAGCAGTTTTCGGGTGCGCCTGGGGTCTGCCTTGACGTGCGTCGATGTGCTCGTCAAAGGGCTGATATGAGCGCCGATCAGCCACATTTCGCCATCCTTTACCATGACGTAGCTTTCTTTAAGCTGCAGGTTGCCGGCGCGCAAGCTCTTCACCTCCCAGCCTTCCAGCACGATACCGACCTCGATTTCATCCTCGATGAAATAATCGTGGCAGGCGAGGCGGTTTTGCGCAATCGTGTTGTCGGCTGGCTTCTTTTTCTTGCTGGCCATGGTCGGGGAATCTCTGCTGGGGTGTTGTAGCGAGCCATATTCTCGGTTTAATTGACGGCTAAGACAAGGGAATGCGCTCGCGTGCCTTGAAAATGAACCGGCCTTCGCTATACACTTCCGCCCTTGCAATGGTGACCTGCTTCGGTCCCCCCGCGACGATTATCTGTAAATCCGCCAGGCCCGGAAGGGAGCAACGGTAGCAGGGACATCGGGTGCGGGGGAGTGCTGAATCAGGTCGCCACCAGTTTCTAAGCGGGAAGCTCCGGCCCCATCCATATGAGTTACCAGGTATTAGCGCGAAAATGGCGGCCGGCGAATTTCTCGCAATTGGTCGGCCAGGAGCATGTGGTACAGGCGCTGTCGAACGCTCTCGAAAGCCAGCGCCTGCACCATGCCTACCTGTTCAGCGGCACCCGCGGGGTCGGCAAGACGACCATCGCCCGGATCTTTGCCAAATCGCTCAATTGCGAGCATGGCATCAGCGCCGAGCCTTGCGGACAGTGCTCTTCCTGCAGCGAGATCGACCAGGGCCGCAGCGTCGACCTGATCGAAATCGACGCCGCCTCGCGCACCGGCGTCGACGACATGCGCGAGCTGCTCGATAACGTGCAGTACGCGCCGACCCGCAGCCGCTTCAAGATCTACCTGATCGACGAAGTCCACATGCTTTCCCGGCACAGCTTCAACGCGTTGTTGAAGACGCTGGAAGAGCCGCCTCCGCACATCAAGTTCCTGCTGGCGACGACGGATCCGCAAAAGTTGCCGGTGACCGTATTGTCGCGCTGCCTGCAGTTCAACCTGAAGCGGATGTCGAAGGCGCAAATACTTTCGCAGTTGAAGTTTCTCACCGGGCAGGAGCAGGTCGAGGCCGACGAGACCGCGCTGCTGCAGCTTGCCGGCGCGGCGGACGGCAGTATGCGCGATGCATTGAGCCTGCTCGACCAGGCGATCGGCCACGGCGGCGGCACGGTGAGCCAGCAGGGTGTCGAATCGATGCTCGGGTCGATCTCGCGCGATTACCTGGCCCGGCTGCTGCAGGCGCTTGCCGAACAGCAGGCGACCGAGCTGCTGCGCGAGGCGCGCCAGGTTATCGAGCACAACCCGGATTACCAGCGCGTCTGCGCCGAGATAATTGCTTTCCTGCAGCAGCTTGCGCTCTACCAGGCCGAACCGCGCCTGGTCATCGACGACGAGTTCGACGAGGCGTTGCTGCAGCACTACGCCAGCTGTTGGTCGGCCGAGGAAATACAGCTTTTCTACCAGATTTTGCTGCAGGGCCGGCAGGACCTGCTGATCTGTCCGGACGAGGCGGCCGGCTTCGAAATGCTGATGCTGCGGCTGCTCGCGTTTTCGCCGGAGCCGGCGGCCGACGCGCTAAAAAAAAAGCCTGAATTGAGTGCAGCCGGCAGCGGCCGGCGACAATCTGAAACCCGGCCGACCGCGGTGCATTCTGCCGAGTCACCTGTGAAAGAGCAGGATGCGGCGCGCGCTCCCCGGCAGGATAGCGCCGCTTCGCCGGCGCCGGACTCGGCACCGCAGCCCGCAGCGGCTGGCGCGGAATCCGCGGCGTTCTCGGCGGAACCGGTGCAGCCGCCTTCGAGCGGCGATGCGGCTCCCCTTGAGCAATCCGCCGAAGCCGCCGAAACCGGGGCTCGCGAGCAGGCGCAGCCGCCGGCAGAGGGAGCCGGGCGCAGCCTGACGGCCGAAACCGCGCAGGAACTCGACTGGCTTAACCTGGCTTACCAGCTCGAATTGACCGGCATAGCCCAGGAGCTCGTTGCCAATAGCGAGTTCGTATCGGCAAGTGATGATGCCATCGAGTTGCGCCTGGCGCGTGAGCTTTACGATCTCGTCGACGAGGTCAACCGGGCCGAAATTACCGAGGCCCTGCAGCGGAAACTTGGGGTATCATTACGCCTGCGCCTGACCGCCGCGGACGAGTTGACGGGCTTGACGCCGCTGCAGGCCAGGCTTTCGCGGCAACGCGACGAGCGGCTCGCCGCGATAGACGCGATCCGCGAGGAGGGGCTGGTGAAAAAACTGCAACATGCGTTTGCCGTCGAACTCGACGAGGCGAGCGTGGTCAAGATCGAAACTAATCCATAGCGACGAGGTGAGCTGATGAAAGGTGCGCTCGGGGACATGATGAAGAAAGCGCAGGAAATGCAGGAAAACATGCAGAAGGCGCAAAAAGAGCTGGCCAGCAAGGAAGTCACCGGGCAGGCCGGAGGCGGCATGGTTTCCGTGGTCATGCGAGGTACTCATGAGGTCAACCGCGTCACTATCGATCCCGCGCTGAGCGGCGACGACCTCGAGATGCTCGAGGATTTGATCGCGGCGGCGATCAACGATGCGGTACACAAGGTGGAGAAAGCCAACCAGGCGGCCATGCAGGAAATGACCGCGGGCCTGAACCTGCCGCCCGGATTCAAGTTACCGTTCTAGACGATGGCCTCGTCCAGTCTTGAGGAATTGACCCAGTCGCTTGCCTGC
>Ga0209536_100011026_pt1 | contig 13272 bp, 20 predicted proteins | sample DeeMarSeWOR28_12_FD_187461 | JGI IMG/M metagenome (GOLD analysis project Ga0209536, IMG submission 187461) | Marine sediment microbial communities from White Oak River estuary, North Carolina - WOR-2-8_12 (SPAdes) (version 2) | ecosystem: Environmental > Aquatic > Marine > Intertidal zone >...
TTGTACCGCATCAACGGCACACCCATCGGACATGACAAGACAGACAAGTTCTTCGTCCTCTGCCCGCTTCCACTTCATCTTTTTCATGCCCACCTTTGAGGCGAGGTATCCTATGGTGAGACCGGGGCAGAGATGACCGTGAAAGGCAATGCACTCCCCTAAATCGTTCGGGATAACTTGTTCCATCGCTCACTCCTCCTTTTAGGTGCTTTGTGTGGTTCACGTAACAACCTTTGTCCCAGAGCACTCCAGTACTCCAACGCTCCACTACTCCAATCCTACAGGCATAACCTGAGGGGCCAACCGGTTAACAAGCTTAACGGGCAAACGGGTCAACTCATTAGAAATCTAGCAACTTGTCTCTATGGAGTCAATGTTCTTTTGGCCATTCTATAAGCAATTTACTTTACTACAATTGTTCCCTGCATTGCACCTGTTCCTCTCGTCACGGTGTACTCGAATCTACCCCGTTGAACGAAACACAAACTTTCTACACCGGCGTGAGGAACCAGTTCAGAGATGATCTGTTCAGGATCTGCAACATAACTCTCAGAACCGTCACACCCTATGACCATCCCGTTTCCGTTGGTAAATTTAATTTTAGCCGGTTGAGTGTCTTCATTTACCCAAATTACTACGGTTCCAAGCTGAATCGTGGTCATGGAGTGCACAATTTCTTCAGATAAAAGCCGGACAACCTGGTACTGTACTTCCTCTTCCTTGTCTTGAGCGAATGTTATCCCGGTGCAATACATTGCAGTGAGATAAAATGATAATAGCAGTGCTAGCCTGACCGTTATTTTGAACTTCATAACTCTCTCACCTCCTTCATGCGAGGGATCTATGCCATTACGACCTTTTTCCCCAGGGTGCAATGGCAATATCCGCTAAGCAAAAAAATGGAGTTTCCGGGAACATAATTGTACATGGTTAACAATCTCTTCTGTTTTACTCCGGTATAATTCAAGAACATCATCCCCCTTTTTTATTCCCTGTGCGATAGCTAGACCTGCTTGATAGCCGGAATCAAGGGCAGCACTTATTCCCTCACCATTGAGATACATCATGCCGGCTGCTTCCCCCGTTAGGAGTACCTGGCCTTTACCTAAAAAAGGAGGGGCTTGCCGTATAATACATCCTTCACCCCTCTCTCTGTCACCTAAGACCACATGGAATGTTTCTGCCAAAAAGTTTTTAAATAGTTCCATGCTCTCTTTGAGGTTGCGTCCTTTAAAACCACCTACACATAATGTAAGTAATTCATCTTTTCGGTGGACACATGAAAGTATATCCCCAATCTGGGGCTCAAAAAAGACATACCAGTGTGCATCTTTTAAATTTCCCATGTCTGAGAATCGATAATATGTTTGATAAATCACAACCTCATTGCCACCCTGATCAGAGGTACCATTAAGTGCCTTTTTTACCGGTGAATTCACACCATCTGCCCCGACAAGATAAGAGCAGTGTAGAACCTGCTTCTCTTTGTTTTTTAGGGATACTTCAAGCTTTAGGGTACTATTGTGTAAAGAACAGCCAGTAAACATACAGTTGTCCTTGTATGGTGCTCCTGTCTCGTTCAAGAGCCAGGCATCAAAATCTTTTCTCCACACATTGAGGTACTCTTCTGGAAACACATGACCGTTCTTTGGTATTTCCCACAGATACGATGAAAAATCCTTATTTCTCTTCCACTCCAGAATGCTGGCAGCCTTTATAATCTTTGGTTCACAATACATCTCTTTGGGAGGAAGCTTACCAAAATACTGTTCAAGTAGTACTTGAGTCTGTCCAAACAGAATTCCTGAGCATATTTTGTGTCGCGGGACTTCATCCTTTTCTATAATCAGAGCATCTATGCCTTCACTCCTTAACGCCTTTGCACAAGAAGCACCCGCGGGACCTGCACCAACAATAATTACCTGATACTCTTCCATTCTTTCCTCTCCCTGTTTTGTAGGGTTAGTGAAGCAGCGTCATTGCTCAATGATCCTTATTAACCCATGAGTCTAAATTCTCTGTTTTCCTCCTTGGCTTTATCTACCAACACCCTACCATCTCTGTCTTTACTCATGCCAAACCTTGGGAGTGGACGGGGAGCAGGGCCCTCGATATTGATTCCTGCTCGATCAAATCGTGCACCGTGACATGGGCAGTGATATCCATTTTCACCTTCTATCCACAGAACTCTACAGCCGAGGTGTGTACAGATCGCTGACATTGCATAGATACCCTTCTCATCTCTATCGATAAAAACCTTTTCCTCTGGAATTAAGGTAGGTGCTCCTTCCGGATAATGTTCCGGTTTGTCTGCCTTAAAGGTGGTGGGGGGTTCATAGAGGACACCAGGTCGCAGAGAGCGGAAGATACCCACCAGAAATAATAGTGTGGCAGCTGAAAAACTCCCCCAACCAAGTAGAGAAATAAATTTTCGTCTGCTAAAATTAGCGTTTTCCACGAGAGTGATCTGATTGCCTTTTTTATCAGCTATCATTAGTGAATCCCCTTTTTATTACTCAAACAGGTTTTTATTCTGTTCCATAAAACTGTAGCTTCTATACGACATCTCATTATGTGCTGTCTTATGAGCAATGATGCATGGAGGTACGACTTCAATCTATTGTCTTGTAGTAATTGTGAGATGGTACAGGCTTAATTTGCTTGTATAGATTACCGCACACAACCCGGTTTTCGTTTTTTATAACAAGGAGCGGCCTTACACGTGTCACCCTGAATGAGCTTCCTTCATAAAGAACGACTTCCCCTTTGCGAATGAGAATATCTTGTGGATAAGATTTGGCGGTACACGGCAAATCATTTACCTGGAATGATGTTGACTCGAACACGATACCACCTCCCTTGAAAATTATGTGGTATATTTATAAACCGACAACCTGATAATACATCCGGCGATTGTGTAATTTATGATGTATACGTTTTTCTTTTTCTAATTTACTTAAATACTTAAAGATTTCATTGGGGTGCAATTCCAGAGCAATGCTCATATCCTCCATAGTGCACGGTCTTCTTGCAATAAGATTTACAATATTGTCTTCATTGTTTACAAAGTGGGTCCCACCCCGTTTCGGGATAGCAGTAGCTATAATCTCTGCTACCGTGCCCAATCTTTCCTTTATTGAGTGTAATTGTATTCCATTTAAGGGAACTACAAAGTCCTCAGGAGCCGGACGGACTACGGTATTTAGCTGGATCTTATCAGGGTTTATATTTTTTATTGTTTCACGCATCCGCTCCACTTCTGCATAATCATCGTTGAATGAACGGCAAAATAAAATCTCAAGCCAGATCTGTCCGGTAAATTCATTTCTGAAATTGATAAGACCACTAATAACCTCATCAATAGCAAGCAGAGGATCGGGTCGATTAATGAACTTAAAAACATTTGCACTTACTGCGTCAAGAGAGGGCAGAACAAGGTCTGCTTCTAATAAATCCTTCTTTGCCTCATCCATAAAAAAGAGAGAGCTGTTGGTGAGTACGGCTACAGGAATAGTAGTAATGCTCTTGATGTTCCTAATGATTGCTCCAAGTTGAGCATTGAGGGTGGGTTCGCCTGAACCGGATATCGTTATATAATCAGGGGGGGTATCTAGTAAAGGCAGGTAGTCCTCCAGCTGCTTAAGAATTACATCTCTTGAGATATATTCTTTGCGGAGAATGGTCTTATGGGTAGTTTTCCCCAATTCGCAATACACACAGTCGTAGCTACAGGTTTTATAGGGTATGAGGTCAACTCCCAGAGACATTCCCAACCTTCTGGAAGGGACTGGACCAAAAATACATTTCATAGAAAATCTCCTCTTTGTATTTCACTGAAAATCACTTCAAAGGATCTTCTGTGTGAGCTGTTCAATCTGTTCAGTCGGCATCCCCACGATAAGTTCCGCGTCAGCAACTCCGCCATATTCCCTTGAATCATCACAGCCAAAGGAAAGACAAATCTTTTGAGTCAAGAGTGCTTGTACTGCTATATCTCCACACATAGCGGTAATACTGGATAGCTTTACTGCTAACGTATTGCCCGTTCTCTGATACATCTTTAAAAATTCCATAAACCTTTTAGGCATCATATAAAAGATAAAGATATCTGGATCATCAACATTTAAACCTATATAGCTATATGCAGTATTTTCTATTCTGGGAATAGTATCTACGAGCTGTTCCGCTATCTCTTGAGATACCCCCCTTTTAAATTTTATTGCGTTGACAATTTCTCCCTTTGTTCCCTTGTCAAAACCTAAAGCATACCGTGCTCCTTTACAGATAATGGAATCTCTATCCAAAAAAACCTGTTGATCGCGAGCACATTTTACTGCCTGACAAAATTTAACATTTCTTAAGGGTTGCATTTTGCCCGGCTCGATTTCATCAGCGTAAAATTTTACACCTACACCCTTCGTGCCAAAATAATCTTGAAATTGCTTGATTGAGGACATGTAACGATACCAGAGATTATCTGTCTTTGTTCTTTTGAAAAAGTCTTCGATAGTAGCTCTTTGATAGATAGAGTGCTGCCATTGGGTTATGCCCTAACACCCTATCTTTCACTGCAAAAACTGTAGTATAAGCAGTAACGTGCTTTAAGAAGAGCGCATCATGTCCTACGCAGAGCCCCATCATGATATTAAAATCCGTAGCCATGTGATTTAAAATCTCTGCCTGGGCAATGGGATTACACAGCACTTCAAACTGATCCTTTAAAATCTTCTCCTCTGTAGTAAGCCCTATTTGTTCCTTTGCTACCCTTCCCACCTTACATACGACTGAAACCACTTGAAAATTATTGTGCTTTAAAATATCAGTGAGTAGTAACGCCTCTTCCTTAACTCCACCGCAGAAGGCTAAACCCAACTTCTGATATCCCCTACGTCTGGCAAATTCAGCTATCTCCTCTACCCTGGTTTTTCTCGGAATGACTTTAAAAGGCCGTGTATGTCGATCCAGGTAACACTCTGCTTCCTGGATAGAAGCCGCTCTGGCAAACCGTGCCGTCTCAGACTCCTCATATTGTTTTACAGCTGACGCCAGTGTTTCCTCCATGGTAACAGTAGGACAGTCAGGTGGTCCTTTTCCTGTTTCCGATAGGCATATCCTCTCCTTGACGGAACAGGTACTGCAGGAAGGACTGCTTTTTTGTTCCATACACACCCCCGGTTATTAGATAGTTCTATACGCTCTCCAAATCACGCTTCATTGCCCGATAGCATCCCTGTCTCGCATGTAAGTCTAGTTTTCGAATAAAAAAGATGTCCCCACATTGGCAAAGAAGAACCGGTCATTAAACTCTTGAAATAAGCGTGCTGCTGCCTTTAACCCGGTACAGTGAGAAGCACCTATGATGCTGAAATCACAGTTTTTAAGATATGCTATCGTCTTGTCAATCTGGTCATCTTTGAGAAATCCCAAGTGCGTTCCACCGAGGAGTGCGTGCAACTTTTTACCTTTAAAATGATCCAAAACATACTGTATGGTATTGATGAGTCCTGCATGAGCACATCCCAGGATAATAACCAGCCCTTGTTCAGTGCTTAAAACGAGGGACTGATCATCTAAAAGTGGATCTGGGACAAGATTTCCATCGGTGCTGACTAAAAGCCGGGGATCTCCCTTCTCAAATGCCGTTGTGCGTGGTATTTCACCCGTTACATAGATCCCTTCTTCTACGGTACTGAGAGAGGATGTGAATACAAACTGAGCCCCTTGTTTTTCATAGTGTTCTTTCGGGAATTTCATCCCGATATACTTTTGAGTATCATTGCCATTTGTTTTCAACAGAGCATACTTTTGAGTGAAAATAGCAGGATGTGCACAAACCTTTGCATTTTTATTCAGGTTTAAAACGCCTGGAAGCCCTCCTGTGTGGTCGTAGTGACCATGACTTAAGAAAATGCTTTTAATTGAGGCAAGATCTTTTTTTAAACACTGTGCGTTTTGGAGGATAGAGAATCCCTGGCCGGTATCAAAAAGATAGTTCCCCTTTTCTGTCTCTATAAATGCAGCAAAACCATGTTCACCTATAACAGGTAGCGGAACACCAACCGTATTTTCACAAAGAATAGTTATTCGAATAGCCATTGTAAAAATTAACCACAGAGGTCGCAGAGTACGCGAAGAAGAACAACGTCTATGCTGGGTGATTCTTTAAAAACTCTTCCATTTTCTCTTTGGATGTAGCTATATGGAGAGGAATCCATGCCTGATTTACAACAAGTGTAGTCGGACCTTTTAGATCATAGTGCTTTGCCTCAAGAGAGGCATTAGTGTAAATTCTAAGATCAAGTTCACCTCCAAACTCTTCTTGGATTGACTTAGCCACACCGATGGCTTTCTGACAACCCATTCAATTTTGATTCCCACTATGGAATACAGTCATAGATATCATCTTGAGTCCTCATACTCCTCACAAGCTCTGGTGTTCTCCCATCACCGTTATAATAATTTTGAATCAATAGCATTCCTTCCTCTAAGACTAACTAACTGGTTTGCTGTAACCAGGTAAAGTGAAAGGAACTACCTGACATTCACTCGGACATGCAAATTGATGGAACGGTTGTCCTTGCTCTCTAGTGTCAGTGTTGTTCCACTTTTAATGCCTGCCGGAATAGTAAGTCGATAAAGACCATCACTTTCTTTTGTCTTTGCCCGTATGATCCGTTCTGTTCCAGAAAGCGCTTCGGCACGCGTAATATCAATAGTATAAATCCAGTTATTATTTGTACTATCATGATTGACTGAACACCTCTGCCAATTGCGGGCCCATTTTCTACATCCTCCACCGAAGAAAAAAGGATTTCTTCTCCCAGAGTAAAACCCTGAGCCAGCATAAGAGAAATCATCTGAAGCATAGTGTTTTTTAAATCCGGTATAACCGTATTGATCATAAACTCTTCTTCTCCCGGGATCTCCCAGAACAGTATAGGCTTCGCTTATCTCCTTGAACTTCTCCTCTGCTTCTTTGTCCATAGGGTTTTGGTCAGGGTGGTACTGGAATGCCAAGCGCCTGTAGGCCTTCTTGATCTCTTCTTCTGTTGTGTCTCTCGTGAGATCCAAAATCTGGTAGTAATCAGTTCTTTTCATCTCTCCCCTTACGTAGTAAAGACGTCATTCACCATTTATAACCGCGGGCGTTAGTCTTCATAGCAACAACCGGAATCAACTACGATCTTCTTTTAAATACGTATTAACCTCATCAGCTTTCTGGTGATCTATGACCGTTACGCTAAGGGCTTTAACTCCATCCAATTTCTTTAAAGCACTCTGAATATCGAGGGCTAAAGGCAGGGCTAAAGGACAGACATTCGAGGAGGGTTGAAAGTCAAGAGATACTACCCCATCCTCCGTCACCGCAAGATGCTTGATTAATCCCATGCTCATTACATCTAGAGTTGTTCCGGGATCTATTACTCCTTTTAATGTTTGAATAATATTCTCTCTCAATTCCATTGGCTTTTCTTATGAGCTCCTCAGTTTTACCGGCAGATGCCGACAAAGCCCCGCCTTGAGGCGGGGATGAATCGGCACAATTGAAAAATAATAAAATTTAATTTCCGGGATGCCCCGCGCTGTGCGCGGGGAACATCACATCTACCCTTTCCCGGATGATATTAGCAGAAGGGCTTCCTACTTCCTTACCATTGAGGCGCCACATTTGGGACACTCTATTTGATAGCATGGCAGTCCTACCTGAGGGGGAGCAGTCGTGTTACAAGCGGGGCATACACACTCCCCTCCAGGTCCGGCACCAGCTTTGCTCCCGCTCATTCTGCCTCTACCACCACCTCTTCCCATGCCTCTTCCTGTTCCAGGACCACCTCCTCCAGGAGGGCCTGTTCCATCTCCTCTTGGCATATACAACACCCCCTTTAAATGATGTTAATCTTCAAGAGATAGCGCACCTTCCGGGCACTCCTCCACGCAGGTACCGCAATCTACGCATTCCTCTTCATCTATGTGTGCCTTATCATTTTCAACCTTGATAGCCTCTACGGGGCATACTTCCGCGCACGTCCCACAGCCCGTACATTTTTCCAAATCCACTGTTACGGCCATTTTACTTCTCCTTTAGCACTGGTTTCTCCTCTCCAACCCCTGGTACTGTGCATTGGTTATTTTTAGTTCTTTTCCCTCGTTTTCTGACAGTCGTGGTATCTGGATTACCACATCAGTTTTTTTCCTACTGGAGCAGCACCATCACTCAAGCTTTACCGTAATGGGCTCCTACAGTCGCATCATCCACATAGGTGTACTGACCAGATTTGAACCCTTCAATGGCCTGTGCCACTGTATTCCCTGACAATCCGACGACAATTTTTAAACCTGCTGCGTGAAGGGTATTAAATGCATTTGGTCCCACATTGCCTGTGAGAACCACCTCTGCTCCTTTGTCAGCAACGAATTGTCCAGCGAGAGTACCGGCTCCCCCTCCGGAACTCATAGCGGGATTCTGGATAGCATCGAACTCCATGCTTTCCGTTTCAACAAGAATAAAATATTGACATCTCCCAAACCTGGGATCAACCGTATCTTCTAAACTTTGCCCTGATGATGTAACACACAATTTCATTAGTTCTACCCCCTGCTTTATTAGTGGCTTTAACCCGTTTAGGTTTCTTCCTGTTCCAGCTTTTTTATTCTCGTATCGATGTGTTCCATTTGCTGCTTAAGAAACTCAGCTTGATTTTTTAAAAACGCTAATTCCTGTGCTTTTGTTATCCACGGTCCCGGAGGAGGTTGGTATTCCGGATTTTCATAATCCATATCTGGTCCATACCCCGGGAAAGGTGCCTGGCCCGTCTGCATTGCCTGCCAGTAGGCTTGTGCCTGTGGAGTTGGCCATTGACCCGTCATCATGTAGGTAGCACCCGGTGGCATTCCTCCCCAACCAGGGCTGTAACCAAATCTCATCCAACCCGGCATGCCTGTTGCGTAATACATGTGTCTATGTCCTCTTGGCATTTTTCTCACCTCCTGTTTTTCAATGGATTGATCTTTACGTTTTCCATCACAGTGGTCCTTTGATTTTTTTGCTCGATGCCTTACTATTCCCTTTTTCTATACCATGGGAGAAATAGCTCCTTGTTGAAAAGTACGGTGAATATCCCCAATAGTAAGGATCGTATGCCCCGGTAAGAACATATCCAAATGGCATTTCATAATACATCCATCCCAGTGATCCTTTGCTAAATGACATTTTCACCACCCCCTTTTTATGGAGAGCACTGTTATTCTCGGCCTGCATTTACCAATCGAAAATGCTAAAAATCTTCTCAACAGTGATTGTGATTGCCCGGATGATCATGTTTACAGGGCTCTACCCCACTGATTTCTCCCCGTAAATAGGCCTGCAGAATATTTCCCGTATTTCCGATTGCCCCGGTTACGACCTCAATACCGAAATTACTGAACATGTCGATCGCACGCGGGCCCATGCCTCCCGCAATCATTACGTGTGCTCCCTGTTGGCTGATGAATTGAGGGACCTTCCCAGGAATATGGTTATTGAAGTAGGGATTATCAAGAATATCCGTCTTTTGTACCTTATCACCTTCAACATCCGCGATCAGATAGCAGGGACACCTGCCAAAATGTTGACTGATCTGCCCATTAAGTCCTTGATTGTCATCACATGCTAAAACTATTTTTTTCACGTCTCTCTCCTCCCTGAGATGTTTACTGTGTGCTAGCTTTCTTAGTTCCACTTGATTTTGACCTTTCTTCCATGAGTTGCTTCCACTGTGCAGCGATGTTTTGGAAAGCATCGCTGCTTTCCCTGTGATCAGGATTACCAATTACTGAACGCCCGCTATCACCACACAAGACGATTTCCGGGTCAATCGGTATACGTCCCAGAAAGGGAACGAGCATTTCTCTGGCTGCCCGTTCACCACCTCCCTTCTTGAAAAGATCGATGGATTTTTGGCAGTGCGGGCAGGTAAATCCACTCATATTTTCAACAATGCCCATCAACGGTATCTTTAGCTGCCTGGCAAAGGTGACTGCTTTTCTACTGTCCAGCAAGGCTACATCCTGGGGAGTGGTAACAATTACAGCTCCATCAATATTTTTGAGAAGATGCGCTACACTCAATGCCTCATCACCGGTGCCGGGTGGAAGATCAATAATTAAATAGTCTAAATCACCCCAGTACACATCTCCCAGAAACTGCTTGATTACATTATGTTTAAGGGGACCACGCCAAATGACTGCGTCATCCTTGGATTGTAAAAAGAAGGCTATGGACATAACTTTCAAGTCGTGTTTGGTAACAATAGGAAGTAACCCTAGAGTTGAAGCACCGGGGCGTTGATCTTCTATGGCGAGCATCTTTGGAATGTTAGGGCCGTGGATATCCGCATCCATCAATCCTACTGCATAGCCTTCTTGTGCAAGTGTTATAGCTAAGTTGGTTGCAACAGTACTTTTTCCGACACCACCTTTTCCGCTGACCACCATAAATTTGTGCTTTATATATGACATCTTTTCATCGAGTAATTTTTGCGCATGCGCCTCTTTTTCCTCCTGACTACATTTTTCAGATTTGTCACAACTCTGGCAGACCGTCTTTTCATCACATTTGTCTGTACTCATTATCGTTGCTCCCTAGGGTGTAGGGGCAGGATAGCTGTTTCACTATCCTACCGTTATACACCCAATGTAATTGATGCTACACCTTGTGGGCTGGTGCACCAGTGAACTGTACTACCAGCACCATCGACGTCCTCTACCACCACCGAAGGAACGGCCCCTTCCACCGCCACGCGGAAAACCACCGCGGCCAACCCCAACGCCAGAGGCATAGGGGTAGCCTTGCGGGTAATACCACCCGCGAGGAAATCCACCATAGGGAGACGTCCGGAAAGGGGTAGGATTTACTCCTGATGAGCAAAAGCCCCGCCCACCACCTGTTCTGGGGCCCTGTCCTGCTGGTCCTGTTCCATCAAATCCCGGCATAGTAAACACCTCCTCTTTAAAATGATTATTTTTGCGTTGAGTCCATTCTCATTCTTCTACACCTTCCTTTTCTTATACGATGTCCCCCTGATTTTAGGGGTGAAAAAGGTGTTGTGACTCCATGTAATGTTCCCTTAATAAACCGCAGCAGCACCTCTTCTATCTCTCCCGCAACCATGGGAACTACCTGTATGCCATTTCCCATCAGCAATCTAACGGTAAAATCAGTAATGCCACCACATATCAAAACATCTACGCCTTCTTTCCGTAATAGAGCACTTCTCCTTAACGTGTTAAGGTTCATTAAAGCATGTTGTTCTCTGGCAACTACGCTGCAATTATCAACTGTTGCTATCAATAATTCTGCAGCAACATCAAAACGTGGAGAAACTCTGCTGTTAAAGATAGGAATTGCAACTTTCACCCATACCTCCATTGTGCTTCCGGTACTCTCTTAAGCATTATATGTGCCAAAGGGAAGCTTGCAAAAAATAGCAAATAGTATCAAAATGTTAGAGGAAAAAGGGAAAGGGTAGGGGAGTAACCTTGCATTGCAATATGCAATCAATCAATGCTAAAACATTGCAATATGCACGTGGAAATGTGGATTAGTGAGTGTTATACATCTCTGAGCTTATACTTTTTTATCTTTCTCCAGAGCGTACTTTTGTCAATACCTAATTCGTGAGCTGCCTTTGAACGATTACCACCATGCCTTTTCAGGGCATTGATAATGACAGAAGTTTCAGTTTCTTTGAGTCTACCAATGGGTTTTGGCATTCTCTTTGTACCGTCCTTGAATTTATTGACAAATTCCTTAGGCAGGTGTTGGATTTCGACTTGAGAACCGTGACATAATACAAACGCGTGCTCAATAATATTCTCAAGTTCCCGCACGTTGCCTGGAAAATCGTATTCCATAAACATGTTCAGGATATGATTGGGAATACCAACTATTTTCTTTCCCGTCTTAATGTTGAATTGATTAATGAAATGATCAACTAAAAGGGGGATATCCTCTCTGCGTTCAGAGAGTGGAGGAAGTTCTATCCTGACAACGTTTATTCTGTAGTAGAGGTCCTCTCGAAAGGTTCCGCGGGAAAGTAATTGTGACAGGTCTTGGTTGGTTGCCGTTATGATGCGAACATTGGCTTTTTGAAAAGAGGTGGCACCCAACGGTTCATACTCTTTTTCCTGGAGAACCCTGAGCAATTTTACCTGTAGGGCATTGGAGAGCTCGGCAATTTCATCCAGGAAAAGGGTCCCCCCCTCAGCCAGTGCAAAGCGGCCGGGTTTGTCTTTTTTTGCATCCGTAAATGCTCCCTTGAGATAGCCGAAGAGCTCTGATTCTAATAATGTATCGGGCAGTGCTCCGCAATTTACTACAATATATGGTTTTGTTTTTCTATGGCTCAGACTGTGAATAGCACGGGCAAACAGCTCTTTCCCGGATCCGCTGGGACCCTGAATTAAAACAGTGCTATCGCTTTCTGCGATATCGGGTAGCACATCGAACATTTTATGGATTTCATGATTTTTACTAATAATATCCTGGAAGGTATAACTCCTCGAGATTTCTTTTCTCAATACTTCAAGTGAAGAGAGGTCGCGGAAAGTCTCCACGCCACCAATAACCTTGCCTTTTCTATCTTTTAGTACGGCCGTGCTGATACTGACAGGTGTGGTTTTACCTTCACTCGTTATAACACTTATGGGCACGTCAATAAGTTGTTTGCCCGTTTTCAGGGTTGTTTCAAGGGCACATGCAGTCTGGCAGATATTCGCATGCAGAACATCAAAACACTTTTGTCCTATAGCCTGTTTCTTGGTAATGCCGGTAATCTTCTCCGCCGCCTCGTTAAAAGAAGTTATGTTTTTTTCATTGTCAATGGTGAAAACGCCATCGGCAATGCTGTCCAATATCACATCCATTGACAGATCTACTGTTTTTTTGGGTTTCGTCATGCAAACGCTCCATATGCTTCAACCACTCAGTAGCTCTAATACTATACCATCAAATAGCTTTCCAGAACAACAGATACTTTAAACACGACACTTGCATCGAGGATATCAACTATAATATGCATTTATGCAAGCCTGAACCCACTCTGTCATTACTACCACCCTCTTGCAAATCTTTCGGGAGCACATTCCGGGCAGAGGAACTTTCCATTCCGGACCGTTAAGCATGGCTCTATAGTGGGTTCTCCACAGAGGGAACACTCCCGTGAGGGGAATATTTTTGCACGTTCAGGAACAGGATAGTCTTTTAATTGCCCAATAGTAAAAAGTTTCTCCGCG
>Ga0209536_100011027_pt1 | contig 13270 bp, 13 predicted proteins | sample DeeMarSeWOR28_12_FD_187461 | JGI IMG/M metagenome (GOLD analysis project Ga0209536, IMG submission 187461) | Marine sediment microbial communities from White Oak River estuary, North Carolina - WOR-2-8_12 (SPAdes) (version 2) | ecosystem: Environmental > Aquatic > Marine > Intertidal zone >...
TGCGAACTCCTTACAGGCTTCGCGTATTGCAGTTGTAATTGGATGCAGCATAATGATCAATTTGCTTGAAGATTGACGTCAATTTGAGAGTTCATTTTTCATTCCTTATTCTTTTGGAGAAAGGATCTGATTGAGAATGAATGCCACCATCACGGATAAGGAATTTGCGCTCTTTAAAAGTCTGATTTATCAGCAAGTCGGAATCACCCTGGATGTCCCCAAAAAGACCCTCTTGGTTTCGAGGTTAGGGAAACGACTTCGGGAACTTGGTCTTCCCACCTATCAAGCCTATTATGACTGTCTCAGTGGAAAAGGGGGAGAGGAAGAACTCACGAAATTGTTGGATCTGATTTCAACCAACAAGACGGACTTTTTTCGTGAGCCTGTCCATTTTGATTTTCTTCGTGAACACGTTCTTCCTCAGGTCCAAGCGGTCAAAACGCTGAGGATTTGGTCCTCCGCGGCTTCTTCAGGAGAGGAACCGTATACGATTGCCATGACCTTGTCTGATGCAATTCCCGATATGAGCCGGTGGGATATCAAAATATTGGCCTCGGATATCTCCACGCGTGTTCTGGCCAAAGCGGCTTCCGGGGTGTATGAAGAGGAGCGGGTGAGTCAACTGCCTCTGGATCTGGTTCAGCGATTTTTTTTGAGAGGGCAAGGGACGCAATTGGGAAAATTCAAGGTCCGGGCGCATATCGCCCAATTGGTGAATTTTCGCCGGATCAATCTTATGGACACAACCTTTCCTATTCGTTCGGCTTTGGATGTCATTTTTTGCCGCAACGTGATGATTTATTTTGATCGTTCCACGCAAGCAAAATTGATGGAAAAATTTTTTCGGTATCTTCGTCCAGGGGGGTATTTGTTTATCGGGCATTCGGAAAGTTTGCAGTGGATTGAGCATGAATTTACATATCTTCGCCCCACCATTTATCAAAAGCCATTAGGCGTGAAGAGTGAGGGGTAAGGGATGCAATGTCCGGCCACCCTCCATCAGATCCAAAGTTGGTTAGCGGGTATCCATCCTGAACAGGAAAATTAGGAGGAAGGGGCAGGACGAGAAAAGGCAAAAACGGACTTTCCTGATAGCCTGTCCTTACTCCATACGTTATCACTCTTGAATGACGTAGATTAAAAAAAAAGAGCGAAAATAATGTCATCAACAGGATTAATGGAATTTGGACATATTCGACGGATGCAGGATACACGCTTTCCCTATGAAGTCGCAGTAATCCTCCCTGGAGAATATTTTGTCAGTCAGGAGCCCAAGGTGGTGTATACCATTTTGGGTTCCTGTATTTCAGTGTGTCTGCGTGATCCCTTTGTCAACGTCGGGGGTATGAATCATTTTATGTTGTCGGCACCGACCAGTGAGGGTGGACAAGATAGTTGGGCCGACTCCGGGCGCTATGGCAGCTTTGCCATGGAAATGTTGATTAACGAAATCCTGAAGCGTGGAGGTAAAAAGAACCGGCTTGAAGCGAAAGTATTTGGCGGCGGAAAAATTTATGACGGCGCCATGGATATCGGGGCGAAAAATGCTGCCTGGGCCTTAGATTATTTGGAGCGTGAAAGCGTCCCTCTTTTGAAAGCGAATGTCGGGGATGTGTGTCCCCGAAAAGTGTATTTCTTTACGGACTCGGGAAAGGTGCTTTTAAAAAAACTCGATCGTGTCGTGGCCAAAGCTATTGCCCAGGAGGAAGGGCAGTACCAACGAAAACTGCAGTATGCTCATCTTCAATCGGATGTAACCTTGTTTTAAATAAGAAGTGCGGGGTCAAGAGTCAGGAGTGAAACGAAATAAGTGCAAAGAGACAAAATTGGAATAAACAGCAAAAGGTACGGAAAGTGTGGACGGAAGGAATTCTCTTTTGTTCCTGAATTCTGACTGTTCACGCGTAAGTCAAGTTTGGAGAATAATATGTGTAATAAAAAAATTCGTGTGTTAATCGTCGATGATTCGGCGTTGATTCGAAATGTTATGACGGAAATTTTATCCCAAGATCCGGAGATCGAGGTTGTGGGGACAGCCCCCGACCCGTATGCCGCCAGGGAAAAGATTAAGACTTTCAACCCCGATGTGCTCACCTTGGATGTGGAAATGCCCAAAATGGATGGGCTGACCTTTTTACAAAAACTCATGGCTGCGCGGCCGATGCCTGTGGTGATGGTGAGTTCTTTAACTGAACAGGGAGCTGCGACTACCTTACAGGCTTTGGATTCGGGGGCAGTGGATTTTGTGACTAAACCGACTATGGACATTCAGCATGGCATGTCAGACTTAGCTCATCAAATTACAAGCAAAGTGAAAATTGCCGCGCAGGCCACTGTGAAAAAACGAACGTCACCGGCTGATTGTGCTGAACGGATTAAAGCGTTAGCTGCGCAATCGGCTATGATTAAAACCACTGATACGATCATTGCTATTGGAGCCTCCACGGGCGGAACCGAAGCGCTTCGGGAGTTGTTGGAAGTGTTGCCCCCTAATACGCCACCCATTGTCATGACGCAGCATATGCCTGAACAATTTACAAAATCTTTTGCCGACCGGCTGAACCAGCTCTGTCAAATTCACGTGAAGGAGGCTCAGGAGGGGGATAGCGTCATTCCCGGACAGGCATTGTTGGCCCCGGGTAATTTTCATATGGAACTCCGCCGGAGCGGTGCCCGGTATTATGTGACGCTCAATCAAGAGCCTCCAATCAACCGGCATCGTCCTTCCGTGGATGCCATGTTTCGTTCGGTTGCCCGGTATGCCGGGGGAAATAGTCTTGGGGTGATTTTGACCGGCATGGGCAATGATGGGGCGGCTGGTATGTTAGAGATGAAACAGGCGGGAGCGTTTAATGTGGCCCAAGATGAAGCGTCCTGTGTGGTCTTCGGGATGCCCAAAGAAGCGATTAAAGCCGGTGGCGTCGACAAAATTTTGCCACTTTCTGATATTCCTGGGGCACTTCTTGCTCAGATCAAAATGGTTTCTTGCCGTTAAGGATGGCCTTCGGCCCGTATGAAAAATATACGCGCGGGTCATGGTGGTCACGGCAGAAAACAAAAGATCCCGATGGGGAACGCTTTTGCTGCAGCCTGAAACGAAGAGGGGAAGAAACTTTTTGTGAAAGCGGTGCTTGAGGAAAAATATCCAATTTGGGGAATTCAGGGAAGCGAGGCGGAATGGAACCTGGAAGAGGTGGAATTGAAGAAAACGAGGCTGTTCGCGTTCTCATACTCCGGGTGATGGAGTCGTCTTTTCTCTGCTTCGCCATGGCCCAGACATTGGTGTTGCCGCCTCCTAGGTTACTTTCGACGCCCGGTGTTGGTAATCAAATTTCAAGGAGTCTGTACCAGTGGGATTCGCGTGGGAAGATTTGACATATATTCGAAAATTGGTACGGGAACGGTCGGCGATCGTTTTGGATGAAGAAAAAGAATATCTGATCTTTTCTCGATTGGAACCTCTTGCCAAGGAATTAGGATTTGACTCTCTCCCGGGGCTAGTGGGAAGGCTTCGGCGTACATCTTATGACATGCTTCATAGAAAAGTCGTAGAAGCGATGACCACAAATGAGACCAGTTTCTTCCGGGATTTGAGTCCGTTTCTCGCTATGAAAGAATGGCTTCTCCCGGACTTGATTGATCGCAGGGCTTCAACGCGATGTCTTTCTATTTGGTGTGGAGCCAGTTCCAGTGGGCAGGAACCTTACTCAATTCTGCTGACCATTTTTGAACATTTTCCACAATTAAAAGATTGGCAGATTCGGTTTGTGGCCACGGATATTTCCGGGGCCATGGTGAAAAGATGTCAAGAGGGGATATACAGTCAATACGAAGTCAATCGTGGGCTTCCTGCCGATTTGCTGGCGAAGTATTTTTCGAAAAAAGGCACCTACTGGCAAATTGCTGAAGATCTTCGAAAGCGAATTGAATTCAGAGAAATGAATCTTGTCGGTCCCTGGCACCTGTCTCCAGCCATGGATTTGGTGGTGTTACGAAACGTCATGATTTATTTCAATGGAGAAACCAAGAAGCACATCTTAAGGAAAATTCGCAATATTCTTGATCCTCAAGGCTATCTCTTGTTGGGGGGAACGGAAACGACGATTAATCTTGACGAACAATATGAACGGGTTGCGGTGAATGGTACCTCATGCTACCGGAAGAAAAGGGGATAGGGGACTACCTACGGTGAAAATTTTAGAGCAGGAAATTTTCGAAATGACTGAGACGACGTGCCAGGCCCTGCTGGGATTTGATCTCCAGCCGAGCACGGTGCCGGCGGCAATGGATTTGGCCGGAAAATTTGGTATGGGAAAAGTGGAAATTTCTGAGGCATAGAATGGGGTTGTGTTATTGCATGGATCTGGGCAACTTGCACCCTGCGCCGCGTCTGTCAATTTTTCGAATGGCCCTTCTGAGGTGACTGCACAGGATCGAAGGGATGCGATGCATGAATTGACCAATGTTATTGCGAACAATATCAAGACGTTGCTCCCGGGTCCCTGTCACTTATCTCTCCCTCAGGTGATGCCAACAACCTCGGAAAGGTTGGAGGTTGCCCATGCGGAACGGGTGAGCGAATTGGTGTTCGATTGCCAGAACCAACCCTTGCATGTCTCACTCTGGAAACGCTAGAGGGACGAATGATGAGAGGAGAATGCCATGCTTGTTAATCAACGGCAATTTACCCGGGTGACCGTCGCGATTCATGCGGAACTGCGTGTCGGAGGGACGGTGACCATTCATGGGAATGTGCAGAATGTTAGTGTTAACGGCCTTCTGCTTCGGTGTGACGTCACGCTTTCCGAGCAGACTCCCTGTTTGGTGGTTTTGCATTTAGATGGGGGGCAAGGCGGGCCAACCATTGAAATTCAAGGAGTGGTTGTGCGTGATAAACCGAATATTATCGTGGTTCAATTTCTAGAGTTGGTGGGCCAGGAGAGTGCGGAACATCTGCGCAACCTGGTGATGTATAACAGCGGGAACCAAGTGGATCTGGTTGAAGAAGAGTACCAGTCGCATGTGGGCCGACAGGGCAAGGCATAATGCCTGACGGCACCTTAGACCGCTTGATTGACACCCCTGATTTGGTTTGGGAATGTAGAAATTTGGTCTTCATTCTTTCGGAATGTTGACCGATAATGATGGCAGAGCATTCAGAAGACGAGGGAAGGGATTCCCTCTTTACCGTTTTACGGGAGGCGGGCATGAATATCACTCAGAAAAAGTCGGATGGACATGTGCTTGTGCATATGGAGGGGCGGTTTGACTTTGGTGCGAGAAAAACCTTCAAAGACGCCATGGATCAGGCGATCAAAGATGAGATGCCGATTGTTTTGGATTTAGAGCAAGTCTCTTTTGTGGATAGCTCAGCCTTGGGTCTTCTGGTGATCTCCCATCAAAATCTCAAAAGTAAAAAGATCCCGCTTTGTCTGGTGAATCCGCAAACCTATGTCCGGCAGGTGTTGGATTTGGCCAATATTGGCAAAATGATTCCTATTTATCAGACATTGGACGAAATTCCCAAATGGGAAGTTCTGTCGTCACGCGTTTTGGCATAGTCTTCTCCCTCTCTTGCCCTGAGCATCTCCTAAGGCAGGAGAGATAAAGGGTACAGAGGAAAGCACTCTCTGTCATACCCGCAGGGTGAGAGAGGGGGCCATTCGCAAAGAGAAAACCGATGACCGATGATCCATGTCGGAAAAGACTGTGGAGTGAGCCTATGTCATGCAGGAACGACCAGGTTTTATCCTCTTTTGGGAAATCAGGACTCAGGAAGGTTTTGCCCAAAAGAGTGATGAGGCCTGAAACGTAAGGATTAAAAAGGGAAGGGAAGACAATCAGAGAATAAAGAGATCTTCCTGCCTCAACCTTACTCCTCACGCTTTACGCCTTACAACTGACCATTCCCATGAATACCCTTAGCAATCGTTCTTGCTCTTCCACAACGACACGGAAGCGTATTGCCTGTTCACAAATACGTGCGGGCATGTTTTTGGTCCGAATCCTGGATTCCTGGTGGAAGTCGCCTTTCTTCCTTCATCGCCGTCTTCTTTGCTTCCAGGACGTGCAGCAATTGGTTCAGTCCGGTATTCAGGAAGTTGAAATTGATACGTCCAAGGGACTCGATGTCTCTTTTGATTCGGAACCGTTGAATTGTACTGGCGCAATTGAGGGACAACACGAGACCGCTCGGGCCAATCATCAGGAGGAGCCGTGCGATCAAGATTCCGAGTCCATTCCTCTTGATCCCAATTCCCTAGAACGGGAAAATCAGGAGCAGCTTCTTCAATTGCGGGGGGATGCGATTGTGGCCTTGGAAAATGTGTTCGAGGGGGTTAAAACAGGCCAGACGATTCCTCTTCCTTCCTTGCACGCAATTGCCCAGGAGTTTGTTCAAAAAGCTTTGGAGCATCCTACGGTTCTCGCCGAAATTATGTTGATTGAACATCTTGAACAGTTCGACAAAACCCTCTACTCGCATGTTGTTGACACGGCCGTGCTCTCGATTCTAGTTGGCCTTCAACTCGGGTGGGACGTGAAGGTGCTTGGAGAGGTGGCTGTGGCAGCCTTGTTACATGATGTCGGCTATATGAGGCTTCCCCTCAATCTTGTTCAGACACGGTGGGGGAGAACCGGTAATGAAAGTGCCTTGTTGCAACAACATGTGGAGATGGGGCTGGCGCTGATTATCAAGAACTCTCAGTTTTCCCCGGATATTGTTCAAATGGTACGGGAGCACCATGCCTATCAGGATGGCTCAGGGTATCCTAATGTGCAAGGAGGGGAACCGATATCGGCTTCGGGAAAATTGTTAGGGCTGGTCGATTATTTTGATGAGTTACTCGCAGAGGGGAATACGTCGGGATTATTTCCTGCCGCTTTAGTGATCCGTCGGATGTATCAAGAAGCGCAAAAGGGGAAATTCCCTACTCTGTTTGTCGAAGCCATGATTCGAGTTTTCGGAGTGTATCCTGTAGGCACGTTTGTCCAACTCTCCACCGGCGAGCAGGCCGTAGTGGTGAGGCAGAATCCTGAGGTGAGCGTGAAACCTCACGTGAAAATTATTCGGACTCGAAATGGTCAAATCCTTCATGAGCCCGAGGGGAAGAATTTAGCTCTTGAGGAAAATCTGGGGCATGCAGTGGAAATTAGTAAAGTCCTGGACTCCACAGAATTTTCTATCAACCTTCGGGAATATTTTACCTAGCTTATGTGGAGTAATCCAATCGTCTTTCAGAGTCTGTGGGATGGGTTAATGGTTGGAGTGTGTCTGGTGGATAGGGCTGGAAAAATAATGCAGATGAATTTAGCCGGCTCGCGATTATTGGGTTGGGGTGCAGCCTGTCCCACGAACGTCTCTTGTCATGAACTGTTAGGATGTCTGGTTTCGTCAGAGGAAGGGGACATGGAAGTCTGCCCTCTCTCTGGATGGCTTCTGAACAAAAAAATGGTGTGGACTCCCCGAACCCGCCTGCGAAATCGACAGGGGACGTGGTGTTGGGTGGAATTGAAAGGTCTTGTGGTGGAGGATGTCAAGGAGACCGGGTTCTTGTTGATGTTTCGAGATCTCAGTTCGGAAGTGAAGTTGACGGAAGAAACCAAACGGTTGGCTTCTATTCCTCAGGAAAACCCTTTCCCTGTCATTGAAGTCGATGCGGCGGGGCACCTTCTCTATGCCAATCCCTCCATGGTGCGGTTAATGGAGGAAGCCAATATCGGCCAGGATGGTTTCTCAACGGCTTTGCCGAAACGGTTTCCTGCCCTGGCCAAGCGATGTTTATCCCGAGGCCACCTTGAAAGTCATCTTGAGGTGAGCGTCGGGGATAGGCAGTATTCCTGGACCTTTTCTCCGCATCCGGAGTTGGGACTGCTTCGAGGCTATGGCATGGATATCACTGAGCCCAAGCGGGCTGCAGATGAATTGTCGGCGTTTGCGGATACCCTTGAAGCCAAAAACCAGGAGCTGGATCAAGCGTTGATTAAGGCCGAATCCGCGACTCGAGCAAAGGCGGCATTTCTGGCCGTGATGAGCCATGAAATTCGGACCCCATTGAATGGCGTCATTGGTATGGCGGAATTACTATTGCAGTCTTCTCTGGATCCGGAGCAAGAGGAATGTACGAAAATTATTCGGATGTCTGGTGAGGGATTGCTCAATATCATTAATGATATTTTAGATTTTTCGAAGATTGAGTCAGGCCAATTAGCCTTAGAGACCATTGGGTTCAATCCTACATCATTGCTCGAAGAAGTCGTGGATTTGTTTTCGGAGCGGGCCCATCGAAAGGGATTAGATGTGGCTGCCTATGTGGATCCAGATGTGCCTCCACAGCTTTTTGGCGATTCTCATCGCCTACGGCAAATACTCAGTAATTATATTTCGAATGCGCTGAAATTTACGGAGGATGGATCGGTATTTGCTCGAGTGTCTTTGGTTGATTCAGCCCTGCCCATTCCTAATGAGCACGCATCTGGCCCAAATGCCCTTTCCGGGAATCCGACAGAAGAGTCGATACGGTGGATCAGGTTTTCGGTCGAAGACACTGGTCTAGGGATGTCAGAAGAGGTTCAACAAAAAATCTTTCAAGTCTTTACTCAAGCGGATAGCTCCATGAGTCGCAAATTTGGAGGATCCGGGTTGGGGTTGGCCATTTGCAAACAATTAGCGGAATTGATGAATGGGACGGTTGGGGTGAGGAGTCGGCCAGGTCAGGGCTCCACATTTTGGTGTGATATTCCTTTTCGAGTTGAACGTTCTGGTCCTTCCCCCAAAAACATTGCCTTGCCATTGGATGGCAAAGAGGTGTGGATGATGTGTCCCTTGAGATCTTCGGCGTGGGTGATCTCCCAACTTCTTCAAGAAATGGGGGCCAAGGTTGTGCGGGTGGATAGTATCCAACATGCCCAAACGTTGGTTGACAACAAACAAGATTCTCAACCCGACATCCTTGGCCTTATTGTCGGAGGCAACTTGGAGCAAGGGGAGATTCGGCAATGGCTTGACGCGATTCAATTCTCTTCCCCACTTCAAGACGTCAAGATCTGGAGTCTGAAGCCATTCTGGTTTCGCAAGGATGAGGAAGAACGCATCCTTACCCTTGACGGCATGATCACGCTTCCCATTCACCGTGGACAATTTTTCCACTGTATATTGGGAGAAACCGATTCTCGGGGAAACCCGGATATGCTGAGAGAGTCTGGGCGACACACCTCTGAGAACTCTCAAAGTGGTAAGGGATTATTTGAGGTTATACACAAAAGGGGGAACGAAGGGCCTTCTGTGTTGGTTGTGGAAGATAATCCAGTGAATCAAACCGTTGCAGCAGGAATGTTAGGAAAATTGGGATGTCGGGTGACCATTGTTGAAAATGGAAGCCAGGCTGTAAATATTTTGAATGAGAGGGATGTGGATTGCATTGTGATGGACTGGGAGCTCCCCGGAATGGACGGGTTAGCCACCACTCGAATCATTCGGGAAATGGAGAACACCGGAAGGTTCGTGCATAAGTATTCCTACTGGTGTCGACAGCATGCAGCATCCTCTCCACCAGTCTCCCATATTCCGATCATCGGCATGACAGCCCATGTGCTTCCTGAACACGGCCAACAATGTCTGTTAAGTGGCATGGATGAATGTCTTGCCAAGCCTGTTCATCTACACGACTTCGAGAAAGTGCTTCAGCGATGGGTGGGGTTCATTCCCGGTGAGACCGTTTCCCCTTTATCTCGGCCAGAAGACCGTTCTGTCTATCCTGGAAACGATCCGGCATCAGGGTCCGTTAATGATCTTGGGGAGCACTTTGAATGCCCGAGTGATGTGGAAGGCTATGACGTTTCCGCAGCGTTACATGCGATGGAAGGGGACAAAGCTTTGTTGTATTCCCTATTTGAAATTTTCAACGAAGCAACTCCTGGTCTTCTCAAGGAAATGCAGCAATCGCTTCAGATGCAGGAACGCCAGGATTTCCAAAGGCAGGCTCATCAGATCAAAGGCGCTTTAAGTGCGGTGCATGCTGGAAACCAAGCGAAATTGGCTGAACAACTTGAACAAAAGGCTGCTTTCGCGTCTTTTGCCTATCTTCAATCAGCATTGGTTAAATTGGAGAATGAGATTCATAAATTGGTCGATGTGTTTCGAAGCCTGATCACTTTTCGAGAGGAGAAGGAAGGGAAATTGTTTCCAAAAACATCATCTCTTGAGGCGAGTGCTCAGGAAGAAGGGGATCAAGTCTGGCTTAAGCGGTGAGGAGGATAAAATTTTCTTGTATCTGGGAAGAAGTCTCAAGTTTTCAAGCAATCAGTCCGATACCACAAGCATTAATGACTAAACTCTAATGAGGGTACCACAATGAAAGATTTGCTGACCTTAAGTGAAGTTTCGACGTTTTTGAAAGTGCCAAAATCCACGATCTACAAATTAGCAAGAGAGCGCCGTCTTCCTGGACATAAAGTTGGAAAGCACTGGCGGTTTGTTCGGGAAGAAATCGAAGCCTGGGTACAGAATGCCGGAGGAGAAGCCGTCATGGTTGGTGCAGGACCACAAAATGGGACCCGTGATCGATTCAGTTTGAATTAATCCGGTATTGTTCTGGACTCCTCCTCTTTTTGGGAGAGGACTCAGATGAAGAAAATATAAGTAACTTGCTCAGATTCTGAGGGCAAGATGCCCCGGAATCGGCAGCAAACATTGAGCCCCACTCATTGATGGTTGCCTGGACTTTCAATATACTGAGAAATCTTTTCCCTTCTCGTTTTCCCTCTTCCATATTCTCTCCGTCATCCCTTGTCGACTCTTGACCTTCCTCGGGGCTGTTGATTGTTTTGCCTTCTAGAGAACTTCATAGAAATTGTCCTTTTTCTTCTCTGCGGAGGACCGTCAGGAAGGGTCTCCTCGGTCTTTTTATTCCTATCGAAAAACCGAAAGCAGACAGAACTGCATGGGCTTGCGTAGAACGTGGGACGATGAACAACTTTTTCTAACGACAGTTAAAGAATGTCAATAAGTTAACCGAAACTCGAATATACCACGTGTGTATAGCCAAATAAGGACGCATGGAACGGAAGAGAGTTTTCATTTTTGTTAACTAGGCTTTCAATGTCTCAGGTGTAAGGAGCGCATCATGATTGATACCGGAATTAAAGTGTTGGTGGTGGACGATATGTCCACTATGCGTCGGATTGTCAAAAATGTGCTACGCCAAATTGGGTTTTCGGACATTATTGAAGCCGAAAATGGACAGGACGCCCTGACGAAATTAAAAGCAGGCGGTTTTGGACTGGTGGTCTCGGATTGGAATATGCCGGTGATGCAAGGCATTGAGCTGCTGCGGGCCGTTCGAGCTGATGCGGAGTTAAAGGCCATTCCCTTTTTGATGGTGACGGCGGAAGCGCAAAAAGAAAATCTGATCGAGGCCGTCCAAGCCGGGGTCAGTAATTATGTCGTGAAGCCTTTTACGGCAGAAGTTCTGCAAGGCAAATTAGAGAAAATATTTGCCAATCTTCAGTCGCCCAAAACCTGATAACGGCACATCGTCCCTTCCAGACATAAAGGAGACCCCTATGCTTGTGGATCGCAGAATAGAGACCGAGGTGGCAGGCGACGCAGAAGAGATGCCCGAAGAGGCGTTTCATGCCGAACGGTCGATCAATGCGGAAATGGAGGAATTGACCAAGTATGTCGAGGTGATCACTAAAACCATTCGAGAGATGGAGTGCCCGGTGAGGTCGACCTCGGATCAACTGCCTCAGGCCACTTCGCATTTGCATGATCTGGCAAAGATGACGGAAGAGGGCACTCATCAGGTTCTCAGCCTGACGGAAGAACTTGAGCATAACCGAGGGGTGATGCAACACAAGTTAGAACAATTGCGGGCCAATGTTGCTGGACGAGCGGTGAAGGATATTGATTCGATTTTGGACATGGTGAAAGCTGATGAAGGACGTCTCTTGAATATCCATGTGGCCCTTTCATTTCAGGATCTCGTGGCGCAACGGGTGGCCAAGCTCGTCACCATTTTAAATGAGATCCAGCATAAGTTGCTGAAGTTGGTCGTCATCTTCGGGATACAACAGAAGAAAGATGGAAACGGTTCCAAAGGTGAGGGACGGGGCTATGAAATGCTGCGTCAGTTGGAATCCTCGAAAACTACGGCGCTTGAACAAGATCTCATTGATAATATTATGTCAGAATTTGGATTTTCTTAAACGCCAATGTCCGAGGGATCGCCAATGAATGATTTGGCAAGATGAAAAGCTCTATGAGCCTACAACGGGAAATCTATGAATGAGGAAATGAAAGAAATACTGAACGATTTTTTAGCCGAAAGCTCCGAAATGTTGGAAGCGCTTGACCAGCATTTTGTGAAATTGGAAACGGAGCCTTCTAATACCGAACTGTTAAACGAGATTTTTCGGTGCATGCACAGCATGAAAGGCTCTGCAGGATTTCTCGGGTTTACCCATTTGGTTGAAGTCGCGCATCAAGCGGAGAGTTTGTTGAATAAACTCCGGCAGGGAGAGATGTCGGTTTCCCCTTTCATTATTGACATTATTTTGGAAGCCGTGGATGCGGTGAAAATGCTTCAGTCTGACATTCGGGAAACTGGGGAAGATTCTCATGTGGAAACCCAGCTCATTGTTAATAAATTAGCCCTAACCATGGATGCCGCAGATGACCTGAAGCTTTCCATTCCCTCCCCAAAGCCGGGAGTGGCGACAGTTGTCCCTTCTAACCAATCTCCGTCTCCGGTGGAGATTCCATCCTCTTCCCTAGCTGGGGCTAACGGTAATTTCTCCTTCTCTCCCCTTCCGGGTCACCAGTCGGTTGATGAGGCCGCTATGATTGGAGGAACGGCAGAGTTGTCAGAAACGACGGCTCTTTCAGAGGGTCCTCCAGGATTATCGGAAGTTTTGAATAAAATGAAAGAAGCGGCGTCACGAACTGCTCAGGCCGTCAGTGCGCCGGTTGGTAAACCGTCGGCAGGAAAAGAAGAAGATCAAACGGTTCGGGTGGAAACCAAACGGTTAGACCATGTCATGAATCTGGTGGGCGAACTGGTGTTGGGTCGCAACCGACTCATGAAGCTCGGGTTTGGACTTGAGGAGCAATATGAGATAAATCCACTTGTCCGGGAGTTAGGAGTCACATTGGCGCAACTCAATCTCGTAACCTCCGATTTACAATTGGCGGTGATGAAGACCCGAATGGTCCCTATTCGGAAGGTGTTTTCACGATTTCCCAGGTTGGTTCGGGACTTAGCCAGTAAGT
>Ga0209536_100011028_pt1 | contig 13270 bp, 11 predicted proteins | sample DeeMarSeWOR28_12_FD_187461 | JGI IMG/M metagenome (GOLD analysis project Ga0209536, IMG submission 187461) | Marine sediment microbial communities from White Oak River estuary, North Carolina - WOR-2-8_12 (SPAdes) (version 2) | ecosystem: Environmental > Aquatic > Marine > Intertidal zone >...
GTGGCTGGAAAGCCACTCCCACTAACTATTAATTGCAACTTAAATAACTTCAATTCTTAATCTAGTTTCATATAAGCGGCGGCGCTGGCCGCGAGCGCCCAGTCTGATCGAAAAAGAAACTGATGAACGTCGAACGTCCAACATCGAAGGAATGAATTCTGTCTATTTCAGAAAAAGACTGAGCGAAGCGATTCCATCCTTCGACATTCGTTATTCGATATTCGTCATTTTGCGGTCTTTAGATCACGTCTTCAGCGTGATTCGCTTTTTAATGTAGTTTCACACAAGGCTATCGCCAGCGAGGTCAAAATTTATTTCAATGCGTATTATTCGCGCGCAAGGACTCGGGATTAAGGATATGGAAAAAAAAATACGAAAACATTTCTCAAGAGAACTTGAAAAAATAAAAAAACAGATTCTTTCCCTGGGCGCCATGGCGGAGGAGCGGGTGCGGATAGCGCTTCAGGCTATTGAAACGAATGACGCTGATCTGGCCCAGCGCATTATCAAAACCGACTATGAACTTGATGAAATGGAAGTTGAAATCGAGGAGGAATGCCTAAAGGTCCTGGCGCTGCACCAGCCGGTTGCAATAGATTTGCGGTTTCTGATCGCGGTCATCAAAATCAACAATGATCTGGAGCGAATCGGAGACCAGGCCGTCAACATCGCAGAACGGGTCGGTGTTACCGCCAAGAGTGAACAGCTCGAATTCTTTTTTGACTACTCAACCATGGGAGAAAAGGTCCAGACCATGCTGAAAATGAGTCTGGATGCCCTGATCACCATGGATTACGATCTAGCGTTCAGCGTCGTCATGATGGACGATGAAGTAGATGCCATAAAAGCGGAGGCCTACGACCGAGTCAAGCAGGCCATGGGTGAGCACCCGAACAAAATCGGCTACTTGATCAATCTGTTTTTGATATCACGCCACCTGGAACGTCTGGCCGATCACGCCACCAATATCGCGGAGGAGGTGATTTACCTCATCGAAGGGGAAATCGTCAGACACGCTCCCTACAATCGCGAATAGACCCGAGTAGATCGCCGCCGGGGATCAGTCAGCATAAACCGGCACGACATAGGGTCCGTCGGGAATGACGGCAATTCTCTGATCCTCCTGACGCTGTATGCAGGCCTGCAGCGTCTCCGATAGCTCTGAAACCTGCTGCACTCCGGTCAATGCGCGCTGCTCAGCCGGCAAAAGGTCACTATACAAATGAATGGATCCCAGCCGCATGGGCTTTAATTGCATTTAGGTTTTATCCAAGGCATAGCCACCGGCGCTGGTAACCACTGTGGAAAATTTTTGCGGCACCGCAATCTCCACGTAGGTCCGCAGAAAGTCTACCGCCTCCATATGGCTCGTCTCAATCTCACCGTAATTCAAAAAGGTAACCCGGCGCCGGTCGTCGATGACCGCATTGACGGCCATGACCGGTGTAAGTTTTCGCACGATTTGCATGGTTTTCCTTCATCAAAGAAGCCCGGCTAATTTTTCAACAGTGACTTCAGCAGGGTCAAGGCCTCACCCCCGTCCCGGGCGTAACCGTCCGCCCCAATGTCGTCGGCGAATTTCTGATTAACCGGAGCGCCACCCACCACAATTTTCACCTGGTCTCTGAGTCCCGCCTCCTGAAGCGCCTTAATCACCAGGTTCATCTGAGGCATGGTGGTGGTTAGCAGGGCTGACAACCCTAAAACGTCCGGTTTGGAATCCCTCACCTGGCGAACAAATTCTTCAACCTTGACATTAACACCCAGATCTACGGTTTCATAACCGACGCCTTTGAGCATGGTCAGCACCATATTTTTGCCGATGTCGTGCAGGTCGCCTAAAACGGTGCCGATCATAATGTTTGCGGCTTTTTCAACCTGCCGACCGGCCAGATGCGGCTCGAGCACCTTCAAGGCTTCATTGAGCGCCCGTGCAGAAAGCAACACTTCCGGAATAAATACGCTGCCGTCCTTGAAGCGTTCACCGATGATTTCCATGGCCGAGAGCATGCCCGCATTCAGGATAGCCCGGGCGTCATACCCCTTTTCCAGCAGACTTCGAACATCGGCAATCAATTTCCGGATGTCCCCGGCTAATACGTCTTGTTGAATGAACGCAAAGGCATCATCCCGAAGACCGGCGGTCTGCGGTGCCCGATGTCGCTTGGGGTCTGCGCCCGCCCGCTCCAGACGAGTTTGGTCGATGGGATCAAAACCACCGGCCTGCAACGGAAGTTTGCCTTCCTTTTCAATGCGTTCCCCGATGTAGCGCAGTCGATCAAAGTCGGTATTGGGCGGGCTGGTGTCGCCAATGGAGGCAATAAATCGTGTACCGGGTGCGATCACCTTTAAAAGGTGGGTCAGATAGTTTTTCAACTCGTCCCAGGTGGCGGACTCTTCCAGCAACAGCATTTCAGGGATGCCGCCTTGAATGGTCAAATGACCCGGCCGGCACCAGCGTTCGTAATACTCCTCGATGTCGACCTTAGTCATGGGATACGGGGTCACTGCATCGGCAATGTCCATGTCGCAGCGCGGGATCAGATCCATCAATCCCCGGTTTTCGCCATCAGGATGCATAAGAAGCAGAATGCCCTTTGCGTGCAGCCGCGCAGCCGCCTTGCGGCACCAGGGCAAAATCTCTTTTTCGAAATAAGTTGGGTAGGTGACCATGTCGTCGACGTTGCCGGACCACATCACGGCATCGGCCGGTGAGCCGGATAGGATGCTGATCAACTGATTGTATACCGGTTCCAGGGCCTCTGCCAGTTCAGCCATTTCATCGGGGTAGTCATGATAGTGTAAATAAAATTCCGTGGCGCCCAAAAGGGTTTTTTGAATAAAGTGTACAGGTGAAGAACAGGCGATTCCCAGGCCTTGGGCGACGGCAATCCCGTCTTCACCAACAAAATCCCTCCACTTCTGAAACCGCTCGTAGGCCGGTTTTAATTTCAAATTACCGAATATGTGGGCCAAGGTGCGATAGTCCTCTCTGGTTTTGATAGCATGCTCTTTTACCCAGGTTATGGAAGCGCCGGATTTTTTCATCTCGGCCGTATATCCGTGCCGCACGCTGATCGTGCCACGCGGAGTGTGATACTCCACGTGGGTCATGTGCTCGTCGCCGTCGTCTTCATCGTCAACGATGATGTCAACGTCCGGTGAAAATTCAAAATCATAGGGGAACTCTTTCAATCGGTAAAGCCCCATGGCGCGGTGTGCAATATCTTCGGGCTTATCGGGCTTGAGATACTCCGGGACAACCTTGTGCAGCGGCCAGCCCTCGGCACGATGAATTTCCTCCACGCTTAACCCTCGGTACCGTTCCGGCAAGGTGCCGGCCAGCACATTGGCGTTATGCCAAAGATCAATGCGGGGAATCCAGGGCAGCGTGTCGACCATTTCACCCCGGGTAACGCTGAGCAATCTTTCTCTGTGGGTCATTTTAACAAATCTCCCTATTCCAAAATCCCATCATTGAAATAGTCCAATTGGGGCACAGACTCTAAAGTTCCGCCCGGGGATCACTTTGTCGCGACCAATTTCCTGGCCAGTTGAACCGCTTCGGCCGCATCCTCGCCATAGCCGTCCGCTCCGATTTGTTCGGCAAATTTTTGGTCAATCGGCGCACCGCCCACCAACACTTTGACCTGGTCTCTCAATCCTTCGGACTGCAGGGCCTCGATCACCTTTTGCATTTCGGGCATCGTGGTCGTCAATAGAGCCGACAGTCCCAAAATATCGGCTTTTTCTCTTTTCAGGGTGTCAATCAAATCCTCAATTTTAAGATCCACGCCGAGGTCAACGACCTTAAACCCGGCGCCTTCCAGCATCATTGTCACCAGATTCTTGCCGATGTCATGCAGATCGCCTTTGACGGTGCCCATGAGAATGGTGCCGCGTTTTTCGGCTTCAGCAGATCCCAGTCGCGGTTTGATAAGTTCAAGCCCCAATTTCATGGTTCGGGCGGACACCAGCATTTCCGGCACATAGATATCGCCGTTGGCAAAGCGTTTGCCGACAACATCCATGGCGCTGATCAGCGCATCGTTGATAATCCGGTTCAAATTAATGCCGTCATCAATCGCCTGCTGAACCTGGTCCTCAATTTCTCTGAATTTCCCACCCACCACCGTTTCTTTGATCGTTTCCAGAATGTCGGTCATTGTCAAATACCTCCTAGTCAATGTGAATCGGATAGGTTCCGTAGGTTAGGGTTGTATTCCGCATGGCCATATAGTTTTCATATTGAGCCCAATCCGGCACGGAATTGCCGGAACCCATACAGTAGCCGCCTCCGGGTGCCACCTTAACAAGCAACTCTTTGACGCGGGCTTCCACATCCGCTGGAGTCCCGCTGCGCAGCAGCTCGTTGGCCACGTTACCGACCATACAAATGCGATCGCCGTACATTTCCTTAAACCGGACGATATCCATACAGGTGGGATCAATCGGCTGGATGACATCGACTCCAATATCAATGATATCATCCATTAGCGCGTTGAGATCTCCGTCCGAGTGCATTAAAAACAAACGGTCCTTTTCATGACAGCGGCGCGCCATTTCTCGATACCATGGGAACACATGATCCCGAAAGGCCTGGGGGGAAATCATGGGTCCGGTACCAAAGGCAAGATCGTCCACGACCCAGACGGCGGCAATACGGGGCATCTCGAAAATCTCCTCCAGACCCTTAAACTGGATTTCGGCCACCTGTTTGAATACATCGGCCACCAGCTGCTCGTCCATGATCAGTGCCTCGGCAAAATGGTTGAAGCCCATCAACATCCAGGTCAGGGTAAAAATTTTGCCGGATATGGCAATGACCTGCATACCCGGGGGCAACAGGTCGTTGACTTTGTGGAAACTGCCGAACTCCAATTCAGCGGCCACGTCCCAGGGAAATTTTTCAAAATTTTGCCGGGTTTTGATGAAACTGGTCAACTCCAAATTCCAAGCCTCCTCTTTGTCGGCATCCGCAGAATCCGCCAGCATGACCTCACGGATTACCTTTGAAATTTTAGATTCTTTGGTGACCTTTCCCGGTTGCATCATGCCGACGGTCAGCGGAATGAAATCATAACCGGCTTGGGACCAAAACTGCACCTGCGCCTCAAGGTCGTCAGGCGTCACCGTCCTGCCCAAGAATTGGCTTTGGATGGAATAATCAATGAGAATCTCAGCCATGGGAACCCTGTCCGGTTCCTCGAAGCGTGCCGTTTTGCGAATGCGTTCAAAATCAGGTTTAACATCCATTGTTATTTCCTTTCGATATCACGATAGAACCAAGCTGGTTGGCAGTGCCCAGAGTTTTTGGCCAAGCCTCACCGCGGCCTCTCCGTTGTGGCAGAGAATCCCCGCTTTACAGTGAGGCGTTGCAGTCAAAAAGGCTTTCAGGCCGGCAAGATCCCTTTCTTGCCACCTAGCCGCTGACTTGAGTTCCAGTGCGATGCAGGATCGTTCAGCTTCGATGACGAAGTCCACTTCGTGACGGCCCTGCACAGTCCAAAAATGCAACGAGGCATTTAGCCATTTGGCACTCAAAATTGAGAGCAGATTCTGAGCCACATAGGTTTCTAATATGGCGCCATAGAGCGGATCGTTGCGAATTGATGATGACAACTCCAAACCCGTTAGATAGCTTGCCAGGCCTGCATCGCTCAGATACAGTTTAGGCGACTTGATGAGACGGCTTGATCTGTTCCCCAAGTATGGCTGGATTCTGGTGATCAAGAACGATGCTTCAAATAGTGATAGATAACGGGAGGCGGTAGCCGCGCTCAGTTTAGCATCACGACCCAGTTGGCTCGGGGACAGAAGCTGACCTGTCCGTAATGAGGTAAGACGGAGCAACGTCCGAAGTGTTGATAGGTCTCCAACCCGGCTCAGTTCCCGCACATCCCTTTCAAGATAAGTCTGCTCGTAACCCCGAAACCATATCACCGGATCTTTGACCTGCTGGAGACAGACTGTCGGCATACTGCCTCTTGCAACTTCCTCTGGACGGACGGGCTCGCCGGCAGCTTTCCGGCCCATATCCTGGTTTTCAAAAAACTTCTTTATGAAAGGCTCCGGTGTCGTTTGCCGATAGAGTTCACGGCGGTTAAAAGGATGGATCGCCAGATATACCGATCGCCCTGCGAGGCTTTCGGTAATATTTTTTAAAACTGAAAAGTTGGCTGAGCCGGAAAGCAGGAATTGCCCTGGAATTCTTCGTTTATCAACAGCTCGTTTGATGGCACCGAATATCTCGGGGCATTTATGAGCTTCGTCTATAGTTAAGGGCTGATCGCGGAGTATAAAGCCGTCAGGATCTGATTTTGCCGATTCAAGCTGGGCAAAATCGTCAAAGCTGACATAGTTTCGATCGCTAAGACCGGGTTGAGAACACAGAAAGGTGGTTTTGCCCGTCTGTCGCATCCCGGTGACAACCACTACGGGCATATTTTCAAGGGCGGTGCTGACTGCATCAGCAATATCCCGCGGGTGATAGTCTGTCATGATGAAGCAAAATATAATGTCAAAATGCCAATGTCAAATGAAGTATTATGACAAACTTGATGAATCCGGCAATAAGTTTGACCGGGATTGGTAGGAATGGGATTTAAAAAGAGTTAGCTACGTTTGATTTCGCGGCTGGAAAGCCGCTCCCACATCCGATATCACTTGTGCATTCTATATAAACAGATTCATTTATTTTAACATTCTGAATATATGAAGGATTTAGAATTTTTCCGGCTTATAAACGTCGAAAACTGTTTTTTCGCCGATCAGTGAATCAATTTTTGCCTGTATTTCCCAGGTCTTTCTCAGATCCATCCATTTTCTCCAATCATCCACCGTCTCCCATTCACTGATGACGATATATTCACCGGGATCAGTCAAACTGGTAAAGGTTCCTCTGGATAAAAAACCTTTCTGTTTTTTTGCATGATTGCGAAGTTCCTGAAGAAGGGGAATCAGTTTATCCTTCTGTTCAATTTTGAACACCCGTTTGCTAATTACCTTGACAGGCATAGATACCTCCTTGTTTGTAAGACGCCGCTTTTTGAGAGCTGAATAGATCAAAATAATGAATTGTGTACCGAATTCGGTCGCAGCTAAACATATGTAAACTTACATTGAGCAGAAATTACTAGGATAGGATTATAGAAGGCGGATTTGGTTGTCAAGGTACATTGTAGATTTTCTGCTTTGAATGTCTCATTACTGTTACACAATGATACACCTTTCGACAAATGATAATTGCTTTGTACAGTTTTGAGACATTCGGAACACCTTGCGTCGAGTAACTCTGATTTAAATTTAATTTAAAAAATAAAATTTACCATTGTTTGATCTCGGAACAAACTTAAAAAGGCTTTGATGAACTTGGTCTTTTTCTTTGATGTACGGGCACAACCTCAAACTCAATAACTTAAAAAGAATAGATGACCGAATAACCTCTTTGTATTCCTTCTTTTTTGGCATAATCCTTGCTGACGGATTATGATGAAAACCAATCAAGCTACAGATTATCGGATAATCGGCACGTGCTCAGAAAATGAAAATAGCCGGACATCGGAAATGCTGATGTACATTCAGCTTATACTCGGGGATGAATGGTGTCGCATTGGCCTGACGTTGACTTGAGCTCTACTCTCCTTCTTTCAGTCTGATTAAATTTTGAGACTTTCTTTTGGGTTATTTCTTTCCGTCAATATTTGCGTTTCTGAATGCTTAAACTGACTAAATGGAGGTGTATATAAAATAGACTGCATTAAAAAACAGGTGAACCGAGAAATGGGATAGGAGACGGGAAATTGGATTTTGATTGGGTATATTACGAACCACCCGCACTTAGAAGGAGGGTAGCATAACTCACCAAAACAGAAAGGAGGATAGAATGAGGAACAGAGTATATGAACAAAAAAAAGTGAAAGGAGGGTATTATGACGTTTTCTAATCCAGGCATGATCATGGCCTTACTTTTGTGGTTCGTTGGTTACATTTTTATTCTCAACGGCATAAATTTGTTGGGAAAAATGTCTCCTAAAGAGTGTGGAGTCTGGAACATTGTTATTTCCAGCTTTATGTTTTTTTGCATCGCTCTCATCATGATATTCCAATTATTTGCTGAAGCGTCATGGATGGTCGCGGGGTGTGTTTTCCTGTTCGCCTTTACTTACTTCATGATTGGTATGAACAACGTACTGGAGATGGATTCCAAGGCACTTGGATATTACTGTCTCTTGGTTGCCTTAATTACCCCGTTTATTGCCCAGGGCAACTTTGCTTTAGGCGATTGGCGGTTTGGTATTATATGGCTAATCTGGGGTGTGGCCTGGTTTATCTTTTTCCTTATTATGGCATTGGGCAAAACTTCGCTCGCTACCCCGACACTGGGCTGGATCGTGATCGTCATTGGCGTTGTTACTGCATGGGCTCCTGGGTATATGATGTTGCGGGGCTGGTGGTGATCGTTGCTGGCTAATCAAGTCCAACATAATTAATATTAAAAGAAAGGAGACAAAAAATGGCGAGTTTACCTAAGATTCCGGTTTACAAAGCAGCCGCTGTTCAATTTGGCCCTAAACTATGCGATATCGAGGCTAATGTTAATCGGCAAGTAGAAATGGATCGTGAAGCTGCAAAAGCCGGAGCGAAACTAATTGTTAACACCGAAATGGGCAATTCCGGTTATTGCTTTTATAACCGCGAAGAGGTTTCGGCTGTTGTAGAAACAATTCCTGGCCCTTCGACAGCGAAATTTGAAGAGGTTAGCCGTTCTTTCGGTTGTTGGATCGTTGTGAATCTGCCTGAGGTTGATGCAAACACCGGTAATTATTACAATGCCTTTTGTCTGGTTGGCCCGGAGGGGTATATCGGAAAATACCGCAAGATTCATCCATTTGTTGCTGAACCAAAATGGGCAAAGGACGGTGATCTTGGCTTCCCTGTGTGGCAAACCGACATCGGCAATATCGCAGGGGTCATCTGTATGGACGGCTTTTTTAATGAGAGCATAAAGGTTCCCATGCTAAAGGGCGCGGATGTCATTGTCTACCCCACAAACTGGCTGCTTGAAAAGTGCCCCTGTCCCACCTGGATTACCCGAACATTTGAAAATGGAGTTTATTGGATTGCTGCCGACAGGTACAACCTTGAAAGAACCGTGCAGTTCAGCGGAGGAAGCTGTATATTGAATCCTGACGGCACGATTCAGGCGCATACCCAAAAGCATGGGGATGACATCATATATGGAGAGATTGACATCGCAAAGGCCCGAAATAAGAGCTTTATGGGTGGGCCTGAAAACAAGGTTAAAGATCGTCGGCCGGATCAGTATTATGCTTTAATGCGAAATCCCTACAAATGGAATCCCTTTACGTACTTTGGCCTTTACGACCATGAGCCTCTACCGGATGGCAAGAAATCAAAACTTGTAGCTGCTCAGATGGCGTCCGTCCCGGGGAATGTAAAAGATAACCTTAAAAAAATGGAGTCGTTGCTGTCAAAAGCCGGCGGAGACGCAGACCTTATCGTATTCCCCGAATTGGCAACAACAGGTATTCCGAAAAACAAGTCCCAGGCCGCGGATCTTGCGGAGGATCTTGCAACCGGATCTACTGTTAAGAAACTAACTGAATTGTCCAAGAAAACAGAAACGTATATAGTAACCGGAATTGCTGAGAATGCTAATGGAGATCTTTATAACTCGGCAATTCTAGTCGGCCCTGAGGGTCTAATCGGAAAATACAGGAAGCTTCACTTAACCAGTTCAGATAAAACCTGGGCTTTACCGGGTGACTTGGGGCTGCCCTACTTTGATATCCCTGCAGGTAGAGTAGGACTATTAGTCGGCTACGATCTTGTTATGTCCGAACCCGCCCGTTGTCTATCAATAGACGGATGTGATGTTATTTGCGTCCCCGCTGCCCTGAAAGGGCCTCCGCCAATAACATTGGGGCCAACTGAAATCCCCTTCGCCGATCCAATAATAAAAGGGGATGACCCGCACCACTGGCATCTTGCCAAGGGACGTGCATTCGACAACTCTACTTTTCTTATCTTTAGCAACCAGCATGGAGACACCATGATGGGTTTAAGTGGGGTCTTTGCTAATTTTCCATGGGAGTTTCCTCGCAATGAGGCGTGGGCATCCAAAGATAAAGATGAAGTTGTTTCTATTTTCATGGATACCACCAGCGAGAATAAGAATTATCCAACCAACAACCTCCGGGCCAAGGACTTTGTCAGTATGCGCCAACCTTACTGGTACGGTATGATGGTTGAAAAGAAACCACCAATTTTGGACCTTATTAGTTAACAGTGTAGGACCCCGGCGCATTAATAAATTGGACCACCGGTACCTGAACTGATCCCGGTGGTCCAGACTTTGTGTCAATTGTATCATTGCTCACCAAGCGGACTTGATAATTTTTTACGTTACAGCTTAAAAAATTAACCACAACAGATATTCTAACATTATTTTGTTTTCCAAATCATTTGGTCCTTTAATCGCTTGATATGGCATCTCATTTATGCTTATATAAATTAAAATCAATTGTCAGTTGACGATCATTTAAAACTCCAGATTTCCATGTCCTGAGTTGATATTCTACCGGATCAGAACTTTCTGTCTCACACCTTCATTGTGTTTTCACCGCTGCGATGATTTTAGATGATCCGAATACAATCGAATTTCTTATTCTGGTTTTGGACAACCACACGCAGTAATTTACCGCAGATTTCTTATCGATCAAAGATCTGAGCACAAACATATGATAGAAATGAGAGTAATAAATGAAACCGTTCTCCCTGGTGATTTTTGTTTAAAAAGAGACACTGCCATGGAAAGATAGTTTATAAATTTTGCTAGCCAATAGGTTTGGTTTTGTTGCAGCGAACGAACAACTGGAGGTGAGACACACATGATAAAGAAGATAGGCTTACTTTTTTCTCAAAGTGGCACAACCTCTATCGTTGAGAGAGGACAATTACAAGCATGTATTCTGGCGATTGAAGAAATTAACAGCAGGAACTCGTCAATAAAATTCGAACCCATCATCGGGGACGTAAAATCCGATCCGCAGTTAGCTGCATTTGAAGCCAATCGGCTTTTCAAGGACCAAAAAATCGATGTTCTGGTTGGCTGTTATACTTCTGCTACTCGCAAGAATGTAATTCCCGTTTTATATGAAACTAAAGGACTATTATTATATCCAACGCTTTACGAAGGAGAGGAGAGACACCCAAATATCTTTTATTGCGGTGCTGTTCCAAATCAACAAGTAGAGCCCATGCTGTCATGGATCATCAGCCATATATCCGATAAGTTTGTACTGATTGGATCTGATTATATTTATCCTCGCGCTACAAATCAACAAGTAAAGGGCTGGGTTCAAAGAGCCAGAGGCACAATCATTTGTGAACGATATTTTCCACTCGGTACTGATGAGTTCAGCAAATTTTTCAGAGAATTGCATAGGATTAGCAAATTTACCTCCTCGCTTGTAATATTTTCCACACTGGTGGGAACGAGCATCATATCATTTTACAAAGAATACAAAAAAAAACAGTTTTCATTTCCAATAGCAAGCCCAATCACATCTGAAATTGAAAACCAGCTTATCGGCAAACATGCTGCCGCTGGACATTTTTGTACATCGGGGTATTTCCAATCCATTGATACAGAAATGAATAATCAATTTGTCAAAAATTTCAGAGAACGCTTTGGTAAGGAACCAATTAGCCGTGAAATGGCAACATCATACGAAGCTATCCATTTGTTATCGGAGGCATATCATAGAATCCGTTCAATCCCGCCTTCTAAAGAAAATGAAACGGAAAGACTCCGAAGAGAGCTGAAGACTTTGTCCTTTAATGGTCCTCAGGGTAAAGTTATTATGGATCCTGACACTCAACACCTGTGGCAATGGTCCCGCATTGGTCAGGTGATGCCTAATGGAGGAATTGATATCGTTTGGTCCTCACCTGGGCCCATTCCGCCGAGATTGTCTCCGGGCGGAATCGCGGAATTAAATTCTGCAACACAGGAGGTGGATGGCGATCAGGATTTTCGTTCTTTAATCGGAAAAAACAAGCGCTTCTTAGAATGTGTTAATATCGCAAAGATTGCTTCAAAGACCTCATCAAATGTATTGATAACTGGGAAAAGCGGTACCGGTAAGGACCTGTTCGCAAAGGCAATACACAATTGCAGCTCTCGGAGCACACATCCCTTTGTACCCATCAATTGTGCCGCTATTCCACGAGATTTAATTGCAAGCGAACTCTTCGGATATGAGGAAGGCTCTTTTACGGGTGCCAAGAAAGGTGGAAAACCGGGGAAATTCGAGCTTGCTAACAGAGGCACTCTTTTTCTTGATGAAATCGGAGAGATGCCTATAGAGCTACAAGCGCATTTGCTGAGAATTCTTGAAGAAAAGGAGGTATACAGAATAGGGGGGACCAAACCCATTGGTTTGGATGTACGGATAATATCAGCGACCAGCAGAGATTTGCCGCAGGAGATTGCATATAATGGAACATTCCGTGGTGATCTATATTACCGGCTGAATGTGTTTCACATTGACCTTCCTCTTCTTCGGGAACGTTTAGAAGATGTTCCTCTCCTTGTGGATTATTTCTTAAACGGTCTCAACAACATGAGTGACAAAGCCAAGGAGTTTTCGTCTGATAGTTTGAATATTTTAACGAATTACTCGTGGCCCGGTAATATACGGCATTTGGCTAATGTCGTTGAACGTGCATTCCATGTAGCCACTGACTTACAGACAATTCAGCCCCTGCATTTACCTAGTTACTTAGTCGAGGACCAACAAAAAGAATGCGATTCAACTGACCATAACGTGAACCAAGAACACGATATTCTTCAAGATAAACCTGCCCTTCAAACTAATGGGAAACTAAACCGCTTGAATTCTGAGACACGCAGGAATGCCCATGAGTTAAATGTATCCTTAAAAGAAAATGAGGAGCAACTTATAAGGAAAGCTATCGCGAAATCCGGTTATAATATAAGCAAAGCTTCCAAAGACCTTGGGATTGCCAGGTGCACAATGTATAGAAAGATTAAAAAATATAATATAACGCGCCAATGTTGTAGTTAGCCGCGTACTTCTTCTTTTACTCCAATCGCGATCTTGAACAGTGCGGTCAGCACTAAGAATCCCATGGCCCATACTCCCAGCGCGATCAAAATCTCCGGCACCGAAGGAATGTATTCGTTGACTTCATGCAGCGGCGACGGGGTGAATCCGCCGGC
>Ga0209536_100011029_pt1 | contig 13270 bp, 14 predicted proteins | sample DeeMarSeWOR28_12_FD_187461 | JGI IMG/M metagenome (GOLD analysis project Ga0209536, IMG submission 187461) | Marine sediment microbial communities from White Oak River estuary, North Carolina - WOR-2-8_12 (SPAdes) (version 2) | ecosystem: Environmental > Aquatic > Marine > Intertidal zone >...
TCCTCTCTACCGACATGAAGCTGGGTAACTACCTCATCCAGGTGATGTAGGCCTCAGTCACGAGGGCCCCAGCATTCTCCGGGGACTCGTCCATGCGCATAGCCGCACGCTTGCCGAACTCCAGGCCAAGGGATTGCCCCCCCTGCTGCACCCGCGTGAGAACAATGGAGGGCAGAGAAAAACTCTGGCTAACATTTGGGAAAATTCTTCTGTGACCCCGATTTGGGCCTCAGCGCGCATTGAGATTCTTCAATGCGAACCCCATCTTATTATGCTCAAAGCAAGGAAGTCGAAGACTGTCTGAACTGGACGGCGCCCTTGCATGTTCGCGGGACGCCGCGGTCGCGTGGCAATGTCCACCACAGCGTTGCCAAACGGAGAAGCACATGGCTGAGCAACACAGCGTTACCCTCCTGATGAGCCAGTTCGTCACTCACGACGTCAAGCGTTTTGTCGTCAGCCGGCCCTCGGGGTTCAGCTTCGAGCCGGGCCAGGGCGTGGAGCTGGCGATCAACGAACCGCAGTGGAGAAAGGAGGCTCGCCCCTTCACGCCCACCAGTCTTGTCGATGACGAGGTGATCGAATTCATCATCAAAGGCTACGCTGCGCACGAAGGTGTCACGCGCGAATTGCACAGGTTGTCACCAGGTGCTCAACTGTTGATGTCCGAACCTTTCGGCACCATCAGCTATCAGGGGCCCGGCGTATTTATCGCTGGCGGCGCCGGCATCACGCCGTTCATCGCCATCCTGCGCGAGCAAGCTCGCGCCGGTACGTTGGCGGGCAACACCTTGGTGTTCTCCAATAAGACGCGCGCGGACATCATCTGTGAGAAAGAATTGCGTCACTACCTCGGCGAGCGCTGCATCCTCACCTGCACGGCTGAGGACATGGCCGGCTACGCGCACGGACGTATCGACAAGGCGCTGCTGGCGCAGAACATCGACAACTTTGACCAGCCGTTCTATGTCTGCGGACCACGGCCGTTCATGGCCGCCGTTAAAGGGGCACTGGAGGAGCTCGGTGCTGATCCCCAGGCCCTGGTCTTCGAACAGTGACGCCCTGTTGATGACAAGGCCTATGTCATGATCAGCTATGGGCTACAGGTCGTTATTGCACTGGCGCTGCTGGCCGGGGCAATACCCTATGCCGCGCGCATTCGTCATCCCGACCAGAAGCCACTCGCAGCCTATCTCATTTTCGTTTTCGTCTTCGCCATCGCGGCCGCTGTGATCTTCACCTTGCTCGCCTGGCTCATCACGACACTGGGCTTTGGGTCATCCCTGGAACATCCCGTTGCCGCAGCAGTATTTCTGTTCGTGGTGTTCGCGCCGGCCCTCGCCTTGGCCACGTGGCAGGCACGCAAGCCGCCCTATCGGGGCGGACCACCAGCGTGAGCTAGACGGCGACAGATCGGTCTTCTGTCGATTGACCGTACCCCCGTAATCCGAGCCATGTCGGATGTGGGATTTCCCTATAATTTTGACCGAGGGAGGTCCCAAGATGAAGCGCAAGCGATACACCGAAGAACAGATCATCTCGATCCTGAAGGAGCACGAGGCTGGCGCCTCCGTGCCTGATCTGGCGCGCCGGCATGGCGTGGCAGAGAACACGGTCTACCGCTGGAAGTCGAAGTTCGGCGGCATGGAGGTCAGCGAGGCCAAGCGGCTGCGCGAGTTGGAGCAGGAGAACGCGAAGCTGAAGCGGCTGCTGGCCGAAGCGGAGCTCGACAAGGCGGCACTCAAGGAGCTGCTCGAGGGAAAATGGTGACGGCCACGCAGCGACGCCGGGCCGTAGACCATCTCAAGAGTCGTCGTGTCAGTGAACGCCGGGCCTGTCGGTTGACCAGCTTCAGTCGTTCGGCGGCCTGGTATCGGCTTAAAGGTGCCCTGCGCGCACGCCTGCGGACACTGGCAGAGCGCTACCCTCGCTACGGGTGCCCGACGCTTCACGACATGCTCCGGACCGAGGGCCTGGTGCGCAATCACAAGCGCACCTACCGGATTTACCGGGAAGAAGGCCTGCAGGTGCGCACCAAGCGGCGCAAGAAGCTGAACCGGCCTCGGGTGCCGATGGCCGTACCGGTCAGGGTGAATGAGCGCTGGTCGATGGATTTTGTCAGTGACCAGCAAGCGAACGGTCGGCGCTTCCGGGTGCCGAACGTGGTGGATGACTTCAGCCGTGAGTGTGTCCTGCAGGTGGTCGACTTCTCGATCTCCGGCCAGCGGCTGGCCCGTGAACTCGACCGGCTCGCGGCACACCGATCGTTACCGAAGGCCATTGTCTGCGACAATGGTCCGGAGTTCACCAGCAAGGCGATGTTCTTCTGGTCGCGTCGCTCAGGTGTGAAACTGCATTTCATTCAGCCCGGGAAACCGACCCAGAATGCGTTCGTGGAAAGCTTCAACGGCAAGTTCCGGGAGTACTGCCTGAACCTGCACTGGTTCGCCACTCTGGAGGATGCCCGATCAACCATCGATGCATGGCGTGAGCATTACAACCATGTCAGGCCACACCGTTCACTGGGCAAGAAACCGCCTGCGGTGTTCGCCCAGGAGGCGGCCTGATATGATTAATCTCCCACATACCGCTATGCTCAGCTACAGGGGTACGGTCACTATAAATGCAGTAATCCCGATGAATATTTGTTCTGGGATGGATTACATCCTACCAAGGCAGTTCACAAGATCATGGCGAATGCAGTGGCCGAGGTGCTATTCACCCCTTTGCGATAACGCTTGATGCAGGCAGTGACCGGGGTCAGCTCTCATCAAATGGGGTCAGAACACATATTTGACTAACATTGGCGCTTATGGTGGTCTGACCCCGGCTTTCGACCGATACCGATGAGGGGCTGAGGCGATGGGGCAACTGGGCAAGGGGACGGGGATGCGGCGTGGGTCGCGGCTTCGCCACTTCGTGCGGCGCTTCGTTAAGACGCTTGTGGTCCTGGCGATCGTCAGCGCTGCGGTTTATGGGCTGGGTGAGTGGTACAAGACGCATGACTACCTGCCCCACTTTCTCGAACGTAAAACCGACCTGATCACGGCCGAAGAACGGTTGATCGTCGATGATCCCGAGTTTCGGATCTACGACATTAGCTTCGAGGGTGCGAACGGGCTCAGCGTCATCGCCCATCTCAAGGTGCCGGCCGAGGGCGGCCCGCGCCACCCCGTGATGATCATCCTCGGCGGCACCGCTGCCGGCCGCGAGGTGATCGGTTATCTCGGCGACACGCACTCGTGGATGATCCTCGCCCTCGACTACCCCTACCGCGGTCCGACCGAGGACCTCAGCCACTGGGATTTTGTCTCCATCGTGCCCGACGCCCGGCGCGCTTTGCTCGACACCGTGCCCGCGGCCATGATGGTCCTCGACTATCTGCACGGCCGCGGTGACGTGGACACTGACCGCATCGTGCTCGCCGGCGGCAGCTTCGGCGCCCTCATCGCGCCGGCCGTGGCGGCGGCCGAGGAACGGGTAACAGCGGTAGCGATCCTTTTTGGCGCAGGAGATCTCGAGAAGGTTATTAAGGCCAACCTGCCGCTGTCCAAGATCATCCGTCCGCCAGCGGCGTGGTTCGGTTCGGTGATCGTCTCACCGCTCGAGCCGCTCAAGTACATTGGCCGCATCTCACCGCGCCCGGTCTTCTTTCTGAGCGGCACGGAGGACGAGTCAATGCCCACGGCAATCAGCCGGGCGCTGCACGATGCCGCAGGCGAGCCGAAGAAGGTGACGTGGCTCGAACTCGGCCACATCCGCCTCGACGCCAAGGAATTTCATCAACAGGTGTTGGAAGCCTGTAGGGAGTGGCTGGTAGAGATCGGCTACATGACGCCGGACGAAGCATTCATTCTTCCGGATTGAACCCTTGATCAACCGTGAAATCTGTTCACACGCGACGCCGTGGCAAGCGTATAGGGACAACAAACGCCCTTGTCGCTCGGCCCACGGAGTATCCCCACATCGACTCTGAGCGCTCTGGCCTTCCAGTGCTTCAGTCAGAAACCGTGGTCTGTCCCCCCATCGGTCGCATCGCCGTACCATGATCGCCTCTATGCCGATTGTGCTTGAGAACAATTGGGGTCAGAGAGGAATATTCCCCAATATTACAAAGAATTGCTTTCTGACCCTGTTTTCTTTGTGAGTAAATCAGACTATCAACGCCCACCTCCGTACCGGCGGCATTCTACACTTTCTGTATCGGTAATCGATGCAGTGGGACGGTCTCAATCACGTCGCAGACGAGACGAAGACCGGTTTTTCCGCACAGGGTCCCTTTAGGAGGTGGGAAATCACATGCCAACTATCCAACTGACACGAAACATCGCAGTACTGTTCTCGTGCCTGCTCCTCGCATCATGTAATTGGTTTCACGAACGTTACACCGACGAGGAAGCAGTCGCCGCAATCCTGGCCGCCGACGGCTCAGGCTCCAGCCTGGACGCGGACCTTCTGGACGGCAAAGACTCCAGCGAGTTCGTACTCGCTGCTGAGGATAGGTGGGTCGACGAGGCCGGCGATACCATGACGGGCCCGCTGAACGTCGAGAGTGACATCACGGCAGAACACTACAGTTATGCCCCGCCGAAGCGAGGCCACAAGGGCGTAGCGGGGGCCGCTTTCATACCCAACAAGACCAAGACCACAGTTTGGGTCGCAAGCGAAGACGGCTATGGATACCTGGATTCTGATCCATGGGTCCCGTCTCACGGTATCACACTCTGCAATGGCAACTGCCTGGTTCGCGTCACCCCGCTGTCGGGGGCCGTTGAGCTCAAAGCCAATGTTGTGCTGCCGGACAAAGCCACGGTCACCGATTTCACATGTTACTGGTATGACAAATCCCATGACCCCGCAGCAAGCTACAATTTCAAACTGATGCGAAAACGCTGGTTTGATGTAGCCGCCACAGAGATGGCCAAGGTCAGTGGTTCGACCAACGTGTATGCCTCGGCAAACGCCGTACGGTATGCAACCACCTACACCATCGCTGAGCCCGTCATTAACACCATGAACAGTTCCTACTACATCAGCGGGAGGTGGCATGTTGACGGAATGGGTGACGCGGTCCGGTTCTATGGTTGCTTGATTGACTATGATGCCAGCCAGGCGGGTCCACCCTAGCGGCAGGCGGAAAATACGGTCGGAGAGCACGTGTCCCGACAATCGCGCGCACGCGCTCTCTGACCCGGTTTCCTAATTGTTACAATCCTTACTGTGCTTCGCGTTCCAGATTTACATTCCAGACGGTAACATAACCACCTGGTTGAAATTTTGCTTTTTGCAGGCGAGTGCCTTTCCAATTATATCCGCCTCCCGTCCCTGTATAGTTATCGCGATAAGTAATCTCCTGACCAAACCGTTTTGGATTGGCATATAACACGAGATAATTTTCATTGGGCGCTAACGCTACTCTGGTTTCCACCCAACTGTCTTGCAGTGCTTTAGAGGCAAAAGAATCCTCGTACATGTCAATCTTGCGGGTAACCTTGAAGTCTGAATCCAAAATAAGCAATGTGGGAACGAAGTAATAATAGAGCACACCCTCGCCTTTCTCGCCGTAGTAGCTTAGCGGCTGCGTTGTGACGGAAATTTCTCTCTTCTCAGGTTCTAATGGAAACTTCATTGCCGCAAAAGGACTTTTACCCTCTTCAAACTGATAAACCGGCTGCTTACCCTGGAATTTAAAGCTTTCTCCATCATCGTATTTGATAGTTACAAACGGCATTTCCGCAACGCTCGAACAGCATGGACTTGTTTTCTCTAACTGCCCATTTAGCTCCGAAACATGGACGCTGGCGCAGCCTTGCAACAGGAACATCAACAACACAATTATTAGGCGGGAAGAACTGGCTTTAGACATCAGCGGCTCCTCATCAGGCTAAGCTTGTCTACGAAGGTTTCACCGCGAGGAACCGCGGTCTGTCCTTTATCCTCGACGATCTCGAGGGATCTCGAACTGGGTGCAGCGCTGGCGGTCGCCCACGAGCAAACCACCGGAGGAATTTGCGATCCGTAACCCCCATGGGAGGGCCCTCAGAGCACCGGGGTAGCCAGCCGCACCATCACGCCCCCGGCCGGGTAGTGCGTGAGGCGCTTTCGCAGCAACGGTTCATCGCGCTCCCACTCGTCGCGGACTGTGTAGACGACGTGACTATACACGTCGGGTACGCAGCCCTTCGCATTGAAATCGAGACAGCCGAGCACCTGGCGAAACTCGAGCTCGCCGATGTAGACGGCCTTACCCGCCTCCACCTCGAAGCGGAGATTCTCTTTGAGCTCGTTTGAGATGATCTCGTAGGTGCCCGGCTTGAACTTCATCACGTAAAAATACCCCGGCGGGTTGGTGAAATCGGGTTCAATGAAGGCGTTGTGAACATTCAGTACGGTGCCCATCTTCTCGTCGAGGTTGCGCGCGGGGTTGCGGCGCACGTGCGGCCCGAACCCGGGGCGCTTTGTGGGCGAGATCCAGCGCGTGGATACGACCATGAGGCCATGACTGTCATCGGGGGTGAACTCGAAGTCCGCGGAGACACCCTGCGAGGTGCTGCTGCAACCGGTGATCGTGCCAAGCCCGGCCAAGGCGGCCAGCAGCGCCACGCGGATGATGGCCTTTCTAGACATGTAACAACCCTCCCTCGTACTTGATGCTGTTTCGAACAATCAGCCCGGTGAGCGCCTGGTTACTGCGACTGTTGGAGAAACCGGGATCTGGTCCCATAGATATCGGCGGCGGGGTAGACCGAGTTTAGTTTGAGCCTAGACCGAGGGGCAGACCACGACTTCCGATCTCGCAGTGATCTCGACCCCATTGATCTCAACGAATAGTGAGTCGTCATCGTCGCGTGTGCGTTATCGAGGCACACGAACGCGCATGGCGGCAAGCGGAGCGAAGAACGTGACGACCACTACCAGCGGCCATATATTGCCGTCTTTGAACGTATAGGCCTCCAGCATCTCCGCCCACGTGTGGCCCTGCACGAAATAGCCAAAACCAAACTCGAATACGAGGGTCAGGCAAAGCCATAGCGCCCCAACGCAAAGGCATCGCCAAGTTGATCTCAACTTCAGCCAGCGCGCAAGTGCCACTGCCACCATTAGAATACACAATGCCAGCAACAGGCCGCTGACCACAAAGGCGACCGGCTTGCTGAGGTGTGGCAGCAGGACAGCTTCACGGAGCAGGCCATTGAGCATTGCCAACACCAGGATGACAAGCCATGCCGCGACAGACCTCAGTGCAAGCATTGGAGTTATCCCGTCGCGGCCAAGGCTCTGGCTGTGAGGCGCCGTCCAGAGTGGTGTGAGGGTTTTCTTTGCATGTGACGGTCCTTGTCACGACTCCTGTTGAATCGGCCATTTGGCTCATCGGCATTGTTAAGGGTACTGCCCCCATTAATGCCACGGAACGCCGCCATGTGGGCATCCATGGCGGCAAGCCACCCCTGGGAGGAAACACCGGCAAGAATCGGATCCATCACGCACCTCCAACAAGTCTGGGCGGATAGACTAAACCTCCCCCACTCGCCCATTAGGGTATTGCGCAACCGTCGCGTGCCGCCTCAAGAACTCTCCGGCCATTGCATCACACCGGCGATCGGCTCCGCAACCGGCCGCGGCAGGACGATGTGGCCCAGACCGTCCCCATCGCCCACGGCCTGCCCTCTCCCGGCCAAGTACTCGCGCACGGTCACCGCACCGACCACGGCATCGAGCATGTCCTTGGGGCCCGGCTGAAACTGAGCGAAGTTGAGCGTGGCGCAAACCTCAGGCACATCGCGAAGCATGTGATACGCCGCTGAGGGGAAGACCTCATAACAGTGGGCTCGGCACGCCAGCGCGTCGAAGATAGCAAAGCCATGACGCATCCACTGCGGCGCGTCCGCCACGAGCGGCGTCCACTGCGGGTTGGCGAGCCGATGTGCCGCGACAACGACCTCGCAGTGACGGCCGCGGCCTTTGTCCGTCGCACCCCGTTTCACCCACTCGCCCCCGCGCCAATACCACTGTCGCGGCGCCGGCAGCGGCATCCGTGGGGCGTCTACTGCGAAGGCCGCCACAGGGTACTTGTCCGCGACTGCGCCCAAGTCCGACATCAGGTCGTTCGGACTCAGCCAGCCCGACTCGACCATTTCGCCCGCCTCGCTGAGCACAGCGTACGGACAATGGCGGTTGGCCTGGACATCAATGCCGATGTAGAGGTTGGTCATCACTCGGGCTCTGTGAATGGAAGGGGCAAGCCCCCTTTGTCTACCTTCGCTTGATGTTCAGTAGTCGCTTGGATATCGGATGCGAAAGAATGGATAGAGCACCCCAGACATAAGCACCGAATTTCATGAAGGTGCTTAGTCCCTCATCCGGCGAAATGATCACGAGGGTAACAGCGACAATCAAAATGAAACCAAACCCAATTGCGATTGCACCGAACGCCCACTTGACGAGATCTGACCAGCTAGGTCTCTGCCAATGCACAGACAGAATTCCTGACTCCTGACGGCTTTGAATAATTGAGGTCATGAATAATTGGGGGCAGAGAGGAATATTCCTCCATTTTGGAGACAATTGCTCTCGGACCCGGTTTCTTCTGCTATCGCCCCCACTGGCTAGCCGTCGTCGCCTTGCTCTGATTTCTTTTCGGCCCGAAGACGCGCGCGGTACTTGTGCCGTGCCAGTGCCTGCATGTCGGCCACGGTGTCGCTTTCATCGAGAATCTCGCGCCCCAGCAACGTCTCGATGGCGTCCTCCAGGGTGACGATACCCGCCATCTGGCCGAACTCGTCCTCCACCATGAACAAGTGCATGTGGTGTTTGATGAACAGGTCCAGCAGGTTCTGAACCGGCAGCTTCTCCGACACCCGTATGATGTCCTTGGCGAAGGTCCTTATCGGCTCATCACCCCGGCCGTTGCGCTCGGCCTCGAACAGATCCACGCGCAGGACCTTGCCGGTGATGTCGTCCCTGCTCTGGCCGTAGATAGGGATACGGTTGAACTGACGGGTCTGAGGATGATGATCCAGCGCCTCACTCACCGTCAGGTTCTCGTCCAGCATGTGCACCACGGTGCGCGGGGTAAGGATCTGCTCGGTGCGGATCTCGCGCAGGCTCAGCACATTGGCCAGGTACTCGTTCTCCTGGGAGAACAGCGTGCCGTCGCGCGTACCCAGCGATGCCAGGGCAATGATCTCCTCGCGCGTGATTTCGTTGTCCTGACCACGGCTGAACAACCGCGTCAGTCGCGTGGAGAGCCACACCAACGGATAGACCAGCTTCACCAGCCAGGCGATGACGAAAGCCGCCGGCACGGCCAGGGCACGCCAGAACGTAGCGCCCAGGGTCTTGGGGATAATCTCGGAGAAGTACAGGATGGCCAGCGTGAGCAGCACAGCGATGAGCGTTTCCCACTCAGCACCAAAGACCTGTAGCGCCTGCGCACCCACTCCGGCCGCACCCATGGTGTGGGCAAAGGTGTTGAGGATCAGGATGCTGGACAGCGACTCATCCAGGCGGTCCTTGACCCGCGCAACCACCCGTCCCGAGCGCGGCCGCTCGGTGGTCAGCTTCTCTAAATAGCTTGGCGTGATGGAGAGTAGAACAGCCTCGAGGATGGAACACAAAAAGGACACGCCAATGGCGATGACCAGATAGATCAGCAGAAGTGTCATGGATCAAATCACGGCGCAGCAAAGGATGTGAAAACCCTAGCATGACGGGCCTTCACAGGCCATTTCTTCCAGAGCAATTGGTCTCAATATTCGGGCAACTTGCTCTTTGGCCCCGGTCCTACGGAAGAAGCGCGAAAAGACTGGGACGAACGACGGCTTACTTGGCCTAGTCCCGCCACCGGTTCCACTACCGCCAGGCAGTCGCCCGCTGAATAATTGGCGGAATAACTGGGGTCAGAGAGGAATATTCCCTAATATTAGTAACAATTGCTCTCTGACTCGGTTCTTCTATGCCGTCATGCCCATATTGAGGGTAGGTACACATGCCAGCAACATATTTCGCCAGTCCCATGCGCACTGTCCTCCTCCTGGCGGCAATACTCGGACTCGGCGCTTGCTCGGAGAGCGGCTGCAGCGACTGCGGGCCTTTCGCGACCCAGTGGCGCGAGCTCGACGCGCCAATGCCAACTCCGCGCCGCGCCTTGACCGGGAGCATAGTAGTCACCGACGCCTTCGCCTATGAACTCTATGTCATCGGAGGCGAGACGCTGGGCGAGGCACCACTTGGGACCGTGGAAATACTCGACGTGACCACAGAGACCTGGCGCAGTACAACCCCTCTCTCGACCGCGCGCGCGGGCCTCACCAGCGCTGTGGTCAACGGCCGAGTCTATGCCATTGGCGGTCGGAACCAGACGGGCGCGCTCGATGCTGTCGAGGTCTACGATCCAACGACCGAAGAATGGGTCGCCCGCGCCAGTCTCCCCACGCCCCGCGCAGCTCTAGGCGCCGCCTCGGTTGGCGACAACATCTACGTTATCGGTGGTACCACCAGCGACGGACTTCCCAGCGCATTGGTCGACGTCTACGACACGACCACGGATACCTGGCAACAGGCAAGCGAGATGCCAACCGCACGCAGTGGCGCGCTGGTGGTGGCCGTCGGCTTCGATATCTTCGTCATCGGCGGTTGGAACGGCACTGACTTGGCCACCACAGAGAAATACAACACGATGACAGGAACTTGGGACACGTTGACGCCGGTACCCGTGCCCCCCGGCGAAGGTGTCTTTGGCGCCGAGTTGTTCGGCAGCATCTTCGTAATGGGCGGACACAATCTCCAGGGTGAGATCTCGGCCCTCGTTCAGCGCTATGACATTGACATCGACCGCTGGAGCAGCAGTCCACCGATGAATCCGGCTCGCGCGCACGCCACAGCTGCCGCTGTCGACCTCGGTACTCGCGGCTGGATCTATGTCGTCGGGGGTGACGATGGTACAACGCTACTCGAACGTGCCGCAGCCCTATTCTAGACACCTCGCCGCACGTATTCATTATCGAACCGGGTGGAGGGGTGCCACAGTGCAAGCCCAAGTGAAACCGGCAAACCGCATCACAGCAATTTGGGTCAGAGAACAATTCCAACCAAGTTTGGCAACAATTGCTCTCTGATCCGGCTTTTTGCAGTGCCTGAACGTTTCGTTGGGGCGCAGCTATTGAATTGCAGATAGACGTACCGTAAATGTCACCGTGTTTACGTGACATACTCCGGCCTCGACTTCCACTTGAGTCCTGAACCAACTCTCATAGCCCGTTAAATTCAACTCTATATCATAGATCCCTGGACGCTCATAAGCCCCCGCCACAGCATATGCCGAAGATGGGTCCGGACCTTCGTACGCGCTTACTGTCAATGTCTCTTGATAATCTCCGTCGGTGATCACAACAACTGCATTTTCTGCTATCGGGGCATCTGATACAGCATCTCTGATTTCAATGACGATGCCTGGCACCAATTCAGTCGTGCAACCTTGCTCTTCCTGTTGATTGTCGCCACCACAAGCCATTGCAGTAATGCTGAAAATAACAAGGATTATTGATCTTTTCATATCCGTAGGCCTTACTGACAAATGGTTGTGCTCACAAATAATTGGGGTCAGATGGCAATGTTCCCTAGTATTACAAACAATTGTTCTCTGACCCGGTTTTTCGCGCGTGCCAGCAATAGTCTGAGCGCCGCCGGGCCAGCCTGCGCCAGGCCAACACGATTCCCACAGCCGCAAACGCCAGTCCGATTACGAGCGGGTATTTGATTCCATAGATCAATGGCGTTAGCGCCCAACGGGTGGCCATCCTTAGGCCTTCGCGTTCACGTATGTAGTCGGCAAGTGGCGGCGACGTTTGGTAGTAGAAGCGGACAAGTTGCCGGCCAATCGGATTGGGCAACAGGTGCTCATCCCGGAAGTCCCTTAACACCATCACCTCCGGCGCGAGATAGCTTCCATAGGCCGCGGTGGCGATGAAGCAACCATTGCCGCCTCCATCAGAGCCATTCACCGTTGTATCTTCGGTAGCGGTGTTGTTGTCGGCCACCGGATCGGCTTCGGCGCCTGAGACGCTAGCGCTATTGGTCAGGGTACCCGCGGCAGTGGGCGTGACAACGATCTCGACCGACGTCGTTGCGCCCGTGGCGAGATTCCCAAGGTTGCAGGTGACGATGGCGTTTGCCTCGCCGCAGACGGGCGAGGCGGAGACGAAGTCCACGTTGGCGGGCAGCGTGTCGGCAAGCGCAACGCCAGTGACCTCGCTGGGGCCATTGTTGGTGACCATGAGCGTATAGGTGAGATTGCTACCCAAGACCACGGGGTCGGGTGCATCCGATTTGGTCACGGCCAGATCGCCCGCCTGCAACTGCGCTGAATCCGGATCCTCTCCTTCTTCGCAGTCCGGATCGATCGTGCCGTCCAATTGGCCGTCGCAGAGGCCGTCCGCGCCCCCGGACGGGCAGTCTATAGGACACGTTTGGAAGTTCTCAGGAATCCCACAGGTTCCGTCGCCGCAGATGGTCTCCAGCAGGTTCAGGTCCATGAGCCTCGTGACCTCCACCTCGCTGCCGTCCGGCATCACGCACACCAGGCAGTTGTTGCACGCCGCCGATTCCTCGACGTATCTAGCCTCGTAGCCGTTCAGGGCGCAATAGCTCCAGTCCGTGGCCACCTTCCCCGCCACGAAATCGAACGCGTTGACACGCTGGCCGTCGGGAAGCTCGCACATGCCTACCGCACCAGCCGGAGTCTGATCGACGGTGTACTGGTAGCCCAGCGCGTCACAATAGGCCGCATCCGGGCTCAGGATCGCCGGTGCCGAGAGCGGCAGGAGCAGTAGTAAGAGGCCGAACGAGGCGATGGTGGCCCTGGAGATTCTCGTCTCAAACATATCAGCCGCTCCTATTCGTAGACCCGGAATCCCCTGGCGAAGTCCGATCCGTCCCTGCCAGGGTCGCCATGGATGATTTCAGCCTTGCCGTCGCCGTCCACGTCGCCTGCCGCCAAGCCATCCCCGCTCTCGAAGTCCTGGCCAAACCGCATCAGCAGCCTTCCGTTCCAATCGAGGATGAATATCCACTCATTGCGATCTCCGTGGATGATCTCGGCTCTCCCGTCTGTGTTGACGTCGGCAGCCGCCAAGCGGTCCCCGCTCTCGAAGTCCCGCGGGAACTGGCTCAAGAGGGTCCCGTCGCTTTCGTAGATCCGGATCCAGTTGTCCCGGTCACCGTGGATAATTTCGGCGCTACCGTCCCCGTCAACGTCGCCCGCCGCAAGCCC
>Ga0209536_100011030_pt1 | contig 13268 bp, 9 predicted proteins | sample DeeMarSeWOR28_12_FD_187461 | JGI IMG/M metagenome (GOLD analysis project Ga0209536, IMG submission 187461) | Marine sediment microbial communities from White Oak River estuary, North Carolina - WOR-2-8_12 (SPAdes) (version 2) | ecosystem: Environmental > Aquatic > Marine > Intertidal zone >...
CGTTATTGTTCTCAATTAGAACCTGGGCGCTTTCGCCGATAAATTGCCGGCGATATTGCAGCCCCAGTTCAATATCAAGCTCGCGTAATATTTGCGACCGTTCTTTTATAACTCTACTGTGTACCTGATATTGCATATCGGCGGCGGCAGTACCTTTGCGAGGCGAGAAACTGAAAACGTGCATTTTTGCAAAACCAATAGTTTTAGCCATCTTAACAGTCTGCTCAAAGTCAGCATCCGTTTCGCTTGGAAAACCAACGATTATATCGGTCGTTATGGCGGGTCTGTCGAGGCGTGATTTAGCGGACTCTACTTTTGCGCTGAATTCTTCGCCTCTGTATTGCCGACACATTTTTCTCAAGATTTTGTCTGAGCCAGATTGCAGCGACAAATGCAGATGGGGCATAATGTTAGGGTGTTGGCAGAAAGTATCAAGCAATCGCGGCGTAAGATCAGCGGGCTCCAGCGAGCTTAATCTTATTCTTTCTAAATTAGGTATTTCCGCCATTTTATCAAGCAAGTCGGCTAAATGTTCATTTTGCTGATTCGGCCAATTTTTCCGCCTGACGCTTTGAAGGCCGTATGCTCCGATAAATATTCCGGTCACGACGATTTCCCTATGTCCGGATTCTACAAGCGCTTGCGCCTCTTGCAGGACTTCATCGACTGGTTTACTGCGAACAAAAGGCCGTGTTTTGGGTACAATACAATATGTGCAGTATCCATCGCAGCCATCTTGAATCTTTAGAAAGGCTCTGGTTTGGCCCTCGAACGAAGTTAGCGGCGGCAGATTCAAGTGATTGTTTAACTTGTTTTTATACTTGATTTTGTAGCTTTTTTTTGCTTTAATGGTAGTGTCCGGACAGGATTGAGTTCTTTGGGAAGTTAGGGTGGCAGCTTTGTTGTCGATTATGCAGCTTAGCGTATCAGCAAGATCGCTTCGATTTCTAACCAGATGAACATCATCAGCCGCAGTACTCAATTCGCCGATATGTACAGTCGGCAAACATCCGGAGACAATGATAACGGCATTTGGACTTTGCTTTCGGAATTTATGAATGCATTGCCGGCTCTTGGCTGAAGCTGTATGAGTTACACAACATGAATTAATAACGACCAGGTCGGGTTTTTGAAACGGCCCGACTTTACGGAGTCCGTATTTCTCGAGTAGCTCTCGAATTTGCTGACTTTCGTACTGGTTAACCTTGCAGCCAAGAGAATTTATGGTAAAAGTTTTCATAATATGATATAATGTATAATTGTTCGAATGGATTTACAAGGCTAATTGAAAACAATGCGAGAGGAGCATTATGGCTGCGGAAACCGGTACAGTCTGGGCAATCGACATAGGTAACAGTTCACTTAAGGCATTGTACCTTAGCACAGAACGCGGGGTTGTAGAAGTAATCGGCTTCGACAATATTCGGCACGGCAAAATTCTTAGCGGCACTAACGTCACCGAAGCTGAAAGAGAAGAGCTGATCGCATTAAGTTTGCGCAAGTTTGTTAATAAATACGACTTGAGCATGGATGAAATAGCGATTTCAGTTCCAAGCCAGAATAGTTTTGCAAGGTTCGTGAACCTGCCTCCCGTAGAGGAGAAGCGCATTCCAGAAATGGTGAAGTTTGAGGCGGTTCAGCAAATTCCGTTCGGTATCAATGACGTCCAGTGGGACTGGCAGTTGATGACAGAGCCGGACAGCCCTGAAATCAAGGTCGGCATTTTTGCGATCAAAAATGAAGTCGTCAACTCGGCACTGGAGCACTTTAACAGGGAAGACATACAGGTCAGCTACGTACAGATGGCACCGATGGCTCTTTACAACTACCTGCTGAACGACCGCCCCGACCTGGTGACTTCCGACAGTCAGGCAACTGTCATTCTCAACATCGGGGCGGAAAATACCGATTTGGTTGTCTGTACTAAATCGGCCGTCTGGCAAAGATGTATCCTGATTGGAGGCAATGCATTTACCAAGGCCATAGCAGACACTTTCAGGCTGGACTTTGAGAAGGCCGAAAAGCTGAAACGCACGGCCCCAGTAAGCAAATATGCCCGGCAGATACTACAGGCGATGAGACCCGTTTTTACTGACCTGGCATCCGAAGTCCAGCGATCGCTCGGCTTTTACAACAGCTCCAATCCCGATACGAAAATAGTAAGAATCGTTGCCCTGGGTGGCGGAACCAAGTTGCGCGGCATTCTTAAATATTTACATCAAACGCTGCAGATACCTGTTGAGAGGCCGGATTCGTTCAAAAGACTCGGGATGGGGCCTGGAGTTTCGCCGGCGAAGTTCCACGAAAATGTCAGCGACTTCGGCATCGTTTACGGTCTTGCCTTGCAGGGCCTGGGCCTAGCCAGAATAGAGAGCAATCTACTGCCCCGCAATGTTGCCCGGTCGATGGCCTGGGCGAGCAAGGGTAGGTACTTTATTGCCGCGGCTTGTATACTGCTCGCCGTCTCGCTTCTGTGCTTTGCGCGAACGGGCCTGGATAAAATGAATTTCGATAAGAACGCTCCGATCCGGCGAAATGTTGCCAGGGCCATTAGTAATGTCGAAGAAGCCAAACAGAACTATGAAACCGAAAAAAATAAAGGCACAGCGTCAAAAGCGAAAATCGACAAGGAATTCAAACCTTTTAAATATCGTGAAGTTATTCCGCTTTTACACGAAACCATCATTTCGGCCCTGCCAAACGAGCATAATAATCCGAGACAAGCTGAACTATATAAGGCTTTTGCCAGCGGAGACGTCGAACTGATTCAGAAGATTCCCAGAGAGCAGCGAGAGCAGGTTTTTATTACGGGAATGACTATCTACTTCGACAACGATCTGGAGGCGGCGAAGTTCGGGGGCGCCGATGTATGGAGAAGGACGCGAGGAGGCGGCCCAGGAATGGAAGATAGTGGAATGAGCGAATACGATTACGCCATGATGATGGAAGCCGAGATGGGAATGGGCAGGCCGGGAATGTATAATCAATATCTCCCGGGATACATGCAAGGAGCCGGGGCTACAGAGAAAAAGTCTTCCGGTTTCGTAGTCCAGGCCCTTTGCTACAGCCCTTACGGGCGCACGGTGACCGAAGTGCTGAAGTTGATCGATCCTGACGGCGTCGATGACAAGCCTGATAAATGGGGCTTTATTACTCGCCTGGAGCATCTTGATCATATGTTCAAAGATGCCAACTGCCCCTTCGAATTATTTAAAAGGGAGGATCACGAGCAGTTCAATTTGGATGTAAGGGAGGTAACTATAGACGGTGAGATGCCTGAGGGTATAGGCGTATGGGAAGAAATAATAGATGAAAAGTCCCAGATCGGATCGCGTTCGGCCCCACGGTCGACCTCTCTGACACGCAACTGGATTTTAATCGATCCGATGACTAAGGAGACCATTAACAAGGAACAAGTGCTGAACGAAGACGGCAAACCGGCACTCTACCGCGGTCAGCCGGTTTACAAAGTCAATGATCACTGGTTCGTATTAAATGCCAAGTTTGTCTGGCGAGATGCACCGGAGCCGCCAAAGCCTGCGACTCCTCAGTTAGGTCAGTACGGAGGAATAATACCACGGCGACCGACTACGAGTACGAGTTCGAGTTCCAGATCTTCCGGCAAAAGTTTACCCGACATAGAATAGATATTTGATAGATGTGAGAGCTGAAAAATGAATATGCCAAACTTTAAAGATGTCCTGCTGAAATTAAGCGTTTTCAAAAATAACTTACCGCTGCTGGCGTCGGTTATTATTGGTCTTGTAGCAGTGCTTCTTTTCATACCCACGCAGTTGATGAGCAGTAAGCTTAAGAAGGAAGTAGAACAGGAGAGTATTACTAAAGGCGGTGGAAAAATTAAGAAATATGAAACAAGCATTGTTTCAAGTCAGCAATACGAAATGGAGGCCAAGCAACAGGAAGCACAAGCAGCCGACGCAAATGAGGTGGCGAGACTGGCCAAGCAAACCACACAGCGGGAACTGCTTAGTTACGATATTTTTCCAGCGCCTGATCCAAATGGTTTCTCTAGTTTGATTTTCCAGAAATTCAGTGAGAATTTTCGCAGTGGAATCGATAAAATGATTTTGGACGTAGAAGCCAGGGATTGTCCGACAGACGCTGAAATCCAAAGGGGCCTGGAAAATTCAGCATCGTCCAGCAGGATGAGAGGCAGAGGGCTTTCGACTATGATGCCGATGTCGAGAGACAGAAGCTATGGAGGAATGGATCTCTATGGAGGCGGAGGCTCAAGCTCGATGATGCTCGGCAACTTAAATCGGATGATTATTGATGAAATGTGCAAGGACAGGGCAAAGACTATTTCGGTCTATGTCAATCCGCTCGATATCGCCGGCTACCAATACTGGACGGATTACAAGTACGAGGTAAAGCAGGAAGACGCTATCGAGGACTGCTTTTATCACCAGTTGGGATACTGGATTATCGAGGATATATTCCAGACAATAAAGAACATGAACTCAGGTTATGATAATGTTCTGACAGCGCCGGCCAAGCGGTTTATGAGCATTACTTTCACAATGGGCCTAAAGAGTGGGCGAAGGGGCGGCGGTGTCTACAGGACAATCAGGGGCAGAGGCATGAGACGAAAGAGTGAGAATAAGGCAGAGAACGCCGACAGGCCCCGATATATCCGCGACGAGGGCGAAGGTCTATCAGAATCATGTACGGGAAGATACTGCAGCGAGGAAGATGGCATTCATATCTCACACTTCAATTTCAGTGTCATAATCAATACGAAATCGGTCTTGCCGTTTATGAAAGAACTCTGCAGCGCCAAGGAACATCAATTCCGTGGATATCCGGACCCAAATGATCCGAATCAGACTTTTGAACCGGTCCAGACTTTTAAACATAATCAGATAACAATCCTGGAAAGTAAAATGGGATCGATCAATCCGGACGATATGACGCATAGATACTACCGGTACGGGGATGATCCTGTGGTTTCGCTGGATTTGATCTGCGAATATGTCTTCAATAAGGAAGGCTACGAGATTCTGATCCCGGAAAAGGCCAGGAAAACTCTTGCCGGAGAAGATGAAGATAATTAATAGTAGTCTGGTTAGCAAAATTACGCTAAGTAGGATATGAGATATGATTAAGTTAAGTAGTATCGGCAGTTTTTTCGAAGAACATGTTGAGAAGATCATCCTGGTGATTGTGAGCCTTGTTTGCGCCTGGCTTTTAATCACACGTGTGATTTTGAGTCCTAACACTGTATCTTACGATAACAAAAATTTCAGCCCCAGTACGATTGATGATTATGTATTAGGGAGGGCCAAGGAATTGGAACAAAAGCTGAACGAACCACCCGATCAAATTGATGCATATAAGCCGAAAGCCGATGAATTCCTTGCCCTGCTGGACTCAACGATACAAAACGTCGACACGACGCTCTGGCCTGTAGTACCTTATGAGCCTGGGATCGAAGCAAGAACTGTTGCAGGAGTCTATAATCTTCCTCAAATCGGCGAAGTTAAAGATGTTGACGTCGAGCATATCAGAGCAGTGGCTTATGTACCGATCAACGAAGTGACCCCGCAAAATCCTTATGACAAAGCTGGAAACGAACCCAATGATATTGATTTTGTAACAGTGGAAGCCAAGTTTGATACCAAACAATTATATGACAGCTTCTATGAGGTTTTTTACGAATACGTCGAAGAGCAACATGCTGATCCGTGCCTTGCAAAGCCGACTTTTGCGGCCGTAAACTTACAAAGACAACAATTGAATAGCGACGGCTCGTGGAGCGATTGGCAGGATGTGCCTCGACCGAAGATCGACGAGTATCAAAAACTTTTTCAAATTACGGAAGATATTCAGGACTTACCCCCGGGTGGATTGAAGGTGCAGATGCTCCAGTTTGATAATAAACAGCTACAGATAGAATTACTGCAGCCCCAGGCTTATCAAATCGCATCCGCCAATGAAGAGTGGTTTCCCCCGGTTCTGCACCGCAAGTTTAAAGATCTACAAAGAAAAGAGGCACAGGAAGAGAAGCGTCAGGCCAGAGAAGATGAAGAGGAACGTCAGAGGGATCAGGATGATAGACGCAACAGCAGACGCACTGACTCAAGAACAGGCATCACTGGACGAAACACTCGTTCCGGTTCGGGTATTTCATCCGGGGGTATAGGAGATATGTACGGAAGCGGAGGAACTAACACGCGGAGCAGAGATCGGAGCAGGGATCGCCAACAAACTACCTCCGGGTATATGAGCGACGGGGGACGTACGGGCGACAGAAGGCGAACCTCAAGAAACCGATCAGGAACAACCGATCCGATGATGGACTCACTCAGTCTATACGGAAGCGAACGCCTTGGCGACGGTCGAGGGGGACCTCTAAGAAGAGGCCCGACAACAAATGATGTTTATTACGAGTACGATGATGTCGCACTTAACTGGCAAACAGACTTTTCGAAACTGAAGGAACCTATGCTGTTTTGGGCCCATGATGACACTCTTGAGCCGAGAAATACATACAGATACAAAATCCGGTTAGGTGTTTTTAATCCCGTGGCCGGGACGGATAAAATAAGTGAACAGGACATATCGAAAACGAATAAAGTCATCTTATGGAGCGATTTTTCGGATGTCACCGATCCAGTGGAGATTCCAGGAAGATCGTACTTTTTTGCACGTGATATACAGGAGACGGCCAAGACCATAACCGTCACTGTCTGCAAATACGTTTTAGGCCATTGGTACAGCGAGGATTTCAAGGTAAGCAAGGGAGAAGCAATAGGGAACCTTATGGAAATCGAACTCGAGGAGGACAGAACCCAACGCGACCGCGGCCCAGGTAGTCGCATCACGGGCGGCAGAGGGGACTATATGGGAGACTATATGGGGGATTATATGGGAGATCGGTTCTCCTCTATGGCCATCATGCCCAAAGAGAAAACCAATGTGCCTGAGTCTGTTGATTATAGCACCGGCGCCGTAATGGTTGATACTATGCCGATAAACGACTGGTGGGGTGATGGTACTCGTCGCTCAAGAAATTATTATGACATGCTCTACAGTTTCGACGGCATCAATATAGAGCACATGCCTGTCGGTACAACTTACTGGCCCGATGAAATGCAAACTACGTTTAATTACATCGCTAAATTGGAGAGAGAGCCACACGAGGAATTCAAACCCTTTGGCTCGGGCAGGCGCAGAGGGCCTCGTCCGGGATTAGGCGGGTATGACGATATGGGAGGAGCATATGACGACATGGGGCTGTATATGGATGGGCCTCGCGGGCGTTAATTAGCCCTACCCCCCCCGCGCATCGACAGATAACTACAAGCCTAAGTCAGCATGGCCGAACACTGATTCAATTGCATTTGATATTATAAAGCTCATCACACATAATATCAGACAATAGAACTCTACCTATAAAACGAAAACATGCGGAGTGGTATTATGAATACAAAACCTGAGCAGGCGGTTAATATGTTCCAGGAAGGTTCCAACTGCTCGCAGGCTGTAATTTCGGTTTACGCTGAGGAGTCTGGCCTTTCTCGAAACATAGCTCTAAAGATTGCCCAGGGATTTGGCGGTGGATTAGGGCGAATGTCTCAGACGTGTGGAGCGGTTACCGGTGCATTTATGGTTCTTGGCCTGAAATATGGAAACGATGATATACACGACAAAGAAGCAAAAGAAAGAGTTTACAGACTCGTTAGAGAATTTTCCCGCCGGTTCGAAAGCCGCAACAACTCTATTATTTGCCGGGAACTGCTCGGCTGCGACATAAGCAACCCGGAAGGAATTATAGCTGCAAAAAAAAACGGCTTGCTCACTTCTGTTTGTCCTAAGATGGTGAAGGAAGCTGTCGAAATCCTTGATGAAATAGTAAACAAATAGCAAATTTATCAGCTAACCGTCCGAATTGTTGCTTATAGCGAACATCTTCAACCCGTCCCATAAAAACTAAAGATTTTAGGCTGATTTTGCCGATAGGCTTAATGTCTTATAAGGTCTTTTTTGAACTGATACGGAAGGTGTTTAACAAAGAAAGGAATTGAAAATGGAAAAAGGATTTGATGTGAAAGGAACAATTCTAAGAACCGTTATGGTTATGGCAATAACAGCAATCGGCTTTGGTCTGGCCGGATGCGGTGAGGAAATGGCTAAAATTGAAGAAGAGCAACTCAAAGTACAAGCAATGGCAGAGGCTAATGCCCAACAAATAGCTGCCATAGAGACACAAATCAAACAGAACCAACAAGAACTGCATGCCGGAATTGAACAGGTGCAGAACGATATCCGGAAAATTGCTGTTGATACTGCTACCGTTAGCAAAGAGCATCTCAAATTGCAGCAGTCTGTGCAAAATAGTGATCAGCAGACAACCAACAAAATAGCCCTGCTTGAGCAAAGTCGGAATGAGCTGCAGGCTGGAATTGAAGAAGTGCGAGACAACACTCAGAGCGCCGCTGCGGATATGTCTGCCGATATAGCTAATGTCAAGGATGAGCAGGCAAGGCTGTATGAGACGGTGCAAAGCAATAATCAGCAGTTTACAAACAACGTTGCTGTGATTGAGCAAAACCAGCAGCAGTGGGAAGTTAAGATAGATGATCTACAGGAAAATATTCAGCAAGTAACCACTCAAATAAGCACCCTTGGAGATGATCTTTTGAAACTGCAGGAAGTTCTTCAAAGCAACATCCGGGAATTGGCTGGTATGATGGATCTTAACGACAAGGAACAGCTTGAATTTCGGGAAAAGATTCAACAAAACCTCCTGGCAGTTGATAGTTCCATAAATGCTATCAGGCAAAGCCAGGAACAATTACAAACCCAGATTGAAAATGTGCGAAGTAGTGCAGAGATTATGAGTACCGAACTGCCCGTTGCAATAGAGCAGCTAAGAGAACAAGTGGAGCGTAACAGCTCGAGGGAAAGAGAGGATAACCAGCCCCCCCCGGAAACAAACAGCTCCGAGTGATCCGAAAGAAAACGCTACTTACATAACAATATCATGCATTCGGCCCCGCATCGATTTGGTACAAGCATAAGCTCAATCGATGCGGGGCATGCAAATTTATACAACGCAGTTATTTGCATTTCACTTATAAATTCGTTATTTTCATCCAGCATAAGAAGGAACAACATGTTTTTTAGTGATCGAGAAAATATATGATATATCGCTCTTTGGTTATATTTTTTGCTATGCTTGCAACTCTGTTTATTCCCGAAACGGCAGCTTCCTTGCCTGCTTTTCCCGAGGCTGAGGGATTTGGCGCTAAATCAATCGGGGGACGGAGAGGCAAGGTCCTTTTCGTAACCAATCTCAAAGACAGCGGATCCGGCAGTTTACGCGAGGCGGTAGAAGCTAATGATTCCAGAACGGTGATCTTCAGGATATCCGGTACCATAGATTTGAAATCGGCAATAGTCATCACCAAACCATACATTACCATAGCTGGCCAGACTGCACCCGGCGACGGCATCTGTTTGAAGAACCACGCCCTGGTTATCGCAGCCGACCATGTCATCGTCCGGCATATCCGGTGCCGACCCGGAGATAATGCGAAAGCCGAGAGCGATTCTCTGTCACTTTCATTAGGTCGTGAGATTATCGTCGATCATTGTTCCACAAGCTGGTCAGTAGACGAAACACTTTCTGCCTCTTCACGGGGTCGGCTCGGAAATGTCACAGTCCAGTGGTGTATCATTTCCGAAAGCCTGCACGATTCGATTCATCACAAAGGTCCTCACGGATATGGTTCGCTCATCAGGGGAGGCCTTGGCAACGGGTATACATACCATCACAATCTCTACGCCCATCATCATGCCCGGCTGCCACGTCCCGGCAATTACATCGACCGCAGCAGAGATCCGGCAGGATTTGTCCTCGACTTTAGAAATAACGTGATTTACAATTGGGCCGGTCGTGCCGCAGGCTATAACGCCGATGGCTCGAACGGAACGAACAGTATCACAAAGATAAACTTTGTCGGGAATTATTATAAAGCCGGCATCAATTCAACCGGCAGCCTTGCGTTCTCAGAAAGTACTCCCTCCGCTAAAGCCTTCTTCAGCGGGAACTGCATGAATGGAAGATACCCCGACGATCCATGGTCGCTTGTGAGCTTCAGCAGGTTTTCAGATGAAGACTTAAGAGCCTATAAGCTCTCAAGTCCGATACCAGTCCCGGCAGTAAAGACGGATGATGCGATTACAGCTTACAAGCGTGTTCTGGCGGACGCCGGTGCCGTGCTTCCAAAAAGGGATATTGTGGACTCACGAATTGTCAACGAAGTAAGAAATGGTATGGGAAAAATCATTGATGACGAACAGGAGGTCGACGGCTGGCCTGAGCTGATATCTACCGAACCGCCACAAGATTCCGATCGAGACGGTATGCCGGATGACTGGGAAATACAATACGGATTCGATTCAGAAAACCCTGCCGATGGAAATGGAGATCCTGATGCGGATGGTTACACGAATCTGGAAGAATACCTGAATAGCACAAAACCGTAAGTCACTCAGAATCCATTCATATATTGATTTGAGCAGGCCGTTATTATTTCCATCTCGTCCTTCTTATAGTCGCGCTCGGCTGAATAAAAACATTCGGAGATTCGGACTGTGGAAATTCATTTTCATGCATCCACTTGCCGTATCTTTCCAGAGAACGGTGATAATCCCTTACCTCGAAGGTTTTGAAGCCCAAGTACATTCCCGTCTGACCACAAGCCAAAGATATGAATGGCCCTATCATGGGGCACCTGATAACGAACCATGGCTCATCCCCCTTCCAGGGATTTTGATCCGGCTTCCAGAACTTCGGCACCGGACGAATCATGTGCCCGGCGACAATATCGAACTTCATGCCGACTCCTCTGTCCTGATACCCTTTATTATCATGGTCGAACCACAAGCCGCGCTCGAAGGAGCCTACGGACAGACTAATACCTCCCACGGTGCCCGCTCTACAACCGGCAAATAGCAAAACAAAAAGTAAACTCAAGAACCGCATCTCCCCCCTCGTTGCTCTGAAAGAAAGCTATCAAATTTCAAACTTCTTTTTAAAAAAGTTCAGAGAATCCCGCTCGGCATAGGATAAAAATAACAATGAGGTGAAATGACCTGAGAAAATATAAACTACTTCCGGTTTTCCTGCAGCTTCCCATAGTTTGTCACCACATTTCCTATGAATAACCCTGTCAAACATTGCAACATACATTAAAGTCTCTCTGGCATCGCTGTACTCCGCCAGTTTGAGAGGATCCGTTACTATCTTATCTGAAACTTCAGCACGGATAGTATCCTTGCTGATGCCTCTTTCAACGAGTCCTCTTATATATCTTTTGACTTCTTTCAATTCGGATAGAAAAGCTATATCCGCCATGCTGCCGCCGGCGAGACCTATTACACAGCAATTGAGTCTTTCATCTACGGCCGAAACAATACTTGCCCTTATCCCACCAAGACTCATACCCAGACAGCCGAGTTTATTGCTGTCAACTTCTTTTCTAACAGCCAGATAGTCTAATATTTGCCTGCTGTCTAAGACTGTTTGACGGAGATAATCTTCGACCTGTTCGGTGTTCTGGATATCCTCTATTTCAATATCGCGATTATGAACAATCGCGCAATTCAAACCGTTCGAAGCAAAGTGCCTGGCAAAGCCTTTGGCGCAGAAGTCGATTCCATTTGCAATAGGCAGAACAAGTATCGTGGGGAATATCCCCGCCTTTTTCTGTACATAGAAGTCAAACTTTATGTTCTCATTGTCGAAAACATTAAGGGCAGAAGGAAACTCTATTCTCTCGACAAAATAGCGTTTCTTCTCGCTGATCTTTTCAACTTCGGCTTCGATCTTCTGCTTGGGATAGCTATAGTATTCCAGCAATTCGGTGCTTCTTTTACTGGGACCTGCATATTCCGAATCACACTTATAATGAGCACAGCTGCACAATAAGACCATACCGAAAACAAGAATTAACTTAAATACCTTAGATCTCATTGCGTCTTTTAATTTCATTTTCACTAACTTCACCTTCTTTGACATAGCTCGTTGTACTTGCTGCAGGGTCAACTTTTTCCCCCGGATTTTGCTCTTCCGCCAAAGCAGGATATCCCGGCAGTTCTTTCATTATGCCTAACCATGCACTCTCAAAAGCCTCTTCCATAGCAATTGGCTCTTCCTTTATTCTCTCTTTCGCCAAAGTCACATCAGAGCTTGCACTGAAAACTTTGTTTCCTTTCCTTGTATCCCAAATTTCCATACCAAGCATTCCGCTGACTATGTGAGTACTAAGGAGTTTAACGCTCGCTACCGAAAGCCTGCTCGTACTCCACCGCCGGACGTCTAATAAGCAAGGCAGAACAATATAATCAGCCCCAATTTCCTTCGCCATGAATTCAAGGTCTGACTTTCTAAACATGCCGTTTTCCTCGTAAAATTTTCTCATCTCCGCATGTTGCTGGCATATACTCTTTTCATTCAATTTATTCGCGAGGTCCGTGAATGATAAAACCTCAAGCCGCCGGTTGGGTATGCCTTGGTGTCTTGAATCATGATCATAACCAAAACCCAGGAACGAAAAAGTCAGTTCGCTCTTTGAAGTTTCATAATCCTTCACATATCCTTTATTAAGGGCTCTTGCCAAAGAATCGGAGACTTCAGTTCTATGTTGCTCTTGTCCTGTGCTCGTTTGTGCTAATAAAATATAAACCTTGCCTTGCAGTCTTTCGATTAATTTGTATCCATCGGAAACAGGAGAAACCTTCACTGTTTGAGCTCGCTGTTCTAATGTTCCTGAACAACCTGCAAATGACAGGGAAATTACCGAAATCAAAATAACTTGGAAACCCGGCTTAAAATTCTTTTTGTTCATTGTCAATCACCCCTCTTTGTCTGCAATTAATATTTTTACTCGCTCGACCGGTTGTTAAATCAATACTCTTGTTGCCGATACAATTCAGCAAATAGTATCAAAAAAAAGCCATAGAACGCTTCTGCTCACAAAAACTGTTTGCTTATTAGTAAATCGAACCTACCGGCTAAACAGCTTGATTTACGTGCTCAGGAAGGATAATTTGAAAATTCACATTACCCTCCGCGTCAACCGCCCCAGGTACGCTTTATAGATTGTAATATATCATATTATTTACAGAATGTCAAGAGAATTTTACTCCTGATGACCCATTTCTTACAAGGATTCAGTTGTAAGGCACGAATTGAGAGTTAATTGCGTCATCTTCTTGAGTGTTGTTGATCGTATGGA
>Ga0209536_100011031_pt1 | contig 13267 bp, 12 predicted proteins | sample DeeMarSeWOR28_12_FD_187461 | JGI IMG/M metagenome (GOLD analysis project Ga0209536, IMG submission 187461) | Marine sediment microbial communities from White Oak River estuary, North Carolina - WOR-2-8_12 (SPAdes) (version 2) | ecosystem: Environmental > Aquatic > Marine > Intertidal zone >...
GTTCGGGATGCTTGTGGGAGCGGCTTCAGCCGCGATTGAAGGCCTCTGAAAAGAGCATCGCGGCTGAAGCCGCTCCTACAGGATCATTCGACTCTCTCGGGCATCGGGATTCAGGTGCCGAGTGTCCCCGCTCGGGAGTGCGGCCCCGCCCCGGTTCGCGGCCAGGTTCGGGATGCTTGTGGGAGCGGCTTCAGCCGCGATTGAAGGCCTCTGAAAAGAGCATCGCGGCTGAAGCCGCTCCTACAGGATCATTCGCCGTTCTGGCGCTTCGCGCTGATCCGGCGGTTGGCGTTCTCCATGGCGCGGGTCCAGGTGATTTCATCGCCGACGCGGACGGCGCGGGCCAGGTCGTCGAAGACCTTGCGGAAATGCTCGACCACCGTCCCGGTCATGCGGTTGCCCTGCTGGATCTCGTAGTAGAGGTGCGGGTTCTCCGACACGACCTGCGCGGCGACCTTGAGCTGCGCGTTGAACGTGCTGCTCGAGATCTGGCGCAGCAGCGGCACCGCTTCTCCGCTCTCCGCCAGCGCGCTGGCAAAAGCGATGTTCACCAGGTGCGAGAGACCGAGAACCCAGGCCATCACCTCGTCGTGCTCTTCCAGGCTCAGGTCCACGCACTCTGCGGCTGTGTGTGCAAACAGGGCGCGCGCTTCAGCCAGTGCCTCGGTATCGCCCACGTCCACGAACAGGATGTGGCGCCCGGACAGGCCGATCTCGTTCGGGCCGAACATCGGATGCACCGAGCAGACCCTGCAGCCCGCGGCGACGAGCGCCTCCAAGCCGCCGCGCATCGGGCTTTTCAGGGACCCGATGTCGAACACCAGCCCGCGCGGGTTGAGTTCCGCCAGGCGGTGGAGAATGGCGTTGGAGGGACGCAAAGGCACGGCAACGACCACCAGGTCGTAGTCGTCGATCGCGTTCTCCCAGTTGTCCACCCGATCGAAGGGCGTTTCCTTCTGCACGGGATCCGCCACGTCGACGTGATAGCCGACCATGTCCAGGTAGCGCGCCATCCACTCGCCCATGCGGCCGAGCCCGCCGATCACCAGGGCCTGCTTGCCGTGGCCATGCTCGGACTGAACGAGCTGGTTGACCTCCTGCTTGCCAAGGGAATGGTGAATGAGGGTTTCGAGGATTTCGCGCGCGACCCGGCCAGACACGCCGAGCGATTCCGCCCGCTCCACGCCGCGGTCGATGACCTCGCGTTCCCTGGCGTAATGGCGCAACGGCACACCGCTCTTGAGCTTGTGTTCGCCAATGGTCGTCACGATCGCCTGGCGTTCCGCGATCAGGTCGATGATGCCGTCGTCGATTTCGTCCAGCCGCTGGCGGAACTCGAGTAGTTCGTCGGCCGACAATGTCCGGTCTGAAGCCATGTTTCTGCAGTGATCGTGTCCGCCCGGGGCGAGTCGCTGCATTGTAGGGTTTCAGGGTCTGCGACTCCAGCCCGGGCGGGCCGATCGGCTTGAGGGAACCTCTGCGGAATTGATCAGAGGTTCCCTGGTTACCGCGGGCTGCACCCGGAATGCTGCAGGCGCGTCAGCGGCACCAGGGCCTGGGAACCCTGGCTGAATCCTTCGCTCACCGGCATGTAGCTGGCCGCGCCGCCGTCACAGTCCAGTTCGAGAAGCAGGTCGCCCCATGGTTCCCGGCGCACGGAAAGCGGGTCGAAGGACCGGCCGAACACCCCTCCCAGCGGCCGCACCAGACCGGGAAAATGTATCCGGTCACCGTCAACGAGACCCGTGTTGACCATCCAGGCCTGGTTGCCCTCGGCGTCATAGGTAAACCAGTAAACCACTGCCGCCTCTGCATCCAGTTGCTGGACAACGAATCCTTCGCCATCGTGGGCCGGATCGTACCAACTGCCGCTCAGCCCCGAATTCACAGGGTCGGGTTGCGCGCCGCAGGGATGTCCGAAAACGTGCGTCAAGCGGTTGAGCACCTGGTGGCCACCGGTGCCGTCGACGAGATAGTTGGCCACCGCCTCCGAGCAGCTCAAAAACGTGATGGCCAGGGAACCGCGATTGGCCAGGATGACCTCGCCGGGATCGAAATCGTCCCCGAAACGGCCGCCGGAGGCGTCCAGCAGATCGGCGACGATGATCCGGCTGTCCCGTATTTCACCGGTACCGAGCATCCAGCGTTGTTTGCCGTCGGCGCCGTAAGTGAACCAGTAGACCAGTGCCCGATTTTCTTCGAGCACCTCGACGATGAACCCCTCGCCCTCGTGCCCGGGGTCGTACCAGGCGCCGCTGAAGCCATGGTCGATTGCAGGCAGGGCTGCCGTCCGTTGGTAGCGGAAAAGCTGTCCTGCCGAAAAGGCGGCCAGCGGCCGGCCAGCGGCGCGGGGCCGCATCCTCACTTCGTACCATTTCCCGTGCTGTAGCTGCGGATAGGAGAGGGGTGCAAGCTCCAGCATCATGCCGTCGGTGTAGGGCCGGACGATTTGCAGCGCAACGCCCGAAATCCAGAATTCCACGTCCTGGGTGCCGATCTCCGTCAACAGGCCATCCCGGTCATCCACTTCGAGCAGCACGCCCCCGGCGGCACGCGGACGCACCTGCACGGAAAAGCCAAGCTCGGGCACCTGCGGTGACGCCTCGGTAACTTGCAGCGAATAGCCACCCGTCGATTCATCGGGTAAGACGGACAGCCCGCCCTCGCCGAAATCCGCGAAATCGAACGTGCTGCTGGTGCAGCCTGCAGCCGGCCGGTAGCTGAACCAATTGCCAGCTTCCAGAAAGCTTCCGTCCGGCTGCAGGCCCACCGCCCAGCCCCTGAAATGGTCGTCCGCGCACAGCGTGACGCGGGCCCGCCGCGAGGAGTCCAGCGGAAATCGGAAAACGTCGCTGTCCCGAACACCGGATGCGGTGCCGTCGATTTCAAACGGGATTCGCACCGGCACCTCGCCTTCGAAATCGTCCGCCGCGCCGCCCAGTTGCGCCTCCACCAGGTGCTGCTCATCGACCAGGGCGTCGCAATCATCGTCGAGCCCGTTGCCGGGAATCTCCTCGGCAAGCAGGTGGCGCTGCGGATCATGGTCGTCGCAATCACCGGCGACACGGTTGAATCCATCCGCGTCGAGATCCTGGCAAGCCGCGGGCGGCCCGCCAAACTGACTCTGCAATTCATGGCGCAGGTTCTCCGGCATGGCCCAACGCAGCGAGTCCATGTAGCACGCGATGTTGGCGCCCGCCCCGGCCGCCAGGGAAAGGATGCGCAGACCTTCCTTTTCCTCTTCGCTGCGCGGCGGCGGAAAGCGCCGGGCATGTTCAGCCAGGAACTCGAACGAACTCACCAGTGCTTCGATGCCGTGCAGGCTCTCGACACGATAGTAGAGCATGGCCCAAAGATTGTTGGCGCGGAGCCCGTCGTCCTCACAGCCCAGGTTCTTGACACAGGTCTCCCAGTCCGCCGTTGCGTCGGCAACGTAATCCATCCAGACCGAACTGATCGGCGAATGGTAGATGTCATCCGGGGCTTCGTTGTTTCTCGAATTGCGCGCGTAACGATAGGGCGCGAAATACTCGAAGATGTCGGTCCAGGCATGGGGATGGTCGGGCAGGTAATGGAGGTACTCGGCGTAACCGTCGAAATTGTGCGCCACCTCGTGGACCAGTATCGAATCCAGCCGGCCGGCGTCGAGTTCCCGGATGATGCTTTCGAGATTCCATGCGTCCAGGAGGATTTCGACGCCCTTGTGGCCCAGCAGGCCACAACCCATGCCGCAGGTGTCCGGGACAAAGGCAACGTTCAGGCGACCTGCCCCGGCCGGCTCGATGTGCAGAAGTTCCCTGTACAGCACATAGAGCGTATCGAGTTGGTCCACCATTTCCTGAACATGGTCCGCGGTGAAGACCGGGCCTTCGTAATCGTCAGCCGGCAGCAGAACGCTCACGTAGTGGCCCGCATGTTCGATTACCGAATGGAGTCCGCCATCGAAAGCCCGGTAGCTGACCGCGGCAGCCGCCCGCGTCTTGGCGGAAATGGAGGTCGTCTCGGTGCGTGACCCGGAAAGGATCCAGCCACCCTCGACATCGGTCACGTCGAGATAATCCTGACCGGGGGCGGCCGTGATCTCAGTGCAGGCAAGGGTGTAGAGGAGCAGAGCCGCTCCGATACTTCCGAGCTTCCGGATGCTGGTGCAGACTGTAATTTGTTTCTTGAGGCGCAAGTCCATTTGCATAGCCCACAGGCGCAATCATTGCCCCTTGCCTCGTATCATAGCAGCATTCTGATGAGAATGGTGGAGCCGAGGAGGATCGAACTCCCGACCTTCGCATTGCGAACGCGACGCTCTCCCAGCTGAGCTACGGCCCCACGTGACTACCTGCAGGCTGCAAATGATACGCCCGATCGGCGCAAATTTGAAAGCCCACGATATAAAAGCGCCCCACCCTTTTGCAGACGCCCTGCATTTTTCTGTTCCCTTTTTTGCGCCATGGACTTATAAATAGCCTAGTGAAAACCATTCCGGTTTTCCGAGCACGTCGAAACGACGAAGGAGTTGGAGAGATGGCAACGAAGAAGACCGCAGCCAAGAAGCCCGCCGCCAAGAAGAAAGCCGCAGCCAAGAAGCCAGCGGCAAAGAAGAAAGTTGCAGCCAAGGCTGCAGCACCCGCAGCATCGGTGAAGAAAGCGACTGCTCCGAAAAAGAAAGCGACAGCCAAGAAAAAAGTTGCGGCGAAGAAGAAAACCGTAGCCAAGAAGGCTGCCGCCCCAAAGAAAGCGGTAGCCAAGAAGGCTGCCGCCCCAAAGAAAGCCGTAGCCAAGAAGGCTGCCGCCCCAAAGAAAGCCGTAGCCAAGAAGGCTGCCGCCCCAAAGAAAGCCGCAGCCAAGAAGGCTGCCGCCCCAAAGAAAACCGTAGCCAAGAAGAAAACCACGGCAAAAAAGAGAACGGCAGGCAAGAAATAGTCAGTCGGCCATAGGGGTGGGTTGGGCAGGTCGAATTGCCCAAACCCACCTTCGTTTGGCGAACAGGCCGGTCCGCTGCCGACGGCCGGAAAATCCACTCTCGACGGCCCTGCGTCGGCGAGTTGGTGGATTTTTCCAGCTTCCGACGTGCCTTGCATCAACAGGCGAGGGCCGGGAGGTCGTTTATAATTTCTCCGAAGGCAGGGAGGAATCGACCGCATGCCGTACAATCTCAGGAATCGCAGTTTTCTCAAGCTGCTGGATTTTTCAAAACGGGATCTCAACCACATCCTCAATCTCGCGCGTGACCTGAAGCGCGCCAAGTACGGCGGCTATGAAGTCCAGCGGTTGCGCGGCAAGAACATCGCGCTGATTTTCGAAAAACCTTCCACCCGCACCCGCTGCGCCTTTGAGATTGCAGCCTATGACCAGGGCGCCAACGTCACCTACCTCGATCCGGGCGGTTCGCACATCGGCAAGAAGGAGTCGATCAAGGACACCGCGCGCGTGCTCGGCCGCATGTACCATGCGATCGAATACCGGGGATCTTCACAGGCGGTTGCCGAGGAACTGGCGAAGTGGTCCGGCGTTCCCGTCTTCAATGGCCTGACGGACGAATTCCACCCGACCCAGATGGCGGCCGACCTGATGACCATGCGCGAGCACGCCCCAAAACCCTGGCACGACATTTCCTACTGCTATGTTGGCGACGGGCGATCGAACATGGGCAACTCCCTGATGATCGCGGGTTGCCTGATGGGCATGGACGTCCGTATTGCATCCCCCAGGAGCCTGTGGCCGGATGCGCGACACCTGGAACATGCGCGCGAACTCGAGGAGATGTACAAGGCCCGCCTGACGCTGACCGAGGATCCGCAGGAGGCTGTCAAAGGCGTCGATTTCATACATACCGACGTCTGGGTGTCGATGGGCGAGTCGCCCGACAACTGGGAGCGGCGCATCGCGCTTCTGCGGGATTACCAGGTCAACGCAGACCTGATGGCGGCGAGCGGCAACGAACGTGTGCGCTTCATGCACTGCCTGCCTGCATTTCACAACCTGGAGACCGAGGTCGCCCGCGAAATTCACGAGCGTTTCGGCCTCGAATCCATGGAGGTAACCGACGACGTCTTCGAATCGCCGGCGGCCATCCAGTTCGAGCAGGCGGAAAACCGGGTCCACTCGATCAAGGCCCTGCTGGTCGCGACGCTGGGCAGTTGAAGCCGTTGGTGACGCCATGAGAGTCGTCGTCGCTCTGGGCGGAAACGCGCTATTGCGGCGCGGCCAGGAACTGAACGCCGAAAACCAGCGCGGGAACATCCGGGTGGCGGCGGTCGAACTGGCGGCTGTTAACGCCAATCACGAACTCGTCATCGCGCATGGCAACGGCCCGCAAGTGGGGCTGCTGGCATTGATGGATGCCGCCTACTCGCCGGCGCACCCCTTCCCGCTGGACATCCTCGGCGCGGAAACGGGCGGCATGATCGGTTACATGATCGAGCAGGAACTGGGCAACGTCATTCCAACCGCGGACCACATTGTCACGGTCCTGACGCAAACCCTGGTCGATCCCGAAGACCCCGCTTTCGATAATCCGAGCAAGCCGGTAGGGCCGGTGTACGACCTGCAGGAAGCGCAACGTCTGCGCGCGGACAAGGGTTGGGCCGTGGCCCCGGACGGCGAATTTTATCGCCGCGTGGTCCCCTCGCCCCTGCCGCAGGCCATCATCGAGATCGAAGCCATTCGAATGCTGGTCGAACATGGCATCGTCGTCATTTGCGCGGGCGGCGGCGGCATCCCGACCGCCTACGACGAACAAGGCAAGCTGCACGGCGTCGAGGCGGTCATCGACAAGGACCTCGCGAGCGGCCTGCTCGCCAGGGACCTGAACGCGGACATGTTCATCATGCTGACCGACGTGCCGAACGTCTTTGAAGCATTCGGCTCGCCCTCCCAGCGGGCGATACGCCGTGCCCATCCCGACTTCCTCGAAGCAGAGGCTTTTGCCGCCGGCTCGATGGGGCCGAAGGTGGCGGCCGCCTGCCAATTCGCTCGCGCCACGGGAAAGACCAGCGCCATAGGGCAGCTGTCCGACCTGAGCGGGATCATGCAGGGCGACGCCGGCACGCTGATCACCTGCGAGCACCACGGCATCGTGTATTGCGACTGAGACCCGGCGCCGCTATATACTGCCCGTTCCGGTAAATGGCAGTGGCAACGCGCATGGCGAAAAACGGCATCGGCAAGGTAGTTCTGGCCTACTCCGGCGGACTCGATACGTCGGTCATCCTGAAGTGGCTGCAGGAGAACTACGGCTGCGAAGTGGTGACCTTTACCGCCGATCTCGGCCAGGGCGAGGATCTCGAACCCGCGCGCAGGAAAGCCGAAGCGGCCGGGGTTCGCGAGATCTACGTCGAGGATCTGCGCGAGGAGTTCGCGCGTGATTTTGTCTATCCCATGCTGCGCTCCAACCCGCTTTACGAAGGCGAATACATGCTGGGAACCTCGATCGCGCGCCCGCTGATCGCGCGCCGCCTCGTGGAGATCGCGGCCGAAACGGGCGCAGACGCCATCGCGCATGGCGCAACCGGCAAGGGCAATGATCAGGTGCGCTTCGAACTCGGCGCCTACGCCCTGAACCCCGACATCCGCATCATAGCCCCGTGGCGCGAATGGGATCTCCTGTCCAGGGAAAAGCTCGTGGCCTGGGCGGAGTCCCGCGGAATATCGGTCGAGCACAAGCGGAGCGGCGCCCGGTCGCCCTATTCGGTGGACGCGAACCTGCTGCACATCTCCTACGAGGGCGCCGAACTCGAAGACCCCTGGCAGGAGCCCCCCGAGGATCTGTGGCGGTGGACCACGGCGCCGGAACGCGCCCCGGACCGGGCGCGATACGTCGAGCTCGGCTTCGAGCGCGGTGACGTCACTTCGGTGGACGGGCGTGACATGACGCCCGCCGCGGCCCTGGCGCTGCTGAACCGGATCGGCGGCGAGCATGGCATCGGGCGCGCGGACATCGTCGAAAACCGTTACGTCGGAATGAAGTCCCGGGGCTGCTACGAAACGCCCGGCGGGACCCTGATACTCAAGGCCCACCGGGCCATCGAGTCCCTGACGCTGGATCGGGAGGCAGCGCATCTGAAGGACGAGTTGATGCCACGCTACGCCGGCCTGGTCTACAACGGATACTGGTTTTCGCCCGAGCGGGAGATGTTGCAGGCCGCGATCGATCAGACGCAGCAGCATGTCAACGGCGTCGTGCGCCTGAAACTCTACCGCGGCAGCGTTACCGTGACCGGGCGCCGGTCAGGCTCGGACAGCCTGTTCGACCAGGGCATCGCGACATTCGAGGAGGACGGCGGCGCCTTTCGGCAGGCCGACGCCGAGGGCTTCATCCGGTTGAATGCACTGCGCTTCCGCGTCGCGGCCAGGAAGCGCCGGAAGTAGGCCATGGTCGCGCGTTTCGAGTTCAGCCACCGGGTGGCGCCCGACGACATCGACGAGCTTGGGCACGCCGGGAATTATCATTACATCAGGTGGCTGCAACACGCCGCCGTGGCCCACTCCACGGCCAATGGCTGGCCGCCACGGCGCTATGAAGAACTCGGAGCGGGTTGGGTGGTGCGCTCGCACCAGATCACTTATCTGAAACCGGCTTTCGAGGGCGACGAGGTCATCATTACGACCTGGGTCGCCGACATGAAACCGGCGACTTCGCTGCGCCGGTACGAGATTCGCCGGCAGGACGGGGAACTGCTCGCCCGCGCCGAGACCGACTGGGCCTTCATCAACTACGCGAGGCAGCGGCCCGTCCGGATACCGCCGGAGGTGACGGACTGTTTCGAGGTCGTGGCGGCGGACGCGACGGTCAGGCTCTAATCTGATTTTTCGTCCTCGACCTTCCAGACCACGATCTTCCAATCGTTTCTGTCCGGCGAGCTGTGGTCGTAACCCACGTAGTAGACTTTGCCCAGCACGAAATCCGCCTCGAGCGGCGCGGCCTGCGGAGGGCTGGTGCTTCTGCCGATCGTCTGGCAGAAGGACGTATCGATCAGGGCGCTGCCCGACATCGTGTGGACACCGGGTTCGATCCAGAACCCCATCCGCTGCACCGCCACCTCGCGGCCGTCGATCTTCTTGATGTGAATGGGCGATATGCAATTGGCCGCATTGCTGAAGCTCGTGACGATCTGGACCTGGCCATCCTTGCCCGCGTCGGCATAGAGCGGAAAGATGAGCATCAGAATCGCCAGGAATCTGGAAAGTTTCATGCGGAAGGCCTCCTTGGTTGACCAATATTCGCAACAACTCCTCACCCGCTGATTATACCATCCGGGCACCGGGCACGAGGTTCGTCGCATCTGCGACCGAGGGCTTCACAACGCGTCCGCAAATCGCCTATGCTGGGTGTTCAACAACCACACGATACCGGAGTACGACATGGCAACCTACGAATGCGACAAGTGCGGCATGAGCGTCAATGCCACCTGCGGACACTGCGGCGCCCCGCTGGTCAACGACACGCTGAAGCTTCCCGACGGCAAGGAAGTGCAGATTTCCAAGTGTCCCAACGGCCACGGCAAGATCAAGTCGCCGCTCTGCTGCGGGCAGGACATGAGCTGCTCCATCGCCTGAGCGCCGCCACCGCAACATGCGCACCAGGCCGTGGCTGACGGGCGTCCCATCGTGAACAGGATTGTCGAATGCGTGCCGAATTTTTCCGAAGGCCGCGACCTCGGCGTCATCAGGCAAATTACGGATGCGATCGAGGGAGTTCAGGGCGTACAGCTGCTGGACGTCGACCCGGGTGCGAGCACCAACCGCACTGTCGTAACCTTTATCGGGCCGCCCGGGCCTGTCGGGGAAGCGGCATTTCAGGCCGTCAGCACGGCGGCCCGGCTGATCGACATGGCGCAGCACAAGGGCGAGCATGCCCGCTTTGGAGCGACCGATGTCTGCCCCTTCATACCGGTTGCGGGCGTCACCATGGAGGAATGCGTTGAGCTCGCCCGCAAGCTCGGCCAGCGGATCGGCCATGACCTGGGCATTCCGGTGTATCTCTACGAAAGGGCGGCCAGCAGGCCCGAGCGCCGCAACCTGGCCGATGTGCGGGCCGGCGAATACGAGGGCCTGGCCGACAAACTATCCAAACCGGAATGGAAGCCGGATTTCGGACCGGACGAGTTCAACCGCAAATCCGGCGCGACCGCGGTGGGCGCGCGGGAATTCCTGATCGCCTACAACATCAACCTGAACACGGCGGACCGGCGTTACGCCAATGAAATCGCCTATGAACTGCGCGAGCGCGGCCGCTGGAAGCGAACCGGCAACGTGGAGCCGTTTTACTACAAGGGCGAGGTCGTCTACTTCGAGGATGGCAAGTACCCGGACGGCAATTCCGACTATGTCGCCGGGTCATTCGAGGAACTGGCGGATTTCTATCGCGAGACCTATGGCGGCGATCTGCGCGAACGCTATCGCGCGATGGGTCTCGATCCCGACCACCTCGCCGGGGGGCCTGTTTACAAGGACGGCATGTTCACCCACCTCAAGGGTATCGGCTGGGTGGTCGAGGCCTACCAGCGGGCCCAGGTGTCACTGAACCTGACCAACTACCGGATTACGCCTCCGCAGGAGGTCCTCGAGGCCGCCAGGGAACTGGCCGCCCGCAGGGGCATCGTCGTTACCGGTTCGGAAATCGTGGGCGTGGTCCCCTTCGACGCGATGCGCCAGGCCGGCCGCTACTACCTGCGGCGCATGCGCAAGTCCACGGGCGTGCCGGCCCGTGACATCGTGACGACTGCCACGCAGGCCATGGGGCTCAACGACGTGGCGGAATTCGACGTCGACAGGAAAGTGATCGGGATGCCCGTGGCGGAAGGCCCGCTGGTCCGGATGGCGGTGACGGACTTCGTCGACGAGGTATCCCGCGACACGCCGGCGCCGGGTGGCGGTTCCATAGCCGCGCTGGCCGGCTCGCTCGGCGCGGCGCTGGCGTCGATGGTCGCCAACCTCTCGATCGGCAAGGGCGAATTCGACGGGCAGTACGAGGATTTGTGTGCACTCGCCGAACGGGCACAGGCGGCAAAAGACGAATTGGTCCGCGCCATCGACGCGGACACCGACGCGTTCAACGAGGTGATCGCCGGCCTGCGCATGCCCAAGGACACCCCGGAGCAAATCGCGCTGCGGGCCCAGGCGATCCAGGCCGGTTACCGGTCGGCCGCGAAAGTGCCCCTGCGCACCGCGCAACTGTGCCGTGAAGTTCTCAATCTCTGCCAGTCGGCCGCGGACATCGGCAACCGGGCCGTGATGAGCGACGCGGGAGTCGGCGCCCTGATGGCGCTCGCCGGCGTGCAGGGCGCCATCCACAACGTCCGCATCAATCTGCCGCATACGAAAGACCCCGAGTTCATTGACCGCGTGCAGGCCGAACTGGGGGAGATGCTGGCCGAGTCCAGGGAAATCTGCGAGGCCGTCCAGCGGCAGGTGGAGAATAGTTTTTAAGCGGGAACCCGCGCTGGAAACTTCCAGCCATGCCGGGGCGGGCGGGATTGAATGCCGCTTTCCCGACCTTACCGACAGGCCTCAAAAACCCTCTTTTTCAGCGGCTTCCTGCACCGTGAACGCCGTGGCCACGTCACCGAAGTAGAGCGCCCCCGCGGATGACACCACCAGGCGGAGGCGCTGGCGCTCCGGGTCGGGGCGGGCGATGTCCAGCGACCAGTTCAATCCATCGCCACTCCCAGGCTGCATCGGCACCGGCGGCGCGTCATCGCCCTGGAGTTCCACCATCGCAACCATCGCGCCGTCGAGGGGGAAGACCGAACTCAAGGTCAGGGTCACGCGGTCCCGTGCCGTCCCCCCGGTGGTGAGTTCCAATTTGAAATCACCGTTCGCCAACGCGCAACGGCCGCTGGCGTAGCGGCAATTGGATCTTTCGACCAGCGGATAACTCTGCCCTTCCAGGGCCGGCTTGGGCCGCTCGCCCATCAGGAAATCGATCGCAAACCAGGCCAGTATGGCCAGCACCGGCGCCACCAGCGCAGCCACCACGACATGTTTGTTCTTCAGCACGTTCACCGCTTGTCCCGCCTGTTGGAATCCCGATCAACCCGTTCTGCAGGCAGGAAGTATAAACCACGTTTCTCCGGCGGGCTCAGGGATCGGGATGTCCGAGTTCACGCGTTCCTGGCCTGCGACCCCGGTCAATGCTGACCTGTGTCCCCTCCTTCGCGCCAGACTCGGGTTAGGCTTTACAGACGGGTGGCTGACCTGAAATCCAAGCCAGGAGCCCATCATGCGCACCACCATCGGGATCGCCGTCAGTTCGTTGCTGGGATTCGTTCTCGGCGCGGACGTCATCGTGGCCACTTCCCCCACGACCCTGGAAGAACGGCTGGATGAACTGAATTACCTTGTCGGAGACGAAGCGCAGCTGATCGTCGATTACCAACTCGACGAACGCGTTTACCTGGATAGTCGGCACGTGATCGTGCCCGACGCCTCCTCCCGAACTTACCTCGTCACCCTGACGGAACCGTGTCATGGCCTGCGTTCCAATCGAGTGATTGCGTGGACCCGGATCAGGCACGAGCTGGCCCCCGGAGACACCCTGGCGCCCACTCATCAGGGCCGGCGGGTGGATGAGTGCGAAGTCGAACGCATTCACGAACTCAACGTGAAGTGATTGGCCCGGACCGGCCCCGCGGCCCTTGCGGCGACCCCCGAATCCACGCGCTGTCGCGGCTGTAGTCTATACTGACTCCTTGCCCGCGCCCGGGCACCGGGCGCGAGCGTTTTCTGAACCCGGCAAATGGCCGTTCCTGGTGGGCAGGCGACGATGAGAAATCGTTTTCGACTACCGATCCGCAGATTCTGGGACGAATTGCGCCGCCGCCACGTGGTACGGGTGGTGATCTATTACGCCGTGTTCGCGTGGGCCGTGATCCAGGTCGGCGATGTCCTGTTCGACGCATTCGGGCTCGCACACCTGCTGCGCTACCTGGTGGCGGGCGTGGTCGCCGCGTTTCCCCTCGTCCTCGCCCTGTCATGGATGTTCGACATCACGCCGGCTGGCGTCGAGCGCACGGCGCCGCTGGCGGAGCCGCCATCCGGGTCCTTCGAGGCGCCGGCGGGCTCGCTGGCCGTGCTGCCCTTCGCCAACCTCAGCGACGATTCCGACAACGAGTATTTCTCCGACGGACTGGCCGAGGAAATCCGCAATCAGCTGGCCTGCGTTCCCGGCCTGAAAGTCGCGGCGCGCAGCTCTTCGGTGGCGTTCAAGGATCGCGGCGAGGACGCGCGGGAAATCGGCCGCCGGCTGAACGTCGCGGCCATCCTCGAGGGT
>Ga0209536_100011032_pt1 | contig 13266 bp, 19 predicted proteins | sample DeeMarSeWOR28_12_FD_187461 | JGI IMG/M metagenome (GOLD analysis project Ga0209536, IMG submission 187461) | Marine sediment microbial communities from White Oak River estuary, North Carolina - WOR-2-8_12 (SPAdes) (version 2) | ecosystem: Environmental > Aquatic > Marine > Intertidal zone >...
AAGCCGATCTCAAGCTCTTGCCCCAAGAGGTGCGGAGCCTGCTGGATCGCGTACCCCCACAGTATCTGCGCGAGTTGGCGTTGGACCTCGCCTGGGCTGCGCTGGTCGCCCCTCGGCGTCCTGACGCACTGCACCAGGTCATCCAGGAGTGGGAAGTTACCTTGGAGGAAATCGAACTGGCCGGTGATGATCTCCCCGACATCCTGAAGGCACGGGCTGAGGCGCAGGCTGGGATCGGAATGAGCCCTGATGAACTCCGAGCCTACCTCGACACCGACGACAACGAATGACCGAAACCAGCCCCTTTGCTATTGAGACCGTTCATCCCCGCGTGGCTCGCTATCTTAAACGCCAGGAAAAGCGTATACAGCGCCAATTCTGGGAAGCCTTGGAGCATATATCGGCGGGCCCGTTCCCGGTTGACGACCCGGCGCATATTGCCCACCTGAAAGGCCCCTTCCACTGCTCCTACCGATATGCCCTGAGCCAAGGCAGGCGAGCCTTACGGATCAAGTACGACGTGGATGCCGAGGCGCGCTCGATCATCATCTACGACTTTGGTCCACGGAGCGACGTGTATAGAGGGTAATCCCCCCCTTCATCACGCCTGATCCTTCTTCTGTATGTACCCCCACCACCAAAGAAAACGGCAGATTATGTTGATAGTGTTTGTGTCGCCATTTACGGGTTCAACACTTTGACAGAAGCTAAGGTGTGGGTTGCCCGCTCATTCGCTCGATCTCTTTGCAATGCCAAAGCCCCTGCACGTTGCAGCAGGGGCTTGTTTACATCTCCGAATTATCCTCGAGTAGGTCCTATTCGGAAGTTCCTAGCTATGTCAACTCATATCCTCTTCGATATGATCGTCAACTCTTTGTGCTGGTATTCGGCCTGGTAGATCGGTCATACTTGAACAAGCACTCCCGGTGGACGAGTTCCCATGCTCAGGGAGAGCGTCGCACCGGGAGATGCTTCACACGGAAGACGAGTTAACGGCTACAACCTCAAAGTCCTACTTCACCGGCAAAAGCGGGCACTGGAAGTAGGTCTCGGCGTCTACAATGCTCAGGTGTCCCAGCTCGTAATGGAACATGACTTCCTCGTAGGAGGTCAGAACTGTTATGTCGTGAGGCACATCGTCGGCCCAGGTAGCCAACTGCACCGACCATCGACCGCCATTGTAGTTGGGATTGCCAGGAGCTGCCTCGCTAACGGGCAGTTGGCCATCTGCGCCGTTGGTGAAGACGAAGATTTTGTCGAATGATTGGTTGTTCTTGCCATTCGGCGCCGGAAGGCTGGTGGTGGCCTTGGTGCCCCACCCTACACCATCGCCATACACACCTGCACTGAAATCAGGTTTGCCAGGGTCGGCCGAGGCAGTTCCGACCACCATCAGACTGAGAGCTAACACCGATACAATCAAAGTAACCTTGCGCAACATTTTTTAATCTCCTTATCAGATTCTATAGTCTGGAAAGTTGCCTAAACGGGGAACATCTTAACACAGGTATCGTACTTCTCACTTCAAGCGTGTGCCGGAATCACCTCCTTCCTTATCTCTACGGGGTTTAGCTCGCGGCGCCTGCGAACCACTATCTGTACTCTATACTTCAGAGGTTACAAAACTCTTTCCAAAAGATTACACGTTTATTAACAACCGGATCTACGAGAACCGCTCCTCGGTCCACGGATCGCCGTGCATGTGATAGCCGTACATCTCCCAGAAGCCTGGCTTGTTTTCGGTCATGAACTCCAGCCCGCTTAGCCACTTGGCGCTTTTCCAGAAATAGAGCTTGGGCACCAGCATGCGCAACGGGCCGCCGTGCTCAGGTTCCAGTGGTTTGTCGTCGTAGTTGAAGGCCAACAGCACGTCGTCGTCTAAGAGTTCCTCCAGCGCCATATTGGTGGTGTAGCCGCCGTAGGCATGCTCCATTACGAACTTCGCCTCCGGCTTGGGCTTGACCAGTCGGATGATTTCCCGGAAGGACACCCCCTCCCACACCGTATCCAGCTTGCTCCAACGGGTGACGCAGTGGATGTCGCATACCTGGCGCTGTTTGGGAAGCCCCATCAACTCCTCCCAGGTCCACTCGCGTGGTTCCTCAACCAGACCCCACACCTTAAAGCGCCAGTCATTGAGATCGATATGCGGTATGCTCCCGTAGTGGAGCACAGGAAACTTGTAGGTCAAGACCTGGCCAGGCGGCACTCGCCCTTGACCGGCATCGTGTTCGCGGCGCTCGTCGGCGCGCCTTAGACGTTGCACTCGCTTCAAGGGATCCAAGATTGACATGGTAGCTCATTCTCCTTCACCAGGGTTTGTGTAGGTTGCTCATCTCGCAGAGCTAGCCCAGCGTCGCTGTGGAAAACACGACGTCGAATGGCTTACAGTATATGACGATGCTCTTGAATTGGGAAAGATCGGTGTTGGCGGGGATTGCGTAGTTCTGATCCCCCACGTTGCCCTTCAGTGGACCAAGCTCTAGGTAATCTCCAAGCTCGGCGCTACTGGTAGGAGCTGGGTGGCCCGCCAGGAGGACGCGTAGGTCGGGTCCATTGGTGACTGAGAACTCTTCTAGGCGTAATACGTGGCTGCCATCTGCCAGTTGGTATATGACAGCCCTTCCAGAGCCTTTATGGAAGCTATCGGCATCTTTGAATTGGCCTTGCCGAACCACCACTGGGTCAACGTTGGTCGCCTTGGCTTCAGGGGGCATCGGTTCAGCCATCACTTTGTCCGGCACGATCGCTGCCATCTCTTGAGCCTTGGCTTCGATTACCTTCCGCTCTTTCTCCGGCATTTGGGCCAATTCTTCTTCATCGGGAATGGCCGCCAGAAACTCTGTTTCCATCTCCTTGAGCTCTGCCCCCGACATTTGTGCCAATTCCTCCTGGCTGGGAAGCTCAAACGAAAAAGCCTCATCAACCGTCTTGTTAAGAACGAGCGGTGAGCCCAGATACCAGATGACCGCGCCGCCAGCAATGAGAGCTATCAGCGCGCCAACTATTTTTATCAAAGGACGATTTCTCATAGTGGCATCCTACCATTTGTTGTGTTTATTGTTCGACAACCTGGTGCACATGGAGTCCAGTTTGATAGGCGGCTGGGCAACAGCCGCCTATCAGAAGCCTTGAGGGATTTCCATCCATCCGGCTTTGACAAGACCGACGCAGTGAAGTCTGTGCCAGATGTGTGCAGAGGCCGTCTATGGCATCATCGTTTCGGTGGCCATAATTGTGACTCGAATGGTGGCCGAAGTATCGGGGTAGCTGAATTCATCGGACACGATCTGAACCGCCCTGCCGTCAGCTGGGCCAGTATTCGGCCCGGCCTGGCGCGGGGCCTGGTCTGGGCCGACACCGGGTTCTTGGTTCACCTCGGTGCCCGCATCCCAGAGCATCACTAGCGCGGTCACGTCACCGCTCATAGGCGTCCCATCGCTGTTGAAGAGGGCGATCCCGGCTCCATCCGGCGCGTAGAAGAGATCGTTAGACTGGACAAACATGGTGGCAAAGGAGAGTCTGTCTCCGGGTACGGCAACGACCGTGAACTCGTAGGCACCGCCGGGGGGCAGTGGGCCAGGTTCCGTCGCCCCGACCGGGGTATTGAAGGCGCCGCTGGTGCTAATACCTACTTGGCTGGCCAGGGCTGCCGCCAGCGCGGAAGGATCACCATCCTCGGCCAGGGCTTCCAGCCCAGAGCCACGATCCGCTTGCCCTGCGCTGAACAGGGGGTCGGCGGCCGTATGGACGGCCCAAACGCCAGGGGCGAAGGGTGTGGTTATAGCCGACTGGTCCGCATCGCCGACGTTCTCGATGCGCACGACGAAGCTTGTTTCCTCACCCATCATCTCCTCGGTCATCATTTCCTCTTCCGTCATCTCTTCGCCCATCATCATCTCAGCCATCATAGCTTCGACGTCGACAACGCTGGGGATGCATAGCTGCCAGCCGATTTCTATCAGGTCAGGGTTGGCGATGCTGGCGTAGCTGCTGTCAGCCTGGGCGGCCGCGTTGGTGGCTTCGACGATGGCCGGGTAAGCCAATATGTCACCGAAGTACTTGTCGGCCAATTTGCTCAGCCAGTCGTCGGCCTGGACCACATAATCTGTCTCGCAGGCCATCATTTGGTGGACAGGCGCCGCAAAGGTTGAGGTTGCGGCCGTGACTAGCAGCGTAAGCGATAGCAGGGAAGAAGCGACTGTTTTGAATGTACTTAACATTTCTCAAATCTCCTTTCAGATTCCATAGCAAGTGAACTTCCAGCTCGGGAGGTGGGTGGCTCGGCAACTTTGTCCGTTCCCTTCCCTTATCTCATGGGTTTAGCTCGCGGCGCCTGCAAACGACCATTCCCAGTCTATATCTGGGAGGTTACGAAAGTCTTGCCACAACATTACACGTTTATTAAGCCGCGGGCACGGGTGTCGCCGCGTGCGCCATTTCGTTCGTGCCGACCGCTAGCAATCCTAAAAGGCCGCCCTCCCACTATGTGGACGGCCTTCTCTTACAGAGCCGAGTTGAATACTAGGACGGCGGTTTGACTCAGGCAGCCCCTACCAGAACACCACTGCCTTCATACCAGTTGCACGATCATCCAACACCGTCCCCAACCATTCATTGTATCACTTTGACTTGGTGATGCTTGCGCTCAACACACTGTTATCTCGATCGAATACGTGTCCGTCTAAGAAGACATCCTCAATGGCGAAGGTATACGTGCCTCGGCGCGCTTTATCAATCGTGAACCGAACGGTGCCGAAACCATCGCTAGTACCTGTGACCATCTCAGTATGGTCATCAGGGAATGTCCAAGTTGCTATAACGCTTGCTCCAACCACGTTCCAACCTAGATCATTCTGGACGCGGACAGATGCAATCACTTGGCGCTTAATCGTCATCAGATCAATGACCGACACGCGCGTAAGCTTCTCCCTGGGTGGAGGCGGCGTACGTGGGAAAAAGATCGCCATGCTGACGTGGGTCGTGCCGCTGTAGAAGTCTGGCGCCCAAATGACCTCGATCCCTTGTTCGTAATCGAGGACACGGTAGATACTGCCCCACTGAGTATAGTTGACCTCGGCGTTCGGGTAGGCGTCTATCACGGCCTGGGGGTTATCCGCCGCCAGCGTGGTGTTGACGCCTGCAGTCGTCGTCCAACCGCTGACTTGCTCGTGCCAGCGGATGTTGTGGACGACGTCATCCGGGGAGTTGCTGGCGTTTCCGCCATCGGGACCCCAATAGCGCACGTCCACCTGCCCGCCACTATCCACCTCGAAGGAGCAGGAGGCAAAATCACCAGCCGCCTCAACACTCTGGCAGAATCGTGGTTCACCATAGGCGGCCTCGACTTGGGCGCGTGTGGCTCCCAGCGCGATGCCGGGCACACTCTCCCCTTCGACGACGATGCCTTGAGCGGGTGCGGCTGCAAAGGCGGGTGAAACAGAGGTGGCGAACACCAAAACAACTGCCAGCAGGGCGCCCATAATTGAAGCCTGAGAGTAGTGATTGCTGAGTGAATCAGTAGCGTGAAATGTCATTTTCTGAAACATGTTCCTATCTCCTTTTTCCTCATTCTATTCTCTTCTGGGCATCATCTAGTGCCCCATTAAAGTAAACTTGATAGACCAGATTAGGCGCCTTGTACGTGGCTATGGTATATCATAATCTCTGTGAAGGGGTATTAGGATGACCACCTAGACTCTTATCGGGCTCGATCTTGAGATCACTGTGCCACGTCATCTCTCATCCAAAGGCTGGTTTCAGACCCCGCAGGGTTCATAGTGCTTAAAGCCAATTCTCCAATGTGGTATGGGGGCGGGGACTTGAAACCCGCCCCCACGGATAAAGTACTTACCACAGGGTCTATGGCTTGCCGCAATAGCTCTTAGAAAGTATCAGGGAACGGTGGGAAATCTTCTGACAAGAGGGTGTTACCCGGCGCTTCCGCGCCCTCCTCGGAAATGATGGGGCACAGCACGACGACGCCCGGGTGGTCAATCGTGACCAGGCCGGCTTCCTGCGCCTCCAAGATGTCCTCGACATCATCAAAGAGCGCCTCAGGATAGTGCGACGACACGTAGGGCGAAGCAAGAATATCAGCCAGCGTGACGCCTTCCGCAGTATGGACCACGTTGACGTTCCAGTGCGGTGAATAGCCCGGCTCGCCGGGGATGAATTCGGCCACGTTGGCCTGATACGCGCGGTCTCCGCCGATCAGATAGAGATCGTTCTCACCCCGCTGTGTGACCCCTTCCTCAACTCCGCCGAGGATGTAGTAGATCTCTTCACCTTCGTACCACCCATTAGCCGTCGTCGCGCCAGCCGAGGTGGGAGCGGCCACGATCAGGCCCAGGGCCAATACCAGCATCAACAATGTAAGTTTGCGTAACATTTGCTAATCTCCTTTTGCATTTAATACATAGCTAAGTTTGTTATGGATGCGTAGCATTCACTCATTTCGTCTCTGTTCTGGTCCTTTTGGCACCTCCTTACTGTTTCAGAATTCCCCCCAAAGACCCTGCTACCCTTTCACGATGATTTTGACCTACCAAGCTCGTGACCATGTGGGCTTTATATAGTTTGTCAAAACCACTTTGATGGGGCACTAGTTACCTTCGCATTGTATGGTCATTACGTTAGCGCCCGGGTTGTAGACGTAGCCATCCTTGGATACATTGGTAACCTCGAAACACCACACACCCTGTGGATTGCGCACCCATTTTGTGCGGAGAACTACTCCGCCGTCATCCCCGGCGACCCCGCTAAGTTCGCCTTGGTTGGGGCCGGAGTCAACCGCTGTGAAGGTGGCCCCGGCCACCAACTGATCCTTTCTCAAGCCGCTGAACGTACTTGCTGTTGTCCGCACGCCACCTCCTCTCGCTTGGTAGAAGTCTATCACATCTTAAATGTAGGAAACAGACCCAGAGTGTCTATATTTCTAACTCATTTGTGTTATTCTCCTATCACTCTTTGCCGGACATTAGTCTTCAGAAATGAGTCCGTGCTTGTAAGCCTGGACTACCGCTTCCAGTCGGCTGTGAACGTTAAGCTTCTGAAGAATGTTTCGGATATGGTTCCGCGCAGTGGAAGAGCTGATGGAGAGTGAGTGGGCGATTTTATCGGTGCTGAATCCTTGGGCAAGAAGGGATAGGACTTCGCGCTCGCGGTCCGTCAGATCTGAGACCGGCTGCCCGTTTGCTACGGGGGGAGGCGTTCGGGGTGAATCCCCGTTTTGCAGGTCTCTGGCCGCCTTAAGCATGTGGGAGATGAGTTGCTCAGATTGCTTTTTGCGAGTGACATCTCGGAACAAATGAAGGATCATCTTGGACTCATCGCCATTGCCCGGGAAGGTGAGGGTGCTCAGGTTGATCCAAAGTACCTCGTCTGATTTGTTGGAAATAAAGAGGTCATAGTCTTTTACGGCCTTGCCTCGGAGCGCGGCCGTGGCTATGCGGCAATGTTCGAAACAGAACAGCCGACCCTGATCGTCGTGTCCTTCCAGAACTTCGTAGCAAGGCAGGCCTGAAACCTCTTCATAAGTGTAACCTGTGATCTGCGTTGCAGCTTGGTTCCAGAAGATGATTCGCTGATCTGTGTCCGTTGCGAAAGTACCATCCCCCGCTTTGGCAAGTGTTTGGAATAGAACGTTCTTCATAACCATTTCCTGCAGATCTATAAGGCAGGGAGAGGAAAGTGATGTCATAGCTGCTGCCTGCTGTTTTCCAACACGCGATTCTGAGGCATTACGACAATTACTGCCTGCAGATTACCTCTCCAATATTACGAGACACTTTCGAAAATATTACATATCCCTTAACAACCTTTCGTTCCTGGGCGCTGCTAAGAATCTCAACCGCCCGGTTTGGCTCCATCTTCACTGGAAATTTGCCAGAAAAGGGGGGAGTTGGCCACCTGGAGGCCCTTAGCGCCCGGATCTTTACCAAATCTTTAAACTCTCTTCAAGGAAGCTTTAATAGAGGAGGCTACAATATCGTTGGTGATGTAGATAACAGTTGTCCCTTATGGGGACCATCGATGGACGGTAAACGAAAGGAGCGGCAAAGCCGATGGGTTGGATGAGGCTTGTACCTACGTGCAATGCAGGTGTGGGCGGCTTTGGCTCTGGATTAGGTGGTTTTGGCGGACTTGGTCTACTTGGGCTGATCTTGAACCTGGCAATCACCCTCGGGTTGATTGTCGGACTCGTGTTGCTGATTGCATGGCTATGGCGACGCGTCAATTCGAGCCGTCAGGTGACGGCAACACGCCAGGGACCAATGGCGACTGAGATCCCAGCGAAGGACATCTTGGGGGTTCGCTACGCCCGGGGCGAGATCACCAGAGAGCAGTATCAGCAGATGCTGACCGACTTGAGCCAATAGGAGGACATGATAATGATGGGCATGGGATTGGGCTTTGGGATGTTCGGTTTGCTGTTTATGCTGCTTTTCTGGGTGGTGCTGATCGCCCTGGCCATCTGGCTGGTCAGCGCCTTGTTTCCAGGTACTAATCGGCGATCCACGTCTGGCGCTGATCACCTACAGAGCCCTCGGGAGATTCTCGACAGCCGTTACGCGCGGGGCGAGATCACCCGCGAGCAGTACGAGTTGATGAAACAAGATCTGAGTTAGACCATAAAGGATCGAAAAGGCATAGGATACTTATCACCCAAATTTATTGACGAATATCACTATCTTTTATATTCTAATTATCTAGAATAGGGGCACTCCAGAAGTCGGACACAGGCTAGGTGAAAGTATGAAGTCATATTTCTCGTGGATGGTGTTGCTACTCACCCTGATCGTGTTAGTTGTCAGCGCCTGCGCCAGCCCCGGAGCTCCAGCGCAGGCAGAACTGAGTCTGGCACCCGAGTCGGCGCTGCCAGATTTCGTCAAAAATGCGCCTCCGCAGGTCAAGGAGGCCTATCGCTTTGCCATCGCGAATCCTGAGGTGCTGAGCGCCTTCCCTTGCTACTGTGGCTGCGGGGCGGTTGGTCACCAGAACAACTTGCAGTGCTATATCAAGGAAGTCCGCCCTGACGGATCTGTCGAGTTCGAGAATCACGCCTTTGGCTGAAGTATCTGTGTTGATATCACGCGGGACGTGATGCGTTTGATGCGTGAGGGCCAGGACTTGAAAGGGATTCGGGCCTATATTGACGCCGAATACAGCCAGTATGGTCCACCGACCGACACCGAGCCGATTCAATGATGCGTGCCCGACTCCTGAGTGTGCTCCCTTTTGCGGCCTTGGCCTTAATCGTGCTATTGCTGCCAATTCCTCTCTCTGCCGGGCCAGCCACCCACGAAGTTACGTTGGTTGCTGACCAGTTCGCCTTTGATCCACCGGTTCTGCGGGTCAACCGGGGCGATCGGGTGCTCCTCACGCTACAAGCTGCCGACGTAGTGCATGGATTCTACCTGGACGGCTATGGCATACAGGCACGCATGGAGCCAGGTATTTCGCAGCAGGTGGAATTTGTGGCCGATCGCGCCGGCAAATATCGCTATCGTTGCTCGGTCAGTTGTGGTACGCTTCATCCGTTCATGATCGGCGAGTTGGTGGTTGGCCCTAACCTGCCCTATGCCCGGGCCGTTGGACTCACTTTGGTGGCACTGGGTGCCACGCTTTTCTATCTCAGACGTTTCCCACCCCGAGAAATGCGGAACTAGCCACTAGTGCCCGATCAAATTGGTTTTGATAAACTATATTAAGCCCACATGCACAGGAGCTTGGTATATTCCCCAGAGGGGACCTGCGGGCAAAATCAGCGTGAAAGGGTGCAAGATGGTTCAGAGAACATATCAAGATCGAGGAGGATGTCTATGAGCAAGAAATCTCGTTCCAGGAGCAATCAGTCATCGCAGCGTCGACTCCCCTGGCTATGGCTAGGGGTGGCTGGGGCGTTGCTGCTAATTGTTGGCGGCCTGCTGGTATGGACTTCATTCAGTCGCCGACCCGCAGTGCCACCCCAGCAGGTGGGTGCTCCCAAGTTGGCGGTCGATCAGCAAATCGTGGATGAGGGCTACGTGCAGTATGACGTTCCTGTGCGCACCACCTTCCGCCTGAGTAACGTAGGTGATCAACCATTGGAGATCTTGGACGCCAAGGTGGAACTGGTCGAGGGTTGCTGACCGCCTGGCGCTGTCGTCGGTTCGACGACACTCAAGCCCGGCCAAGGTACCCTGCTGACGATGGATTACACGATGCCCGCTGGCATGGGCGGCCCCCACGAGTTTCACGTCCTCCTGCGCACCAACGATCCGGCTGAGCCGGAGACAGTGCTTATTGCCAGGTCGGATTGGGGGCCGTAATGACCCATCGCTTTGAGCTGACCCGCTCCACCTGGCTGGTGGCGATTCTCAAATCACGCCTCTTTCAGCCCGCGTTGATGCTGCTCACTCTCTTTTTCTTCGTGGTCGCCATCCTGGCCGGCTTCGTCGGTACGCCAGCCGGCAGCCACAACTTCGGCATCATCTTCGTATGGATCGTGTGGTGGGCCTTGCTCATTATCGTGATGGTTCCCTTCTTCGGAAGGATGTGGTGCACCATCTGCCCGATACCCGGTCCCGGTGAGTGGCTTCAGCGGCGGGGTATCATCCGCCGCACAGCGGGACGACCACGCAGTCTGCGCTGGCGCTGGCCGCGTAGGCTGCGCAATATCTGGTTGCAGAACTTCGGCTTTTTGGGAGTAGCCATATTCAGCACCGTCATCCTCACCCGACCGGGGGTCACTGCCTGGTTGTTGCTAGGCATGCTGTCCCTGGGAGTGCTCCTGAGCATCTTCTATGAGAATCGCGTCTTCTGCCGCTACGTCTGTCCAGTGGGTGGTTTCATCGGCCTGTACTCGCTGGTCTCAAGCACCGAGTTGCGAGTGAGGGATGTTCAGGTCTGCAAAGAGCATACCACCAAGGACTGCGTCATTGGCACTGAGCACAGCTACGGCTGTCCGTGGATGGTTTTCCCCGGCAACCTGGAGCGCAATACTTATTGTGGCCTGTGCACGGAGTGTCTCAAAGCCTGCCCCAAGGACAACGTAGCCATTAATCTACGCCCTTTTGGCGCCGACCTGTTGGTGGCCAAGGGACGCAGGTTGGACGAGGCCTACAAAGCCTTCATTATGCTGGCATGCGCGATGCTCTATAGCGCTGTGTTGCTGGGGCCGTGGGGCTGGGTAAAGGACTGGGCAAATATGGCGACACCGTCTCAGTGGGCTGTCTATGCGGTCGGCTTCTTGGCGGTCAATCTACTGTTAGTGCCAGGTCTCTTCTGGTTGACAACAGTCGTCGCTCGGGCAGTGGCTCGGCTCGAAGTCCCGATTAAGCGTCTCTTTGTGGATTACGCATACAGCCTGGTGCCCATGGGGCTGATCGGTTGGATTGCCTTCAGCTTCAGTTTCGTCTTCGTCAATGGCTCCTATGCCCTCTCGGTGCTGAGCGATCCATTTGGCTGGGGATGGGATCTGTTTGGCACTCGCTCTGTCCCCTGGACCCCGCTCCTGCCGGGGCTGGTGACCGTCTTACAAGTAGCGCTTCTGATAGCAGGACTGATTTCCTCAATCTTCATCGCCTACCGCATCGGGCGCCAACACGCAGGGAGTGATGCTCAGGCCTGGCGAGGGGCGTTGCCAGTATCAGCTTTTCTAGCAGCGGTGACGTTGATCTTCTTGCGGTTGTATTTGTGATGAGGTTGATACCTGAACTGCGTCTTGAACCCGGCGAGAGGCGTCTCGCTGCCAAGAAAGCAAATGCCGCAGCTAGTGGTGAGCAGCTCGCCCTGATTGCTGTGGTTGTGATCACAGTCCTCTTGCCGGTAGCTGTTCTAGGCTACCAGTTTGTCTTGCGCCCGTCACTTGCCGATGTGCGTGTGGTCGACATCGTAGCCGCAGCGCCGGAGGCGGGTGGTTTCCAACCGGAGGCCATCCGCATCCCTGCTGGCGAGCGGGTCCGTCTGCGCTTTTCCGTCCCCGATGTTACTCACGGCATCGCCATTGGGCCGGGTCTGGGGTTGGACCTGGGACACGTCGATCCAGGCCAGGTGAAGGAGATCGAAGTAACCTTCGACCAACCGGGACGCTACACGTACTACTGCAATAGCTGGTGTAGCCCTAATCACTGGCGGATGCGGGGTACTATCGACGTCTACGATCCCCACCTCCCAGATGCAGCACCGGTCAGCGAAATGGCCGATCCGTTTTTGCAGTCCCTGGCGGCGCGAGGTGTGGACATTGACGCACCCCACCAGGCAGGCGTGGTCCCCCAGCGGCGAACGTCGGCGGCGCGCGGCGCCGAGATTGTGGCGGGTTTGGACGAGACATTGCCGGCCGAGTTGTACGACCTGGACTGGCGGCGTGCTCACAGCCCAATCGAGGCGTGGACATCCCTGGTTGAGGTGGGACTAGGTGACGCTGATGCCTGGGATGCCGTGGCCTATTTGTGGTTGGTAGATTTGGATGCAGAGCGCCAGCAAACCGCTGCCAGGCTTTATGCCAAGAATTGTGCTGCGTGTCATGGTGAGTCCGGGGACGGACAGGGGCCTGGCGCCGATGCGCTGGCTGCGCAGCGCATCGGTCAGCACAGCGGTATGAGTATGATAAGCGAGCCGGCTGCTTTTGGCGATCCGCGAACCATGCTAGGTGGATCCGGTAACATCTACTATGCTAAGATCCGGCGTGGAGGAATGGGCACTGGCATGCCCAGTTTTGGGCCAATTCTCACCCAGGAGGAAACGTGGGCGCTGGCCGATTATGTGTGGACGTTTGTTTTTCGCTAGTAGCCCGTCACAGTGGTTTCGATAAGCTGCATTCGGCCCTCGTGGGCACCATTCTCTTCATATTCCCTCACAGGGACCTGCGGGCATAATCCGTGTGATGGCGTATTGGTCAGGTATGGGGAGTGACACGCCAGCGGATTCCATAGACCAAAATACGGGCCATATGACCAGCACTTATCCCGCTCTCGCGGGATTTTTGCTATGATGGAGTGGGCAGTTGGGGGTTATTGGGGTAGAATGGCAGGAGTTCGAGGGATCGTCATTTCAAGGCACATCCGCAAGCAATGGAGAGAGGCTATGGTCCGGAAAACCGTTCTGGTAAATAAACCAATTCACGAGGCAGCGCTTGGGACGCTGCGGGGGGAAGTGAATGTTCTCACTCCTTACACTGCACCCCCAAACGAGCTGCTGGAATTGCTGCCTCAAGCCCACGGGATCATCCTCTGCTTTGGGTTCGATATGGGCGGGGCTGAGATGGACCTGGCTGAGAATTTG
>Ga0209536_100011033_pt1 | contig 13264 bp, 13 predicted proteins | sample DeeMarSeWOR28_12_FD_187461 | JGI IMG/M metagenome (GOLD analysis project Ga0209536, IMG submission 187461) | Marine sediment microbial communities from White Oak River estuary, North Carolina - WOR-2-8_12 (SPAdes) (version 2) | ecosystem: Environmental > Aquatic > Marine > Intertidal zone >...
CCAGGGTGGCGGCCGCCATATCCGGAACCAATCGCTGGATAACGGCGACCGCTCTCGCGATGGTCTGCCTCCCCAAGAATTCGGCGATCTCCTCAGGCCGCCGGGTTTCCAGGCCCTTTGCCACTTCTTCTGGATAGAGTTCAGCGTAGGCGTCGACCAGCGCTTGGTTGGGTCGTTCGGGACTGCGAGCCATGAGGTCTACCTCCTGCTCCTGTCGGCGGCAACACCGCTTTGCGCCGCGGCGGCAACGCTGAGTCCGGCAGCCAGCCCCGACAGACTTTTCCAGTACATATCGGCGATGTTCAACGCCACGTTGACGAGATCGCGGACATCAGGCCCGCCCTCTCGGCTATCTGCCAGCTGCCGTATGGTCTTGTGGCGTATGACACCCAAGAAAGCGTCGGTCTTGTCCACGACCGGCAACATGTCGAAGTCCTGCCAGGCCGGATGAGCGGCGACGCTGGGTAGGTCCGAGTCCGCCCGGAGCCGCGTCGGTTGTCGTTGCATGATGGAATGCAGCGTTTGCTTTGGTCGAGCCGTAAGCAGCGTCCGAATAGTGACAACTCCAACGAGGCGGTGTTCTCGATCGGTGACATACACGTTGTACAGCGCCTCGCCGGCCTTGCTTCGCAGGCGCTTCTGCGCGTCCCCCACACTGATGTCGTGGGGCAGGGTCAACACATGGGGGTCGGCGAGCCAGCCGGCGGAACCTTCGCGAAAGCGGAGAAGTCGACGCAGCGCTCTCTCCGTGCTGTCCTTCACCTTTCCGAGTACGTCGTTGGCCTTGGCGCTCCCCATCTGCCGAAGCAGGAGACCGGCATACGCGCGCGGCAGTGCTTCTACGATGTTCGCCGCGCGTTCGATCCCGACGGTGGACAAGCTTGCTGCGGACGTTTGCACGTTCATGAAGCGAAGCACGCCAGCGGCGACGGTTTCGTCGATCGTCTCCAGGAATGCCGCCGTCTCCTCTGCGGTAGAGCGCTCAATGACGCGAGCGGCATCCGCCGGATGGTCTTCGGCGAACCTCGCGCCGAGTTGTTCGGTTGCGCGCATTTCAGGTCGCCTCGGTCACGAGGATGGAGTTCTCCTCGCTGAACCTCTTAGCGGGTACCATCACGCGGCCCGCCTCAGTCCTTATGACTACGGAAGTCGGCGTGGTTTCTGTAATTTCGCCTTCGATATCTCCAATCCTCACGGTCTGGCCAATGGCATACGTCCGGGCGAAGTACTGCGAGGCGATGATGTTGCTTACCGCCGTGTGCGCACCGAGGCCGAAGGCCAGACCGAGGCCGACCAGCACGGAGCCGGACGTCACGGTCAACACGACGATCAGGGCGCTGCTGTCGACGCCCATCTCGTCCAAGGCGATGACGACGGCGACCAGCAAGATTGCAGTGTACGTGATGCGGCCGAGTGCTGAGGCGAACGCCACTCCGCCCGAAGTCGCTGCGGTGGCTACCAGGCCACGTGCCAGCGTGCCGACCACCATTCCAGCGGCCACGATGAGTGTGGCCGCCAGCACATTTGGCAGGTAGTAGACGAAGCGGTTGAGTGAATCGGTCACTACCGGCAGCCCTAGCGATTCAAGTGCGGTAGCGGCGAAGAATAAAAAGACGAGCCAGAAGACAAACGCGCCCACGATGTTCGGGACCGTGGAAAACATGTTCGTGCGTTCCAATGCGCCATGAACGGCCTCGCTACGGCTCAGTCGCTCCACGGCCCCCCTGGTCAGACGACGGCTCCAGGAGCGGAGCAGCCGCCCTAGCAGGAAACCGACCAGTACCAGAGCGGTCGCGGCAAGGATGTTCGGCAGCAGCTCGCGGAGGTTTTGGGCGAGCGTGTTCAGGGCTGACAGCCATTCCTGTGACATACGACCTCCACTACGTTACAGGTGCGTTGTATCGTTGAAGTCTGGCGTTTCCGGGAGCATGGACCGTGTTGCTGAGCGTGGTCCCGGACCTTCTGCGCTGTCGATCTCAATCGGCAAGCTGCGGCACCGTCCCAGCTTCGAGCGAGCCGCCGCCTGGGCGGCCGCGCAGCTCGCCCGGTGTGGTCATCCCGAGCGAGATGATCAGCTTGAGTGCGGCGTCGATCGACATGTCCAGGTAGAACAGCTCCTCGACGGGGACGGCCACCAGGTTGCCGGTGGTTGGAATGGGAGGGCCAGGAACAAAAACGTTAGCCAGCCGCTTCGGCCCGTCCGATTCGTGGCGGGTCGTGTAGCTGGTCACGAACCCGTAGGAATAAGCGCCTCTTCGAGGGTGTTCCAACATGACCACCTCTCTTAGCATGTGGCGCTGCGACATCGTGACGCTGGCCACAATGTCCTTGGATGCCCCGTATACCCGGCGCACGAATGGTACGCCGAGGAACACGCGCTCCACAGACGTGATCAGCCTTCGGCCGAGCAGGTTGGTGGCGATGAGACCGGTGAGGAGAACGAGCAGTACCGTCGCCAGCAGGCCCAAACCGGGGATCGAGCGGCCGATGAGGTCGGCGATCAAAGGGCCCAGGAGGGCGTCCAGGTTCCGGAGCAAGAAGCGAAGTGCGAGGATTGTAGCTACAGCGGGAACGACCACCACGATCCCCGCCAAAATTTTGGCGCGGATACTGGCGACGAAGTTCTTCATTCAATGACCTCCCGGCAGTGGGTCGCCGCTGGTGGTGAATGACCTCCGACAATGATGCGGAGTGCTACAGCGTGGCCATCTCGACGTTGCCGAAGTTTCGCCGGTAGTGAGTCATGTACGCTACCTTGCGCTCCAGGGCGTGGATGACTCCGTGTGTGAAGTTGACCTTCTCGAACTTCTGCGCGCTGCCCAAGCCGCCCGGGCTAAAGACATTGATCTCCATCAGTTTGTCGCCCACCATGTCCAGACCGACGAGGAACATCCCGTCCTGCACGATCTTCGGGCGTACGATCTCCGCGACGTGGAAATGTACGTCGGTGAGTTCGGCTTGCCGGAGCTTGCCCCCCGCATGGATGTTGCTGCGCATGTCATCTCCGGTGCGGACGCGCCGGAAGGCGGCATATTTGCCTTTGTGGCGGAACGGCAGACCGTTCACCAAGAACAACCGCGTGTCGCCCTCTTCCGCTGCGGAAAGATACTCTTGGGCGATGACGTAGCCGTCTCTGCTCACTGCGTCGATCATCTGGTTCAGATTGGACATGTCATCGGGCCGCACCAGGAATACGTTCTGACCACCCGAGCCCTGCAGCGGCTTCAAAACGATACGTCCACCCTCCTCCTTTGCGAACCGCCGTATCTCGTCCCGGTCGCGCGTGATGAGCGTTCGCGGTCTGACTTCTTCCGGAAAGAGCTGTAGGTACATCTTGTTGATGGCTTTGGCGAGACCGTTGGGATCGTTGAGCACGATGACGCCGTGACGCATCGCGGCACGCCCGAAGAGGATGCCGGTCGTCTGGGCCCAGGCGCGCAGGCCAGTATCGGTGGAAGGATCGCTACGAAGCAGTAAGATGTCGAAATCGCTGATGCGTACGCGCTCGATGTTCGCTTTCTTGCCTTGCAAGTCAGACAGGTAAGTCTCGGATTGCTTGTATGACTTCTTGGGAGCTGAGCGTGCGCGGGCGTAGACTTTTTCGTCGGAATCGTAGGCGAAATCGCCAGCCCCCATCACCCAGGCCTCGTGGCCGAGATTTAGCGCGGCCATTGCGAGTCGCGTCGTCGTGTAACCGGGCTCCTCAGTCTTGACATCGTTTACCATCAATCCCAACCGCATAATTCTGTTTCTCCTACGTTGTGAGTTTATGAATGGCGATACCGTCACGTATGCGCTTCAGCCTCTCCACCGAATTGGGATCCTCGAGATACCGCGGGCGCAGGGGTGGAGGCCTTAGGATCTTGCGCCAGAGAAGTTCCCGGATCACGGGCAAATGGTTCTCAGCGATCTTACCAACGAGGAGTGGTTCGAAGTCGCCGCCCTGATTCAGGTAGCGGACCAAGCGAACGAGACCTCTGAGGTAGGCCGCATCCTTCGTCAGCCCGCCGCTGCGATGAACACGCATGGTGACGGTGAACGCCGAGCGCTGGTCTATACCGTGAGTATCGTGTACCAACCGAAAAGTGTCAACAAACGTGGCACCGTCAATCACGCTTCGAGCGGCGATGACGCGGGCGGCGAGGAGGCGCAGGCGCGAGCGTGTCAAGCCGCCCACCAGATACTCGGCGAGAACGGCGATCCCTTCCTGGAGTTCTTCGTACCCGGCCAGCCCGGAGTAGAGTTGCTTGAAGGGTTGTGCCCGGCCGTTGAAGTAGGTGAGGGCGTGTGTTCCTACCTCGTGCTGTATCAGGGCCTCGATTCTGCCGCGCGGTATCTTCAACCGCTCTCCTATCAACAGATTCCCCCGGGAAACCATCAAACCGGAGATGTCTCTGCGGATCTCGACCTGTGACGAGACCGCCGGATCGCGCGACCGCAGGTAGTCCAACTCGGCGGTGGCGTGGCGTGCGAACTCGGTGGCGTCGACGTGACCGTCCTCGACCCCTCTGCTTTCGCGGCGCGGCACCCGTTTCAACAGGTCTTCGGCTAGTTCGAGCAGCCGTGCGTCGGGCGCTCCGAATAATTGCAGGCTGCCGTAAAGGAAACGCTTTGTGCCCCGGTCGGCCAGCATTGTCAGTTTGCGGTCGAACTCGTCGCGTTGCTCGATGAACAGGCGAGCGACCACCGGATCCTCCACGCGCTCGATGGGAACTTGGTACAGCTCCCGCTTGAGTATTCCGGGTTCGATGGGGAGCGGCCGATATACGAACTCCGGCTTGACGCTGTACTTGCGTTTCTTGAAGCCGACCCAGGCCTGTTCCGGATTGGACGGAGTCGTGAAGAGCAGGAAGTCGAAGGAGTCGCTGATCGCGGCCAGCCGGCGGTCGATATCCCACACCGCCTTCACCATGGCTCGCCGGCCGAGGGACTGATAGTTGGGCGGCAGGTGCGTCGTCTGGGAGCGCGTGAACTCGAAGAGCGCCTGCTTGAGCGCGATGGAAAGCTGCCTGTGAACAGCTCTCAACACGCGTGGATAGGGCTGGCCGGATTCCGGATCGCGATAGACTGGGCGAATCTCCAGTCCGAGATAATGGACGTTCACTCCGACCTCGTCGCCGGTACTCGGCAAGGGCGGAAGCCCCGGCGGAGCCAGCTTCTTGACCGAGTCGATCTCGACGTTCGGTCTCGAACCCAGGATCTTTCTCTTTCGGAGAGCTGTCTCCAATGCGTCCACCGTGGAGTCGAGCGAGGAATCTCTCGTTCGAACGATCCGGAAGCCCGGTGCGGGCGCGACGTTCGGATCGATCTCTGCCTGCTGGGCCGGATCGGACCAGAGTTCCAGGATCAAGAAGGCTCCAAACACCTCTTCCAGCGTACTGGCCACCGTGTGGGTCAGTGCCCGCAGACTCGGCTGGATCCCGCGCTGTCCGGGGGCCTGCAGGTACGAGGCCTCGCCGAGTACGAATCGCTCGGTCCCCTCATCAGCCCGATCACGCGGACGGCGGTAGACAATGAGGAAAGGCAGCTGTCGGTCGATATGTAGTCGGCCCCATATAGGCAGAGTACGCCGGACCCGCTTCTTGTTCACCAGGCGCGAGGCGACGGCAGAGATCAGTCGGTCCTTAACGATTTCCTTCTTGCTCCCGCGGGTCTTCGGCGCGCGTGTCATGGGATTCGAGCGAGGGTCTCGGTCAAACCCGGGACCGTGGCCTGCAGAAAGTGTTGAATGGCGTCATGCTGCGACTCGTCCAGTTCGCCGGTCCATTCATCCATGAAGAACTTCTTGAACTCGATGGCAAGGGCACAGCCCGTATCGCGGAATGCCTCGTGAATCCATCGAGAAAAGTACCCGCCGCGGAACTTGACGTTCTCTCTCACGTCGAGCCGGCGGCCCATGAAGTCGTACGACCTCAGGTCGTCGACGAAGCGATCGACCAGTGGCCTCCACTTCTCGGTGTTCATGGTCCCTGTACCGATGTTGACCTCAGGGTTCGCGTCGGGGTCCGCGGGCGCACCATTCGGGCCTTCGCGCCGGTGATTGTAACTGTGTAGATCGAGGACGACAAAGCAACCGTTCCGCTCAGAGATGCCGGTCAGCAAGCGCTGCATCGTATCGTAGAACGCGTCGTGTTCTTCTAGTGAACGGGCGACGACATCCGCTGGGGGCGCGCTCTTCCAAACCTCAAGACCCCAGGCATCATCCGAGGTCATATACACCGCTCTTTCCCGCGGCCGATTCAAGTCGACCTGAAAACGGGAGTAGCGCGGTACGATACGCGTATCTGCCACGCTCGTCCAAGCGCCTGTGAAGGGATCTTCCTCGCGGAGGCGCACATCTTCGCCGATTAGGATATGTTCCCCTACGTCCTCACGCAGCGCGTGTCCGTCATGGATCGCCGATGCGACCAGTGGACCGCTTCCTTCATCAATGTCCCAGAGCCGATCCATACAGCGCTCCTGAGGTTCCTGAGTACGTGACTTCCCGCTCACTATGTAAATGCACTTAGCATACAACGAGAAGACGGTGAGTGCATGATAGGCCGCCCGTCACGCGGAATGTGTGCGGTGCTACGTGCGCTGAAGGGCAATACATCATGAGGAGCTTTCCGCCATTGCTCGATGGATCCCTAGTTCCTGTCCGGACGTCTTTCCGGGCCGGTACGTTTGCGCTGAGAGGATCCTGAACGTGGCGGCGTCTCCACCGTTCAGGCCGAGCCGCGTCATAAGATCCGTAGGAGCGATCAGTCGGACGTATGCGCTCGGTTCGGCCAGAGGGCTATCTGGGGACGCGTCTGGGTCTCGAATCCCGAAGCCCATAGCTCGTTCTTTGACAAGCACCGGACAGACTAGGAGCCCGGCTACGGGTTAGTTCTAGAAAGCAAGCCCTTGACCATCGCGTCCTGTTGGCGATTCTCCAGGTTCTTCGCGCTGCGCCCAAGGCCGTTGGCCGAACGGCGTAGAGCCCAGATCAATAAGCCTCCTGAGGGCGGGGAGCTTTCGCCCCGCCAGCTGCATGTAGCCCCCTCGCGTTGCCAGCACCTCCTCTGTGGTTACGAAGACGTCTGGATCGTAATCTCTGAGCAGCTCGTGCACGGCGTGTACTCGTCGCCGCGGGACCACGATCTTCAGGAGCCCAACGTTTCCATCGCGGCCTCTTCCTTCGATCTGAGTTACGGCGTAACCGGCATCGCGCAACCTGTCGGCCAAAAGCATGCTCGTTGTGTCGTTAACCTCTTGGCTCTCCAGGCGTGTCACCGCGTGCAATACGCTCAGCCCGAGCGCCAGGCGCTCCTCGAGCCAAACACCGACGTAGTTGCCCGTAGCGAATCCGCCAGCGTAGCCGAGAAGATGGAGCGGCGAATCGACGTGCTGTAACGCTTGTCCGACCGCCGTGATCCAGATCAGCACTTCAACGAAGCCAATGGCTGCCGCCAGGCCGCGCTCGCCCCGAACCGCGAGGATCGTGCGAAATGTCGCCATTGATACGTCAATGACACGTAAGCAGAATATGAGCAGCGCACCGATCGGCAGCGCGAAAATCGCATCCACTATCCCAATTCCAAGCTAGACGTTCCGTGTGCAGGCCAGGATTTGCTCGGCGGCCCGAAGACCGCAGTGTATCTTCTCGGTGAAACGCCTTTGGCGAAGGTTGCGTCGCTTTGGCGCTATTCCGGTCCCGCCCCCACGAGCAGCTTGCGCAGGAGACCCGCCGCCGTCTGACTTTCATCCGGACTGAGCGGCGTCAGCAGCCTCTCGACCATCCCCAGCCTCACCTCGAGCGCCCGATCCGCTTGGTGACGCCCCTCTTCCGTAAGATCGACTTGGAACGAGCGTCGATCGTCGGAATCGAGGCTTCTCTGCACCAGCCCGGCCTCCTCCAGCCGATCCAGACGTGTCGTCATGGCCCCGGACGTTAGCAAGGTCACTTTCCGTAGGTCGGTAGGTGTGAGGCGGTAGGGCGGCCCCTGGCGGCGAAGCGCCAGCAGAACGTCACACGCCCATGGGGCAAGGCCAAGCGGTGCCAGTGCACGCTTGTCTTCACGCGCCAGCACCTTGCCGAGCAGAGAAATTCGGCCTGTGATGCCGAGTCCGCTCGCGTCGAGGTCCGGCCGTTCCCGAATCCAGTCATCCATCAGCTGATCCACCGTATCGGTAAGGGTATCCATGTCACCAATCTGGCGATCAAGATGCTTGATGTCAAGTCTCTTGACAACAAGCTTCATAGATAGTAGTTTAACATCAAGCTTGATATGCAGCAAGTTGATATCAAGATAATGTGTTCGTAATAATGGTTTCTGCCAAGTAGGAGGTGCCACTATGGGACTGGTACCACGGACTTCGCCCCGCGCGCCCTGGCGACCGTACTACAGCTTCCAGAGTATGCGCTCGTTGCTCGACGAGCTATCTGACGGTCTCGAGAGGGGTGTCTCGAGCGAGATGCTCTGGTCACCGGCTGTGGAGCTAGCCGAAACGGATGGGGAACTGAAGTTCACCGTCGAACTCCCCGGCATTGAGGAAAAGGACGTCGAGATCGAGGTCGAGAAGGATGTCTTGACCATCCGCGGTGAGAAGAGGGAGGAGCACAGGGTGGAGGACGAGAAGAGCCGCTACCACGTGTGGGAGCGGTCGTATGGGAAGTTCAGCCGCTCGTTCACACTGCCGGGCTCGGTGGATGCGGAGAAGATCAGCGCGGATTTCAAAAAGGGCGTTCTGGCCATTCGCGTTCCGAAGACGGCCGCCGCAAAGGCCCGTCGGATCGAGATCGTGGCGGGCAAGTAGTTCGGCGACATCGATGAGGTTGGGGGGTCTCCGGGCTCCCCGATCTCCGCCTCATTACGATCTCCACGGTAAGAAGCCTATTCGGCATAGTCAGGAGATGACAAAAGATGCCTCGTACTAAGAGCGAAACCGCCAAGCAGGTAGAGGTTCGACCACTGGGGGATCGCGTGCTCATCCGACCGTTGGAGGAGACCGAGTCGATGCGTGGAGGCCTGTACATCCCCGATACCGCGAAGGAAAAACCCCAGCAGGGTGAGGTATTGGCTGTCGGCCCGGGTCGCATCGAAGACGGGAAGCGAATCCTCATGGAAGTGGAGGTTGGCCAGAGGGTGCTATACGGCAAGTACACCGGCTCCGAGCTCACTCTCAATGACGAGCAGCTGTTGTTCGTCAGGGAGTCCGAGATCTTGGCGGTGGTGAGCTGAGGTGGGATTGACCGAGAGTGGTTCCGATGAGCCAGAGTGGAAGGGAATATGGCTAAGTCCAAGGAACTGATGTTCGAGATCGACGCACGCACGAGTCTACAGAGAGGCGTCGACCAGCTAGCGAATGCCGTAAAGGTCACGCTGGGCCCTAAGGGGCGTAATGTAGCTATCGAGAAGAAGTTCGGCGGCATGACCGTCACCAAGGACGGCGTCACCGTCGCGAAGGAGATCGAGCTCGAGGACGCCGTGGAAAACGTTGGCGCCCAGATGGTCAAGGAGGTGGCGAGCAGGACTTCGGATGTCGCCGGGGACGGCACGACGACGGCGACCGTACTCGCTCAGGCGATTCTGCGGGAGGGTCTGAAAAGCGTAACCGCCGGCGCTAACCCGATGGGGATGAAGCGCGGCATAGACAAAGCCGTAGATAGCGTAGTGCGCAAACTTGGCGAGATCTCAGTGGCGACGAAGGGCAAGAAAGAGATGGCTCAAGTCGCAGCAATCTCCGCGAACAATGATGCGGAAATTGGCGACTTGATCGCCGCGGCCATGGAGAAGGTCGGAAAAGACGGCGCCATCACCGTGGAGGAGGCAAAAGGTCTTGCCACGGAGCTTGAGACGGTGGACGGCATGCAGTTTGACCGAGGCTATCTGTCACCCTACTTCGTGACCGAAGCCGAGAAGATGGAAGCTGTCCTGGACGAAGCATACGTCATGGTGCACGACAAAAAGATCTCTAGCATGAAGGATCTACTCCCGGTGCTGGAGAAGGTCGCTCAGACCGGGAAGCCACTGCTCGTCATCGCCGAGGACATCGAGGGTGAGGCGCTGGCGACGCTGGTGGTCAACAAGCTGCGCGGAACCCTGAAGGTGTGTGCGGTCAAAGCGCCCGGGTTCGGCGATCGTCGCAAGCAGTTGCTCCAGGACATCGCTATTCTGACGAACGGCAAGGTGATCAGTGAAGAGGCCGGCTTCAAGCTCGAGAACAGCGTGCTTGGCGACTTGGGTTCCGCCAAACGGATCGTGATCGACAAGGACGCGACGACCATCATTGACGGTGCCGGTGCCGCGGAAGCGATCCAGGGTCGGATCCAGGAGATCCGGAGCGCGATCGACAAGTCATCGTCCGAGTATGATCGCGAGAAGTTGCAGGAGCGGTTGGCCAAGCTTGCCGGTGGTGTAGCCGTGATCAACGTGGGTGCGCCAACCGAGACGGAGATGAAGGAGAAGAAGGCCCGCGTGGAGGACGCGCTGCATGCGACGCGTGCGGCGGTTGAGGAAGGCATTGTACCCGGTGGTGGTGTGGCGCTGCTCTGGTGTCAGCGTGTTCTGGATGACGCCAATGTCGCGGACGAGGATGAGCGGATTGGAGTCCAGATCGTCCGTCGGTCGCTCGAGGAGCCAGCGCGGCAGATTGCGCTGAACGGCGGAGCGGAGGGCTCGATCATCGTGGAGCGAATTCGAGAGAAAGACGTGCTCAACTTCGGTTACAACGCTCAGACTGAGAAGTTCGAAGACCTGGTGAAAGCCGGCGTCATCGACCCGACGAAGGTTGTGCGTATCGCGCTGCAAAACGCGGCATCGGTGGCCGGTCTGATGCTGACGACCGACTGTGTGGTGGTCGAGCGCCGGGACGAAGAATCCGGCAAGGTGCCAGCAATGAGTGACATGTACTGAGGAAGCACAACATGAGCCACAGGGTCGCGGGCTGGCTGCGGCAGGTCGACGACTCGGCTACGGTCTCGTTTGCCGGCTTTGATGCATCTTCTCGCCACCCTGGTGTTTGGAACCTACAAGCCGCCGCAGAGAGCACCCGGGCCACGAAGCGAATGACCAGGCTGGCGCGAAGAAAGGTGCCGCCGAAAGTATCTTTACATCAAGCCTCTTGACAGACAGCTTGATAACAAGTATCTTGTTATCAAGATGTTAGAGGAGGAGAGGTTTGGGAGGGGTGAAGGCCCCAGTGGGTTTCCTGGCTCAGAACCCAATGGTATGCAAGGTCCAGCAAGATGAAGTCGAGGAAGAAGAAACTGGCGCTGCTGGAGCGACGCCTTCAGGAAGAAAGGCGCCGAGTCCTTGAGCAAGTCGAGGATCTTTCGGACGTATTCGCGGACACACTCTACGAGGCGGACGGTGACGTTTCCGCGTATGTGTCCGACGTGTGGGATCTTGGAACGGACGCGATGGGGCGTGAGCAGGCCTTCATGCTGACGAGCTTGGAGGCTGAGGAACTTGCCAAGATCGACCTGGCACTGCGCAAGCTTTATCTCACGCCCGAGGATTACGGTCGTTGTGAGGGATGCTCCGCAGACATCAGCTTTGAGCGCCTGTGGGTAATCCCTCACGCGAGGAATTGTCTGCTGTGTCAGAAGCTGCTGGAAGAGGGCGGCACGGTCGCCAAGCGCGGGAGGGGAGCTGTTGAGGACTGGTGACAACGCGTACGAGTCTGTGTCGCCCTCGGTTGCGGAACTTGGACGATCCGGCCGCTCGAGACCCACGGGCGACTTTGTGAGACATCGAAAGCGAAAGCCAGAAAGAAAGGTGGCCGTCGCAAGTGTGATTGTCGCAGCTGGCTGGATAGCCGCAGCCGCGCTGGGTGTGGATGCCCACGCTGGATGGAGCGACTTCGCAAGGCCTGTCTTGCTAACTGGCTCAATTCTGACCTCGGTTGCCCTCGTCGCGTTCCTACTTCGGGTGAAACTTGCCCGCGCTCGCGATGGGCGACGAGAACGACCTGGACGCTGATCGCTCGGGAAGATCGCCCAACTCCCACCTCTTTGTGCTGTCGAGAAAGGACCGACGCGAGATGGTTTTAGCCGCTATCGAGCCTTGAGCCGCTGCCGGTGCATGATCCGATTCGAGGGGTCGCGGTAATGCACGGCAAGGGCGAGTTCCTCGGTCCCAGGAGAGAGGAAGTCATCCCGGGAAAGGCCAACGGCCTGGGGGCCTTCGGCGGAGTCTTCACCCCGTCGATCCTGACGATTCTCGGGGTGATCATGTACCTCCGCTTCGGCTGGGTCGTGGGAAACGTGGGACTGGCAGCGACGCTCGTAATCGTAACGCTCTCGACCACGCTCACCTTCCTAACGGCTCTTTCGATATCGGAGATCGCCACCGATCAGCAGGTCAAAGCCGGTGGGGCCTACTACATGGTCAGCCGGTCGATGGGGATAGAGACCGGAGGCGCCATCGGTATCCCACTCTATCTTGCACAGACGCTCTCGGTAGCTCTCTATACCGTCGGCTTCGCCGAGAGCCTGGTCAGCATCGTTCCCTTCCTGAATCTGAAGGCGGTGGCGATAGTGACCACGCTGGCAGTGGCCGGCCTGGCGCTGAAATCGGCCCGCGCGGCGATTCGCGCTCAGTACGTGATCATGGCTGTGATCGCCCTCTCCCTGATTGCGCTGCTTCTCGGTGGGTCGGTGGACGAGCCGGCGCCAGAGCTTTGGCGCGGAGCCGCCGCTAACTCACCTGGCTTCTGGGTCGTCTTTGCCGTCTTCTTCCCGGCCGTTACCGGCATCATGGCCGGTGTGAACATGTCGGGCGATCTCGACAAACCGGAAAGGGCGATTCCCATCGGTACCCTCGCCGCAGTCCTGGTGGGCTACCTGATATACATGACCATTCCGGTAATCCTCGCTGCGCGAGCCGGAACAGAGACGCTGATCGCGGACCCGTTGATCATGCGGAGGATGGCACTGTGGGGCGGCGCGATCATGCTGGGTGTCTGGGGCGCCACGCTCTCAAGCGCCGTGGGCAGTATCCTGGGAGCCCCGCGCGTATTGCAGGCACTCGCCCGGGATGGAGTGCTGCCCCGGCTGCTGCGGCCGCTGGGACGCGGTGCCGGCCCAGACGACGAACCGCGCCTCGGCACGGTGGTGACGCTGGTGATCGTGTTGGCGGCGGTGAGCTTGGGCAGTCTGAACGTCATCGCGCCCGTGCTGACGATGTTTTTTCTGACGACCTACGGGGCACTCAACCTGGCCGCTGGCGTCGAAAGGTTTCTGGAGAGCCCCAGTTTTCGGCCGAAATTCCGTGTGCCTTGGGCCTTCTCTCTCGCC
>Ga0209536_100011034_pt1 | contig 13264 bp, 23 predicted proteins | sample DeeMarSeWOR28_12_FD_187461 | JGI IMG/M metagenome (GOLD analysis project Ga0209536, IMG submission 187461) | Marine sediment microbial communities from White Oak River estuary, North Carolina - WOR-2-8_12 (SPAdes) (version 2) | ecosystem: Environmental > Aquatic > Marine > Intertidal zone >...
AGTTCTTCTTTGCTGTATGTAGGCTGTTTGCCCTTACTGCCTTTGTCCTTTTTAGTTTTACCGTTAGGACCTTCCCCTTGACCTTTTTCCCAGTCAATGTGTTCATCAAGCAATTTACCTAACTGTTTCAATTGTTCATCGTCATACTTTTTAAAGATATCATCATACACCTGTTCTGAACTCCAACCATAATACTTTGGATCGTGGAAGGGTTTAACCTGTGTAATTACTTCGCCGATGTTATGACGAATTAAATCACCGTTTACACAATAGTCTGCGGCAATGTTATAAATGTTTGCTTCACGATCGTCTCTACGGGTAAAGTGATCATATACACAGTGTAGTATTTCGTGACCGAACAAGAATTCTGTTTGTTTTTGATTTAGTGAATCAATAAAGTTTTCATTGTAGAAGAAGTGACGTCCGTCTGTTGCGGCAGTAGCACACCAATCAGTTGCGTCTTGTAGTGTAAGACGTGTAGCCAAGTTTCCAAAAAATGGCTGACGAATAAGCAATGCGATTCTAGCCGTGGTAAGTTTTTCACGGATTTTGTTTGAATCTAGTGATGGATTTCGCTCATAGATTTTACCATCCATCATGCTCTGTTCTACTGCGGTTGTTTTCTGTGACATAATCTTGCTCCTAACTTTCTAACTATAATATAATTATAGCATCTTTAGGGGTTTTGTCAACTAGAATTTTGCTAAAAATTCACGTTGCATCTTCATTTTGGCATCTTTATATGACACAGATTCTGCTAGATCTAGTGGTTTATACTCACCCGGAACGAATACATATTGTATCTTATTAGAGGGCATTTTGGAAGTTTTTAATCCATCTCCTGCGTCTACTACATATGGAATCAAATCTTTTTTGGCAATAACTGCGGCACTGTCTACATCACAAATCAATAAAAAATCAGCATATCCTGGAGGTAATGTTCTTCCGGCACTAGAACCTCTACTGTTCATTAATTGTAGATCAGAAACGTGTTTCTTTTGTTTTTTTGTTTTGCGTGTAAACAAACTTCCTTCTGTAAACTTCATTTCAATCATTGAACCGTTTGGTCCAATATGATCAACTCCATCCAAATTCACATATACTAAATTAGTATCGCTAAACAGTTCTAGTGAACGCTCTAGCAAATCGCTTTTGTCAAAACGCAATTTTCGTTCATTAAGTTCGTCACCGATTGAATGTACTAAAGTAACGTACTTGTTCCAATCCACATTTTGTCTTAACCATACACATAGATCTACAGTGTTCATTAGAACCTCCTTTTTTGTAATTATTCAGAAGGTCCAAAAACTTTTAGATAATGTGGTTTTAGTCTTTCTTGAACTTTGTTATACTCTTGTTCATCTTTGTAAAGTTTTTTTGGAACCATGTCGCCTGCTAGTGTGCTTTTAATCATATTACAATCTAAACAAAGTGTTTGAGTGTTTTGATCGCAGTGACTTCCGCCATCTCGTTGTGTTTCAATATGATCCACGAATAACATACCCCATGCTACACGATCACGTATAAGTTCGTTTTCAATTAATTTAACTTTAGGATGTTGCCACGGATCGTGTCCGCAGATATCACAAGTTTTCTTTTTATTAAATGTCCAAGGTCGATCCATTCTAGCAGGACCACCGTATTCCCTTAGTAAACCCTGATGATATTCACAAAGAGATCGTCCAGTGCCTTTGTATTTTGTTTCTGGCTCGTTGCAAAAAGATAAAGCACACTTTTTTCTTTTCTTATTATAAGTTCCGGTAACAAGATGAATTTTAAAATCTTTTTCACCAGCATAGCCTTGTTCTAGTCTTTCAAAAAAATGTCTGCTCATATAGGCCTCCTAATAGAGCGAGGGGATCCGAAGATCCCCTCTATAGTTAGTTAGGATGCCATAGCGGCTTGAACATACTTGCCGTACTTGTCATGGAAACGGTCAAAGTTTTTCAAGTCTTTTGGCGAAAATGGCAGTTTATAAGTAGCGATAGCAACTCGCGTACCCATAACAACTAGTTCAGTTTCAAAATTATCCATCATAAAACCAAAGAAGTTATCTGCCATCGAGTTCCAACCCTTCTCCTTGCGTTTGAATGCCTCTTGAAGTTCATAGCACATACTTACAGTTAGTGAATACATCGCCGAAATTTCTTTCGTCTCCATAGTCTTAACCTTGCCTTTAAGTATGTCTGTTGGATTAGGCAGTTTAGCCGCAACCTTACGGTGTGCCGCAAATTTAACTGCCAAGCCTTCGCCGACTGAACCTGCTACCAAATCTGTAAGTGTAGATTCAGGCAAGTTATCGTCGAGAAGTTCGCTTACGAAACTCCAAGAACGTGGAGTTGCGAATGCTCGTGAACTTGACTTTGGATCAAAATCATATAGATCCTGTTTAGCAAAAGTCAAGTAACCCACAACGTCTGCGTGGATTTTGTTTTCTGTCGCCCATGTCAACCAGTCTTCAAAGTCAACACGTAGTTCAAGGTGTACAAAACGATTGGCTAGTGGTGCCGGCATACGATAAGTTACACCCTTATCAGTTTCACGGTTACCTGCCGCGACAATTACAACATTGTCTGGTAGTTTGTATGTACCAACCTTGCGATTTAGAATAAGTTGATAAGCCGCCGCCTGTACTGCTGGTGCGGCACTGTTAAGTTCGTCCAAAAATAGTACAACAGTCTTGTACTTTTTAGCGAAAGTTTCATCTGGTAGTTCACTCGGTGGTGCCCATGCCATTACGTTATCATTTGCCGCATAATAAGGAATACCTTTAATGTCTGTAGGTTCCCAAAGTGACAAACGAACGTCAATTAGGTGTGCGTTTTCTAGTGAGTCAGTAATTTGACCCATGATGTCTGATTTACCAATGCCTGGAGGACCCCACATAAAGATAGGACGCTTCAGTTTCATTGCGTGTTGTACAGCCGCCTTTGCTTCATTAGGTGTAACTGTACGTGCTTCTGTTGCTTGTGCCATTTGCTATTGCTCCTTTGTTTCTAACTATAATATTAGTATAGCATCGCAACTGGAAATGTCAAGCGGTTTTTTCGCTTTTTTGGAAAAAAACTGTCCAAAATGAAGGATTAATCTTCTAATTCTTGTGCCATAGCACGAGCAAGACCGTATTGTTTGATATCTCCAGCAAACATCATGAGTTGTAGACCCATTTTTTCGCTGAATACATAGATTCTTTTCTTTGTAACGTAATACGGACAGTCGATAAAGTTATCCAAGTACAAGAATACCTGTGGTGTGAACTTTATTTCATTGGGGAATTTGATCTCGTATGTTTGTAGATCAGCACGTTCAACAGCATATTCAAAACCATCCTTGGTTAAACGCAACCCACTGTCACCTTTCATGCGGGTGTTTTGCCACCATAGCATATAGTTCTTTTTAATCTCGGTTTCGGAAGTATCTTGTTCTCCCGCCGAAATCATAAATGTTTTGGTATACGCTTCTTTGATATCCATTACGAGAGTTTCTCGCCGCTAGTTAACTTGTATACTTCAAACTCTGTGCTTTTAAACATAGCATTAAGTTTCTTTGCTAGATTAATTGCGTGTCCTGGGTTTGAAAATGAAGTCTTTTTGTATTTAGGACCAGGAGTGGGTGATATTGAGTTTGAACTTTTTAGATTGAAAGGCTTACCTTTATAAAAGACCGCCCATATGGCATCAGCATCTAGGACTTCTTCTCGTCTAAATGTGTTTTTGTCTGTATATGATTCCAGAACATTAGGTTTAGGTCTACTCATTGTACGTAATTCCTTTAAGTTAACTACGTACTTATTTATCGAAAATTTAGAAGTTTCCGCCGTCCATTTGTACATCCACATTCACCTCTTGCGGCTGTTGTAGGCGTGTGTCTTGTAGTTCTACAAGCCTTGCTAACACCATGCTAATACTATCTGCTAGATCCTTGTATTGTTTAGCATCTAGTTTAAGTTCACGTTGTTGTGTTTTGCCTGCTATTTTAGCATCTTGTAAAAAGTTTTCAATTGGAACTGTATTAATTGGATTTCGAGACATTGGATAATACCTGACGCATTTCTAGTTCTGTTGTAAATGGACCTTTATAGTCATATCTTTGTAGTGTAATTAACTTAGGACAAAAACTTTTTACCCATCCTTTAGCAAATTTAATAGTATAGTATCCAGCACAGTATAAACTTTTGGATTTTCTACTTTTACTATACAATGGTAAATTGTGTTGTACATCTAATAGAGGATTATAAGCAGGTGTAGAAGTTGGATAACCGTGTACCTCCATTACTTTAGAATTTTTTGTATTTGATTTTGCTCTTTGTTCAAAAAAGTCAGCACCGAATGTTTCAAAAACTTTTTCTACATTTTCAAATTTAATTTTATCTCTAGGTGTTACAAGAATAAATCCTTCTTTTTCTTTGGCTAATGTACCTACTTTCCTTCCTTGGTCTTGTACTATCCAAAATTTGTTAGGCACTAGTTGTTTGGCTTGCATATTCTCCTCCATATCTAGCATTTAGTGGTTTAGCAAATGTTTCTGCTTGTTCTGTAATTTTATTAAGTTCATAACTGCTCGCAAATTTTACCAAACGAACACCAACTTGTGAAATATTTTTACCTGCTGAAATTCCTTCAGCAATAGTTTGTCCTATTAATTCTTTTATTTCAGGCGGCTGTGCTGTTAAGTCACAAAGTGTAACGTTTCTTGTATAATCATCTAGTACACGATGTTCTACACCTAGGTGATCAGTCCAACGTTGTAACATGAGATTGTTCCAATTGAATCCTTTTGAGTGTCTATCTTCAAATGCTTCTTGTAATCCGACTTTGTTTTTTGTTCCTTTTTTACGAACGCCTGGATAAGCACTGAATACATTATCACTTGTGTCACCACGCATACATTTTTCGAACAATAACCATTCAGGATCTGGAGCACCTCGAGGTTCTTTAGTTTTCTTATCAACTACTTCCTTGCCTTTGTCATCAAAATAACCTTCGTGTGTTATAGTTGTTTTCATAACACCGTTATATTGACGTACATTAGGAGCAATCAGTTGAGCAAAGTCGCCATCTGTTGAAATGATAACATGATTATCCTTAGGATGTGCTTGTATCCAACCAGCAATTAAATCATCTGCTTCTAGTTGTGGGTGTTGTAACACAGTACAGTTTGTTTTTGTTTGTAGAAAGTCTTTAAAGTCATCAAATGTTTCCCAAAAGATTTTTTCTTCTTCTTGTTGCGAAGCAGTAAGAGCATCACGGCTTTCTTGTCTATTACGTTTGTAAGGTTCGTAATAGTCTTTGCGCCAACTACGTCCTTCTAGACAAAACACTACATGACTACCGTTAAAGTCTTGCCATGCTTTACGAATGCTTTGCAAAGTAGTGTGTAGAGCCATACCTATTTTAATATCAGCATCGCCTCTTACAGCATGTCTAGCACGGAAGAATGTATTTGCTGTGTCTACAAGTATGTATGTCATTATTTTCTCACCAAGTATTTCATTTTATACCATTTAGCAAACTCAGGATTATATACCATAGTTTCATGTACTTGTTTAGCACTTAATTGATCGCTTCTAATACAGTCAGCAAGTGCTTGATAATCTTCTTTTTTATATCTGCTTTGCTTTTTAGTAATAGTTTTATTCATTAACTTACCTCACTTTTGCCGTCACCGAGATTTTTAGTATTAATATAACCAGCACCCATAGGATTATCCGAACTTGCTACGCCTTCATCACGTGCTACATTACCACATAGTTCTTTAAACCATGCGTCTACAATTTCTTCTTCACTGTCGCCATTGTAACCGTTTACTCTAAGTTCTTTAATAAAGTATTCGTTCCAATCTAGTTCAAAGAATCCATTGCGTGGATTGTTATCTTTCATTTCAACATTAAGAACAGTTACATATGGTTGTTTGTTCTTTGTTGCTTCTGCTTTAGCATCTGTTGTTTTTTCTTTAGATACTGTAGCAGGGATTTTATCTTTTTTAAACATATTTTTTATTTTATCTAACATTATAGTCCTGCCTTTCTTGCCTTTTCATCGAGAGATTCATTAGGTTCCCCAAGCGTTTCCAAAGATGTCGACGTGTAGTCTGGGTGTATACCTCCAGCCTCGCTCCATTGCCAATGTTGCGACTCCTCTGGTATTGAGTTTGTATTCTTCTGAACGACCCCCAAGCGGCATAACATAGACCGGAACATCGATTCCTTCTGCTCTGTACTGTTCAACTGCTTTTGTAACTTCGTCCACATCTTCTTCGGTAGCCACAACAAACTTGAAATACATACTACTATTAGGTACATCAAAGTACTGCCTAGCAATATCAGGCTTGATAGCAGTATCCCAAGGCTCTCCGCTAACGGAAAGTTTCGGACTGCACGACCAAGTGATATGAAATGCTCTTTCATTGTTGAGCCACTCTCTGAAATCATCTCTAAGAGACTGTGTTGTATTTGTTTCAAACGTGACATTTTTTAGATCTCCCATCCTAGGGTGTTGAAATAGATCCATGTATAAGCGTTGCCACCCTAGTAAAGGCTCGCCACCTGTAAGTATAAAATGAACATCCTGTCCATTATCCATCGTCCACTTGCCTTGTGGAGTAAGACTTAACACATAGTCAACTACTTCATCAACTGTGTGATCTTTCATATACTTCTTAAATTCTGGATAGATACTTGCATATGTATCACAGCCTGTGTGAACAATAGGCAAGTCCTCAAATCTATTTACCTTGTCTAAAATACCATCATCAAGTAATTGTTTTACTTCAGGATTATACTTGATGCCTTGTTCTAATTTTTCTGCTCTGTTTGGATGCTTGTCCAAACCAAAATTCATACAACGAAAGTTACAACCAAATGTACGCAAGAATACACTAGGTACGCCGACAAAACGTCCTTCACCTTGTACACTATAAAATGCTTCACTATATCTTAATTTCATTTACAACTCCTATTATATATTATAGTGTTTATTTAGGTTTTTGTCAACCATTAACATCCAACATTATCTTCAAATAAGTCCGTTTGTAATTCGTCCTTTTTGGAATACTTTTGTTTTTCTGGAATTACACCACGAACACCGCCTCGGGGATCTTCCATATCACCGTCACGTCTAAAAATCAAATGTACGTGTGGATACATAACTGTTTGTCCAGCACTAGCACCCATATTGATTCCAATGTTGTATCCTGTAATTGGATTAGTTTCTGCTTCAATGTTCATGTTACCCATTTCCTGGGCAAACTTAAAACACTTTTGTATATTTTCTACTGTGTTCTCTTTTGGCACAACTAACGTATGTCCGGGAGTTACAGGATAAATGTCTTCGTATACAACAAACTCTTTGGTATCAAATGTAACATTAGTCCAAGGTGCTCTACCTTCTGCTTGTGCTTTTTCTAGTGTGTCGGTCATACGTTCCATTCCATTTTAGATTCAATAGCAAAACGAGCACCTTGTATATAATCTCTATCTTCTTCTGACAAAGCACTCCAAAACTTGCTTACACTTTGAATATGTTCTTCTACTTCTTCAGGATGTTCTAAATGATAGTTTGATTCCATCCATGCCTGTAGTTTATTCATGCGTTCATTAATTTTATCTTTAACAGTCATTAATACTCCTGTGTCCATACATCCGCCGAAAACCCTTTTCCGTTAGTATCACCACCGTTGTTATCTACATCTTTACCGTCGTAAGTAATACCACGTACTATGTCTTCTCCATTGGTAGTTTCGCTGTATTGAATTTTAAGTTTTTTAGGATCAAACTCTCCCACAGTTTCTACTATGCCATCAAAGAATGTACCTTTTTCTAGAGAAAGCATTTGTACAATGTGTGTGCCTTTTTCTGGATATGTATCCTCTACACTTTCTAGTATTTCTGTTTCGTAATTAGTTTCTTCACTAATACCATTTGCCCATTCACCTACATCTGTGTTTTCAACAATAGTATTAATGTGCTTACTGCTGTATTCTTTTCCGTCTACTTCGTTTATTTCAATGTTAGCACTGTTAATTGAAACAGCGTGTATATGCTCAAATTCGTTTGGCATTTCGTACCACGAACTACAAGCACCTACGCCTTCTTCATCATCGCTTAAAAAGTTTGCTTCGGGTGGAACACTTTCGATATTTTCAAACTCAAAGGTGCCGTCTTCTGCGTTTAGCATATAGTTAACAAGATCACTGTCGCCGTGTTCTTTAACAATAGGTTGCCAAAAGTCATATGCTTCTTTTGATATGCTTGCGTATGCATGTTCCGCACCATATCCCCATAATTGTATATGATAGTATCTAGGACCTTTAATTCTATCCAGTGTTTCTTGTTTTTCCTCAAGCGTGGCCATATGTTAGTTCCTCTGTAATGTATCTTTTAAGTTCTTTGTCCTTGACATCGTTGGGTATTTCGTTTTTATAAAAGATTCTGTAACTATCACTACCATATTTGCCAATGCCATAAAGTTGTGTAGCATCATTTCCGTCCCAACTTTCAAACTGTATGCTCATCTTATAAATGCGTTTTGCTCTTACTTTTTGCATACCCAATGGTGCTAGAAACTCTTCCAACATAGGAATTGTTGCTGAACGTAACAGTTTATTTGCTGTAGGCCATTGTTTAAAAAACTTTGTAAGCAATGGTTTAGTTTGGCGTCTATTAACTTGATTCAAACAGATAACACCAACCATATGTTGCCATACATTTTTCACCTGCTGTTGTACCATCAAGTCGTCACGCATTAGTACAGTTCCTCTATCTTGTCACAAATTTTTAGTCGCTTTGCTTCTTCAGCACTTAACCAAACGTCCTGTGGCGGAAGAAGAATTTCTTTAATCTTTGCTTCTGTCATACCTAAACACTTTTTGTAATGCTTAATCATTCGGTCTGTGCTTAATTCAAACTCTTTTACACGGGCATATAGTTCGTGTTCTTTACCTCTACTACCCCAAGTGTATTGATGTGATAGTATGCTTGTGTTAGGTGTAAGGATACGTTTGCCTTTTTCACCAGCAATAAAAATCAAAAAGCCACAACTAGCAATAAGTCCTAGTCCTACAGTTTTAATAGGAATTGAACTTGCTTTCATTGTGTCAATAAGTGCGAAAGCGGCATGAACATCGCCGCCTGGTGAGTTAATAATAAGTGTTAGTTGTGGTAATGGATTATCGCTTAAATTTTGATTCATAATCCATTTAATAGCATCACGACAAGTTGCGTGATTGATTTGATCCATTAGCACATAGATGCCATTTGTTTCTATATTCTGTGCCCTTTGTGCTTGCTGTTGTTCTGCTTTTTTAGCCATAGTGTCCTACATTCTCCCAGGGATATACTAACCATACATCTTCCTCGGCTTTGTTTACTTCATCACAGTAGTATGACACACCGTCAAATCCACTTGATAAGTTTTCTGTTAATACTGCGAAGCGAACATTGTCGCCCCAAATTTGATCCCACACAGGCGAAAGAGGTAAACAACCTGAACGCCAATCGTCCTTGATCCAGTTAAAAGTAGCACCGGTGTCGTTAATATCATCAACAATTAAAATGTTTTTGCCCATTGGAGTATTCTTAAAGTGTCCCATCTCTGGAGCATATGAACCTTCTGGATCGTAACCATAAGCATCTTCTGCCATCCAAAAGTTGCTTTCACTTTCTCTGTTATCATCACGCAGGCTTACCTTGAGTGCTTCGCAACGAATGCCTGTCATGTTTGAAATAATAGTAGCAGGCACATTACCGCCTCGTGTAATTCCTATAATGTAATCAGGACGCCAATTGTCTGAATACATTTGATTTACAATATTGGTACACATAACTTCTACATCATGCCAACTGTAAAACTTTTTATTAATCATGTTTAATCCTTATTAACAATATCTGGTGTTACAGCATCTATAGTATTAACAACAGTTTTACCTGCGTATATTGCCGTTGACGCAGTTACGTCTAAAACAGCAACGGTTGTTGAACAACCTGTGCATAATAAAAATACTATTGCTATAAATGCCTTCATTATTCTAAATTAAATTCTACTTTCTTTACTTTGTCCCAACGAAAACTTCTCCAACCCTTTGCGTTTACATCATACACAACACAAACTTCTTCGTTAACTTTGCGTACCTTTTTCTGCGAAGCAGGATCTTCTTTGGTTGCTGGCGGAATGACTCCTTCTTTAAGTGTACACGTCATTACACGTTCATCACCATTAAGTTTATTAAATGTTACAACAACGTCCCCGTCGTGTAACAAACCTTTAAGCCAGTCTTTGCCTTCCTGTGTGTTAAATTCTTCAGTCATCTTTTGCTCCTCTAGCAAGATATTCTTCGTTGTGGATCCATTTATAGCCTTCGTGTTTGACCCAATCCATGAATCCCCATTCTTTTACTTTACGGCCCATAAAGAATAAACTCCAACAAGGTATTTCATTACCATCGGAATCTTTCTCTAATTCAAGCCAATGTAAATCGTCTGCGTTTCTAATTCTAAAGTGTCCTGGCCCACGCCACACCCTTGTGCTACCACATACATGTCCTTCCAAAGAACGAATAGGAATATGTTCCCAATAACCACCTTTGAGAATAAATGTAGCATATCCCCACGGATGATCATGTAGTGTGGGTTCATCGCTTACAAGAACCTTATGTAGTGTAATGTTGAAAGGAAAGTTCTTGCGTTCTTTTAAGAATAGATAATAACGTATTAGATACGGAACATCGCTATCACGTTCTGTGATAACTCTGCGTCTACCTAGTTTATCCATTGCTTTAGCAAAAATATTCAACTTATTCTCCATTCAATTTTTCTTCTTCTTCACACATATTATACACTGAAATGAATTGATTGTAAAGAGTTTTTGCGGTTGGATATTTGTCCAATACATCAAAGTCTATGTATTTTCCATTATAGTTTGGAGTCCAATTATCATCAAATGTAATTGAACTAACATCTACTGTGCCTAACGATGATGTGTCGTAAACATAATCATTATTGCTAATAGTATATGTACCAGTTGGATTAATATAGGTTGCTGACCCGCTATAATCATCTAGTGTAATAGTAAACTTTTTATCATCATCGCCCATTTTATATCCTCTTGTTAAGAAAGGGGGATTGCTCCCCCTTATCTAATTGGCTACTTGGCGAGCCTGTTCTTCAAGTATGAAAGAAGAACGCCATATGCTGGTAAGAACACTACCAATCCTACAACAATCTTTGTAAGTGTATTGTTAAATGCTACGCCGTGTACCCACGGAGCAGGATAAAACGCTGTATAAAAGAATGTGTAAGTGTCGATGATGTTTGCGGCAATAGTTGAAATTGCTGGTGCCGCCCACCATGCTTCTGTATAACGCTCTCTAATATGTTGGAATACATATACGTCAAGCATCGTACCAACAGCATAAGCAGTACCTGAAGCAATACCTACTCTGTATGCGTGTTCGTCACCTAGTGCTAATAACACAAGCACCGAAGCAACAATCGCAGGAATAATAGCCATTGCTACAACGGCTCTACCTGCTTGTTTACCAACCATCCTTACTGTAAGGTCAGTTGCTACTACAACAATCGGAAATGTAAATGCCGCGGCCGCTAGTGGAAAACTACCAAACAATGGTAAATCCGCACCCGGGAATAAATCAAATCTAATTGTTACTAGATAATTCGACACAGCAATAACCAGCGTGTGTAGAATAACTAGATTTCTTACGAGTGCCTTATCGACACCTTCTAGAAGTTTATTGAACATTCGTCCTCCTTGTTTATCTAGGCGCAAACTCTTGTTGAAGTTTAATATTATCCATGAACTCTTTTTTAGTACCTGGATCGTCTTTAAACGCCCCTTTCAACACAGTTGTCTGTGTTAAACTGCTGTGTGCCATTATACCCCTGTTTTCACAACAACCATGTGTTGCTTGGATATAGACACCTAAATGTTTTGAATCTGTTGCTTTGCTAATTTCTCTTGCAATATCATTAGCAAGTTCTTCTTGTAATGTACCACGTCTAGCACACCATTGTGCGATACGTGTATATTTAGAAAGTCCAATAACTTTACCATTTGGAATAATACCAATATAGGCTACGCCAGTAACTGGCTGGTGATGATGTGAACAAACACTTTTAAGTTCACTTCGCACAACCAACATACCCGTGTACGCATCCTCTCCTTCATTTGGAAAAGCAGTAGCATTAGGAATACGATCATAACGTCCTTGCATTAGTTCATTGTAATACATTTTAGCAAGACGTTTAGCAGTACCATGACTGTTAGGATCGTTTTCTCTATCAATAATAAGTGCGTCTAGCACACCTTCAAACTTTTCTGCGGCTTCGTCGATTAGTTTTTGTTTTTCACCTTCATAGATGAATTCACTAATATTGTCACCCGCCCAATAACGCCTGTTAGCGTCTTTAATTCTGCGTGTTACTTCTTCATACTTTTTCATTTTATCTCTCCGATGTTAAGGCAGTGGATTGCCATATCTTATTGTAACTTCTCAAGTAAATTTTTACAACTAAAATAGTTTTCATTTAAGTGAGTAGTAAGTTTATTTAGGTCTACAAGATAGTTGTCGTAATTTTCCATATAATCAACAATGCGTTCAATTACCTTGTCCTTGTGTTCTTTATAACTATCAAACGATTCTGTCCATTCGCTTGGGTATAAGAACTTGCCTGTGTTCTCCATTTCAGTATAACTTAATCGATCTGGAACCATAGGCACTGTGCCAACAATAGCACCTTCGTACCAACTAATACCTAGTGTTTCTTGTAGGTTAGCACTAAAGATAAGTTTTGCTTCTCCTAGTGCGTTATAGTATTCATTTTTAGTGTAATTCTTTTCCATACACACTTCAAACTCATATTGCGGTAAACTTTCTTTTAAGTCTTGAAATATTTCTGGTTGTTTCTCTGGAGCAACACGATGCGGGAACAGTATAAGATTACGCTTCTCCATATGCTTGTATGGTTCTAATTCTAGTCGCTCATATTCCATAGGCCAACCACAACGTACAATTTTGCCGTTTTCATAACGTTCGTTCCACATTTCATCATACCATGGATTTTCTTCTTTCCTACCATCATTAAGTAGTTGGTCAAAGAATAGTTTTACATGAAACTCTGTAGCAAAGTAGTTGTGATCATAACTGTAAAAGAAACTTTTTTCTGCGTGTCTAACCCAACTTGCGTTACCAATCAGTCTGCCTAAAAAGTCTTGTGGATCATAACTGCCAGCATGCCAAAGTGCGTGTGTTG
>Ga0209536_100011035_pt1 | contig 13263 bp, 24 predicted proteins | sample DeeMarSeWOR28_12_FD_187461 | JGI IMG/M metagenome (GOLD analysis project Ga0209536, IMG submission 187461) | Marine sediment microbial communities from White Oak River estuary, North Carolina - WOR-2-8_12 (SPAdes) (version 2) | ecosystem: Environmental > Aquatic > Marine > Intertidal zone >...
CTTGAAAAGAAGGGCGTAATCATTGACCTATGACACAAGAACAATGCGAACGTGCAGTCAAAGCACTGCAAGACAAAGGCTTCTCAGCCTCCTATGTGCAGGGAGCGCCTCACGACCACGGCGTATGGTTGGACAACGTATGGAATGACGCACTACAGGAAGGACTCAGCTTCCGCATTCACGACGAAGAGATTGAGTATCTACAAAACCTCACAACATGACACAAGCCCAAAGACTTGACAATCGCACGAAGAACTGCGGGAGCTTCGAACTTGCGCTCATCAGGGCGTGGTTCAAGGCAGACAAAAGCAACAAGGACCGCCTGCAAGAGGCCTTCAAGAATACACAATTTGATTTGACATGAACAACATTCAAGACATGACGAACGACGAGTTCATCAGCCACCTCATGACGGGGTATAGCAAGCACGGAGCACTCGTGCAAATGGTGGTCATCGACTGCCTTCAGCGTGGTCTTGACCACTACATCTCGCAGAAGGAAGAAATCCTTGAATACCACAAGAATGGACGCGAGGGCATCTCCCTCATCAACATGGAGGCATGGGTCTCCTGCTGTGAAGAAACCAAACAACGAATCGAAGACAAGTACTCATGACTGACATCATCAACGTAATCATTGAACTCTCCCGTATGCAGGGTCAGGCAATCGATCGAGCACAGGCGGAGGCTCTCAACACCGCCATCGAAAAGGGCTACGACAAGTGGCAAAACGAATCAAAGGATTTGGTTGATTGAAGTTTGACCACCGAGGGGATTTGTGTTGCCTGAAACGTCAGGTCGTCCCCTCACCTTTCTTTCAAGGGAGCGCAGTCGGTGCGTCTTCGCAGAGTGTACAATGTCCAATGCGATGCAGTTGTGTTCGAATCCCAACCTCCCTTCTATGTGTGAGTGTATATACACCTTCTGAGTTTACGAAGAAGGTGATATACACGAACACTTCAAATCAATTTTCAAACTTCAAATCAATTCAGCATGAAACAATATGCAGTAATCCACGCTGTCGCAGGACTCTTCGAAGGGTACTCCGACACCACCTGTGAGTTCTTCCCCAACAAGGGCTTCGCAAAGAAACACCTCAAGCAAATCATCGAGACCTACCAAGGCGATGAAATGTGTGTGAGCATCGAGCAACCTGACGTTGACTCGCTTGACATCACCATGACACGTGACTACGAGGACTACAAAGCCTGTGTCCCCTCTGACATGACCCACGACGATTGGGTCGCAGAGAATGGCGACGATTGTAGTGTCGAGGTATTCCGCATCATCGAGCTTGATATGTCCAACCGCTCTGACTCCACCGAGTCATGCTGGCTCACGTGGGACCAACAGGATACTACCCAAGCATGGGACTACTTCCCCTTGTGTATGTCCTTGGTAGCTCGTGTATCATCCGACGTGATGGACAACACAAGCGATGTTGGGCATTACCAAGGCCACCACAACCTTGAGCAACTCAACGAGTTCATCTCCTCTGTCTACTATCGCAACCACGCCATCATCGACATCGACGACTACGTGATGCACGCTTTCCGTATCCCCAAACCCAAGAACTCTGACAGCTATGACCCACCCAAAGAGGATGGCCTCGGAGAGTGGATGGACAAACACGTAACCTTCATCAAATGAATAACACATTCAACTTCAGCGACCTCGAAAAGCAAAAGCTAATCGAGCGTATCAGCCACGTGCTGAACTACACAGGAGCATACAAGGAATTGCACAAGCTTCTCGTTGACCGCGAAGAGGTGCTACTCCCCTCCGATATGGAGAACCTTGCCGATGAACTCGAAGGTTTCATTTTCAACTACACAATAATCGAATAAGATGCACATCAATGACTTCATGGCCATCTGTGAGCAAGCCACAATCGATCCCGTGCTCGCATCTGAAGACGATGGTGTCAAGACCATCCTCAAGACGCCAACATCAGACGACAACCAACGAGCAATGCTCATCAACTACTTCAACAAAAATTTCTAATCATGAACTCAGTACAAGAATCCAAGAACGAGCTCGAAGCGGCTATCCGCTACGCAGAGAACGCTATCTCATCTGCACAGGGTACTATCGAGTCGATGGAGTTCCGCCAAGAGATGGCGAAGAAGAACTACCAAGAGCAGACAGGACGTGAGCAAGCCCTCGAAGCTCAGGTTGAACAACTCAAGGCCGAGCTTGATAAGCTCCGCAAGGAGAAAGAATCATCAAGCGGACCATGCGGATGCCAAGCATACCGCGACCTCGAAGAGCGAGCTACTATGCCCGTCATCCCTCGTGACGTAGCCATCGCCATCTTCCGTGAGGGTGTGCAGTCAGGCGTCAATGATGCTGTCGCTGAACTCGAAGGGCAGAGCATCAACATCAGCGAGAGCGAATACTGCGGTGACTTCGAGGTGTCCTTTGCACGAGACATCGACCTCGACGACCACCTTGACCTCGACTGGATGCGAGACAAGGTTGGGCAGTACGAGGAGTCCTTCGTAGTAGATGCACTCAAGGGATTGTGTGCAGACAAGGAGTTCGAGTGCCGTATCCACGGAATCGACGACCAAGAAACAAAAGACAATGATTAAATACATCACCTCCCTCATCAGCCCCAGCAAGCCACAGCCTGAGCGCATGAGAAACAAGTTTGAAATCGTAAGTGAATACCCATGCGTCACTATCAAGATGCGAAGAGGCTTCTTCTTCATGCTTGTTCGTTGCGTAATCGTAGGGCAGGCAGAGATTCGAAGAACTTCAGACGAGCGTACGAAGATATCTAAGGCTATCGTAGACAGCATGTGGGAGATGCACCGAGAAGCAACACGAATGCAACATGAATCACAAACCAATAATCAGAAATGGAATCAAACCAAGCTGAATTAATCCTTAATATGTTCGTCTCCGAGTACGAACGATGGGAGGACTCACAGGCTCGACGCCCAGTCCGACCACCCAACTACGAAAAACTCGGACATAAAATGTTTGAAGCCTATAAAACCGCTAAGCACTATGGATACTGAAAACGAAATCATCTACGGATACTTCCGCAACGGAGGCATCTTCGTAACCCCATCTCTTGAACTGGCGTGGAAGCGTCACACCCATGACGAACCCTTCATCGTATACGACCCATCAGATGAGTAACGAAGACGCCATCAATCACATCAACGATTCATTCGACTTCGACTCTAAGGCTGTCACCTTGGCCCGCATGTTTGCTTTCGAGGACATCATAGAGTACGACATCATGGAGTGGGTAAAGATGCCCGTAAGCGCAGGTCTTGGCGAGTTCGTGGAGCACTGCCGTCAGGCTAATGAGATGGTGATACCAAAGTATACATCTCGCAAAACGTACGACCCTATAGATATGGAAGGTGCGCTTCACGACCTGTCTGAAAAAATGGAGACGGTCATGATTGCGATGCAGGTGTATGCCGACATCCACTCAACTATGAGGGAAAAAATCCACGGAAAACTTGTTTAATAGAATCAAATCAACTAAATTTGCAGACGAATCCACTTACATTTATCGACCAAGGTCACGAGGCTCTCCGCATGTATTGCGAAGCCATCGGGATCGACTACACATCGTACGACAGGCACTTCAAGCAGACGCAACCGCGAATGGCTTTCGGTGTCGCACTTACGAAGCATATAGGTGACAGCCTCACCGCAGACGTGCTTGGTAAGGACAGAACAACAATCATACACTACAGACGCAAGCACGAGAACAACCTCGACTGGTGGGATGGGTATGAAACAATGTTCGAGACCGCAGAATACATCATCGACTCATACTTCAATGAGATGGCTAAGGTCAACCGCATTGAGTACATCGACAAGATGATTAAGAAGTTAGTTAAAGAAAAAAAATCAGTTCAATCTCAAATCAATGTCTAATTACAATTTCAAGGTAACAAACATTCGGGGTAAAAATTACGTCGAAGTCAACGAGCGTATCAAATTCTTTCGTCAGGAAGAGCAGTATAAAAACTGGGGTATTCTCACGGAGTTCCCAGTGCTTGACTCAGAGCAGTGCCTATGCTTGTGCACCATCACTACACCCGATGGTCAAATCGTAGCACAAGGCCACGCTCACGAGGAAAAGAGTTCATCTAACATCAACAAGACAAGCTATGTCGAAAACTGCGAGACCTCAGCCGTCGGACGTGCCTTGGCAATGCTCGGAATCGGAATCGACACGTCTATTGCATCAGCTAATGAAGTCTCAGACGCCATTGCTAAGCAAGACGCGAGTCCCTCTGCTCCGACAGAAAACATCATGGACAAAGCCGTGACGTACATCAAGGGGCAGTCCAATAAGCAGAAGGCTTTCGATAGCATCCTCACCAAGTATGGGGACCAGCTATCTGAGAAGCAAGTAGCAGGCCTCAAAAAGTTCGTGCGATGATTGGGTTGCTCGGCTTTATCTCAGGCATCCTCTCATCCATTGCAGTTGCCTCCATCGTGTACGAGCTTCGTGCTCGTCACGAGGGCAACTACGGAAACAAGTATGAAGAGTACGTGCCGCAGATGTATCGAATGCGATCTGGAGGTATGACCATCAGGGAGATTGCCAAGTATACAGGCATCCCCAAGTCCACCGTTCATCGATACTTGCAAGCTGTAGACCGAGGTCTTCACAGCTCATCAGATTACGAGGTGTCTGAGGATGGCTCGATTAAAAAGAAGCGCAATGATTAACATCCCCGAAGCCCTGCAAGAGCGGTACAACAAGCCGCACCTTTCTTACTCGTCGCTGAAGGTGGCGCTCACCGACATGGCGAGGTTCGACCAATACATGAAAGGTGAGTTGAAGTTTGAGTCACCTGCCCTCGCCTTCGGGTCTCTCTACGATATGCTCTTGTTCGAGCGTGACAAAGCCTTCGATACCTACGCAGTAGTATCAGATGATGCTATCATCGACAGGTGCTCTGACAAGACTCGCTCCTCTAAGCGACCGAAGCTTACGAAGGAGTACAAGGATATGCAGAAGTACCTCATCGAGGAGGCAAGCAAGCAGGGTAAGATGCTGTGCTCACCCGACGACTGGAAGCAAGCGAACGAGATGATCGACAGGCTCGAACGTTGCGGCCTCGTAAGTGACATGTTGTCCTCGGGCAAGTATCAAGTGGAGTTCAACGAAATGATTGGGCCCGTAAAGGTCAAAGGCTTTCTCGATTGCCTCGGCGACGGGTTCATCGTAGACTCCAAGTCCACTAAGGCTGTCGATAAATTCCGCTACAGCGTACGTGATTTCTGCTACGACATCCAAGCTTACATCTACTGCAAGGTGTTCGGTGTCAACAAGTTCTACTGGCTTGTGCAAGAGAAGACGTACCCGTATCTACCTGCAGTAGTAGAGTGTTCAGATGAAACCCTGTTCGCTGGAGAGATGAAGTTCAATGACGCTGTTGAGCGCATCACGAACTTCCTCGAAGGCAACAAAGCACCTGACCAAGACTATGTACAATTCAAAGTTTGAGTATGTATTGCTATGTGCTCTCCACATTTTGGCTTATCTTTCAATTTATTTTCTAATCTCAATTCTAATTAACAAATCATGAGCGAACAGAAGTATGACTCCGTTCTCGTCGGCTGGGCTGACGAACCCAAGTACAATGACAATGGCGAACTCCTCTCTTGGAACTTGCGCTTGAAGGACCACGAACTCAAGGACATGCTTGATCAATACGTCACCAAGCGTGACGAAGAAGGTCGAGGTGGCAACGTATACGTGACTCTCTTTATGAGCAAGAATGGCAAGGCGTGTGCCCGTGTGTTCAACCCGAGCAGCGAGGCCGCGAAGGAGAAGCGTCAACAAAAACAAGGGTCTAATGCAGAGCAAGAGTCTGCGGACTTGCCCTTCTAAACCAGTAGGGCTTTACGCAGCTATCGAGTGGGGGCTGAGGAACATTAAGTTCCTTGGTCCCTTCTCTTTCTGTGGAAGTAAAGACGACATCAACCTGACATTTCACTGCATCATGATTGACTACGACATCGACTTCAAAGTCTTTATACCATCGTTTACAGAGAAGTACATCTGCATCATCATCCCGAACAAGAAAGGGGACAACAGCGTACTACTCACTCGTGACGATTGCAGTAGCGTTATGGGGAGCAAGGTCTCCATGCAGTGGATTGCCGACAAACTAAAAAAGAAATGGGAAATGAAGATCTCCCCAGCATCTATAGCTTGACTCTCGACATAGCTTACAAGAAGGGCAGTCGCATAATCAACAGGGATGCGTGGGCTATCAGCAGGTACGACACTCCTAATGAAATCATGGCCAACGACAGCAAGACTATGGACAGACTGAAGCTGGAGTTTTATGGCAAGACATACAAAGGTCAGAAGCACCTCATCATAAAGGGTGTTCGCAGCAAGAAGGTTGTGGGTAAAGTAAATCGAACAGCACTATGAAACCATCTGAAAGACAAGAGGGCGGAGAGCATTACAACATGCCCATCCAACCCACTGAGTTCATCTTCAAGAACAACATCCCGTTCATCGAAGGTAACGTCATCAAGTATCTATGCAGACACCGCCAAAAGAATGGGGCGGAGGATATCCTAAAGGCCATTCATTACTTAGAACTAATCCTAGAATTCGAATACAATGAAAGTGACATTCTTCAAAGACGTCTTCGACAAGGACGCACCGCACCATGTCAACGTGATGACCGCCCTCGACAGAATCAAGACGGGCCAGTCGAAAACCACGATTGATGCTGTACGATCGGGTGATAAGGACGCGAAGAAAAAACTTCCTGTCGTATGCTTTAGCGGTGAGTTTGCGTCACGTGCAGACGATGCTCTATTCGAGCACAGCGGACTCATTGTTCTGGACTTTGACCACATTGATGTTGACAAATCCAAGAGCGTACTTGCCACGGACAGCTATGTATTTGGGTGCTGGGTTTCACCGAGTGGTGATGGGCTCAAGGCTCTGGTAAGAGTCACCAATCCTGAGCGACACAGAGACCACTTCCGAGCCCTACGTACGTACTTCCACAAGCAATACGACCTTGAGGTTGACGAGTCAGGCATCAACGAGTCTCGTGCATGCTTCGAGTCCTACGACCCAGAGCTAAGCCTCAACCCAGACTGCAAGAAGTTCGGCGCGTTTGCCACTGAGCGTAGCGAACAAGTGCAAGAGGCTAAGCGAGGAGAGTTCACGGACTACATGAAGCTCAACCTTGCAGCGCGTATGATACGCCAAGCAGATGACGGAGAGAAGCACGCAGCCCTACTGAAGTCTGCTAAGCTTGTGGGTGGGTACATCTCAGCAGGACGTATCGAAGAGGAGGAGGCTGTGCGCGTTCTCTTCCGCGAGATTTGCAAGCGTGATATCGACAGCGAGCAGGCGGCTATGACAACCATCCGTCAGGCTATCGAGGTAGGCAAGAACATGCCCATCCGCGAAGTCATAGACAATGAACAAGATGCACAGCGTGATCTGCTCATCAACGACGGAGACATGTCATTCATCTCATCCGATGACGAAGACTTCCGATGGATCGACGACTACGCCAACGGCAAGATTCCTGTAGGCTTAGATACTGGTGACGACAAGCTAGACAACTACTTCCGTTACAAGAAGGAATTCGTTATCATGAATGGACACTCGAACGTAGGTAAGACAACCTTCGCTCTTTACATGATGGTGAACTCAGCCGTGAGGCACGGGTGGAAATGGGTAGTGTACTCCTCGGAGAACCGCACAGCCTCTCTGAAGATGTCTCTCATGCAGTTCGCAGTCAACAGGAAGATCGGGGACATGACGTACGAGCAGCGTCGGACGGCTTACAAGTGGGTGAACGAGCACTTCACAGTCATCAGCAACAACCAAGTGTACTCTTACTCAGACATCCTCGTCTTCCTTGAGAAGATCGTGCGTCAGCAGGAGTGTGATGCTGTGTTCGTGGACCCCTACAACAGTCTCAAGATTGAGCTTTCAGGCAATGGCAACTCTCACGACTACCATTACCAAGCTGCTTCAGAGTTCTTGACTTTCTCCAATGCAAACAACATAGCGGTGTGGCTTAATATGCACGCTGTCACCGAGGCTCAACGCCGCAAGGGTGATGACGGGTTGCCTGTAGCTCCGTATGCAGAGGACACAGAGGGTGGTGGTAAGTTCGTGAACCGAGCAGACTGCTTCATCACGATACACCGCAAGGTGCAAGCCCCAGATCACAACATCAAGAAAACTACTGAGCTGCACATCAGAAAAGTGCGCGAGACAGAGACAGGAGGACAGCCTACACCTATCGACGACCCGATAACGTTCACGATGAACACATCGCACACAGCTTTCAGAATCAACACGACAGGGAGCGAGCTGTTCCAAGGTGTTGACAAGCAGTTCGATAAGTACAAGCAGTTCAACATGCCCTCTAACAGTCTATTCTTAGAAAATTCCGCTGTAACTTCGCATAGTGAAGCGACAAAGCAAAGGAACTTCGAAGAAGAAGTCCGCTAAGAAAAGGGAGTTAGGTAAGTATAAGAGTGGATTGGAAAAGACATGTGCTAACCTTCTCGCTGAATCGGGGCTAAGTTTTGCCTACGAGGAACACGAGTACGAGATACTGCCCAAGTTTAACTACCCCCAGACGTATTGGAAGATGACCCCTAAATCCAAGGGGCTTATCGACAAGACAGACAAGGTGGTTCTCCCAATCAAATACACTCCTGATTTCGTAGCTAAAGACGGGAGCTGGATCATAGAGACCAAAGGGTTTATTCATTCTCACCACGACTTCCCCATGAGGTGGAAGCTGTTCATGGATTACCTGATAAAACTAAACGAGCCGCTCCCGATGTTATTCATTTGCCGTAACAGGCAGCAGATAGAAGAAGCCATCCAAATAATAAAATCAAATGGACAAAAAACAAATACCCATCGAAGAGCTGGGTCGCGTGTACGGGGTAGCCGTAAGCAGGATGTATGAGGTCATAACAAATTACAGTGAAGACCTGTACACACAGAATGGCAAACCCAAAGAGGATCCTGGACAGGTGTCACGAGTCTTAGACTCTATGGTGTCTAAGCTCAGGCACGAAGCCAGCCTTATACGAGACGCCTCTTACGAATATTGGGAAGCAAATGCAAAGCCAGAAGAGAAGGAGTTATTCTAACACGACTGGTAGATTTGCGGAAGAGAGATTCAAGAGGGCGGCCAAGCGGCTAGGGTTTGAGGTAATCAAATCCAGCAAGAAAGAAGACATGCAGAAACACATCGACTACTGGCTACACTACAGCGATAGGAAGCATTCAGTTGATGTGAAAGGGAACAACCTGCCAGATGAAATCTGGTGTGAGTTCAAGAACGTAGCGGGGAACGAAGGATGGATGTATGGCAACGCACATATCATCGCATTCGATATGCCTGAAGAAGGCGGATTCTCCATTGTAGATAGGGAAGAACTACGAGAGTGGTGTGAGAAGAATGTAGCTGACATATTTGTTGACAAGCGCAATGCGTATCGAAAAAAGTACCAGCGCAAAGACAGACTTGACGTCATCACCATGCTCAACTTACACGACCTTAAGGAGTTAGATTCCTACCGAGTCTGGCCCTACGAGACGGATTATTGACTATCTTGTAGGTCCTTTTAACCACCATTTTTTACAGCACCCATGAGCAACTCGATCTTTGAGAAGAGGCTGAGCTATAAGCCCTTCGACTATTCTGAAATCACCGACCCCCTCATCAACGCGATGTGGGCTAGCCACTGGACACACAATGAATTCAACTTTAAGTCAGACGTCCAGGACTACCATACCTCACTCACGAAAGAGGAGCAAGGCGTTATCAAACGCGCCATCCTTCTCATCTCACAAGTGGAAGTGGCGGTGAAATCTTACTGGTCGAACATCGGCAAGCACCTGCCCAAGCCAGAGATTGCAGATATGGGTGCTGTATTTGGTGGCGTTGAGGTCATCCACTCACGTGCTTACTCAGAGATACTGACGAAGCTGGGGTTGGAGGATGAGTTCAAGACCTTGCTTGATAACGAGCCAGTGCTCAACCGCGTTAACTACCTGAACAAGTATGTGGACCGCGTGTATGAGGACGACCGAAAGCAGTTCTTGTACAGCCTTATCCTATTCACACTCTTTACTGAGAACGTGTCTCTGTTCAGCCAGTTCTACACCATCCTGGGATTCAACAGGTTTCAGGCTGTCTTCAAGGACACGGCGAACGTGGTGCAGTACACGAGCAAGGAAGAGAACCTTCATGCAGAGGGTGGCATGGCTCTGATCAATCAAATCCGCCGCGAGCATCCTGAGTTGTTTGATGCTGAGCTTGAAGAACGCATCAGTCACGAGGCTGAGGAAGCCCTTCAAGCAGAGGGTCGCTTGATTAACTGGATCCTTCAAGGGTTTGAGAATCAGTTCCTTAGCGAGTCTATCTTAAACAACTACTTGAACAACAGAGTTAACGAAAGCATGCGTCGCATCGGCTTTAATCTTGAGTTCCCTGTGAACCAAGAGAAGCTGGAGGTTACGGCATGGATGGACGAAGAGGTGTATGCGTCCGCGTTATCTGACTTCTTCCACAAGAAGCCTATCGATTACGCAAAGAGCACCAAGAGTTTCACAGCAGAAGAACTATTTTAATGAAAGATTTTTACTGGGTCACAGAAGAGACTCGACAATTTATGGAGAAGGGATACCTTGACCCAGGCCAGTCGGTCGAAGACAGGGTGAGAGAGATAGCTGCCCACGCTGAGCGCATCCTAGAAGACACCATGCAGGGTGACTGGGAAGGATTCGCTGATGACTTCTACGAGTGTATGAAGCGAGGGTGGTTTAGCCTGAGTACCCCAGTGTGGGTAAACTTTGGTAAGGACAAGGGCTTGCCTATCTCGTGCTTTGGTACGCAGGTTCAGGACGATACATTCGATATCTTACGCGGGGCTGCAGAGATTGGAGCCATGAGCAAGGTGGGTGGCGGTACGGCTACGTACTTCGGTAAGCTGCGCCCTCGTGGAGCTAAGATCTCTACGGGTGGCGAGACCAACGGGGCTGTGTCTATGATGGAGCTGTTCAATACGACAACCAACGTCATCTCGCAGGGCAAGGTGCGTCGTGGTAGCTGGGCGGCATACCTTGACGTAGAGCACCCAGATATCGAAGAGTTCTTGCAGATCCGTAGCGAGGGGCATGCCATCCAGGACGTATCATTTGCTGTGTGCATCGGAGACAAGTGGATGAAAGAGATGATCAAGGGCGACCGCAAGAAGCGAGAGATCATGGCTAAGATTCACAAGAAGCGTAGCGAGACAGGCTACCCATACATCTTCTTTACAGACAACGTGAACAACGCACGCCCGTACGTATACGAGGACAAAGGTCTCAAGATCACACACTCACAGTTGTGCGCAGAGATCATGGAGTACACGGATGAAGAGAAGTCTTTTGTCTGCTGCCTATCCTCTATGAACCTACTGCACTACGACGAGTGGAAAAACCCAAACACGAAGAAAGATCCAGTCATGGTATTGACAGCCTTCCTTGACGCTGTGTATTCAGAGTTCATCGATAAAGCCAAGGACATTCCGTTTATGGAGAAAGCTGTTCGCTTTGCTGAGGATCACCGCAGCATTGGGGTCGGGGCGCTTGGCTACCACTCGTACCTGCAGAGCAAAGGCATCCCATTCGAAAGCTTGCAGGCTCGGCTTATCAACAAGGAGATGTTTGCTCACATCATGCGACAGACAAACCAAATGAGCATGCAGCTAGGAATGATGGGCGGAGTGTCTGAGTTCATGGATGGGTACGACTATCGCCACAGCACGCGCATGGCAGTAGCTCCTACCACCTCGTCCTCATTCATCCTTGGTCAAGTCTCACCATCTATCGAGCCGCTGCAATCTAACTACTTCACAAAGGATTTGGCTAAAGGCAAGTTCACTTACAAGAACCCATACCTTAAAGACCTCCTTGCTGAGAAGGGTAAGGATGATGCAGCCACATGGAAGAGCATCATGATGAAGGGCGGGTCAGTACAGCATCTGGATTTCCTTACTCAAGAAGAGAAGGATGTATTTAAGACGTTCGCTGAGATCTCGCAGATGGAGGTGGTTCAGCAGGCCGCTGACAGACAGAAGTTCATCGATCAGGGTCAGTCTCTTAACGTGATGATCAGCGATGACGTACCACTAAAGGATGTCAATCAGCTCGTCATCAAGGCGTGGGAGTTAGGTATCAAGACTTTGTATTACCAACGAGGAGTCAACCAGGCACAGGCTGTTGGCAGGGATATCTTAAATTGCGCAGTGTGTGAGGCGTAGTGCTTATATTTGCATCGTTACACAGGGTTATATATGCTGTGGAACTTCGCTACTGAGAGAGGGCTTCGGCCCTCTCTTTTGGTATCACGTCCAGTTGTTAGAGCCCAGTATAACGAAGCGAGTTCCAGTGAACATCACGGTTATAAAGCACGGGTAATCTAGTTGGTTGTTACTGCGATTAGGCACAGGTTGAAATGAAAGATCAAAAAGCGTGTCTGAAAAAATGCCCCGCCAAATTTCATTATTCAAGTTGACGTAAAAGCCATCCAAATCATTAAGAAAGTCTCCAGTTTGAGGCTTTACTCCTATGCAAAAAACATATCCAGCCCGATGGTTATTGTCATATCCTATTTTCTCTACTGCTTCGGAGTAAGAGTTTTGAGATTGAATGGTGTTTTTAAGCTTCAAATAGATTTCTACCCCACCGCTATCGACTGGAGGCCACCCGTCAGGTATGCTTTCTTGGTCTTCTATTAGGTACTCTCCAGAGTTGTCAAGCCTTAGTAAGATGAGCCCAGATTCTTCATTGAAAACAGCTAAAACCCCATCACCAAAGTCTCTATACGTTGACTCGTCACCTTCTTCAAAGTTCTTTATTTCAAAGTTCTTGAAGTATGCTTCGCATACAGGAAATACGTGGCTTCTCATGATATCCAGTTATTAGAGCCGAGGAGCACGAAGCGAGTGCCAGTGAACATCATGGTTATAAAGAACGGGTAATCTAGTTGGTTGTTTTCATTTTCGGGAATGGGCCCAAATGAACCATCGTAAAGAGTGTCTGAAAAAGGGGCTTTCCAAATTTCATTATTGATGTAGGTGTATTTATACGAACTAATCCGATTAGAAAAGTCTCCAGTTTGAGGCTTTACTCCTATGCAAAAAACATATCCAGCACGAAGGTTTTTGTCAGCACCAATTTTCTCTGCTGTTCCGATGCCGAATAGATCTTGGTTTT